>Ga0307508_10000392_pt1 | contig 52650 bp, 63 predicted proteins | sample 9_EM_MG_FD_203089 | JGI IMG/M metagenome (GOLD analysis project Ga0307508, IMG submission 203089) | Populus trichocarpa ectomycorrhiza microbial communities from riparian zone in the Pacific Northwest, United States - 9_EM | ecosystem: Host-associated > Plants > Roots > Unclassified | place... | reverse complement strand
TTCGCAAGAGCTTCGGTAAACGCGAAAACGTGCTCAACGTGCCCTATCTGCTGACGATGCAGAAGGAATCGTATGTGGCCTTCCTGCAAAAGGACGTGCCGCCGCAAAAGCGCAAGCCCGAAGGCCTCCAGGCCGCTTTCCTTTCCGCCTTCCCGATCGTGTCGCACAACGGGTTCGTGGAGATGAAGTTCATCGAATTCAACATGGCCAAGCCCGCGTTCGACACGCGCGAGTGCCAGGTGCGCGGTCTCACGTATGCAGCCGCCGTGCGCGCGAAGCTGCAGATGATCATCTATGACCGCGAGTCGCCGCAGGCCAAGACGGTCAAGGAGATCAAGGAGCAAGAGGTCTACATGGGCGAAGTGCCCCTGATGACCGACTACGGCTCGTTCATCGTCAACGGCACCGAGCGCGTGATCGTGTCGCAGCTGCACCGTTCGCCCGGCGTGTTCTTCGAGCACGACAAGGGCAAGACGCATTCGAGCGGCAAGCTGCTGTTCTCGGCGCGCATCATTCCGTACCGCGGCTCGTGGCTGGACTTCGAGTTCGACCCGAAGGACATCCTGTACTTCCGCGTCGACCGCCGCCGCAAGATGCCGGTGACGATCCTGCTGAAGGCCATCGGCCTGAACCCGGAATCGATCCTCGCGAACTTCTTCGTGTTCGACAACTTCCGTCTGATGGACTCCGGTGCCCAGATGGAGTTCGTGGCCGATCGCCTGCGCGGTGAAATCGCCCGCTTCGACATCACCGACAAGAACGGTACCGTCGTGGTCGAGAAGGACAAGCGGATCACGGCACGCCACACGCGCCAGATCGAGCAGAGCGAAACCCAGTTCGTCAGCGTCCCCGAGGACTACCTCGTTGGCCGCATCGTCGCGCGCAACCTGGTCGATGCCGACACCGGTGAAATCATTGCCAAGGCGAATGACGAGTTGACCGAAGCGCTGCTGAAGAAGCTGCGCGCTGCCGGCCTGAAAGAGATCCAGTGCCTCTACACCAACGAGCTGGACGAAGGCGCCTACATCTCGCAAACGCTGGCTTCGGATGAAACCGCCGACCAGCTGGCCGCGCGTGTCGCCATCTACCGCATGATGCGCCCCGGCGAGCCGCCGACCGAAGACGCGGTTGAAGCGCTCTTCAACCGGCTGTTCTACAACCCGGACACCTACGACCTGTCGCGCGTCGGCCGCATGAAGTTCAACGCCCGCGTGGGCCGCGACATGCCCGAAGGCCCGATGACCTTGAGCAACGACGACATCCTCGACGTGGTCAAGATCCTGGTCGAGCTGCGCAACGGCCGCGGTCAGGTCGATGACATCGACCACCTGGGCAACCGCCGGGTGCGTTGCGTGGGCGAGCTGGCCGAAAACCAGTACCGCTCGGGCCTCGCCCGCATCGAGAAGGCCGTGAAGGAGCGTCTGGGCCAGGCTGAGACCGAAGCTCTGATGCCGCATGACCTGATCAACTCCAAGCCGATCTCCGCGGCACTGAAGGAGTTCTTCGGTGCGTCGCAGCTGTCGCAGTTCATGGACCAGACCAACCCGCTCTCCGAGATCACGCACAAGCGCCGTGTCTCGGCCCTGGGCCCGGGCGGCCTGACCCGTGAGCGCGCCGGCTTCGAAGTGCGTGACGTGCACGTCACGCACTACGGCCGTGTCTGCCCGATCGAAACGCCGGAAGGCCCGAACATCGGCCTGATCAACTCGCTGGCCCTGTACGCGCAGCTCAACGAATACGGCTTCCTCGAGACGCCGTATCGCCGGGTGGCGGACGGCAAGGTCACGATGCAGATCGACTACCTGTCGGCCATCGAAGAAGGCAAGTACGTGATCGCGCAGGCCAGCGCCACGCTCGACGCCGAAGGTAAGCTGATCGACGAACTGGTGAGCGCCCGCGACAACGGCGAATCGATCCTGACCTCGGCCGAGCGCATCCAGTACATGGATGTGGCGCCGACGCAGATCGTCTCGGTGGCCGCCTCGCTCGTGCCTTTCTTGGAGCACGACGATGCGAACCGCGCATTGATGGGCGCCAACATGCAGCGCCAAGCCGTGCCGGTGCTGCGCCCTGAAAAGGCGTTTGTCGGCACTGGTGTCGAACGCGTGGCCGCGAAAGACTCGGGAACGGTCGTCGCCGCCAAGCGCGGTGGCATCGTGGACTATGTCGACACCAACCGCGTCGTGATTCGCGTCAACGACAAGGAAACGGTGGCAGGTGAAGTCGGCGTCGACATCTACAACCTGATCAAGTACCAGCGTTCCAACCAGAACACCAACATCCACCAGCGCCCGATCGTCAAGCGCGGTGACAAGGTGGAAGCCGAAGACATCATTGCCGACGGCGCCTCGACCGACATCGGTGAACTGGCCTTGGGCCAGAACATGCTGGTCGCGTTCATGCCCTGGAACGGCTACAACTTCGAAGACTCGATCCTGATCAGCGAACGTGTCATTGCCGAAGACCGCTACACCTCGATCCACATCGAGGAACTGGTGGTCATGGCACGCGACACCAAGCTGGGCTCGGAAGAAATCACGCGCGACATCCCGAATCTGTCGGAGCAGCAACTGGCTCGCCTCGATGAGTCGGGCATCGTCTACGTGGGTGCCGAAGTGAACCCGGGCGATACGCTGGTTGGCAAGGTCACGCCGAAGGGCGAAACCACGCTGACGCCGGAAGAGAAGCTGCTGCGCGCCATTTTTGGCGAGAAGGCTTCTGATGTGAAAGACACCTCGCTGCGCGTCGACCAAGGCACCAGCGGTACTGTCATCGACGTGCAAGTCTTCACCCGTGAAGGTATCGTGCGCGACAAGCGCGCCCAGCAGATCATCGACGATGAGTTGAAGCGCTACCGCCTCGACCTGAACGACCAGCTGCGCATCGTCGAAGCCGACGCGTTCGACCGGATCGAGAAGATCCTGGTCGGCAAAGTCGCCAATGGCGGCCCACAGAAGATCGCCAAGGGCACGAGCATCGACAAGGCCTATCTGGCCAGCGTTGAGAAGTACCACTGGTTCGACATTCGCCCGGCAGAAGACGACATCGCCAACCAGCTCGAGTCGATCAAGAACTCGCTGGAGCAGACGCGCCACAGCTTCGACCTCGCGTTCGAAGAGAAGCGCAAGAAGCTCACGCAAGGCGACGAGCTGCCGGCTGGCGTGCTGAAGATGGTCAAGGTCTACCTGGCCGTCAAGCGCCGCCTGCAGCCTGGCGACAAGATGGCCGGCCGTCACGGCAACAAGGGCGTGGTCTCGAAGATCGCCCCGGTCGAGGACATGCCCTACATGGCCGACGGCACGCCGTGCGACATCGTGCTCAACCCGCTGGGCGTGCCTTCGCGCATGAACGTGGGCCAGGTGCTCGAAGTGCATTTGGGCTGGGCCGGCAAGGGCATTGGCCAGCGCATCGGCGACATGCTGCAAGCCCAGACCAAGGTGGTCGAGCTGCGCAAGTTCCTCGACGAGCTGTACAACAAGTCGGGCGGCAAGACCGAGCGTCTGGATCACCTGAGTGATTCGGACATCTTGGAGATGGCCGGCAACCTGAGCAAGGGCGTGCCTTTCGCGACGCCGGTGTTCGACGGTGCAGCGGAAGAAGAGATCCGCGGCATGCTGAAGCTGGCTTACCCGGACGACATCGCCAAGGCCAAGGGCCTGACCGACACGCGTACGCAAGCCACCTTACATGACGGCCGCACCGGCGAGGCGTTCGAACGCCCCGTCACCATCGGCTACATGCACGTGCTGAAGCTGCACCACTTGGTCGACGACAAGATGCACGCCCGCTCCACCGGACCGTACTCGCTGGTCACGCAGCAACCGCTGGGCGGCAAGGCCCAGTTCGGTGGCCAGCGCTTCGGCGAAATGGAAGTGTGGGCACTGGAAGCCTACGGCGCGTCCTACGTGCTGCAGGAAATGCTGACCGTGAAGTCCGACGACGTGAACGGCCGCACCAAGGTGTACGAATCGATCGTCAAGGGCGAACACGCCATCGAAGCCGGCATGCCGGAGTCGTTCAACGTCTTGGTCAAGGAAATCCGTTCCCTTGGCATCGACATTGAACTCGAGCGCAACTAAAGAAAAGGACACAGAGCAATGAAGGGTTTACTTGATCTGTTCCGTCAGTTCACTCCCGATGAGCATTTCGATGCCATCAAGATTGGCCTGGCTTCCCCCGAGAAAATTCGGTCCTGGTCGTTCGGCGAAGTCAAGAAGCCGGAGACCATCAATTACCGCACCTTCAAGCCGGAGCGTGATGGCCTGTTCTGCGCCAAGATCTTTGGCCCGATCAAGGACTACGAGTGCCTGTGCGGCAAGTACAAGCGCCTGAAGCACCGTGGCGTGATCTGCGAGAAGTGCGGCGTTGAAGTCACGCAGACCAAGGTTCGCCGCGATCGCATGGGTCACATCGACCTGGCGGCGCCGTGCGCGCACATCTGGTTCCTGAAGAGTCTGCCGAGCCGTCTGGGCCTGGTGCTCGACATGACGCTGCGTGATATCGAACGCGTGCTGTACTTCGAAGCCTACGTGGTGGTTGACCCCGGCATGACCCCGCTGAAGAAGTTCAGCATCATGTCGGAAGACGACTACGACGCGAAGCGCACCGAATTCGGCGACGAATTCGTGGCACTGATGGGCGCCGAAGGCGTGCAGAAGCTGCTGGCCGAGATTGACCTCGACGTCGAAGCCGAACGCCTGCGTGGCGACATGACCGGCTCCGAGCTGAAGGTCAAGAAGAATTCCAAGCGCCTCAAGGTGATGGAAGCCTTCAAGAAGTCGGGCATCAAGCCGCAATGGATGGTGATGAACGTGCTGCCCGTGTTGCCGCCGGACCTGCGTCCGCTGGTGCCGCTGGACGGCGGGCGCTTTGCCACGTCTGACTTGAACGACCTGTACCGCCGCGTCATCAACCGCAACAACCGCCTCGCGCGTTTGTTGGAGTTGAAGGCACCGGAAATCATCGTGCGCAACGAAAAGCGCATGCTGCAGGAAGCGGTGGATTCGTTGCTCGACAACGGCCGTCGCGGCAAGGCCATGACGGGCGCCAACAAGCGTGCGCTCAAGTCGTTGGCCGACATGATCAAGGGCAAGAGCGGTCGTTTCCGCCAGAACTTGCTGGGCAAGCGCGTCGACTACTCGGGCCGTTCGGTCATCGTGGTCGGCCCGACGCTCAAGCTGCACCAGTGCGGCCTGCCGAAGCTGATGGCGCTCGAACTGTTCAAGCCGTTCATCTTCTCGCGCCTGGAAGCCATGGGCATCGCCACCACCATCAAGGCGGCGAAGAAGGAAGTAGAAGCCGGCACGCCGGTGGTCTGGGACATCCTTGAAGAAGTCATCAAGGAACACCCGGTCATGCTGAACCGCGCACCGACGCTGCACCGCCTGGGCATTCAAGCCTTTGAGCCGGTGCTGATCGAAGGCAAGGCGATCCAGCTACATCCGCTCGTTTGTGCGGCGTTCAACGCCGACTTCGACGGTGACCAGATGGCCGTCCACGTGCCGCTGTCGATCGAGGCGCAGATGGAAGCTCGCACGCTGATGCTGGCGTCGAACAACATCCTGTTCCCCGCCAACGGCGAACCGTCGATCGTCCCGTCGCAAGACGTGGTGCTGGGTCTGTACTACGCGACCCGCGACCGCATCAACGCCCGCGGCGAAGGCCTGATCTTCTCCGACGTGATCGAAGTGCAACGCGCGCTCGACAACGCGGTGGTGGAAGTGACAGCCAAGATTGCCGTGCGCCTGACCGAGTGGACGAAGAACAAGGAAACCGGCGAATTCACGTCGGAGACCAAGCTCGTCGACACGACCGTCGGCCGTGCGCTGCTGAGCGAGATCCTGCCCAAGGGGCTGCCGTTCTCGAACATCAACAAGGCGCTGAAGAAGAAGGAAATCTCGCGCCTGATCAACACCTCCTTCCGCAAGTGCGGTCTGAAGGAAACGGTCGTCTTCGCCGACAAGCTGCTGCAGGCGGGTTTCCGCCTGGCCACGCGTGCCGGCATCTCGATCGCGATCGACGACATGCTGGTGCCGAAAGAAAAGCACCAGCTGATCGAGCGCGCCGAGAAGGAAGTGAAAGAGATCGAGCAGCAGTACGTCTCGGGTCTCGTCACCTCCGGCGAGCGCTACAACAAGGTGGTCGACATCTGGGGCAAGACCGGCGACGAAGTCGGCAAGGTCATGATGGCCCAGCTCTCGAAGCAGAAGACTATCGACCGCCACGGCAAGACGGTGGATCAGGAGTCGTTCAACTCGATCTACATGATGGCCGACTCGGGTGCGCGCGGTTCTGCTGCGCAGATTCGCCAGCTGGCCGGCATGCGCGGCCTGATGGCCAAGCCGGACGGCTCGATCATCGAGACGCCCATCACGGCGAACTTCCGTGAAGGCCTGAACGTGTTGCAGTACTTCATCTCCACCCACGGCGCCCGAAAGGGCCTGGCGGACACGGCGTTGAAGACGGCGAACTCCGGCTACCTGACGCGTCGCCTGGTCGACGTGACCCAGGATCTGGTGGTCACCGAAGACGACTGCGGCACACAGAACGGCATGAACATGCGCGCTCTGGTCGAAGGCGGCGAAGTGATCGAATCGCTGCGCGACCGCGTGCTGGGTCGTGTGACGGCCGTCGAAGTGCAGCATCCGGAAACGGGCGCGGTGCTGATCGGCCCGGCGCACATGATGGACGAGGACACGCTGGACGTGCTCGAGGCAGCAGGCGTGGATGAAGTCAAGGTCCGCACCGCGCTGACCTGCGGCACGCGTTTCGGCCTGTGCGCCAAGTGCTACGGCCGCGACCTCGGCCGCGGCGGCGTGGTCAATCGCGGTGAAGCTGTCGGCGTGATTGCCGCGCAGTCGATCGGCGAACCCGGCACGCAGCTGACGATGCGCACCTTCCACATCGGTGGTGCAGCGTCTCGCGCGGCGGTGGCGTCCAGCGTGGACGCGAAGTCGGACGGCAACATTGGTTTCAACGCCACGATGCGCTACGTGACCAACGGCAAGGGCGATCTGGTGGTGATCTCGCGTTCAGGCGAAATCATCATCTCCGACCAGCATGGCCGCGAGCGTGAGCGCCACAAGGTGCCGTACGGCGCGATCCTGAACATCAAGCCCGATCAAGCCCTCAAGGCTGGCGTGGTGCTTGCCAACTGGGACCCGCTGACGCGTCCGATCATTACCGAGTTCGCCGGCAAGGCGAAGTTCGAGAACGTCGAAGAAGGCGTGACCGTGGCCAAGCAGCTCGACGAAGTGACGGGGCTGTCGACACTTGTCGTCATCGACCCGAAGCGCCGCGGCTCGATCAAGGTCGTGCGTCCGCAGGTCAAGCTGCTCGACGGGGCCGGCAACGAAGTGAAGATCCCGGGCACCGATCACTCGGTGACCATCGGCTTCCCGATCGGCTCGCTGGTGCAAATTCGTGATGGCCAAGACCTCGCTCCTGGCGAAGTGCTGGCGCGCATCCCGGTCGAAGGGCAGAAGACGCGCGACATTACCGGCGGTCTGCCGCGGGTGGCTGAGTTGTTCGAAGCCCGCACGCCCAAGGACAAGGGCACGCTGGCCGAAATGACCGGCACGGTGTCGTTCGGCAAGGAGACCAAGGGCAAGGTTCGCTTGCAGATCACCGACCCGGAAGGCAAGGTCTACGAAGAGCTGGTGCCCAAGGAAAAGAATATCCTGGTGCACGAAGGCCAGGTGGTCAACAAGGGCGAGTCGATCGTCGACGGCCCGGCCGATCCGCAAGACATCCTGCGCCTGCTGGGCATCGAAGAACTGGCGCGCTACATCGTCGACGAAGTTCAAGACGTCTATCGCCTGCAAGGTGTGAAGATCAACGACAAACACATTGAGGTGATCGTTCGCCAGATGCTGCGCCGTGTTCAGATCACCAACCAGGGTGACAGCACCTACATCGTCGGTGAACAGGTCGAGCGCTCGGAGCTGCTGGACACCAACGATCGGCTGCGCGGCGAAGGCAAGACCATCGCCACGCATGCTGACGTGCTGCTGGGCATCACCAAGGCGTCTCTGTCGACCGACAGCTTCATCTCGGCGGCGTCCTTCCAGGAAACGACGCGTGTGCTCACCGAGGCTGCCATCATGGGCAAGCGCGACGAGCTGCGTGGCCTGAAGGAAAACGTCATCGTCGGCCGCCTGATCCCTGCAGGGACCGGCATGGCCTTCCACGACGCCCGCAAGGTGAAGGAAGAACTCGACGACGCCGAACGCCGTGCGATTGCGCTGGAAGAAGCGGCCGAAGAGATGACGGCAGTGGACGAAGCAACGGCAGCTGCCGCTGCAGCACCCGCGACCGGAGATGCCTCAGAGTGAGCGATTGCTCTGCGGTTTGAAAGGGCGGCTTCGGCCGCCCTTTTTCATTCTGGCGTCCAGCGTTCGGGAGTGGCCACGCGCACGCCCAGCCGCTCTGCCCGGCGCGCCAGCTTCAGCACCGCGCGGTCGCGGCTGAGTAGCCATTGCGCGCTGGACACGGCTAAATCGACGAACTTCTGATCGTCCGGGTCGGTGCAGCGCAGGCGAAGCGAATCCCCAGCAAGCACAGGCAATGGAACAGTTTCGGAGAGTCGGTGCCAACTTTCCCATAATTGATCTGTATTCGGCGCCCAGGCATCGACGACGCCTCGACCCAGCACGTGGGCCAGTTCGTCGCGCATGGGTTCGGTAACCAGCCAGCGCAATTGGCCATTCTCGATGGCCTGGGTGAGCGGTATGCAGTGGGGATTGCGGAAAACCAGCCAGTCCAGCACGACGTTGGTGTCGAGGACGATGGAGGCTTTGTGAATCACTTTGAACGCCTTGGCTTGCGGGTGAGGGTTCGCACGAATATAATCGAGGGCTTTTCAGCAGGTTTTGCTGCGCTCTTTTGTCGGGCGGCCCACCGTACAGATCGTGTGTCACGCACATGCGACCCCAACGGCTTCGGGCTCGTCTCCCAGCGGAGCGCTCGACTTCTACTGAAAAAGACTCAAAGGTGCTGCCTTTCACGAACGTGGGCAGTGCCCGTGTGACTTCAAACGGGAACAAGTTACCAATGCCAACCATCAATCAACTCGTGCGTCACGGTCGCGAGACCGAGATCACGAAGTCCAAATCGCCAGCGCTGCAGGGTGGCCCCCAGCGGCGTGGCGTGTGTACCCGCGTGTACACCACCACTCCGAAGAAGCCGAACTCCGCGCTGCGTAAAGTGGCCAAGGTTCGTCTGACCAACGGCTTCGAAATCATTTCCTACATTGGTGGCGAAGGCCACAACCTCCAGGAACACAGCGTTGTGCTGGTTCGTGGTGGCCGGGTGAAGGATCTGCCGGGTGTTCGTTACCACATCGTGCGTGGTTCGCTCGACTTGCAAGGCGTGAAAGACCGCAAGCAGTCGCGCTCCAAGTACGGCGCGAAGCGTCCGAAGAAGGCCTAAGAGCCAAGTTGTCGCGGCCCGGCGTCTTGCTGTGGTCCGGCGTGTTTCGGTGAGCCGTTTGGCTTGTCGAGTAAGTGGGTGGCCCCAGATGTTGGTGGCGCCCAAGGCGAATGCGAAAGCATCAGCCAACTGAAGCAAAAGGAAGAGAAATGCCTCGTCGTCGCGAAGTCCCCAAACGGGACATCCTCCCTGATCCGAAATTTGGCTCGGTCGATCTGTCCAAGTTCATGAACGTGATCATGGAATCTGGCAAAAAGGCCATTGCCGAACGCATCATTTACGGTGCGCTGGAGCAGGTCGAGAAGAAGTCGGGCAAGGACCCGCTCGAAATCTTCACGGTCGCCTTGAACAACATCAAGCCGATGGTCGAAGTGAAGTCACGCCGCGTTGGCGGTGCGAACTACCAAGTTCCCGTGGAAGTTCGCCCTGTCCGCCGTGTGGCCCTGGCCATGCGTTGGCTGAAGGAATCGGCCCGCAAGCGTGGTGAAAAGTCAATGGCCCAGCGACTCGCGAACGAGTTGCTGGAGGCCGTCGAAGGTCGCGGCGGCGCCATGAAGAAGCGCGATGAAGTGCACCGCATGGCCGAGGCCAACAAGGCCTTCTCTCACTTCCGCTTCTAAGTTCATCGTCCCCTGCGCTGCCCCTCGGCCGAAAAGGCTGTCGGGCGCGTTTCAGTTTCTGGAGTGCCACCATGGCCCGCAAGACCCCCATCGAGCGCTATCGCAACATCGGCATCTCGGCTCACATCGACGCCGGCAAGACGACGACCACCGAGCGCATCCTGTTCTACACCGGTGTGAACCACAAGATTGGCGAGGTGCACGACGGCGCCGCCACGATGGACTGGATGGAGCAAGAGCAAGAGCGTGGCATCACGATCACGTCGGCTGCCACCACCTGCTTCTGGAAGGGCATGGAACTCGGCTACCCCGAACACCGCATCAACATCATCGACACCCCCGGGCACGTCGACTTCACGATTGAAGTCGAGCGCTCGATGCGCGTGCTCGACGGCGCCTGCATGGTCTATTGCGCGGTGGGCGGCGTGCAGCCGCAATCGGAAACCGTTTGGCGCCAAGCCAACAAGTACAAGGTGCCCCGCCTTGCGTTCGTCAACAAGATGGACCGCACCGGTGCGAATTTCTTCAAGGTCTACGAGCAGATGCGGGTTCGCCTGAAGGCCAATCCCGTGCCCATCGTGATTCCCATTGGTGCCGAAGACACCTTCACCGGCGTGATCGATCTCATCAAGATGAAGGCGATCATCTGGGACGAGGCCTCGCAAGGCATGAAGTTCGACTACCAAGACATTCCCTCTGAGTTGTTGGCTGAAGCCAAGAAGTGGCGCGAGAACATGCTCGAAGCTGCGGCCGAGTCCAGCGAAGAGCTGATGAACAAGTACCTAGAGTCGGGTGACCTGAGCGAGGCCGAAATCAAGGCCGGTATTCGCACGCGCACCATCGGGGCCGAAATCCAACCGATGTTCTGTGGCAGCGCTTTCAAGAACAAGGGTGTGCAGCGCATGCTCGACGGCGTGGTCGACTTCATGCCGTCGCCGGCCGACATCCCACCGGTCCCGGGCACCGACGACGACGACAAGCCCATCTCGCGCGCCCGTACCGACGAAGAGAAGTTCTCGGCGCTGGCGTTCAAGCTGATGACCGACCCGTATGTCGGCCAGCTGACCTTCGTGCGCGTTTATTCCGGCGTGTTGAAGTCGGGCGACTCGGTCTACAACCCGATCCGGGGCAAGAAAGAGCGCATCGGCCGCATCTTGCAGATGCACGCCAACCAGCGCGAAGAAATCAAGGAAATTCTGGCCGGCGACATCGCTGCCTGCGTGGGCCTGAAAGACGTCACGACAGGCGAAACGCTGTGCGACCCGACCTCGATCATCACGCTGGAAAAGATGGTCTTCCCGGAGCCGGTGATCTCGCAGGCCGTCGAACCCAAGACCAAGGCCGACCAGGAAAAAATGGGCATCGCCCTGGGTCGCCTGGCCCAGGAAGATCCGTCCTTCCGCGTCAAGACCGACGAAGAATCCGGCCAGACCATCATCTCCGGCATGGGCGAGTTGCACCTCGAAATCATCGTCGACCGCATGAAGCGCGAGTTCGGTGTCGAGGCCAACGTCGGCAAGCCGCAAGTGGCCTACCGCGAAACCATCCGCAAGATGGTCGACGACGTCGAAGGCAAGTTCGTTCGCCAATCGGGCGGCAAGGGCCAGTACGGCCACGTGGTGCTCAAGGTCGAGCCGCAGGAGCCGGGCAAGGGCTTCGAGTTCGTCGACGCCATCAAGGGTGGCGTGGTGCCGCGCGAGTTCATCCCCGCCGTCAAGAAGGGCGTGGAAGACTCGCTGCCCAATGGCGTGCTGGCCGGCTTCCCGGTGGTCGACGTGAAGGTCACGCTGACCTTCGGTTCGTACCACGAAGTCGACTCGAACGAAAACGCGTTCAAGATGGCCGCGTCGCTGGGCTTCAAGGACGGCTGCCGTAAGGCCAGCCCCGTGATCCTGGAGCCGATGATGGCGGTGGAAGTCGAGACGCCTGAAGACTACGCCGGCAACGTTATGGGCGATTTGTCCTCTCGCCGCGGCATGGTGCAGGGCATGGACGACATGCCTGGCGGCGGCAAGGTCATCAAGGCCGAAGTTCCGCTGTCGGAAATGTTCGGCTACTCGACCACGCTGCGCTCGATGTCGCAAGGCCGTGCCACGTACACCATGGAGTTCAAGCACTACAGCGAAGCTCCGAAGAACGTGGCCGACGCGATCATCACCTCGCGCGGCAAGTAACGTAAGACAACGGCGGGCATCGCTTCGCGAGCCCTTCTTTTTTGCGGTCTTCATCGTCGTGCGTGCGTTGCCAGTGGCGCGCGAACAAAGCGAACGATGGAGACCTTAAACACCACACTGGCAATGCTCTTTACTCTCTGGAGAATTTGAAATGGCAAAAGGCAAATTTGAACGTACGAAGCCGCACGTGAACGTGGGGACGATTGGACACGTGGACCATGGGAAGACGACGCTGACGGCGGCGATCACGACCGTGCTGTCGAAGTTGTTCGGTGGTGAAGCCAAGGCGTACGACCAGATCGACGCAGCGCCGGAAGAAAAGGCGCGCGGCATCACCATCAACACCGCGCACGTCGAGTACGAGACCAAGAACCGCCACTACGCCCACGTCGACTGCCCCGGGCACGCCGACTACGTCAAGAACATGATCACCGGCGCCGCCCAGATGGACGGCGCGATCCTGGTGTGCTCCGCTGCTGACGGCCCCATGCCGCAAACCCGCGAACACATCCTGCTCGCCCGCCAAGTGGGCGTGCCGTACATCATCGTGTTCCTCAACAAGTGCGACATGGTCGACGACGCCGAGCTGCTCGAACTCGTTGAAATGGAAGTGCGCGAGCTGCTCGACAAATACGACTTCCCCGGTGACGCCACCCCCATCATCCACGGCTCGGCCAAGCTCGCCCTCGAAGGCGACAAGGGCGAACTTGGTGAAGGCTCCATCTTGAAGCTCGCCGAAGCACTCGACACCTACATTCCGACCCCTGAGCGCGCCATCGACGGCGCCTTCCTGATGCCTGTCGAAGACGTGTTCAGCATCTCCGGTCGCGGCACCGTCGTCACCGGCCGAATCGAGCGCGGCATCATCAAGGTCGGCGAAGAAATCGAGATCGTCGGCATTGCAGCCACCCAGAAGACCACCTGCACCGGCGTCGAGATGTTCAGAAAGCTGCTCGACCAAGGTCAAGCGGGCGACAACGTCGGCATCCTGCTGCGCGGCACCAAGCGCGAAGATGTGCAGCGCGGCCAAGTGCTGTGCAAGCCCGGCAGCGTCAAGCCCCACACCCACTTCACCGCAGAGATCTATGTTCTCTCAAAGGAAGAGGGCGGTCGCCACACCCCGTTCTTCAACAACTACCGTCCGCAGTTCTACTTCCGCACGACGGACGTGACCGGTGCGGTCGAGTTGCCCAAGGACAAGGAAATGGTCATGCCGGGCGACAACGTCAGCATCACCGTCAAGCTGATCAACCCGATCGCCATGGAAGAAGGTCTGCGCTTCGCCATCCGTGAAGGTGGCCGTACCGTCGGCGCCGGCGTCGTGGCAAAGATCCTGGAGTAAGGCTGCGTGACGACCGGGCTGGATTGAGAGTTCCACAGCCCGGCCTTTACACCTCCGCGGTCGCGAGGCCGCATCGTTCTTTTAGGAATCGTCATGCAAAAGCAAAAGATCCGCATTCGCCTGAAGGCGTTTGATTACAAGCTGATCGACCAGTCCGCACTGGAGATCGTCGACACCGCCAAGCGCACCGGTGCCATCGTCAAGGGCCCGGTGCCCCTGCCGACGCGCATGCAGCGTTTCGACATCCTGCGTTCGCCGCACGTCAACAAGACCTCGCGCGACCAGTTCGAAATCCGCACGCACCAGCGCCTGATGGACATCGTCGATCCGACCGACAAGACCGTGGACGCGCTGATGAAGCTCGACCTGCCGGCCGGCGTGGACGTCGAAATCAAACTGCAGTAAGACCCTGTTTGTAAGGCGGTTGCTGACAAGTCGGCTTCTGCCCTACAATCGTAGGCTTTCCCGGAAACAGGTGCGCCCATTGGGACGCGTTTGTATTCCAACCAGTCAGCCCGGCCAATCGATGTCGGGTATCGAAACAAAGGCTTCCAACCCAACCGAAAGGAAAGGGGCGGGGGCTGGAGAAAATTATGAGTCTGAGCAACCGTCTCGGTTTGCTGGGCCGCAAGGTGGGCATGATGCGCATCTTCACAGACGACGGCGATGCCGTGCCTGTGACGGTGCTGGACGTGTCCAACAATCGCGTGACCCAGGTCAAGACCGCAGAATCCGACGGCTACAGCGCCATCCAGGTGGCGTTCGGTGCACGCAAAGCGTCGCGTGTTTCCAAGCCCGAAGCCGGCCACCTCGCGAAAGCGGGCGTCGAAGCTGGTGAGATTCTCAAAGAATTCCGTGTCGCTGCCGACGTGGCTGCTGGCTTCAAGCCGGGCGCCCAGGTGCCGGTGAGCACGTTTGCTGTGGGCCAGCTCGTGGACGTGCAGGGCACCTCCATCGGCAAGGGCTTCACGGGCACGATCAAGCGTCACAACTTCAGCTCGCAGCGCGCGTCGCACGGCAACAGCCGTTCGCACAACGTGCCGGGCTCGATCTCGATGGCGCAGGATCCGGGTCGCGTGTTTCCGGGCAAGAAGATGTCCGGCCAGCGCGGCGATGTGACCAAGACCACCCAGAACCTCGACATCGTTCGCATTGACGAAGCCCGCCAGCTGCTGCTGGTGCGTGGCGCAGTGCCGGGCTCCAAGAACGGCCATGTGGTCGTGAGCCCTGCTGTCAAGGTGAAGGTCAGACGCGGTGGCGAAGCCGCCGCAACGCCTGTGAAGGGAGCCAAGTAATGCAGCTCGAGCTCCTGAACGAACAAGGCCAGTCGACGTCGAAGGTCGATGCGCCTGACACCGTGTTCGCACGTGACTACAACGAAGCGCTGGTGCACCAGATCGTCGTGGCCTTCCAGGCCAACGCCCGTCAAGGCACCCGTGCCCAACTCGACCGCGCCGAGGTCAAGCACTCGACCAAGAAGCCGTGGCGCCAGAAAGGCACCGGCCGCGCTCGTGCTGGTATGACGTCTTCGCCGCTGTGGCGCGGAGGCGGTCGGATTTTCCCGAACAGCCCCGACGAAAACTTCACCCAGAAGGTCAACAAGAAGATGTACCGCGCCGGCATGGCCGCTATCTTCTCGCAGTTGGCCCGTGAAGGCCGTCTGGCCGTGGTCGACTCGATCACCATCGATGCGCCCAAGACCAAGCTGCTGGCTGCCAAGTTCAAGGCCATGGGCCTGAGCTCGGTGCTGGTGATTGCCGACCAGGTGGACGACAACCTGTTCCTGGCTTCGCGCAACCTGCCGAACGTGCTGGTCGTTGAGCCGCGTCACGCTGACCCGCTCTCGCTCGTGCATTACAAGAAGGTGCTGGTGACCAAGGCCGCGATCGAGCAACTCAAGGAGATGTTCGCATGAGCGCCACCCAAGTTACCAAGCCCAAGCACGCCGACAACCGCCTGGCGCAAGTGCTGGTCGCTCCGATCGTGAGCGAAAAGGCCACCGCCGTCGCCGAGAAGAACAACCAGGTGATGTTCAAGGTGCTGCGCGATGCGACCAAGCCCGAGATCAAGGCCGCTGTCGAGTTGCTGTTCAAGGTCGAAGTCGAGTCGGTTCAAACCGTGATCCAAAAGGGCAAGGTCAAGAAATTTGGTCGTTCGATTGGCCGCCGTGACCACGTCAAGAAGGCGTATGTGTCACTGAAGGCGGGCCAAGAGCTCAACTTCTCCGGGGAGGCCGCGTAATGGCCGTCATCAAAGTCAAACCAACCTCGCCTGGCCGCCGTGCCGTGGTGAAGGTGGTGCATGCACATCTGCACAAGGGCAAGCCTGAAGCGTCGCTGGTCGAGCCGCAGTTTCAGCACTCGGGCCGCAACAACAACGGGCACATCACGATTCGCCACAAGGGCGGTGGTCACAAGCACCACTACCGCGTGGTTGACTTCGTGCGCAACAAGGATGGCATCCCGGCAAAGGTCGAGCGCATCGAGTACGACCCGAACCGCACGGCGCACATCGCGCTGGTGTGCTACGCCGATGGCGAGCGCCGCTACATCATTGCGCCGCGTGGTCTGGAAGTGGGTTCCACCGTGCTGAGCGGCGCTGAAGCGCCGATCAAGGCCGGCAACACACTGCCGATCCGCAACATCCCGGTGGGTTCGATCATTCACTGCATCGAACTGCTGCCTGGCAAGGGCGCGCAGATTGCCCGCTCGGCCGGCACGTCGACCACGCTGCTGGCGCGCGAAGGTACCTACGCTCAGGTTCGCCTGCGCTCGGGTGAGGTTCGCCGCATTCACATCGATTGCCGCGCCACCATCGGCGAAGTGTCGAATGAAGAGCACAGCCTGCGTCAATACGGCAAGGCCGGCGCAATCCGCTGGAAGGGCATCCGCCCGACGGTTCGTGGCGTTGCCATGAACCCGGTGGATCACCCGCACGGTGGTGGCGAAGGCCGCACGGGCGAAGGCCAGGTGCCGGTGTCTCCTTGGAACACCATGACCAAGGGCTACCGCACTCGCAACAACAAGCGCACGCAGACGTTCATCGTTTCGCGTCGCAAGAAGTAAGGAGCCGACATGACCCGTTCGCTCAAAAAAGGTCCGTTCGTCGACCATCACCTTCAGGCCAAGGTCGAGAAGGCCGTGGCGATCAAGGACAAGAAGCCGATCAAGACCTGGTCGCGCCGCTCGACGATCCTGCCCGACTTCATCGGTGTGACGATTGCCGTGCACAACGGCAAGCAACACGTGCCCGTGTACATCACCGACCAGATGGTCGGCCACAAGCTCGGCGAATTTGCGCTCACCCGCACGTTCAAGGGCCACCCGGCTGACAAGAAGGCCAACAAGAAGTAAGGATGACGACGATGGAAACCAAATCGATTGTCCGTGGCGTGCGCCTCTCTGCCGACAAGGGTCGGCTGGTGGCTGACATGGTCCGCGGCAAGAAGGTGGACCAGGCGCTCAACATCCTGGCCTTCACCCCAAAGAAAGCTGCCGGCATCATCAAGAAGTGTCTCGAGTCCGCAATCGCGAACGCCGAGCACAACGATGGCGCCGACATTGATGAGCTGACTGTGAAGACGATCTTCGTCGAGCAGGGCGCCACGCTGAAGCGTTTCTCCGCACGGGCCAAGGGCCGCGGCAACCGCATCAGCAAGCCGACCGCGCACATCTACATCACCGTCGGCAACTAAAGGCAAAGACCATGGGACAAAAAATCCACCCAACCGGGTTCCGCCTGCCGGTCACGCGCAACTGGGCTTCGCGTTGGTACGCGTCGAACCAGAACTTCGCGACCATGCTGGCCGAAGACCTGAAGGTGCGTGAATACCTGAAGGCGCGCCTGAAGAGCGCTGCGGTGTCGCGCATCCTGATCGAGCGCCCCGCCAAGAACGCACGCATCACGATCTTCTCGGCTCGTCCGGGCGTCGTCATCGGCAAGAAGGGCGAGGACATTGAAAACCTGAAGGCCGAACTGACCCGCCGCCTCGGCGTGCCGGTGGCTGTGAACATCGAAGAAGTGCGCAAGCCTGAAATCGATGCCCAGCTGATCGCCGACAGCATCACCCAGCAGCTCGAAAAGCGCATCATGTTCCGCCGTGCGATGAAGCGCGCAATGCAGAACGCGATGCGCCTGGGCGCCCAAGGCATCAAGCTGATGTCGTCGGGCCGCCTGAACGGCATCGAAATCGCTCGCTGCGAGTGGTACCGCGAAGGCCGCGTGCCCCTTCACACCCTGAAGGCCGACATCGACTACGGCTTCTCCGAAGCCAAAACGACCTACGGCATCATCGGCGTGAAGTGCTGGGTCTATCGCGGTGACCGCCTTGCCAATGGCGAGCTGGCACCCCAGGCCAAGCCTGAGGTGCAAGAAGACGATCGCCGTCCGCGCCGCAACACCCGTCCGGGCGCGCCTGGCGCTCCCGCGGGCCGTGGTGGTCGCCCGGGTGGTGGTGGTTTCGATCGTGGCGCTCCGCGTCAAGACGCCGGTCGCCCCGCAGAAGTTGCTGCGCCGGCTGGCGATGCACCCAAGACGCCCGCGGTCAAGCGCGTGCGCAAGGCGCCGACGCCTGGGGCCACTGAGCCCAAAGGAGAATAAGCATGCTGCAACCTGCACGCAGAAAATACCGCAAGGAACAAAAGGGCCGCAACACCGGCGTGGCCACGCGTGGCGCGGCTGTGTCGTTCGGCGACTTCGGCCTGAAGGCCACCGAGCGCGGCCGTTTGACGGCGCGCCAGATCGAAGCGGCTCGCCGCGCGATCTCACGCCACATCAAGCGCGGCGGTCGGATCTTCATCCGCATCTTCCCGGACAAGCCCATCTCGCAAAAGCCTGCTGAAGTCCGCATGGGCAACGGCAAGGGCAACCCCGAGTACTACGTGGCCGAGATTCAACCCGGCAAGGTGCTCTACGAAATCAACGGCGTGCCTGAAGAGCTGGCCCGCGAGGCGTTCAAGCTGGCGTCTGCCAAGCTGCCGCTGAGCACCACCTTCGTCGCCCGTGCGATTGGCGCCTGAGGAGAACATTCATGAAAGCATCTGAACTTCGCGCCAAAGACGTCGCTGGCCTCGAAAAAGAAGTGGCCGACCTGCTGAAGGCCCACTTCGGCCTGCGTATGCAGAAGGCGACCCAGGCGTTGACGAACCACACGACCTTGGGCAATACCCGCCGTGACATTGCTCGTGCCAGGACCATCCTGGCCGAGAAGAAGAAAGGGGCAGCGAAATGACTTCGACCGCCGGTGATATCAAGGTTGACGCCCCGGGCAAGAATCAGCGCAAGCTGGTCGGCAAGGTCGTCAGCGACAAGCGCTCCAAGACCATCACGGTCCTGATCGAACGCCGTACCAAGCACGAGCTGTACGGAAAGATCGTGGCCAAGTCCAGCAAGTACCACGCTCACGACGAAAAGGGCGAGTACAAGATGGGTGACGTGGTCGAGATCGCAGAAAGCCGCCCCATCTCCAAGACCAAGTCCTGGGTAGTGACTCGCTTGGTCGAGAAAGCGCGTACGGTCTGAGTTGACGTACCCTGCGGGCTCTCAAGCCCCGCTGCAACGGTCGGTTGTGCTGAAGTTCTGGCGCCCCGGCCGTTTTGCATTCTTGTGAACCGAATACTTTTCTTCTGGAGATCGACATGCTCAAGGTTGGCGACAAGCTCCCCGCAGGCTCGCTGCAGGAATTCATCGAGGTCGAGGGCAACGGTTGCTCACTCGGTCCGAACACCTTCGACATCCAGAAGGCCACGACCGGCAAGAAGATCGCCGTCTTTGCGCTGCCAGGCGCGTTCACGCCCACTTGCTCCGCGCAGCACGTGCCAGGCTATGTGAAGCAGGCTGACGAGCTGAAGGCTGCTGGCGTGGACGAGATCTGGTGTGTGTCGGTGAACGACGCCTTCGTTATGGGCGCTTGGGGGCGTGATCAGCACACCGGCGGCAAGGTCCGAATGATGGCTGACGGCAGCGCCAACTTCACCAAGGCCACCGGCCTGGAGCTGGATCTCGTCGCTCGCGGGATGGGCGTTCGCTCGCAGCGCTACTCGATGCTGGTGGTCGACGGCGTCGTGAAGTCCCTCAACATCGAGGCGCCGGGCAAATTCGAGGTCAGCGATTCGGCAACGCTGCTGAAGCAGGCGCTAGAGATCAAGGCGTAATTCCAGTTCGGTCTGTGGGGCTGTTGACACGGCTTCCACAAGTACCGCATAATCTGAAGCTTCGCCGAAATTGCGGCTGCATCGACCAGCGCGGTGCAACAGATTTCGGCTCCGCCCAAACAGTGAAGTGCGCATGCTGCGTGCGGATCTGACGGGCCCAAGACTGCTCGCTTCGGCGAGATAAGTTGGGGACAGAACATGATTCAAATGCAATCGCGACTTGATGTCGCGGACAATACTGGCGCGAAATCCGTCCAGTGCATCAAGGTGCTCGGCGGCTCCAAGCGTCGCTACGCCGGTATCGGTGACGTGATCAAGGTCAGCATCAAAGAGGCTGCGCCCCGTGCTCGCGTGAAGAAGGGCGAGGTCTACAGTGCCGTCGTCGTTCGCACTGCCAAGGGTGTTCGTCGCCAAGACGGTTCGCTGGTGAAGTTCGACGGCAATGCCGCCGTGCTGCTCAACGCCAAGCTCGAGCCCATCGGCACCCGCATCTTCGGCCCGGTGACGCGCGAGCTGCGTACTGAGCGCTTCATGAAGATCGTGTCGCTCGCACCTGAAGTGCTCTAAGCCGCGCTAGGAAGATCAGCTTATGAACAAGATTCGCAAAGGCGACCAGGTCATCGTGTTGACCGGGCGCGACAAAGGCAAGCGTGGCACCGTCACGCAACGCGTCGATGAAGACCGCATCGTGGTCGAAGGTGTCAACGTGGTGAAGAAGCACGTCAAGCCGAACCCGATGAAGGGCACCACCGGCGGCGTCGTCGACAAGACCTTGTCGATCCACCAGTCCAACGTGGCCATCTTCAACCCCGCCACCGGCAAGGCCGATCGCGTGGGCATCAAGCTGCTGAGCGATGCTGACAAGCAGGCTCGCAAGACCAAGGACAACGGCGTTCGCGTCTTCAAGTCCAGCGGCGAAGAGATCAAGGCGTAAAGACATGGCCAAGCAACAAGCTCAACAAGGCGCAAAGCCCGACGTCGCGCGTCTGCAAAAGATCTATCGCGAGACCATCACGCCTGACCTCGTCAAGAAGTTCGGCTACAAGTCTTCGATGGAAGTGCCGCGCATCACCAAGATCACGCTCAACATGGGTGTGAGCGAAGCGGTCTCCGACAAGAAGGTCATGGAACACGCCGTGAGCGACCTGACCAAGATCGCCGGCCAAAAGCCCGTGGTCACCAAGTCGAAGAAGGCCATCGCCGGCTTCAAGATCCGTGATGGCGTGCCCATCGGCTGCATGGTCACCTTGCGTGGCGTGCAGATGTATGAATTCCTTGACCGCTTTGTGACCATCGCGCTGCCGCGCGTGCGTGACTTCCGCGGTATCTCGGGTCGCTCATTCGATGGTCGTGGCAACTACAACATCGGTGTGAAAGAGCAGATCATTTTCCCCGAGATCGAGTACGACAAGGTGGACGCATTGCGTGGTCTGAACATCAGCATCACCACTTCCGCGAAGAACGACGACGAGTGCAAGGCACTGCTCGCCGCGTTCAAGTTCCCGTTCAAGAACTGAGGTGATCAGTGGCTAAAACTTCCCTCATCCAGCGCGAACTGAAGCGCACCGAGTTGGTCGCCAAGTACAAGAAGAAGTACGACGAACTGAAGTCAACCGCGAACGACGCAAAGAAGTCCGACGAAGAGCGTTATGCCGCTCGCCTCGAACTTCAAAAGCTGCCTCGCAATGCCTACCCGACCCGTCAGCGCAACCGCTGCGAGTTGACCGGCCGCCCGCGTGGCACCTTCCGCAAGTTCGGTTTGGGTCGCAACAAGATCCGCGAACTGGCGTTCAAGGGTGACATCCCCGGTGTCATCAAGGCCAGCTGGTAATCGGCAGGACGATCAGGAGATTTCCCTATGAGCATGAGTGATCCTATCGCCGATATGCTGACCCGCATTCGCAACGCGCAGATGGTCGAAAAGACCAATGTCGTGATGCCGGCGTCCAAGCTGAAAGTGGCGATTGCCCAAGTCCTGAAGGACGAAGGCTATGTCGAGAATTTCGCCGTGATCGGTGACAAGGCCAAGCCGCAGCTTGAGGTCACCCTCAAGTACTACGCTGGTCGTCCCGTGATCGAGCACATCGAACGCGTAAGCCGCCCCGGCCTGCGTGTTTACAAAGGCCGTCACGAAATCCCGAACGTCAAGAACGGTCTTGGCGTGGCCATCGTCACCACCCCCAAGGGTGTGATGACCGACCGCAAGGCGCGCCAGGCCGGTATCGGCGGCGAAGTGCTCTGCTACGTCGCCTAAGGAAGGGAAGAAGCAAATGTCCCGCGTAGGAAAAATGCCGGTCGCCATCCCCAAGGGTGTGGATGTGTCGATCACCGCTGAGCAGATCAGCGTCAAGGGTTCGCTCGGCACGCTGGTGCGTCCGGTGAATTCGCTGGTGACCGTCAAGAACACTGACGGCAAGATCAATTTCGTGCCGGCCAATGAATCTGTGGAAGCCGATGCGATGTCGGGCACGATGCGCGCTCTGGTGGCCAATATGGTCAACGGCGTGAGCAAGGGTTTCGAAAAGAAGCTGACGCTCGTCGGCGTGGGCTTTCGCGCCCAGGCCGCTGGCAGCAAGCTCAATCTGCAAATCGGGTTCTCGCATCCGGTGGGCAAGGAAATGCCCGCCGGCATCAAGGTCGAGTGCCCGACGCAGACCGAGATCGTGATCAAGGGTTCCGATCGCCAAGCCGTTGGCCAGATCGCCGCGGAGGTTCGCGCGATTCGCCCACCTGAGCCTTACAAGGGCAAGGGCATTCGCTATGCGAATGAGAAGGTCACGATCAAAGAGACCAAGAAGAAGTAAGGAGCGAAGAACATGTCACTGAACAAAAAAGATCAGCGCGTTCGTCGCTCCCGCCAGACCCGCGCTCGCATTGCGACGCAGCGCGTGGCCCGCCTGACGGTGTTCCGCACCAACACGCATATCTACGCCAGCGTCATCTCCGACGACGGCGCCAAGGTGCTGGCTACTGCTTCAACCGTCGAGGCCGATGTCCGCAAGGAATTGGGCGCAGCGGGCAAGGGCGGCAACGTGAATGCCGCCACACTGATCGGCAAGCGCATCGCCGAAAAGGCGAAGGCCGTCGGCATCGAAAAAGTCGCGTTCGACCGCGCAGGTTTTGCATACCACGGTCGCGTCAAGGCGTTGGCCGAAGCCGCTCGCGAAGCCGGCCTGCAGTTCTAAGGAATCAAGATGGCAAAGTTTCAACCTCGCGCACAGACCGAAGGCAACGACGACGGCCTGAAGGAAAAGATGATTGCGGTGAACCGCGTCACCAAGGTGGTGAAGGGTGGCCGCACGCTGAGCTTCGCGGCGCTCACCGTCGTGGGTGATGGCGACGGCCGCATCGGCATGGGCAAGGGCAAGGCCAAGGAAGTCCCGGTGGCCGTGCAGAAGGCCATGGAATCGGCACGCCGTAACCTGTTCAAGGTGCAGCTGAAGAACGGCACGATCCACCACAAGGTGGTCGGCGAGCACGGCGCCTCGCGCGTGCTGATGGCTCCGGCCAAGCCGGGTGACGGCATCATCGCGGGCGGCCCGATGCGCGCAGTGTTCGAGGTGATGGGCGTGACCGATATCGTCTGCAAGAGCCTCGGCTCGTCGAACCCGTACAACATGGTTCGCGCCACGCTCGACGCCCTGAAGCACATCAGCACGCCGGCCGAAATCGCCGCCAAGCGTGGCCTGACGGTCGAAGAAATCCTCGGCTGATCGGCACACGGAGAAACATCATGGCTGACAAGAAGACACTCAAGATCAAGCTGGTTCGCAGCATTGCCGGCACGCGCGAGTCGCACCGTGCGACGGTGCGCGGCCTGGGCCTGCGCAAGCTCAACAGCGAATCGACGCTCGAAGACACCCCGTCCGTGCGCGGCATGATCACCAAGGTCCAGTACCTGGTGAAGGTGCTCTGAGGCCGAAGGAAAGAACATGGAACTGAACAGCATCAAGCCCGCCACTGGTTCGAAGCACGCTCGCCGCCGTGTCGGTCGTGGCATCGGCTCTGGCCTGGGCAAGACGGCCGGCCGTGGTCACAAGGGCCAGAAGTCGCGCTCGGGTGGCTATCACAAGGTCGGTTTTGAAGGCGGCCAGATGCCTCTGCAGCGTCGTCTGCCGAAGCGTGGTTTCAAGTCGACCACGCTGAAGTACAACGCCGAAGTTACGCTGGCTGACCTCGAAATCCTGGGTGCCGATGAAATCGACATGCTGACGCTGAAGCAAGCCGGCCTGGTGGGCCAACTCGCCAAGGTGGTCAAGGTCATCAAAACCGGCGAGCTGACCAAGAAGGTCTTGCTCAAGGGCATCGGCGCTACCGCGGCTGCCAAGGCTGCCATCGAAGCGGCCGGCGGTTCGGTCGCCTGAGCTTCTAAGTAACGGAACAACGTTCAGTGGCAACCAACGCGAATCAGCTGGCCAAGAGCGGCAAGTTCGGTGACCTCCGTCGCCGGCTTGTCTTCTTGCTGCTTGCGCTCGTGGTGTATCGCCTGGGTGCGCACATTCCTGTGCCGGGTATTGACCCGGTCCAGCTACAGCAGATGTTCAAGGGCCAGCAAGGCGGCATCCTGAATCTGTTGAATGTGTTCTCGGGCGGCGCCTTGTCGCGCTTCACCGTGTTCGCGCTGGGCATCATGCCGTACATCTCGGCGTCGATCATCATGCAGTTGATGACCTACGTGGTGCCGAGCCTGGAGGCGCTGAAGAAGGAAGGCGAATCCGGGCGCCGCAAGATCACGCAGTACACGCGCTACGGCACGCTGGGATTGGCCCTTTTTCAAGCGCTTGGCATTGCACTCGCGCTCGAAGGCTCGCCAGGTCTGGTCATTTCCCCAGGATTTGGTTTCCGCATGACGGCGGTGGTCAGTCTGGTGGCAGGCACGATGTTCTTGATGTGGCTGGGTGAGCAGATCACCGAGCGCGGTCTGGGCAACGGCATTTCGATCCTGATCTTCGGCGGCATTGCTGCCGGGTTGCCGAACGCCATTGGCGGTTTGCTCGAGTTGGTGCGGACCGGTGCGATGAGTGTGCTGGTGGCGCTGTTCATCGTAGTGATCGTCGCCGGCGTGACCTTTGTGGTGGTGTTCGTCGAGCGTGGTCAGCGCAAGATCTTGGTCAACTATGCCAAGCGGCAAGTGGGCAACAAGGTCTACGGTGGCCAGTCGTCGCATCTGCCGCTCAAGCTGAACATGTCGGGTGTGATTCCGCCGATCTTTGCGTCGTCGATCATTCTGCTGCCGGCGACCGTAGTGGGCTGGTTCGCCACCGGTGACAGCCTGCGCTGGTTGAAAGATCTGGCTGGCATGCTCTCGCCAGGCCAGCCGATCTATGTGTTGCTGTTTGCCACGGCCATCGTGTTCTTCTGCTTCTTCTATACCGCGCTGGTGTTCAACAGCCGTGAGACGGCAGACAACTTGAAGAAGAGCGGTGCCTTCATTCCCGGTATCCGCCCTGGCGAGCAGACAGCTAAGCACATCGACCGCATCCTGTCCCGTCTGACGTTGGCGGGTGCGATCTACATCACTGCCGTGTGTCTTCTGCCCGAGTTCCTGGTGCTGAAGTACAACGTGCCCTTCTATTTTGGTGGCACCTCGCTGTTGATCATCGTCGTCGTGACGATGGACTTCTGGGCTCAGGTGCAGTCGTATGTGATGAGTCAGCAGTACGAGTCGCTGCTGAAGAAAGCAAGTTTCAAGGCTGGTTGAGCCTGGTTGAGAAAGAACTGAATACAGCGAAACGGTAGGCATGGCGAAAGACGACGTCATTCAAATGCAGGGCGAGATTCTTGAGAATCTGCCCAACGCCACGTTTCGGGTGAAGTTGGAGAACGGGCACATCGTGCTGGGTCACATCTCCGGGAAAATGCGCATGCACTACATCCGCATCCTGCCTGGCGACAAGGTGACCGTCGAGTTGACGCCTTATGACCTGACGCGGGCACGCATCGTGTTCCGCGCCAAGTGAGAGCAAGAGATCTGGAATTGAAGCGGTCCGAAAAGGGCCTAGGAGAAGAGCATGAAAGTTGCAGCATCGGTGAAGAAGATGTGCCGGAATTGCAAGGTCATCCGTCGCAAGGGTGTGGTGCGCGTGATCTGTACCGATCCGCGTCACAAGCAGCGCCAAGGCTGATCCGGCCTTCGACGTACAGAGCGAATAGAGGAAGAACATGGCACGTATTGCTGGTATCAACATTCCGCCGCACAAGCACGCCGAGATCGGCCTGACTGCGATCTACGGCATCGGCCGCTCCACGGCGCAGAAGCTCTGCACCGCCAGTGGCGTTCCGTTCGATCGCAAGATCAAGGACCTGACGGACGCGGACCTGGAAAAGCTCCGTGAAGAGATCGGTCGCATGACCATCGAGGGCGATCTGCGCCGCGAGATGTCGATCAACATCAAGCGCCTGATGGACCTTGGTTGCTATCGCGGTTTCCGCCACCGCCGCGGCCTGCCGGTTCGCGGCCAACGCACCAAGACGAACGCTCGCACCCGCAAGGGCCCGCGCAAGTCCGGCGCACTGGTCAAGAAGTGATCGCTGCTCGGCAAGCAGTCTGACGAGCATCAAGAGGAAGAGTCGATATGGCTAAAGCACCCAATACCGCCGCCCAGCGCGTGCGCAAGAAAGTCCGCAAGAATGTTGCGGATGGGATTGCGCACGTTCACGCGTCGTTCAACAACACGATCATCACCATCACCGACCGTCAAGGTGGTGCGCTCTCGTGGGCGTCCAGTGGTGGCCAGGGCTTCAAGGGTTCGCGCAAATCGACACCCTTCGCTGCTCAGGTGGCTGCTGAAGTGGCCGGCCGCGCTGCGCAAGAGCAAGGCATCAAGAATCTGGATGTGCGGATCAAGGGTCCTGGCCCCGGCCGCGAGTCGTCGGTGCGCGCACTGGCCTCGCTGGGCATCCGCATCAACTCGATTTCTGACGTGACGCCGGTGCCTCACAACGGTTGCCGTCCGCAAAAGCGCCGTCGCATCTGATTGATCGATCGTTTTTCGTCGCCGGCCAGCGCCTTGCGGTGCTTGCCGGCGGTTCTGTTGAAGCCGCAAGGTTTCATAAGCCCACCGTCTGAGCGCCCATAACAACATTCGCCAGACTCGCGCGAGCTTCATGTGAAGCCCGCGTCAGATTGACAAAGGAAACAACGTGGCACGTTACCTAGGCCCCAAGGGCAAACTCGCCCGCCGTGAAGGCACAGATCTTTTCCTGAAGAGCGCTCGCCGCCCGATCGGGGACAAGGTCAAGTTCGACAGCAAGCCTGGCCAGCATGGCCGCACCTCCGGCACCCGCACTTCCGACTTCGGCCTGCAGCTCCGCGAGAAGCAGAAGGTCAAGCGCATGTACGGCATTTTGGAGCGCCAGTTCCGCCGCTACTTCGCTGAAGCCGAGCGCCGCAAGGGCAACACCGGTGCGAACCTGCTGCTGCTGCTCGAGTCGCGCCTCGACAACGTCGTCTACCGCATGGGCTTCGGCTCCACGCGCGCCGAAGGCCGCCAGCTCGTCTCGCACAAGGCCATTACCGTCAATGGTGAAGTGGTCAACATCGCGTCGTACCTGGTGAAGGTCGGTGACGTGGTCGCCGTGCGTGAAAAGTCGAAGAAGCAGCTGCGGATCGTCGACTCGCTGAAGCTGGCCGAAGGCCAAGGCATGCCGAACTGGGTGCAGGTCGACGCGAGCAAGCTCGAAGGCGTCTTCAAGAAGACGCCTGACCGCGACGAATTCGGGGCTGACATCAAGGAAGCCCTGATCGTCGAACTCTATTCGCGCTGATCTCTTGCGCTCCGGCCGTGTGCGCGTCGCCGATGGCGTGCGCAGCGGTCCATTTCAGTTTCCTTCGTCGGGTGCCGGTGCAAGCCGCTCCCGTGGTCCCCTCAGCCTTATCGGTGTAACGAACCGAGGGTATTGAAAGCAAAGACCTCATGCAAACAAACCTGCTCAAACCCAAAGCCATCAATGTGGAGCCGCTTGGTGGCAACCGCGCCAAGGTCACGCTCGAACCGTTCGAGCGCGGCTACGGCCACACGCTCGGCAACGCGCTGCGTCGCGTGCTACTGTCATCAATGGTGGGGTATGCGCCGACCGAAGTGACGATTGCCGGCGTGCTCCACGAGTACTCGACGGTCGACGGCGTACAAGAAGACGTCGTTCACATCATGCTGAACCTCAAGGGCGTGGTGTTCCGCCTGCACAACCGCGATGAAGTCACGCTTGTCCTGCGCAAGGAAGGCGAGGGCCCTGTCACGGCTGGCGACATCCAGACCCCGCATGACGTGGAAATCATCAACCCCGATCACGTGATCGCGCACCTGTCGCAAGGCGGCAAGCTCGACATGCAGATCAAGGTTGAGAAGGGCCGCGGCTATGTGCCGGGCACGATGCGCCGTTTCGGCGATGAGCCCACCAAGTCGATCGGCCGCATCGTCCTTGATGCATCGTTCTCCCCGGTTTCGCGCGTGAGCTACACCGTCGAGAGCGCCCGCGTCGAACAGCGCACCGACCTCGACAAGCTCGTGATGGAAATCGCCACCAACGGCGCCATCACGCCGGAAGAAGCAATTCGCGCTTCGGCGAAGATCCTGGTCGAGCAGCTCGCCGTGTTCGCCCAACTCGAAGGCAGCGAGATCGCCGCATTCGACGCGCCGGCGCAGCGCAGCACGCAGTTCGACCCGATCCTGCTGCGCCCGGTCGACGAGCTCGAGCTCACCGTGCGCTCGGCCAACTGCCTGAAGGCCGAAAACATTTACTACATCGGCGACCTGATCCAGCGCACCGAGACTGAGCTGCTGAAGACCCCGAATTTGGGTCGCAAGTCGCTCAACGAAATCAAGGAAGTGCTCGCCTCGCGCGGTCTGACCTTGGGCGCTCGACTGGAGAACTGGCCGCCCCAAGGCCTCGACAAGCGGTAACGCTTCGCCAACAGAAAAGATGGCCTGAAGGCCGTCATCGGATGACAAACGCGCTTGCGCGTTTGATCGTGCAACCCCCAGTACCTGATACGGCTGGGGTTCATAAGTTAGTCAAGAAAGGAACAGCACCATGCGTCACCGTAACGGCCTCCGCAAACTCAACCGCACCAGCGAGCATCGCCAGGCGATGCTGCGCAACATGTGCAATTCGCTGCTCCAGCACGAAGCGATCAAGACCACGGTCCCCAAGGCCAAGGAACTGCGCCGTGTTGTCGAACCGCTCATTACGCTTGCCAAGGAAGCCACGCTGGCCAATCGCCGCCTCGCTTTCGACCGCACCCGTGATCGCGACATCGTTGCCAAGCTCTTCAACGAACTGGGCCCGCGCTACAAGGCTCGCCCGGGTGGCTACACCCGCATCCTGAAGATGGGCTTCCGCGTCGGCGACAACGCACCGATGGCGTTCGTAGAACTGGTCGATCGCCCTGAAGTGGCAGAAGAAGCTGCTGGCGACAAGGCCGAATGAGGCAAAGCCCTCGGGGCTTTTGAACGAAGGGTCAGCGTGAGCTGGCCCTTTGTCATTGAGTCTGCGGTTCGATGAATTGATGGTCACGCAGCATTGCTGCAGCATCTGTGAGTCGCCTTCTCATCGCCACTGTTTTTCAGGTGACGAAAGAGAGCTTCTCTGCTATACTTATAGGCTCAGTCGCGGGGTGGAGCAGTCTGGTAGCTCGTTGGGCTCATAACCCAAAGGTCGTTGGTTCAAATCCAGCCCCCGCAACCAAAGAATTTGTGGTGAAGAGCCGCACCAAACGCCAACCAAATCGGTTGGCGTTTTGCTTTGTGGCTCACATCCACGTTTTGACGATGCGTACCTGATGAGCACCACCGAGATTTTCCTGATCGCGATGCTGATCATCTTCAGCGTGCCTTACCTGATCTGGCGCCTGGGGCACACCGACTACTTCGCACCGCTGGTGGTCGTACAGACCGTCGCCGGCATCCTGCTCGGGCCGGGCATCCTGGGTGCAGCGTTTCCTGCGTTCCACCGCTTCGTGTTCAACGCGCCGGTGATCCAGGCGCTCAACGGCATTGCCTGGTGGGCGGTGATGCTGTTCGTGTGGATCGCCGGCGTCGAGCTCGACTTGCGCAAGGCCTGGGAGCACCGGCGAGAAGGCGGCATCACCGCCGGCCTTGCGCTCGGTGTGCCGCTCGTGCTGGGCAGTGCGGTGGCGGCGGTCATGGTCGCGTCGCCGGGGTGGATCGGCGCCAAGGCAGAGAGCTGGCAGTTCGTGGTCGGCGTCGGCATGGCCTGCGCGGTGACGGCGCTGCCGGTGCTGATTCTGCTGATGGAAAAGCTCGACGTGATGCGCCAGCCTATCGGCCAGCGCATCCTGCGCTACTCGAGCGTGGACGACATCGCGATCTGGGCCGTGCTCGCCGTGATCCTGATGGACTGGTCGCGCGTGGGCAAGCAGATCGCCTTCCTGTTCGCGTTCGCCGTGCTGGGCTGGGCGTTTCGCAAGCTGGTGCAGCGCATTCCTGAACGCGACCGCTGGTACGCGAGCCTGATCTGGCTGGCCGCCTGCGGGCTGGGGGCCGACTGGTCGGGGCTGCACTTCATCGTCGGCGCTTTCCTGGCCGGCGCCATCATCGACGCGCACTGGTTCGACCAGAAGCAGCTCGATTCGCTGCGCCACAACGTGCTGCTGGTCGTGGCACCGGTCTACTTTCTCAGCACCGGCCTGCGCACCAACTGGCAGGTCGGCGGGGCTTCGGTGTTCATTGCGGCAGGCGCGCTGCTGCTGGCGGCCGTGGCCGGCAAGCTGATCGGCGTGCACATCGCCGGCAGGGTGCTGAAGTGGCAACCGGGCGAAAGCTCGCTGATCGGCTGGTTCCTGCAGACCAAAGGCCTGGTGATGATCATCTTCGCCAACGTACTGCTCGACAAGGCCATGATCACCGGCGAGACCTTCACCGCGCTGTTGCTGATGGCTGTGGGCAGCACCATGCTCACCACACCCATGGTCGCGCCTCGGCTCGCCAGGATGAAAGAGATCGTGTTCCGGTCGACCTGAACCGGACCCTCGCAGCAGGCGCCACAAGGCTGCCGCCGGAGGGGGTACAGATACAATGCGGGGCAGCTTCGCGAGGTACTTCATGCCTGCGACACATGCCCGTCCTACCCTCTCGCCGGTTGCCTGAAGTACCCCCATCAGTTGCATGAAATCACTTGCCTCCACTGATCCCGCTTCGCCGACCGACACGCTCACCGCCACTGCTCCCTTGACGTTCCGCCGGCTCCGGCTGGCCGATAAGTCCGCACCGTTGCAGATGCTCGGCGGCCGCAGCGTGGGCACGGCGCCGGGTGCACTCCAGGCGCCCTTGCTGGTGCCCGAAGAAGGCGCATTCATCGATGCCTGGGCCAGCAGCGGCGAGCTGCGCGAACACCAGCATGGCTGTGTGCGCTACGCCACCGACGGGCACTGGCTGCATGGCTGCGCCGTCATCGACGAAAGCCAGCTCGGCATGCAGGCCAGTGCGCAGCGTGCGTATGCCGACCTGTTCGCGGTGCTCGCCGGCAACGCGTGCTCGCAGCTGCTGCGCGTGTGGAACTACTTTGCCGACATCAACGTCGAGACCGGCGGCACCGAGCGCTACCGGCAGTTCAACGCCGGTCGGCAACAGGCCTTCATCGACGCGCAGCGCAGCGCCTTCGACGGCTCGCCAGCCGCCTGCGCGTTGGGCATGCATGGCGGGCCGCTGACGGTCTACTTTCTGGCCGGGCGCCAGTCGCCGATCGCGATCGAGAACCCCCGCCAGGTCAGCGCCTACCGCTACCCCGACACCTACGGCCCCCGGGCGCCGACGTTCTCGCGCGCGGCCGTGGCCGATGTGGGCGGCGGCCACAGCGTGCTGTTCATCTCGGGCACGGCGAGCATCGTCGGCCACGAAAGCGTCCACCTGGGGGACATTCACCGCCAGACCGAAGAGAGCCTGGCCAACATCGAGGCCGTGCGCGGTGCTGCCGAGGTGCGCTCGGGTCTGGCGTTCCCGGCCGGCGAATTGATCTACACCGTCTATGTGCGCCACCCAGACGACATGGCTGTCGTGCGCGAGGTGTTCGAGCGCAGCGTGGGCTCGGGCAGCAGCGCTGCGCGCGATGCCATCTACCTGAACGCCGACGTGTGCCGCGCCGAGCTGCTGGTCGAGATCGAAGCCCACGGCTTCGCTCACACCCGGAGCGCCGTTTGATCCGTCGCCTCATTGCTGTTGTGGTGCTGCTGGCGGTGAACGCTGCAGCGTGGGCCGAAGGCCCCGTTGAGGCCGGGCCCGACATCGACGCTGACGTGAAGCTGCTCCCCCAGCGCCCGCTGTGGGAGCTGGGCATCGGCGTCTCCGGCGTGCGCCTGCCGCACTACCGCGGCTCCGACCAGAGCCGCGGCTACGTGCTGCCCTTCCCGTACATCGTGTACCGCGGCAAGTGGCTCAAGTCGGACCGCGACGGCACGCGCGCCATGCTGTTCGATTCGCAGGCGGTCAAGCTCGACCTGAGCCTCGGCGCCACCGCACCCGCGCAGAGCAAGGACAACACTGCGCGCGAGGGCATGCCCAACCTGCCCGGCACTGCCGAGTTCGGCCCGCGCCTCAACCTCACGCTGGCGCAGTCGGACCGCAGGCACTGGAAGCTCGACCTGCGCATGCCGCTGCGCGCAGCCGTCACGCTGCAAAGCTCGCCGCGCTACGTCGGCCTCACCTTCTCGCCCAACCTGAATCTCGACATCATCGGCGCCGACGGCGGCTGGAACATGGGCATGCTGACCGGCCCGCTGTTCGCTGACCGCAAGAACCACCAGCTGTACTACGGGGTCGACACGGCCTACGCCACGGCGCAGCGCAGAGCCTACGAAGCCAGCGGCGGCTATGCCGGCTGGCAGACGATCGCCTCCACCTCGCGCCGCTTCGGCAATGTGTGGCTGGGCGGCTTCGCACGCTACGAGGCCCTGCATGGCGCCACCTACGAAGACAGCCCGCTGGTGCGCAAGAATTCGGCACTGACCGTGGGCTTCGCGATTTCGTGGGTGCTGCACACCTCGTCCGAGACCGTTCCGAGCGCGGAGTGACCATGCAACGCTGCAGCGCGAGGTGCTGATTGGGCTGGCTCAAACAACTCGTGGTGGGCGTCGCCTTCTACCTGGCCTTGCTCCACCTGGGCGCGATGTCGCTGAGCTGGAACCTGGTGTGCTGGCTGATCTACCCGTTCCTGCCGCGCCAGCACGGCATCGTGATCGGCCGCGCGGCGATCTCGTCGGTGTACCGGGGCTTCTGGGCCTGCCTGGAGTGGACGGGGGTGATGCGGCTCGACTACGCCGCGCTCGACGTGCTGACCCAGGACGCCGGGCTCATCATCGCGGCCAACCACCCGAGCGCACTCGATGCGCTGCTGGTCATCGCCAAGGTGCCGCGGGGCGTGTGCATCATGCGGGCGAGCCTGATGCGCAACCCCTTTCTCGGCGCCGGCGCACGGCTCGCGCGCTACATCCGCAACGACCCGCCGAGCGGCATGGTGCGCGGCGCGGTCGAGAACCTGAAGGCCGGCGGCCAGCTGGTGCTGTTCCCCGAAGGAACACGCACGATCGCGCCGCCGATCAACCCGTTTTTGCCAGGCATGACGCTGATCGCCCACATGGCGCAGGTACCGATCCAGACCATCATCATCGAGACCGAATCGCCGTACCTGAGCAAGGGCTGGCCGATCTGGAAGCCGCCGCACTTCCCGATGGTGTTCCGCGTGCGGCTGGGCGAGCGTTTTGCGCCCGAGGCCGACCACAAGGGCCTGCTCACGCGGATCGAAACCTACTTCGCCAACGAGTTGCGCCCATGAACGCCGCGTTGAACGTGCCCATGATCGCGTCGACCACGCACCTGCTGCTGATCCCCAGCTACAACACCGGCCCCACGGTGTACGACACCGTGCGCGCGGCGCGTGCGCAGTGGACGCCCGTCTGGGTTGTCACCGACGGCAGCACCGACAGCACGCCCGAAGGCCTGCGCCAAATGGCCGCGGCCGACCCGGGCCTGAAGCTCATCGAGCTGCCCGTCAACGGCGGCAAGGGCGCTGCGCTGCTGCAGGGCTTGCATGCGGCGCGCATCGCCGGCTTCACCCATGTGCTGACGATGGACTCCGACGGCCAGCACCCTGCCGAGCTGATCCCCACGTTCATGGCAGCCTCGATGCAGCGGCCCGACACCATGGTGCTCGGCCGCCCGGTGTTCGATGCCTCGGCACCGCTGCTGCGCGTGCGCGGCCGGCGCGTCTCCAACTGGTGGACCAACCTCGAAACGCTGGGCGCCGGCATCGACGATTCGCTCTACGGCTTTCGCGTCTACCCCGTGAACGACCTGATCGCGGTGATGCGCCGCCAACCCTGGATGCGCCGCTTCGACTTCGACACCGAGGCCGTGGTGCGCCTGGCCTGGCGCGGCGTGAAGCCGGTCAACCTGGCGGCACCGGTGAAGTACCTGTCGGCCGAGGAAGGCGGCGTCTCGCACTTCCACTACGGCCGCGACAACGTGCTGCTGAGCTGGATGCACTTTCGCCTGATGGTCGAGTTCGTGCTGCGCCTGCCGAGCCTGTTGCTACGCCGCCTGCGCCGCCGCCCGCCCTTCCAGGCCTGAGCATGAGCCACCTTGCGCCCTTGCCGGCCTGGCCCTCCGAACTCGGCTTTCGGATACGGCGCTACTTCTTCGTCAAGACCTTCGGCATCACCGCTGCCACCTGGCTGTTCTTCATCGGTTATTTCTACATCCTGCGCCACCCGGCCTACCCGGTGACCTTGATGCCGCTGACCGCGCTCGACCGCCTCATCCCGCTCCAGCCCCCGGCGCTGGTCGCTTACCTGTCGCTGTGGCTGTACGTGGGCGTCGCGCCGGCGCTGCAACGCACGTTCCCAGAGCTGATCGTCTACGGCCTGTGGATCGGAGCGATGTGCCTCACGGGCCTGGCGCTGTTCTATTTCTGGCCGACGGCCGTGCCACCGCGACCGGTGGATGCCTCGGGCTTCCCGGGCTTTGCGCTGTTGCAGGGGGTCGATCTGGCCGGCAACGCATGCCCTTCGATGCATGTGGCCGCAGCCATCTTCACCGCGATCTGGGTCGACCACCTGTTGCGGCTGACGCGCTCACCCATGGCCTTGCGAGCCGTCAACGGCGCCTGGTTTGTCGCAATTACTTACTCAACGATGGCCGTCAAGCAACACGTGGCTCTGGACGTCGCCGCGGGAGCGCTTCTGGGTGTGATTTTTGCCCTGCCTTCGTTGCATTGGCGCCCCGGCAAGGGGGGGTCTGGAGCGGTCAGCCCCAGGGCAGCAGCGGATATCATCGGCTAGCACACAAAACAGGCCGAAGCGACGGCCACTTTGCCAATGGCATCTGCCGATAGTCGATATCAAGAGGGACGTTTCACGATGAGCTCGCTGAAGGAATTGCAGGATCTGATTCACGAGAAATACGGCATCGACATGTCGGAGTTCGACCCGAGTGCGTCCATGCGCGAGAAGGGCCTCGATTCGCTGGCGCTGGTGGAATTCCTCTTTGCAGTCGAAGACCATTTCCACATCAACCTGCCCGACGTCGACTCCAACGTCGACACGCTGGCCGAGCTGGCGGTCGTGGTCGACAGGGTGCGGGCGGCCAAAGCGACGGCATGAGCACGCCGGGCCGTCCCAAGGGCGAACACCGGAGTGCGCAGCACGAAGGTACTCCGATGAGCACTCTGCCCGGCCGCCCGAAAGAGGGCTCACTCCCGCTCGGCGGGACGGCGCGCAGCGCAAGGGTGCTCACATGAACTCGATTGCGGTCACCGGGCTGGGTCTCGTCACCTCGCACGGTGACACCCCGAATGCAGTCTTCGCCGCCATCATGCGCGGCGAATCGGCCGTGCAGCCGGTCTTCCCCGAACTGCCCAAACCGGCCGCCGCAGCCACCGTCGCTTTCGATCAGTCGCGCTGGTTCACCAAGCTGCAGCTCGCCGGTGTCGACCGCGTCAGCCAGCTGGCGGTGGCCGCCGCCGATCTGGCGATGAAAGATGCCGGCATAGCCGCGGGTGATGCCGATCCCGAACGCATCGGCGTCTACGCCGGCTGCGGCATGGGCGGCGCGGCAGCCCTGGAGGCAGCCTACCGCAGCGGCGGCCGTGTTCCGCCGCTGACCATTCCGGCCTTCATGCCCAACGCGCCCGCCGCCCACGTGGCGATGCGCCAGAAGGCACTGGGGCCGGTGCTGACCTATTCGGTGGCTTGCGCCTCGTCGGCCGTCGCGATTGCCGAAGCCGCCAAGGCTGTGCAGAGCGGCGAGGTCGACGTGGCCATTGCCGGCGGCACGGAGGCCCTGATCGTGCCCGGCGTCGTGCTCGCCTGGCAGGCGATGCAGACCTTGGCGAGCTTCAACCCGGGCGAAGCCGCGAGCTCGGTGCGCCCGTTCTCGCTCGATCGCACAGGCTTCGCACTGGGCGAAGGCGCCGCCTTCGTCATCCTCGAATCGGCTGAGCGCGCCCGACGCCGCAACGCGCGTGTCTACGCCTGCCTCGCCGGCTGGGGCATCAGCTGCGATGCCACGCACCTCACCAAACCCGACGTGCCCGGCCAGGCCCGCGCCTTGCGCGCTGCGCTGCGCCGCGCCGACCTGAAGCCACGCGACGTCGGCTACTGCAACGCGCACGGCACGGCCACGCGCATCGGCGACGTGATCGAACGCGATGCGCTGGCGGAGGTCTGGGGCAATGACCTCGACCACCTGAGCGTGAGCTCAACCAAGGCCTTGCACGGCCACCTGCTGGGCGCCGCCGGCGCGCTCGAAGCGGCCATCACGGTGCTGGCGCTGCAACACCGGCAGCTGCCACCGAACGCCAATTGCACCGAGATCGACCCGGCGTGCCGCATGAACCTGGTGACGCGCACAGGCGTCGCCGCACCTCAGCTCGAAGTCGCGTTGAGCAATTCGTTCGCCTTCGGCGGGACGAACGCGGTGCTGCTGTTCAAGCGCGCCTGAACACCTGGCTCAGGCCATCCCGCCGTTGATCGAAATCACCTGTCCGGTGATGTAGGCCGCGTCAGCGGATGCCAGGAAGGCCACCAGTGCCGCCACTTCATCGGCTGTGCCGGCACGTTTCATCGGCACGATGCTGTCGATCACCTTCGGGTCGAACGTGCCTTCGGCCATGCCTGAATCGATGATGCCCGGCGCCACCGCATTGACGGTGATGCCACGGCTGGCCAGTTCGAGCGACAGCGCCTTGGTCGCGCTGTTGAGTGCGCCTTTGGCCGCGGCGTAGTTGACCTGCCCACGGTTGCCGGTGAGCGCCGCCACCGACGAGATGTTGATGATGCGGCCCCAGCGGGTGCGGATCATCGGCATCGTGAGCGGCTGTGTCACGTTGAAGAAGCCGTTCACCGAGACGTCGATCACGCCTTGCCACTGCGCCTCTTGCAGCGCCGGGAAAGCGGCGTCGGCGTGCGTACCGGCGTTGTTGACGATCACCTGAATGGGGCCTGCTTCGAGCAAACGGGCACAGGCCGCATGCGCGGCGTTGCGGTCGGCCACGTCGAAGGCCACGGCCTCGGCACTGCCGCCTGCCGCCTTGATCTCACTGGCCAGCGCCTCGGCCACCGTGAGCCGGCTGTTGGCGTGAACGATCACGTGCAGGCCATCGCGCGCAAGGCGCAGTGCAATCGCGCGGCCCAGGCCGCCGCTGGCCCCGGTAACCAGGGCGCGTTTGGGTGTCGACGGATCTGTTTTCATGAAGAGAGCGGCGTGTTGAGCACGACCGCCGCGCGCCCTTCGGCGACCGGGCTACCGGCATGGCTCACCGTGAAGGCGTAGAGGATCTGGCGCGAATCGCCCGCCTGGCGTGTGGCCGCGATGCACAGTTCGTCGGGGCCAGCCGCGGCTGGCAAGTCGTCGAGCCGCAGCACGTGCAACTGCACACCTCGCGCACTCGCGAGGAACCCCGGGCTCGCTGCCGTGCCGGCCTCCTGGCCGATCAGCGCGCCGTGCAAGGCCATGGCCTGGGCGGCGTATTCGATCGCGCACGGCGACAACAGGCCACTGCGCGTACGCAAAGGGTGGCCTGCATCGCGGTGGTTCTCGGCGACGCAGACGATGCCCTGCGCGTCCCATTCGACCAGGCGCGCCAGCAGGCACATGCTGCCGCTGTGCGGGATCAGCGCAGCAATGCCTTCGTGCCCCAGCGTCTGCGGAGCGCTCATGCAAGCTCGGGCTGCAACACCGGCGCCACGCTCACCTGCAGGCCCAGGGCGGGCAGGTAGTCGATTGCGACGGCTTGCGATGCGCCTTGCGCCAACGCCACCAGCAAAGGCAGGGCGGCCGCGGCCGGGATGGCGCGGCGCAAGGCGTCGAGCGACGCATCCGGCAGCGGGCCGGCATGCAGTGACCCGCCCAGGCTGATCGTGAGTGATGCCAGCGAGCGCTCAGTGGGCACCGCTGTGAACAGGAATGCCGCGCCGAAATGATCGGGCAGCGGCCGCGCGGTGTTCAGCGGTTCTGGGTAAGGCGAATCGCTGGCCACCAGCAGCATCGGCTGGCCACTCGATCGCACGCCGATGGCGGCCTCGATCAAGCCGGCACCGAAGCTGCCGTCGAAGGCACACAGGCTGGTCGACGACGCTCGGCTCGCCACCGCGATGTGCCAGGCGCCCGACGAGGCGTTGTGAACCGAGTTGGTGAACTTGGTCGGCGACACCACCGGTGCCGGCGCGGCAAGCGCGTCGCACAGCGCGTGGCAGTTGGCGCACTCGCCGCTCGACGAGGCGAACACCGTCGCCAGCGTGCCGGGGTCGACCTGCGCCTGGGCCACCGCTTCGTCGGCGATCGCCATCGCCAGCTTCACCGCGGCGCCCGCGCGCCGCCGTTCGGCGGGAGGCAGGCGCGCCGGCAGCGGCAGCACGGTCGGGGCGCTGACGTGCGGTTGCGTCCCGCGCAGCACACCCAGCGACGCAGGCCACGAACTCAATCCGGGCCCCAGCAAGCCGATGCCCTGCACCCAGACGCGCAAATCGCTCATGGTTGATCCACCCGGTGCTCGACCCGTGTCATGCCACACCTCCGAACACGAGGCTGGCGTTCGAGCCGCCGAAGCCGAATGAATTCGACAGCACGCGGCGCACGCTGGCGTTCTGGTTGCGCTGCAGGTAATTCAGCTTCAATGCAGGGTCACGCCCTTCCACGTTCAAGCCGGCTGGCATCAGGCCGTGCTGGATGGCGAGCAAAGCGATCACGGCCTCGACGCCGCCGGCAGCGCCCAGCGTGTGGCCGGTCGCGCCCTTGGTCGAACTGCAGGGCGTGGCAGTGCCGAACACGCTGCTGACCGCGTTGTCTTCGGCCGCGTCATTGCTGGGCGTGGCTGTGCCGTGCAGGTTGATGTAGTCGATGTCAGCGGGCTGCAGGTTCGCGTTCGCCAACGCACCGCGCATCGCCGCGATGGCGCCCAGCCCTTCGGGGTGCGGCGTGCTCATGTGGAAGCCGTCGTTGCTTTCGCCGACACCGAGCAGCCAGCCCTGCGGCTTGGCAGACTCGCGCTCGACCAGCGCAAACGCCGCCGCCTCGCCGATCGACAAGCCCTTGCGCGACGCGCCCCACGGCCGGCAGATTTCATCGGACAGCAGCTCCAGCGAATTGAAGCCGTACAGCGTGGTCAGGCACAGGCTGTCGACGCCACCGACCACGGCCGCATCGATCAGGCCCGCGTCGATCATGCGGGACGCAGCGCCGAACACCTTGGCGCTCGACGAGCATGCGGTCGACACGACCCAGCTCGGCCCTTGCAACTGCAACGCCTGCGCCACGAAGGCGGCCACCGAATAGGTGTTCTGCGTGGGGCCGTACAGAAAATCGGCCGGCAACGCGCCCTGGGCGTCGCGTCGGCGATAGGCCAATTCGGTCTGCAGCAGGCCCGAGGTGCTGGTGCCGAGGAGCACCGCCACGCGGCCCGCGCCCCAGCGCGTGCGCGCCATGGCCACGGCATCGAGAAAGCCGTCTTGCTGCAGGCCCAGCCACGCGAGCCGGTTGTTGCGGCAGTCGAACTCGGCGAGCGGATTCGGCAACGCGGTGGCATCGACACCGGCCACCTCGCCGACCCAGGTGGGCAAGGGCAGGTCCATGAAGGTGACCGGCGCCAGGCCGCTGCGCTGCGCCTGCAGCGCTTCGAGCGTCGCTGCGCGGCCGGCGCCCAAGGCGGTCGTCAGCGTGCAGGCCGATATGGCGAGTGGCGTCATGTTGTCGTTCCGACCTTGGCCACCAGCAGCACGTTGGCAAACGGCGTGCCCTGCCCCATGGGCTGGCTGCAAACGTCGAAGCCGAGCCCTTCGAGCTGGGCCGTCCATTCGGCCAGGCTGCGGCCGGATTGCCGGGCGCGGCAACCACGCAAGCGCGCGACGATCGCATCGACCCAGGTGCTGAACAGGAAACGGCGGCGGGCCGACGCATCGCCCACGCGCAGCAGCAGGCAGCCGTTCGCGGGCAGCGCGCGGCGCGCGCGCGCAAGCACCTCGTTCTGCTCGGGCACGCTGATGTAGTGCAGCACGTCGAGGAGCACGACGGTGTCGGCCTCGGGGAACGGCGTGTGGCGCATGTCGCCGCAGACGAACTCGGCCGCGCTGCCGAGCGAGGCCTTGGCGCGGGCCACGTCGCGCGGCCGCAACTCGATGCCGGTCACGCGCGTTGCGGTGGGTGCCGCAGCCCAGCTGCTGGGCCAGCGGCCTTGCTGCGCCAACGCCGTGCAGGCACCCAGCAAGTTGGCAAGCAGGCCCTGGCCGCAACCGATGTCGAGCACGCGGGCGTGCGGGGCGATCAGGCCCTGGCTCATCAGGTGGCGAAACACCGGGTCGAGGCCCAGCTTGCCGCGTGCGAAGCCCCAGGCGAAGCGGTCGACCTTGCGGTACGGGTCGCTTGCGGCATCGACCAGTGCAGACCAGTGCTCGCCGGCGTGCACGGCGAGCGTCATGCGGACGGCTCCGTGCGCGTGGGCTGCATGGCCTGCGGCAGCGTGACGGTGCGCAGCCCGGCCTGCTCGATGCGCTTCAACAACTCGGGCAACACCTCGAGCACGACCGGCTTGCCGCTTGGTGCGCACTCGGAATTGGCGTCGTGCAGCAGGAGGATGTCGCCGGCCTGCAGGCCTCGCGTCAGGCGGGCAAGCACCTGGTCCGGGCTGGCCGTCACGGTGTCAAAGCCGCGGCGCGTCCAGCTCACGAGCTGCAGGCCGATCTCGTGCAGCACCGGCGCGAGGAACAGGTTGCGAAAACCGGCCGGTGCACGAAAGAAGACCGGGCGCTGGCCGGTGACCTGGCTCAGCGCGTCTTGCGCCTGCTGGATCTCGCGCGCAAAGGCGCGCGGGCCGGAGAACGAGAACGCATGCGAATGCCGGTGCGTGTGGTTCTGCACGCTGTGGCCGCGCCGCACGATCTCGCGGCAGAGCTGCGGGTGGGCCTGCGCGTTCTGCGCAATGCAGAAGAAGGTGGCGCGTGCGCGGTGCGCGTCCAGCAGGTCGAGCACCGCCGGCGTGACGACGGGGTCGGGGCCGTCGTCGATGGTGATCGAGACTTCACCGCGCGCAGCCGAGGCATCGGGCAGCCGGCGCATGTTGGGGCCGAGCCAGGTGGAGCGAGGCAGCAGGCCCGCCGCGGCCAGCACGGCATGGTCGAGCGCCACCGCGCCCACGGCCCAGGGCCACAGCGAAGGCTCGGCCAATGCGGCCAAGCCTGCACCGGCATGGCAGGCCACGCTGGCTTTCACCAGCACCGGCGCGTGCCATCGAGGCGGGCTGGAGTCGAGCGTCGTGGGGGTGGAGGACTGCATGCGCTGGCGTGACTGAAGCGAGGCTGATTTTTGCACAAGGCCCTGGGGCGAACCCCCGGGAATCACCGCCTTGGCGAGGGGATGAACGCAGCCGACAGGAGCAGGCTGAGCAGGATGCCTGGCGCCACCACCTGGCCCACCGCAAACAGCGCCGGGATGCTCGAAAACGCGAGCAGGCAGAACGAGATCACCGCGGTGAGGTTGGCCAGCGCGAGCGAGGCCATGGTGTCGTTGTCGACGGCGGTCGAGGTGTCCGCCGGCAGGGCCTCTTGCTGGCTGCGGATCTGGTCGAAGAACAGCGCGTAGTTGGAGCCAATGGCCACCGTGAGCAGCAGCCCCACCAGGTGCAGGATGCCCAGCGCAACGCCGCTCGCGCTCATCACCGCGAGCACGATCAGCACTGCGCCGGCGATCGGCTGGGCGATGCGCAGCAAGCGCCTCCACGAGCGCAAGTGCAGCGCCAGCAGCACGCACACGGCCAGCGCGCCCAGCAGCGCCTGGATGGTCGCCTCGTGCAGGTAGCGCTGGTAGAGCGAGCCGAGTTCGTCGCCGATGTTGACGACCTGCGTGCCGGGCAGGTCGGCCAGGGCGGCTCGCAGCTTCGCCACGTCGGCGCCTGTACCACCCGCCTGCACGCTGAGCAGCGCGCGCCAGGGGTGCGAACCACTGCCCGGCAGAAGCTGGGCCGACAGCACCGGCGCCAGCGGCGTGCCTTGCAGCGACGCCAGCGTGAGAAGCGGCTGCTGGCGCGCGGCCTCCACGTCGGCAACGAAGCCGCCCAGGCGCCGTGCCGGCAAGGGGCCGTCTGCCGTGGCCTGCACCAGGTTCATCATCAGCGTGGCCGAATCGGGCAGTGCATCACGGCGCTTCTTCTGCAGCGCCGGGCTGGGCAGGATGCGGGCGGGCGATTCGTAGCCGGTGATCACGCCGGCCTCGACCAGGCGGTCGAGCCGCGCGCCTGCGGCTTCGGCCTGGGCCAGCACGCCGGCTTCGTCGACCGCCGAGACGGCGACGATGGTGCCGGTCTCGGTGGCGCCCACGTCGGCGCGCAGGTCGGCGTCGAGCTTCATCTTCTCGGCACCGACCGGGCTCAGCGACGACAGGCTGCCGTGCCATGCCGAAGGCAGCCACGCCAGCGCAGCGGCTGAGACAACGACCGCGACCGCCAGCGGCCAGCGCGCCCGCGGCAGGTAAGCCGTGCACCAGCCGACGAATCGGCCCAGTTGCTGGCGAAGCCCGGTGCCGGGCGCGCCATCGGGAGCGAGCACCGGGAAGACGTAGCGCGTGGTCAACGCAGCTGCGGCCAGTCCGCCCACCGAGAACAAACCCAGCTGGGCCAGCCCGGGAAAGCCGGAGAACAGCAAGGCCGCGAAACCGCACACCGAGGTCAGCAGCCCGAGGCGCACGGTCGGCCAGTTGTCGGCGATCCACTGCCGCGCACCGGCGCCCTTGGGCGCGCCCGGCAGCGAGCGTGCCTGGATCAGGTAGTAGATGGCGTAATCGACCGCCTCGCCGATCAGCGTGGTGCCGAAGCCCAGCGTGATGCCGTGCACGTTGCCGAACGCCAAGCTCACCACCGCAATGCCCGCGAGCACGCCGCAGGCCACCGGCAGCAGCGCGCTCGCCAGCGTGCGCAGGGAGCCGCCGAAAGCCAGCAGCAGGATGCCGATGATCGCGACACCGCCGGCAATGGCGAGCCGCTCGACCTCGTGCTTGATCTGCGCCCGTGAAGCCACCGCAAAAGTGCCCGAGCCCGACACCACGAGCTGCAATCCCTGTGCAGCAAATGGCGCGAAGCTGTGGTGCACGGTCTGCAAGGCCCGCTCTTGCGCATCAAGATCGGCGCCTGCGGCCTGGGTGGTGGCGATCAGCACGGCACGGCTGGCATTGCGCGAAACCCACACACCGCCTTCGCTGCGCGGTGCCTGCGTCGGCAGCATGCTTTCGGCCATGCGCACCGTCTCACCGGTCGGATCGCGCAGGATCACCGACTTGATGGCGCCGCCCGCGGGCGTGCCCAGCAGCGAGGTCGACTCATCGATCGCCGCGCGCAGGCCCTCGGCCGTGAAACGCTGTGCGTCGACGGCGGGGCTCAGCAGGTAGCGGTGCTCGAACAGGAACTTGCCGGTGGCTTCGAACTGCGAGTTGTCGCCGTTGTGCACCGCCTCGAACGCGCCGCTCTTGCGCAGCCTCTGTGCGAGCCGCAGCGAGGCCTTGCTGCGCGCCTCTTGGGTGCCGCCTTCGATACCGATCAGCACCAGCCGCGCGGCCACGCCGGTGCGGAGCTGGTCGAGCAGCACCGCCTGCTCGGCGCTCGGCGTCGAGGGCAGGAAGGCCGACAAGTCGGCCACGTAGGTCGTGCGCAGCGTGATGCCGAGCGCGGCCACCACGCAGAGCAGCCACACGGCGAGCGCACTGCGCTTCGCGAATGCGCCAGCGCGCACCGGGGTGTCGGGCACCATTCGATCAGCTCGCCGAGGCGGCGGGCTTGGGTGCGGCGGCTACGGGCTCGATGGTCATCACCGAGTTGTCACCGTCGGACATGGTGACCGTGACTTCGCGCACCTGCGACTGCTGGCCGCCGAGCCGCACCGATCGCACCAGCTCGCGCAGGCGCGGCTCGATGGGCACCAGCTCGAGCACCCAGCGCTGCGGGTTGCCCGAGACCACGGCGTTGAAATGGCGCTCGAGCAGCTCACGGTTGCCGGTGAGCGTGCCGCGAATGGCTTCCATGATCACGGCGGCTTCGGGCACCGAGTCCAAGGGCACGGTGCGGCTGCGGCTGCCGGCGCTCATGGTCACGCTGTTGCCCACCACGGCCACCTTTTCCTGGCGCGGCTTGAGCGTCTCGCGGATAAAGGTGTCGGGCGCCGCAAACAACAGGCGGCCCGACGACTCCAGCGTGCGCTCCAGCATGTCGACGGTGCGCTTTTCCTTGAACGTGGCTTCGCCGGTCTTCACCTGCGACAACAGCTGGGTGAGCTGCGGCAGGTCGAAGGCGGTCTGTGCCTGCAAGGGCAACGACAGCACGCAGGACAACGCGAGCGCCAGCAGCGCGCGCCGTTCAGGCAGGTGAGTCGTTTTTTGCGGGAGGTGCATTGGCATCGTCAGCCCAGAAATCGAAGAAGTTGAACCAGTTGTACGGCGACTCCAGGCACAGCGACTCGAGCTGCGCCACGTAGCGCAGCGTCGCCTCGCGCACCTGTCGATCCGTCTCGGCGCGGTGGTCGGCGCCCTGCCCGCGGAAATCGGCCAGCTCGGCAAAGCGCAGTTCGTACCGGTTGCCGCCATGGTAAAGGCCGGCCATGAACACGACACGGCAACGCAGCATGGCGGCCAGGCGGAAAGGGCCATCGGAAAACGGTGCCGGGTGGCCGAGAAAATCGAGCCGCAGCGCGCGCGCGCGACCTGATGGGGCCGGCAGCGTGCGGTCGGCAAGCAGGCCGGCAACGCCGCCTTCGCCGAGCCAATGGCGCAGCGACAGCATGGCCCCCGGCTGCCCGAGTGCGATGGTGTTCAGCACGGCCTGCGGCGCCACCGCCGCCAGCGTCGCATTGATGAGCCGCGCATTGTCTTCGTACATCAGCATCGCGACGCGTGCGCCGCGGTTCTTGGCATTGGCCCGCAAGGCCTCGAAGCTGCCCAGGTGCGCGCCGATCATCAGCACGCCTTCACCCTGCTCGATGGGCAGGTGGATCAGCTCACCGTGCGTGGTGGTCACCTCGAACAGCTCGAAGCGCTCTTGCAGAAAATAGATGCGGTCGAGCACCGTCGAGGCAAAGCGGTGGATATGGCGGTACACGTCGCGCAGCCGCGCCGGGCGCTTCAGTGCGCGGCCGAGATAGCGCGTCGACGCGCGGCGCGCCTTGCCGTTGGCGAGCAGGAAGTACAACGTGATCGGGTGCAGCAGGCAGCGCGTGGCCGATCGCCCGGCGGTGAGCGCGATCCAGCGGATCAGGTGCAGCGCCCACGGGTGGCTGCGCTCGCGCTCCGCCGCCCAGCTCGTCGTGTTGCTCTCCACCGGCGTGCTCATGCCGTCTTCTCGAAATGACCCGACGCCACCAGGCGGCCGGCCTCGCGCACGTCGAAGCGCACGGCGTTGGCAGTCACGTCGAACTGCAGCGAGATCACGGCCCCGGGCCGAACGGGCGCGAGGAATTTGGCGGTGCCGAGCCGCGGCGAGCGGCCCACGGCGGCCGACAGCGCGGCGTCTTGCATCACCGCTTCCAGCACCTCGGCCAGCAACGACACGCCCGGCAGCAGGGGCTGGCCGGGGAAGTGCCCCGCAAAAGCAGGGTGATCGATGGGCACCTGGACGTCCACGCTGACCCGCGGAGACTGTGTCACCCTTCGCCCGCCGGGCGATGCGAGGCCGCGGCCAGCGCGCGTTCGGCCCATGCGCTGAAGGTGCCGGCCGGCAGCTTGCCGGTGCCCTCGACACGCGGCAACTCGGGCACCGAGACCACGCGCCGCGGCACGAAAGCCGCATCGACACGCTGGCGCATCGCGGCGGTGACCTTCTTGCTCAGCTCGGCGGGCGGCACGCCGGGCGCGACCACGAAGGCGATCAGGCGCACCACGCCGTCGGTCGCGTCGTCGGGTGGCAACCAGAAGGCGCCGTCGCTCACACCTTCAATGGTGTTGAGATGGAAGTTCAGGTGGCCGAGCGAGCTGCGCTTGCCGGCAATGTTGATCAGGTCGTTGGAGCGCCCGAGCAGGCGGAACGACGTGGGGGTGATGACCTCGAGCACGTCGGCCAGCGTGGTGGCCAGCGGCACGTGACCGCCTTGTGCGACCGAGGCGTCGCCATCGCCGGTGATGTAGAGGCCGTCGAAGACCTGCCATTCGGCACCGGCCACGGTGCGGCGCGTCGCGACCTGGCCGGTCTCGGTGCAGCCGTAGATTTCCATCAGCGGCGCCGCAAGGCCCGCCTCGGCACGCGCCGCGAGCTGCGGAGACAGCGGCGCGGTGGCGCACAGCGTGAGGTCGACCGCCGGCAGGTCGACACCCGAATCGAGCAGCGACTTCAGGTGGAACGGCGTGGTCACCAGCATGCGCGGCCGTGCGGCGCGAGACAGCGCCGCGGCAATGTCGGCGGGGTAAAACGGGCGGCCCGTGTCGATCGCTGCGCCACTCAGCATCGCGAGCAGCACCGTCGATTCGAAACCGTACATGTGCTGCGCGGGCACGGTGGCGAGCAAGCTGACGCCGTTCATGCTCCGAAGCCCCATCTGTTCGGCCAGACGCTGCGCCTCGGACAACGCGCCCTTGTGCAGGAAGCCCCAGCGCTTGGCGTGCGGCACCGGCGCGCCGGTGGAGCCGGAGGTCAAGACCTGCACCGCGAGCGTCTCTTCGCTGATCTGCGGCACCTCGGTCACGCTCGACAGGGGAGCCGGCTCGGCGGGGTAGTGCACGATGGGCAGCGCCACTTCGATCGACGGGTGGTCGACCAGCGCATACGCCGCCGGGAACAGCCCGCGCAGGCGTTCGATCATGTCGGGCGTGTGGTTGGGCGGCAGCAAGCTGCTCTGGCCTCGCAGCATCGCGGCACCGATGCCCACGGCGAAACGATAGCGGTCGCCGGTGAGGTTGAGCATGGCGCCGTTCTCGGGCAGCAGCTCGGCGAGCTGGCGCACGTCGGCCAGGTACTGGTGGCGCGAGATGGCCTGGCCATCTCGCCAGGCGAACGGAGCCGCCAGGTCGTCGGCCCAGATCAGCGGCAGGCTGCTCATGGGGCCGAGTTGCCCTGCGCGGGCCGGGCCGACGCCTTGCTGTTCTGCATGTAGGCGCGAATGGCGTCGGCGGCGCTCGAGCGCTCGAATTCCGGGTGCAGGCGGAAGCGAATCATCAGCTCGCCGCCGAACATCAGCGCAACGGCAATGGGCGTCAGCAGGTTGGCGAACACTGCCCAGGCCTCGAAGCTCGCGAAAACGAACAAGGCCAGCGAGATCAAAACGATGCCGACGAAGAGCATCACCCAGGCCTGCGTCAGACGGCGGGTGTACTCCGCCTGACCGGGCGCCAAGCGACCGCCATGCACGCGCAGCGCCAGCACGGTGATCAGCGGCGTGTGCCCGGCGCGCAGCGTGCTGCCGAAGACGATTGCGAGAAAAAAGTTGATGCCTACGTGCTGCGCGAGGTAGAGCCCGTTGCCCGAAATCTTCACACCCATGACGGCAAGCGCGGACAGGATCGCGATCACCAGCAGCGAAAGGGCTGCGACGAAACGGTGCCCGCTGCGCCAGGCGCCGACCGCGACGACGAGCAGCATCGGCATCAGCACACCGACCACGTTCCACGCCGAGGCCTGGGTCTGCGTCATCAACCAGTGAGAGCCGGCCACATAGGCCACTGCCGCCAAGGCCATCGCGGCGATGCGGGCTGCGTAACGGACTTGCATGGAGACGGCCTTAGCCGACGCGGTGGGCTGCGATGTGCTCGCTCAGGCTGGCCAGCGAGGTGAAGATGCGAACGTTGTCTTCGTCGTCGGAGCGCAGCTGGAAGCCATAGCGCTGCGAAACGACGAGCGCCACCTCAAGGATGTCGATCGAATCCAGGCCCAGCCCGTCGCCGTACAGCGGGGCTTGCGGGTCGATGCTCTCGGGGGCCATGTCGAGGTTGAGCGATTCGACGAGCAATGCGGCGACTTCGCGCTGGAGCTCGGTTTGGGAAGAGGTCATGCGTGCGTGGAATCGGTGAGGTGTCTGCCGCCGGTCAGCAAGTGAGCTGGGGGCCCGGCAACGGGGGCTCAGTTTATCAAAGGCGTGCCCCGGCAAAGGGCTCGGCGCCGGGGTCTCGGCGGGCCGATTCGTGAGGTGGTTTCAGCGCTCGTAGGGCCGGGTCAATGCGAAGCCATGGCTGTCGGTCTGGGTGTCGGCGACCGGACCTCCGGGGCCACGCGCCGCCGCACTGAGGCGGTCGATTTCGGCATACGCAAAACGCAGCTGCCCTTCGAGACGGGTCACCGACGAGCGCTGCTCCAGCGCGAACGCGGCCTGGCGTTGCTGCGACGCGGTCTTTTCCTTTTCGAGCTCGGCCTGCAGCCGCGCGTTGACGGCGCGCAGGTTCTGCGAGCTGGCGGCCACTTGTTCGCGCGCCGTCGTCACGAGGCGGGCATGCCGCGCTGCGGCGCGGCTGCCGATGACGCGCCACGCCAGGGTGCCGCCGAGCATGGCGCCGACCAGGGCGGCCGCCAGAGCGGTTGCGATTGCCATCATGTTCATCGTGGGCCTCTTTGGGTGCAGCGTGCGCGGGGCGCCGGAGGCGCCTGCTGCACAAGGCACAGAGGTTACTCAGCGCGGGCCGGCTTGTGTGCGAGTGCTGGCACGGGCGTCGTGACAAAGTACACGCACACCTCGCCGGATCACCGCAGCAAGCCGCGGCGTGCTCAGGCCTGGCGCGGTTTGACCTTGACCGCGGCCGCCTTGGCGTTGCGGCGCGCGGTTTCCACATCGGCATCGAAAGCCAGCGCGACGCCCATGCGTCGCTTGACGAAGCTTTCGGGCTTGCCGAACAGGCGCAGCTCGGTGTTGGGCACTCGCAGCGCTTCGTCGACACCATCGAAGGCAATGCCCTTCGCGTCCACCCCGCCGTAGATCACGGCGCTGGCGCCCGGGCTCTTGAGCGCGGTGTTGACCGGCAGCCCGAGGATGGCGCGGGCGTGCAGCTCGAACTCGTTCTGCCACTGGGTGATCATCGTCACCATGCCGGTGTCGTGCGGGCGCGGGCTGACCTCGCTGAACCACACCATGTCGCCCTTGACGAAGAGCTCAACGCCGAACAGGCCCTGGCCGCCCAGGTTGTCGGTGACGGCTTGGGCGATGTCGCGCGAGCGCTGCAATGCAGCCGGCGTCATGCGGTGAGGCTGCCAGCTCTCGACATAGTCGCCACTGACCTGGATGTGGCCGATCGGCTCGCAGAAATGGGTTTCGATCTGGCCGCCGGCCCCCACGGCGCGCACGGTGAGCTGGGTGATCTCGTAGTCGAAATCGATGAAGCCCTCGACGATCACGCGGCCATGGCTCACGCGGCCACCGGCCATCGCGTAGTCCCAGGCCTTCTTGACGTCAGCAGGGCCATCGATCTTGCTCTGGCCCTTGCCCGAGCTGCTCATCACCGGCTTGACGATGCAGGGGTAGCCAATGCCCTTCTTGCCGCCCGTACCGTCGATGGCGGCCTGCAATTCGGGCAGCGAATCGCAGAAGACATACGGGCTCGTCGGCAACGCCAAGGTCTCGGCAGCGAGGCGGCGGATGCCTTCGCGGTCCATCGTCAGCCGCGCGGCGCGGGCGGTGGGGATCACGCGCACGATGCCCGCGGCCTCCAGCTCTTCGAGCATCGGCGTCGCGATGGCCTCGATCTCGGGCACCACCAGGTGCGGCCGTTCGGCCTCGATCAGCGCCTTGAGCTGCGCCGGGTCGCTCATCGTGATCGTGCGGGCGTGGTGAGCCACCTGCTGGCCGGGGGCGTTCTCGTAGCGGTCGACGGCAATGGTCTCGACGCCCAGGCGTTGGAGCGCAATCAGCACCTCCTTGCCCAGTTCGCCACTGCCCAGCAGCATGACCTTGGTGGCCGAGGAAGACAAAGGGGTTCCGAGCGTGGTCATGGGCAGGTTCCGGTGAATCGACAGGCGAGGGATTCTAAGGATCGCCCCCAAGGGCCCGACGGCACGGTCGTCCGTCTGAAGGCGCCGTCTGCTCAAGGGAGCTTTATCATTGCGCCCATGCAAACTGGTCCCCGTGATGTGGCGCAGACGCGCCTGGACAACGCGCTGGCCTTGTTCGACGAGTTCGTCCGTGCCACCGTCAAACACCCCGACGCCGCCACCTTGCGCGGCCTCGAAGGCCGCTTCGCAGAGCGGCTGCAGATTCAACCCAGCTACTGGAGCCAGATCAAGGGCCGCTCGCGGCAGATCGGCGAGCGGCTGGCGCGGCAGTTCGAGCAGTTGTGCCACAAGCCCGTCGGCTGGATGGACCAGCCGCACGACGGCACCGCTGCCTCACTCGCTGCTCCTCAGCGCGCCTCGGAAACGGACACCTCCAGCGTGCCGCAAGACGACGACGAGCGCTTCATCGTCGGCCTGGTGCTGACCTACTACCGGCGCCACCCGCAGCGGGCCCGCACGCGCTTGCTTGACCTATTGGGTGAGGTGCTCTCGCCCGCGCCACCCAGCCCGCCCAAGCCAGGCAATACCAACAAGCCCGCCGACGACCCGCAGGACCTGTGGGTGCGCACCCAGGCCGGTGTGGCGCCGCTGAAACGGAAGCGCTGAATCTGCGCCGAGTTCGGCGACCCCCTAGAAAAAAGTGCGCAAGACCCCTTGCGCAAGATAATCATATGTTTATCATTTGCGCAAGTTGCGGAGCCAGGCAATCCCGCAACGACACCCCGTTCGACCCACCCTTTTTCCGGAGCCCCATGTTCTCAACCCTTGCACTGAATTCAACGAAGCCGCGACGTGCGCAGGCCTCGTGCTCAGTCATCGGTGCCATGGAGGCGCCGCCCGGTGCATCGCCACACTGAGTGCTCTGAACACAGAGCCTCAAGCGGCCCGGGTTGCGTCACTGCTCCCGGGCCGTTTTGTTTTTTGCCGCGCCTTTTTGACCCATCAGCCCTACCGAAGGAGAAGCCTCATGAAGATCACCATCGCCAATTCCAAACCCCGCAACCCGCTGGTCGCTGCAGCGCATTTCCGCCGTGCCGGCAGCCACCGCCCGCATGGTGGTGCGATGCGGCAGCAAGTCGGCCGCACCCTGCGCCGTGAACTCGACCAGTTCACCCGAAGCAAAGACAGCCCATGAACACATGGCCAGGCCCCACGAGGGCGGCCTCTGAAGGAAACGATCATGACCAGCTTGAAACCGTTCCCGTGGCAGCCCGAAACGGCGCCGCACCCCTGGACCCACCCGGTACGCCGTGTGGTGGCCGCGAGCCTGAGCAGCACCAGCGCGGCTCTCGCCAAGATGGCTCAACAAATGGCCCTGCCCGCTCCGGCACCGGTCAGCCATGCACCGACCGTGCTGGAGTTCCATGCCGAAGCCGGCGCTCCCGAAGGCGGCGCGCTGTACCTGGATGGGCGCCTCGTCGGCTACCTGCCCGGCGTGACGCGCCTGTGATCCGCGCCTGAAACCGGCCCGATGCGGCCGGTTTCAGGCGTTCTTGTGTGCGTGTTCGTGCTTGACCCGGGCCGCGGACTGAACGCGTAGCACGTAGCGATACACGAGCAGCGCAAACGGCACCCAGCCCACCCACATCAGCAGGTCGAGCCCTTCGTGCCACCACTGCCAGGTGTCGATGGCCTCGTTTTCCCAGCCCAGTGACTCTTCGATGAAGTCGAAGACCCCCAGCCACACGATCAGCAGCACGACGAGCAAGCCGCTGGCCTGCTGACGCGGCGCCGCATGGCGCCACAACGAGGGCAGCGTCACCCCGCCGACCACCAGCCCGTACAGCGCCAGGTGCGCGAAGTGCTGATGCTCGAAGTAGCCGCTGATGAGCGGCTCGCTGCTGATCATGCGAGCGGCCGTCCACCCCAGCACGCCGGCGCCGAGGATCACGATGACCGGGAACCGGTCGACCAACCTCAGGATCAGCGTGCTGCCCCACACCACGATGGGCACGCTGATCAACAGGCCCAGGATGACCAGCAGCATGCTGCCCTGCGCCGCCCCGCCGACGGCCAGCACGTTGTCCACGCCCATCACGGCATCGGCGACCACGATGGTCTGGATGGCGCCGCGCACGGTGGCCGCGGGCTGGATGTGGTGTTCACCGCCGCCTTCGTCGCTCGTGAGCTTCCAGGCGATCCAGACCAGCGCCAGCCCGCCGACGAGCAGGAAGCCGGGAATCTTGAGCAGCCACACCACCACCAGCGTGAGCAACCCGCGGATGACGATGGCACCGGCCGTGCCCCAGAAGATGACCCGCCGCTGCATGGCGGGTGGCACGTTGCGCGCCGCCAGGCCGATGACGATGGCGTTGTCGCCTGCGAGCACCAGGTCGAGCAGCACGATGGCCATCAAGGCCGATAAGAACTCAGAGTCTGTGAACATTTACCGGCACGAATGCTGCGTGTTCTTTGGCATGACCAGCATCACGAGCGAAGCGGGGCCGAATGGGCACACAGGCGCACTGTTTGAGGGGCTGTGCGTTCCTGCG
>Ga0307508_10000391_pt1 | contig 52694 bp, 44 predicted proteins | sample 9_EM_MG_FD_203089 | JGI IMG/M metagenome (GOLD analysis project Ga0307508, IMG submission 203089) | Populus trichocarpa ectomycorrhiza microbial communities from riparian zone in the Pacific Northwest, United States - 9_EM | ecosystem: Host-associated > Plants > Roots > Unclassified | place... | reverse complement strand
GGCGGCGCCGCATGTGCTGGATCATAGGCGCATCGTACGGTGATCCGCCGCACATGGGTCCAACGGACGACCGTGGGTTCGACACTGAAAGTGACGGTCCGAGCACCGGTTCGCGGCAGATCCGGATACCGAGGTAGAAGAAGATCTTGGATGCGGGCGTCGTCCAAGATCGGTAGCGCGAGCGATTGCGGCCGCGGCCGCACCGGCCTCGCGAACTCGGCGAGTACTGATAGTTTGCATTGCGTGACAGTTGACAACGACCCGGCGGAACTCCCCGACGAACAAGATCTAGATAGCGAGTCAGGTGCGGATCTAGATGACGAAACCAGAATCACCGGTGAACGCGTTCCGAAGGCTCTCGTCAGCCCGCCACCAGAGTCTACGAAACCCGCCCCCCACATCCGGAAAGTCTGGTTTCGCAATTTCAAGGGTTTTGAGCAATTCGAAGTCCACCTTGGACGATTCAACGTTTTGGCAGGCGCAAACAATGCAGGAAAGTCAACCCTTCTTCAAGGTATTGACCTCTTCTACTCGCTATTGAAAGTGCATGCCGCTGGAGACCGCGTACGGGACAGAGGAAAGCTCCTCAATCCGGCTATTCTTCCTGTTGCGACCCCAAAAGACTTGTTCTATCACGGCATTACGAGGCGAAGGAACACGAACGTTCCCGCCATCGTTGGTGCTGAGTTCGACAACGGGACAAAAGTCGAGTTTGGTGTTCGATCAATCTTCGGCAGCATCAACAGCAGAATTGAGAGTCAGGAAGAAATCGGCGAGGATACGTTCAGTGCGCTGCTGGCTCATCCTGCGGTATGGGTGCCAAGCTCAGTCGGAATCGTGCGTGACGAAGAATATAGGACGGCCGCCCGTCAAAGAGGACTTATCAGCGCGGGACGCCACAACGAGGTTCTCAGGAATCTACTTGTTCTTCTGAGTCAAGAGAGCCCCGAGCGATTCGACCAGCTGCAAGAAATACTAAGTCAACGCTTCAATGCTCGCCTTGCGGGCGTCGAATTCGACGGTGCCTTCGACCAGTTTGTCAGTGCGGACTACGCCAACGATGAGGGAACTCGGCACGACCTCTACTCCGCGGGGGCGGGCTTTGTCCAAGTAGTCCAGATGCTCGCGTTCATCCTCACGCGTGACGCTAGCGTACTGCTACTTGACGAGCCAGACGCTCATCTGCACTCAGCGCTTCAAAGAGTCGTCGTTGAAATTCTCGACGAGGTAGCTGGAACCCAGCAGTTCCAAGTGGTTCTCTCCACCCACAGCAAGGAGATCATCAATTTTGTGGACCCGAGTAGACTCATTCTCATCGAAAGCGGGGCCCGAGCAGCTGAGTCCGCCACATATGCAGTAACTCCCGTAACGATTCTTAAATCCCTTGGCATGATTGACAATGTGGACGCGTATGCATTGGTCTCCAATCGGAGATGCCTGTTCGTCGAAGGAACTACGGATCAAGCGATCTTGGGTCGTTTCGCAGCGACCTTGGAGATCCGTGCACTGACGGGAGATGACCGAGTGGTCATCGTCCAGACGGGAGGCTCCGACAACGAAGGGCATCTGCAGCAGCTCGACGTCCTCGAGGGTGTTCTCGGAGTCAAACTCAATACGCTGCAAATTAAAGACCGTGACGGCCGGATGGCCGAAGTTCGCACGGATCAGATTGCCAGCGCCAAGCGGCCCCTTCATATCTTTGAGCGCGACTGCATAGAAAGCTATCTCATTGATCCTGCTGTTCTCCGGCGCGTCATCGAGGACGTCTGCGGGGAGAGAGGATTGCAGGTTTCAACCTCGGATAATGACGTGAGGAATTTGATTGACGAAGTTTGCGATGACCTTCGCATCTCCGCAACGGACCGAATCTCACAGCGATACCTTGTCGATGAGTTCGCTAGAAACGATCGCCGCGCTGGGGTCGCCGAGGCAAACAGACAAGCTCGGGAGGCAGTGGAAACGGCCTGGCCGGCGCTTGAAACGCGACTCTCCATTCTTCCTGGGAAGACGCTACTCTCGAAGATTCGGCAGGTTGTACAATCAACCTTCGGGGCCAGCTTTGGAAATGAGCGACTCGCGGAAGCATTTGAAAAAGAGGAAATTGCAGTCGAGATTGTCGAAATCCTTAAGGCCGTTGCAGATCTTCCGAAGTAGAAGAAATTCTTCTTTGTAATATTTTTTCTATGCCTTCAGGTAATTCAAGGTGAATAGTGCGTGGCTGAGCCGAAGGAGCAGTTACCTGTCCTGGCGGGTAGGCTTGGGTATGTTCCTGATCGCCAATACAGCTATCCTTATCCTTTCCATCGTATATCCTGACGCATTCGGTGGATCCCTTGTCTGCCCCTGCGGATGACACAACCGAGTGGGGGATCCGCGGCTGAGCGCAATCCAATTGACAGTTCAAGTCGCAATTGCAGAACGTACTCTCATCGGCAAATCCGGAAACCGCGGTTCCAATGTGCGTGACTTCGTGTAGTCGACGGGCTCTCGTGGCCCGCTGCTGTGCTGGGCTGGGTTGGCGCAACGGGTGCTGCCGGGTGCAGCGGGTGGCTCTGCGTCTGATGACCTGCATTACGGCATCTCGTCGGCTTTCGTCCAGAAATGTGCCCGCAGTTGGTGGCGTGTCCGTTCGCTCAAGTCGAGTTCGCCGCGGCTGTCGGATAGGTCAGTCAGCAGGGCTTTGTCGATGTCTCGCGGGATCGATGGCTTTCCTGCCTTGAGTTCTGCCAGCGCGTCCGCGGTGGCGGACGCGCGGAATGCCGTCAGGACGTTGGTGACCACGAGGTCGATCTGTTCGGCGAGTTCGGCAGGGTCCTGGTACCCGTTGGTGAGTTGCGGCTCGCGGCCGGTGGCCGCGCTGTAGGCGAGCACGGACGACGGGGGACGGACCACGTCGGAGCGGCCCAGGCCGGCGAGGTCCTTGGGCGTGGCTCTGGTTCGTGGCTTTACGTCTGGCTGGGCGATCGCTGCCGGCTGCGGCGTGGCTGGCGTGGCTGGGGGCGTTTCGGCTTTCGTTACCGTTTGAGCGATGGTTTCCTGCGGCAGGATCTCGAGCCCGTCGGCGGCCCGGATCAGGTGCCGGCTCATGCCGTGGGGCTTGTTCTCGCTGTTGGCGACGGCGAGCAGGATGACCTGCACGCCGTGGACCTGGGCTTCCTCGACCGCCTCGGTGAGATCATCGTCGCCCGAGACGAGAATGAAGACGTCGGCGGCGGCGTTGCGGGCATGCGTCACGAGGTCGAGCCCGATACGCAGGTCGACGCCTTTCTGCTGGCCGTCCACGCCGAACCGGCCGAGCCGTAACTTGACCTTGGGCAGCTCCCCGATGACCTGCTGCTGGGAGTCGGGTACGCCGTCTCTGGCTGAGTCGTACCAGTGCACCCGCAGCACCGGCAGTTCCGATACCTGCTCGGCCTGTCGAATGAGTGCGTCAATGAGCGGCGGGTAGGCGACGTGAATTCCGCTGCGCAACGATGTTCCCGTCACCCGGACGGCTGCGGAACCGAGCAGGTAGCCGACGTCCACGTAGAGAGAGCACCTGGACCTCATGGTTGACAGGATGCCATCAACTCCGATCGACCGGGCCAGACTCCCGGCAGCGCCAAGACCGGCCGGTCGGGGGATAGCTATCGGCGGGCTAGCACACGCGAGCAAGGCTGACCGCGGCGTCGATACCTGTCTCTCGGCGGATCCCGTCCGGGTCGCGGCGCGTGAGGCACGCCAAACACGGATAGTGACCAACCCGGCGCCCCCTGCATCCTAATGGCGGCATGTGAGTTGGTCGCGGTCCGTACGACTGTATCGATTTAACCTCATGGCTTCCTGGTTCATGGAAGAATGACTTCAGGCAGTCGAAGGTAGCTCGCATGAGTAAGAGTTAGGGTTGGCAGCAAGCGCTGGAGGACGCTGTGACTTGCTCCTGGATGGCCACGACGCTGGATCAGGAACAAATAGAGCTGACCTCCGTGATCGCATCTCGATTGCAGCCTGTCGAAGACATGCCGGATCGAACCGGAGCGGCCGTGGCGGCAGAGCTCGGCAGTCGGTTCCTCGTTAGATATCTGGTGGCCTCGCAGGTCACCGAATTTAACGATGGCAGCCCAGGGAGGGGGCACTGGGTAACCCCCACGGCCATCAGCCCCAAGGACGTTGTTTTCTGGCTGGCGCTATGGTCGCCTCGCTTAAAGAGGCAGCATGCTCTATTGCTCGATCCGACAAAGATCGACTTAGTACGTGGACCGGCCTGGATTCGGTTCGGCCAAGGTATCGAGTACTTCCTGCCAAACGGCTTTCCAAAAGATGCCGTAGTTGATGTTGGCACGGTGCAGGTCAGGTAGGCGGCGTGCAGGTGGACGACTTTTCCAGCCTTAAGGCTGTGTTTACACAATGGGCGAGCGAGCTGCCCGCCAGAACTCGGCAGGCTCTCGCTGACAGGCCCGCTAAGGCCCGAGCGGGCGAACGACATGGGAGTTGGTTCGTTTCAGTGACATGGACCGCCGAGGAGATCTTGAGGTCGGCGGAAGTCGCCCTAACTAATCCGGGACCCAGTTCGGATATTAACGCCCGGTCTGTCGTTATGTCAGGAATCGCTGGAGCTACAAGTCAAGACAGGTTCGTAGTCGAGGCTTTCGCAAATTCGACGCGAGCCATTAGCCGGCTCGACACTGATGAGCTTGAAGAGTTGCTCCTGCTGGCGATTGCGCGTGCAGAGAATTACGCCGAGGCATCACTATCGCAGCACTATTTGACTGGCGTGAATCCTGGAAATTCACAGTTGCCCACTCCTTAGCACGGCAGGCATCAGGAGCCCGGGATATCGCAGTGCGGCGCCGCTTGCCTGTAGGCTCTACCATGTACCCATGGTCCGCGGGCGCAAACACTGGGGAGCGCCATGGCTGCCCGCGACGATCGCCGCCGTCAGCGCAATGACTGCAGCCGCGGCAGGCTGGGATCACGGTCGTTCTGAGATCGTTGATCACTGAAATTGGCACCACTCGTTGGGGCGACATTACGGCGTGTCGCCAGGCAGGAAGAACGAAAACCCGATAGCGGCAGGCGTCCGGAGCTTTTCAGTCGCCATCCACTTTGCAACGCGAAAATCGGAAATTTTGCCTTCGCGGGATCGACGCTCGTCGCATGATCAACGATCTCAGAACGGCCGTGAGGCTGGGATGCCCGCCCCTTAGCGCTCCAAATCGTCTCAGCGTGCGTGACAGCAGTCATTGCCAGCGTGAGTGTAGCGCATTTAAAAATCTCTTAGTAGGGTAACGTCAAATATCATCCACCCGTCTAGCCACCACACTCTTCTCGGCATGTCCAGAAGCTGGCCGGGGCGCTGGCCCGACCACCAAGCGTGACGTGGTGCAGCTGGCCAGCGCGCCTGATCGCGGCATGCGAATACGCCGGGCCTGACGAATTTCCTCCCGAAAGGTGCATGCCACGCTCTTGCGCGGTTGCCCTAAAATAGGCCTCGTTCGTTCAGTCTCATCAGCCGGAGGACGGAAAGCGTATGAAATTCGGCCGCTCCCGACACCGGGCAAAGTACTCGGCGGTTGGCGTCTGCTTCACCTACGCGTTCTCTCTTCCGCCCGGCTCCGACATAGATGATCTAGCGAATCGACTTCTCGACACCGGTGTTGCGGATGTGGCCGCCGTAGCGCCATCCACGACGATGCGTGTCAGTAGGCGCCAGCTTGCCGCCCTAAGGGCGCGCGACACCCTCGAGGGATTATCCAATATTGCCGAGGTTGCGGACGGGAAAATTAGCACGTTCCGCTGGGTTTTCAATAATCCAAGGGCGGCCGCCTTTGCGTTTAGGCGTCGCGTTCTGCGGTTTAGCCTTTCTTCCAACAAGGCCGGAAGACTTTCCAGCTCTGACCGCACGAATCTATCCTCTCTTCGCGAATCAGTCGCCGAGATTGATGCTGCCATGGCAGAAAATGCCAAGGTGCTCGGCGCTGCCGCGGCCACAGATGAATTTCTCTTTAGCCCTATATATTTGCGCAAGGGGCCATTTATTCGTCTCGAGCTTGGAAATCTAGGGGCGACATCACGCCTTCTGGCGGACGAAACGATAATCCCGATCCTGGTTTTGCATCGCTCCGGCGTAGCGCTCCTCACGTTTTACACAGTAGTCGGGAGCAACCGCTCTTCGGTTGAATTGGTCAGAGCATCCGTCAGCAAGACGATGACCTTGACCTCTACGACGTTTCCAATCCCAGTTGTCGGGGTCGGCGAGATCGCAGATCAAGTTGCACGGACCGACGAACTGCTGCCAGATGGCGATAGCGTGCCAACACACCGTCGCATCGAATGGGCCGATGACTTCAGTATTGCGGATGCCTTCTTCGTTTATCGAGACAGAATCTGCGAACTCGCAGGCGAACGTGGCGGAAGAGTCGGCGATTACTTCTGTTATGCCACCCTAGCAATCGGGGGTATCGCCTGCTGTGGCACCCGAGATCGGTGGCTGAAGTCGCACTCGGATGAGCTCGCCGGGCTAATCCTCCGCTATGACGATTTTGGTGATATCGGCGATGCGACAACCGCTAAAGTGCTGCAGGCGGACAGGTCGATACAACGTAGCAGCTCCCGCTATTACAACGGTGGCAACGCCGTCACCGTCGACTGGAATACCGACGAAACAGAGTATGCCCCTTCCTTCGTGTCACTTCTCGATACAGTTGCAATCATTGAGAATGCAGTACTTCAATACTGGCAGATTCAGGAGCTTGATAACCGGCTCGATCTTTCCGAACGACGGGCGAGTACTCTGACTAAAATACAGCTTAGACTGGCGGAAGGTATCGCAGAGCATAGGTCCTCGACCATATCCTTCGGAGGCGCCCAAGATATCGTTGCTGACATCTTGGCCAAACTCAACGTGGGCGAACTCCATCAGAGGGTGGTTGATCGTTTGGCCATGAACCAGCAGTTGGTGGACGTGCGGAAGGTCGATGCCAGCGTCAGGAGAAATTACCTGATTGCTGGAATCGGCTCTTTCGCGACCGTCCTACTTGGTATTCCAGCAATTCGAGACTCACTATCCGTGATTGCGCAGTGGAAGCCGCCTCCATTCATTGTCCCTGCGGCGCGGCCTTTGATCGAGTGGGCCAAGGGCGGAGCCAATGCGATAATTCTGATGTATGCTGGCTTTCTTTTTCTCGCAACCCTCCTGCTGGTTGCAAACTTCATACGTCGGCCGAAACGGTGGCGGAGGAGGCGCCTTGTCGGCTTGGAATGGGATTCGACGAAGTGGCGGCGCCAACCTCCTGTATCGAACGACGGGTCACCAGACGGCGATCAGCCGGGCTGATCCGCTGCTCCATGCCTGCCAATAGTAACTTCACCTGCCGTTACGCGGCGTCTCAAATTCCGCATTCGGCCGCCCCAGCGGCCCCGGTCAACCTGCCGGCCCAAATGGCGCTTTGAAGTACAAGAGCGCACACTCGGCTTCCGCATCCCCGTGCCTTCTGCCCGCGATAGGAGCACGCCGTATATGCGCTCTTCTCGGCAAATCCGGTAACCATGCTCGTGCTGAAACACGATCATCATGACGGTGGTACGCGGTGACCGTCGGGTCGAGGCAGCCGTCCGCGAGGTCGCAGCGTCTGGTATGGCAGGAACTCAAGCTACCCAACAGGGACGGCCACTATGCCGCCGCTAAACCTCACACTCACGTACACAAGCACTGCGCTGACGCCATCGGCTCGGGTGAGCCAACGGCAGCCCTTTCAGACTCCCGGAGTGTGGTCCCGAGCGAGGTAGCGCGCACGACCGGGAGCCAGCACGCGTTTCGCTGACGCGCTGAGTACATCAGCACGAGTCGGACGTGGGGTTCACGGAAGGCGACCTGGCGAGGTCACGCCGTACTGTTGACCGAGTCGACGGTCGTTGTGCCCGCAACCGCCGGCCAGCCACCAGCGTCCCGTGAGCTATTGCGGGCACTGAGTCGCAGCTATGCGAGCACGCGGCTACCGGAACTGTGCGTCGGTTCGTGGCCACGGTGACTGATAGGCGAGCCTGGTCATGATCTCTTGGAAGCTGGAATGCAGGCGAACGAGTCGCTGCATCGGGTCGCGGTAGTAGCGGATCTCGTGCTCGGGAATGGCGTCGGGGCTTGGACCCGGTAGCGGTGTGGTCGGGGAATCGCGTAGGGCACGAAACCGCCGCTTGTTGGCCTCCTGGAAGCGGTCCCAGGCATGCGGCGGCTGGCCGGGCCACCAGAGATGAGACGTGAGGCTCCACGCGGTATCGCACAATGCGGCGAGGTCGTCCCAGTCGTCGAGGCCAACGAGCGGTGGCCGTTGAGACATCTCGTGGAAGTGCCGCAGCTCCTCGACCGCGATGACGATGGTGTAGAGCAGGGCGAGTTCACTGCTGTAGTGGTCATACCGAGGGATGTTTCGGTTGTTTCGGCCGTAGCTGATCTCGTTGGTGTTGGTGGTCGGGTGCACGAACGCGCTCAGAAACCGGTAGTGAACATCGATACGTCCGGTGGTGGTCTCGTCGGCGAAGCCATTCAGCCGCAAGTTGCGCTTGATGCTCGACCAGCTCAGATAGGTCAGGTAATACTGCTCGTACTCTTTGGCGAGACGACGGAATTCGTCGACCTCGCCGATCCCGTCGTCGAATTCGTGCTGGGCGCTTGCAGGTCCGAAGAATGGCTTGTACTGCTGGAGGAGGAAGTAGTACGGGCTCAATAGGTAGGTGGTTCCGTCGTCATCGGGCGTCGAGCGTAGTCCTTCGGTGATGATCTCGACCGTGCTCTTTTTTGCATATCGCGTCCACTCGATAACGCTGGTAAATCCTTCGCCGGCCGTGCGCTGGCGTTGCCACTCGGTCCACGTCTTGTCATCCACGCCGCGGGCGGTCTGGATCAGGCGCTGGCCATTGAAGATGAGCTGATCGAGCAGCATGTGCTCCAACGCGACCCGCAGCGACGCGAAGGCGGGAGCGTAGTCGTCCTCCAACGCCTGCCGCACCGCCGCCCGTAGGTAGACGCCCAGACTATGCGCACGACCAGCGAACTCCTGATGCTGCCGATGCGTCGTGTCGTTTAAGTGGATCAAGCGTTCATCTATCCTGAGTAACTCATTAGCGAGGCTCGTTGCCATACGAAAAAGAGCCTGGTGATCTTGAGTGCCCGGCCAAGTCGCCATACGGTTCCTCCTTACCGAGCGAAGGGATCTCGGGCCATAAAGCAGTCGACCAACCGGAGCGAGCTCCAGGGCGGATTCGACACCGACGGGCTTGGCGCGCGCTCCGAAACAGAGGTGCTGGGTCGACAAATTCGATGAAAGACAGCGCCACTCTGCCACCGCCCGGCGTGATTCGCCAGTAGGTTTTCGAGTTTGTCGCGGAAGTAAGCAACGAACGTTTCCCGACGCATGCCGTCCTCACGTGCAAGATCTATGGTCGGGCGACAGTGTGCTCCAAGTCCAGAAACGCCCGCTGGGTGCGCGCTCATCGGCATGTCCGAGAGCCGGCCCGCGCGCTGGCCGACTACCGAGCGTGACGGCGCGCGCCTCCGGCCAGCGCGCCTGATCGCGGCAGATGAGTGTTCTGCGGCGATCATATGTGGTTGAGGAGTTAGAATGAGATCACCGGACTCGCGCGACGGATTTCGTCCTATTCTGGCGGTGGCCCGTATTTGCCGCTGAACAATGCAGTCGATCACGGCGAGAACCTCGCGTGTTTCGGTTCGCCTACGCGCAGCACGATTCGGTTTCACGGCCGGCTTGACCCATACTTTCGTCCGTGCAGATCATGAACTCGGTGTGGCGAATAGGGCTGCCATCATGGCGGTCGCGGGCAGTGCACTGGTGTTTGGCGGCGGCAGTTCTTTCCCCAAGGAAAACCCGCGCCGGTGTCGCGGTCGTTCGCCGTATTCGCCGTGCTCGTCTGGCTGAAGCCGGCCGGTGAGGCTGCCCTGGGCGACCAGCGTCCGGCCTTCGAACGGCAGCGGAAAGGCGCCGTGGCTGCACTTCTCGCAGGTACCGCTACCGTTCACCTGTGGCGTCACTACCACCGGCGAGATACCGCAACATCAGTGGGTGATGTGTAGGCACGGTCGCGTCCTACACGTACGCAGCGTGGTCGGTGGTACTCCTCATCGTGTAGGAATGGACCATTTGATCGCTCCGGGTCGGCGTCAAGCCTCCGGTGACTGATCTGGGTCTTGGGAGCGCAGGCCGGCGACGAGACGCGAGGCGGCGGGTGGGGTCTGGTAGTCAAGGGTTGTCGTTTCCGTGAAGGAGCCGTCGGCGCGGTATTCGACTTTGTGGGTGCTGCGTTTTACGCCCCGGGTCATGATCAGGTGCAGGCCGTAGAGGACGCTGGTGGCGATTACGGCGACCTCGATGATGGGTAGCTTCGTTTGGGCATTGATGACTGCCCCGGCGACGACTTCGCGTTCGTCGAGGTCGTACCAGAGGTGGGTGAGGACCCAGAGGGCGGTTTCGGTCAGGTCGGCCGGGGATCGGGTGAGGTCGGCGACCGTTGCCGGGGCGGTGTCGGGTTCGTTCAGGGTGGCGCGTAGTTCGTGGAGCATTTCGTCGGGGGTCAGGTCGCGGCTGAGTTCGGCTACGGCGTATCGGGCAGCCTGTTCGATGGTGTCGCGGTCGGCCTGTCGGGCGGTCAGGAACCGGGCCAGGGATTCGTCGCTTGCTGGGTTCAACGCCAGTCTCCCTCCACTGCCAGGGATCGGGCGATCCATGGGCTGAGGTCGCGGTCAGCCGCGGTGCGGCCGGCCTGCCGGACGGCCTGGGCGAGGGGCCGGCCGGCGGTGTACAGGTCGATCACGTTATCGAGGATGTCGATGGTGGGTACGGCCAACGCGTCCCAGCCAGGCGCTACGAGTGCGGGCACACCGCTGCGGCGCAGGGCCGGGAAGAGGCCGAGACGGTCGCCGGCGGCCGTGGAGAAGCTGCTCGCGCTGGAGCATGCCGCGCTGAAGACGGTTGCTTTCGCGTCGTGCAGGTCGTGGCAGTCGCGCCAGCTGAGGCGGTGGCCGCGGTCGTGGCTGGTGGCCGCGGTGGAGCCGGAGGTGGGGAGTTTGCCGTCGTGGGCGACCGTCAGGCAGACCTCTTGATCGGTGGCGCTGACGAAGCCGTGGCAGAGGATTTTGACGAGGTCGGCTTGGGTGAGTAGGTGGTGGAACCAGTGGTGGTCGTTGCGTTCAGGTTCGGTGGTGAGCAGCGTGGGACCGGCGAGTTCGCGGCTGCGGGCGACGGAGGCGTGCATCGCGGCGAGGATATGCGGTGGTTCGTTGAATCGGGGCGCGACAAGCACGCCTAGCGTGCTGGTGGGCCTTCGTCGTGGTCGGGCAACGAGGTCGTGGATCTCCTGCCAGCTGTTGGCGTACGAGGCGGTCCAGTTGCCGGCGATGGCGGTGTGCCAGGGTGCGCCGAGGTACAGCGGGTGTTCGATGAACACGACGTGGGCGTCGCCGATCTCGGCAGGGGCGAGCACGGCGCGCATCCAGGCGGCCGCTTCCTGCCATTCGGGCATGTCCAGGGGGTCGCCGGCGCGTGCGGCGTGCCAGGCCGCCAGTTTGGCGCGCACCCGGCGGACCGTGTGGTCGTGGTTGGCGGGTATCTCGGCGGCGGCTTGGATCCGGCCGCCGACGCCGAGGTTCGGCAGGATCATCGTGCACACCAGGACGGGCGTCACGGCGAAGCCGTCGGTTCGGCGGCCCAGCCCGACGTTCAGCCATTCGACGACGGCAAGCGTGCCTTCGGGCTGCGCCAGGCGTCTCAGGCCGGCCTCGGAGAGGTCGACGGGTTGCCGGTCGCCGGCGTCGAGTACGCCGCTGGATGCTGATCTCAGCCGGTACACGGTGTCGCGCTGCAGCTCGCCGATGGTCAGCAGATCCTTCCAATCGGTGCCGATAGCATCGCGGGCCAGCTCGCCGAGTCGGGCCGAGAACGGTCGCAGGCGACCGGCCACCAGCGCCGGGTCGTCGAGGGTGCCGAGCCAGGACGCGGTCGCCGCGGGGATCTCGGCGACGAGTTCGCGGGCTGCGGGGAGGTCTTTGCTCCGGTAGGCCGCGCGGGCGAGTTCGAGCAGTTCCACCGGGTCCCGGCCGACGCGCTGGCCGCGGCGCAGCGCGTCGGCCCGCGCGTAGAGTTCCGGCGCCGCTCCGGTGCCGCGGAGCTCCGCAAGACCCGCCCGCAGCGCGACCGCCTCGCTGTGCGCGTCGGCGGGTTCGGTAATTCCGGCGAGGGCCGTGTCGACGGCGTCGAGCAGCGGGTCCGATCCGGCCGGTGCCGGGCCGAGGGTGAGGACGTTGCGCCAGGTGAGGGCCTGTAGCAGCACCGTTCGCGCCCATCGCGGCGACTCCCGGCCGGGTGCTGGTTCGGTGGTGAGGATTTCCACGGCCCGGTCGCGGCCGCCTACGTGCAGGTGCAGTTTCGCCTGGGCGTAACGGCTCAGCAGCCGCGACTGAGCATCCAGCGCCATGTTCTCGGCGCGGACCATCGCCGCCAGCGCCTCGGCGTGGCAATCGTTCTCCGACAGCAGGGCAGCGTAGGTGTATTGCGCGTCGAAGTCTTCGATCACGCCGCTGCCCCTGGCGCGGGCGGCTTCGAGTACCGCGAGCGCCCGATCGGTGGCCCCGGCGGCGCTGAACGCGTCGGCGGCGGCAAGGACGGCGTCCCGATCCGTGGCCGGTGCTTGTGTGGTCAGCGCTGCGGCGACGACGTCGACGAGGTGGTCGAAGCCCAGGTCCGTCGTGGCCCGGCGCAGGTCGTGCTCGAAGGTGGGTGCGGCGCGGTCCGCGTGGGTTATGAGCAGTCCGGTGACGGCACGGCGGGCGCTGTCGATGCCGATCGTCGCTCGCGCCCGGGAACGGCTGACGGTGATCGGGCCTCGGGACGTTTCGTTCAGCAGGTAGACGGTCGCCCATTGGTCGTTCAGGTCGTTGGGGATGCCGGCTGCGGTGCAGATGGTGGCGCGGAGCGCCTGGTAGGCGTAGACGGCGAAGTAGTCGGCGGCGGGTGGTGGCAGCGCGCAGAATCGCTGCACCGCACGCGGCGACGGTTGCCGACGCACGTAGTTGCCGAGGTCGCTGTCGAAGAGCAGCCGCGGGTCGGGTGAGGGTGTGGACCAGAAGGCGGCCAGTTCCTGCCAGACGGTCAACTGCAGGGAGTCAAGGTCGATTTCGGTCAGCTGGCGGTGGGGGCCCTGGATCTCGGTGTCGGTCAGCAGGTCGGCGGTGGTGAACACGGCGCCGGTCAGCTCCCGCCATCGGCCGGGCAGGCCTTGCGGGTCCTCGGTGACGGCATAGACGATCTGGAGGCGGTGATCGACTGACGCGGCTACTTCGGCGATCACCTCGTCGACGGAGTCCACGATCTTGGTGATCACCTCGATGCCGCTCTGCACGACGACGTTTCCGTTTGTTTGCTGGACAAACCGGTCGACGTAGGTCGCCGCGTCGGCCAGCCGGCGGTAGTCGTCTTTGCGCAGGTGGAACGTGCCGGGCGCGGCGATCTGCAGCGCCAGGCGTGGTTGCGCGCCGTCCGGGCCGACCATCAACGCGATCATGGCCGGGCGCACGGGCAGGACGGTGCCGCAGACCTCGCAGTGCACCTGCGGCTCGTCGCTCAGCAGTTCCAGCAGCGACGCCGCGTCGTTGTCCACCGCCGACACGATCGGCCCGGGATGGCGTAGCGCTATCGAGGCCGCACCACAGATCGGGCACAGCCCCGGCGGGCCTGTTTCGGGCGCCGGATCGTCGATCGGTGAGGCGGGTACGTCGGTTTCGGCCGACGGGGCGGGAAGCGGCGGCGGGCCATGTGCGAGGGCTTTGACGTGGTCGGCGTACATGGCGCGGCGAGGGTCCTTCTCCTCCACCGCCCGCAGCGCTTTGCCTGCCATCGCGCGAGCCCGTTCCAGATCGGCCGGATCGCCGTCGCGGTGGTAGCGGACGACCAGGACCGCGCTCAGGTCGAAGAAGTACGTCGGATACTCGGGGTCGCTACGCGACGCTCGGCGAACGGCAAGTTCGGCTGCGGCGACGGCCCGCACAAGGTCGGCGTCATTGTCGGCCACCGTATGGCGCAGCAGCAGCGCGCCGGCGAGAACGCTGCAGACCAGAGGTGCGACGGAACCGCGCTGCCCGCAGAGGTCGGCGGCGTATTCGAGGGTCGCGACCGCGTCATCGAGATCTGTGAGGTCGTCGGTGACTCGGAACCGTCTACGGAAGCTGTTGCCGAGGTTGGCGCAGTATCCGGCCCGGCGCGGGTCGTCGACCGCGATCTCTTCGAGCAGCTGCGCGTTGAGCCGTACCGCCAGCAGGATGTCGTCCGGCTCCGACCAGGTCTCGAAGCGCAGGGTGGCCGCGTTCGCGCATCCTTCCAGCAGGGGAATTCGACGCTCCTCGATGTAGAAGCTCCAGGATCGGTGCTCGACCAGCTCGGGTATCGCGGCCACGACCGCGTCGAGCAGGCTCGTGTCGCCGGTCTCGGCCAGCGTGGCCAGCAGGGTTTCGAAATCGATCGCCGCGGCGAGGAAGTTCTCGTGTGCGACGGCCCCGTCACCGAATTCGAGTTCACCGCTTTCGGGCGCGGCGATCATCCGGCGCCGCCGCTCCACCAGGTTGGCCGACGGAAACGACAGATCCGCCGCCAGTTCGCCTGCGAACTGGCCGAGCAGCTCGTCGACATCCGGGCCTGCGACCGCGGCGAAGTCGTCCGCAAGTGCGGCGAACTCGGCCGCCGAAGTGGTGTTGACCAGGCGGCGCAGCCGCTCGTCGGCCAGGAAAGGAGCCCGCTCGCCGGTCAGGTAGGAGGGTCGCCGTTGCGGTGAACGGGTGCGCCAGTGGTAAAGCGCTTGCAGTCGCTGCTCAACGGCGGGGATTAGCTCCGCGTCGTCGGTCGGGTTGTTGCGGCGGCGGGCGAGCAGGTTGCGGAACAGCACGTCGACCTTGCGGAGGTCGGCGGGTGCGGTCGCCGCAATCGCGGCGCGCATGCCGCCGGTGTCGCTGGTGAGCAGAATGGAGTTCGCGAGGTCGGCGAGGCGGCCGTGCTCGGCCTGACCCCATCGGAACACTGCCATGCGACGATCCCCCTCGTTTACCTTCCACTCTGCGAGCAGCGGACGGCTCCACGCAATCGGCAACCCGATCCTGCGGGCCCTATGCAATCTTCTGACACGATCGGCTGAATCGATGGCGATCAGTGTTGCGAGGTGAAGGTCAGTCTCGGATCGGTTGTCGTGGGTAGGCCGTGGGACGTTGATGATCGGTTATGGGAGCTGATCGGGCCGTTACTGCCGCGGTGGCCTTTCATGGACCCGGGGTCGTGGCCGGTACCCGACCGGCGTCTGGGTCTGCTCCGTTGGCTCACCGTCCGCGATCACCTGCTGCCGGTAGCACTACGTCCTGGGCGCGGCAAACAGGTCCGCCCTCCGGCGCCGGGCATTACGCGGGTTCCAACACGCCCAGCCCGGGTTCGCTTCAGAATAGATGTTGTTGGAGTACGTATATCGAATTTGGTAGCGCGCGCGAGCCGCTCAATGTATTGGCTAATCGATTCAACTCCTGACTACAGGCCGCGAAGAAGGTTCTTGCCTGACACGCCTATGCCGAATGTCGGCAAGCGGAGTTGGTGTGCGCCTGGTATGCGGGTGCGGTCACGGACGATGAGAACGGCGAGATCTCGTGGGGCGCGTTCGTAGTGAACGCATCACCATTGCCTATTTACGACGTATACATACAGTACTACCATTTGGGAGGTGGCGCCCGAGAGTTAAAGGGTGCCCGCATCAATCCGTTCTGCGCACCAAATGAACGCCCATACCACGTCCTCCCGTCGGCAGATGCGATTGATGAATTAGGGAAGGAGCCTCGGGCGCGTTTCAGGTGGCACTTCAATTTAGGGACGCGGCCCGCCATGTATGGCGCACTATCATCGGCAAATCCGGACACCGCCGTCCCCATCACAGCGGTGACTTTGCGTAGGCGACGGATGTTCGCGGCCATTCCCGCAGGCGGACGACGTCGATGGTTGCTGTGTACTTCGTGGCGTACGCGGCTCTGCACTTCAAGCCGTACGCCGACACACCCGGCGGACCACCGCTGTGCGCAGGCGCACCGATACGCCGTCCTGGTCGGAGCCCGTGCGCGTCGTACCTGCGGCAGACGCTGCCCGGTCCGGCCTGGCCCGTATCGGCCTATCCCTGCCCGTCGGCGAGGTCGCGCACGATCTGTATCGCCTGACGCAGACCTGCGACGCAGTCCGCGTCCGCGTCCGCGTCGGCTGCGGCTAGTGCCTCGAGGACCTCGGACGAGCGGAGGTCCGCTGGCGTATCGCCGACGCCAGCCGTCCGCAGAGCGCCGTCCGCGCCGAAGGTGAGGTTGCCCACGATCTTGTCGCCCTGGATCACCGCTCCGGAGACGGTGCCCGACACATAGCTTCTCACTGGCCGATTCACGCCGATCACCGTACGAGATCAGCAAACCACGGGGCAGCCCTTCTCCAGCGGATCTCGCGCGCAAAGTAGCTGCGCCTGTTCGGACGATCGCGGCTTCCCTACGTCCGTTGGGCGACCAGGGGTGTCCGACGCGCGCATGATCGTCAGGGGATGCGTATCTGGTCAGCTCCTGTGTTGTGTGTTTGTTGTCCGGTGTACCGGCCGCAGCTGAAGCCGCAGTGGGCGAGCACCCCGTCGGTGTGCGAGGTGTGCCGGTGGCGTTTGTGTCGGGACGTGTCTGCGATCGACCGGCTGCACTACCAGCTGTCTGGGCCGGACGATCTGGTGGCCGACCGGCGGAAGGTGGCGGTGCTCGACGAGGACGGTCGTGTCACCGGTGAGGTGCGCTGGTCCGACCCGGCGGCCGCGGTGTTGCCGGCGGGGACGGTGACGTCGCGAGTCAGCGGCACGGTCGGAGTGTCCGGAACCCGGGATCCGACTGCCCCGACCAGCCTGGATGCGGTGGATCTGACTGGACCCGCTCGGCACGCCACGATCCGTGACCCCTACCGCGATCAGGTCGGGTACCTGTCGGCCGCGACCGTGCTGGACAGCTGGGTCCGGCTGCTGCGGGAGGAACTGTTCGGCCATGAGCGGCTCCCGGCTGCCACGGTCGGCAGCCTCGTCGATTGGCTGTTGGCCGGCGGCGCGGTCAGCCGCCTCGAAATCGCATGCAACCGGTTCGTCGCGGTGGACGAGATGACCGTCGAAATGCGGGACCTGCTGTCCGGGCTACGCTCGGTGGCCGGTGAGACGGAACCGCCGCCCCGCCGCTATCTGGGTGTGCCGTGCCGCGGCTGCAACGTCGTGTCACAGCTGGTCCAGGAGGGCGACTACATCGAGTGCGAGCGTTGCCAGCTGCTGCTGAATCCCGACGAGTTCCAGCAATGGATGACCACCGCAGCCCAGCGATGGGGTCACCGCGCCGCATCCTGACCAGCGCAGAACACAGAATGGCGCCGTCAGAATGGAAGGCGTTGGTGGGCCACCTACGCATCACCCGGGCTGACCGCCGAAGCGGCCTCCGGGTCAGCGATTCGTCAGCCGGCGACGAGAGCGGTGTCGTCGACCTCGGTGCCCGGATCCGGGTCGCTGGTGCTATCCGGGCCGGGCACCGGGGCGGTGACCTGGGTGCGGACGAACATCGAGATCGCCACCGCGACGAACGCCATGATCACGGCCTGCTGATCACCGCTGACGTGCAGGCCGAACCCGAGCCCGAGCGCGAGCAGCGCCTGGGCGCCACCGAGGATGGCGGCGGAGATGCCGTCGTGGGTCAGGACCGCGACGGCGACGCCGATCATCGCCGCGGCGGCGGCGTTGATGACGCTCTGCTGGTCGCCGGTCAGGTCGAGGCCGAAGGCGGTGCCGAGCTTGAGCGCGGCGGCGAGCAGGCCGAGCCAGAGCGCGGGTTCGCGGCCGAAGATGGTCAACGGCGCGGTCGGCAGGGCGATCGAGCGGCCGAAAAGGCTGATACGGGACACGAGCTTCTCCTTCTCCGAACATGAAAAGGGCGCTCGACCGGGCGGTCGAACGGCTGAGGGGTGGGCGTTGGGCCCGTCCGGGGTCGGCGGATGCCGGGCCCCGGGAGTGCGGGTTCAGGCCGGTGGCGGGTCGGCCTGATCGGCCACCGTGTGGCCGGTGGCGGGGTCGATGCCGTGCCAGTGCAGGTATGCCTCGTAGCGGGCGGCCCGCCGTTGGGCGTCCTCGAGGTCGCGGCGCAGGGCGGCGTTGGCGGCGAGGGCCTCGTCGAGTTCGCGATCGACGCGGGCGTCGAAGCGGGCTTGCCTGCTGTCGGTGGCCTCGGTGCGTTTGGTCCGCAGCGCGAACCAGCCGCTGGCCAACCCGACGAGCAGGCTTACGGCCTGGGCGGCCCACAGCAGCGCGGCCGGGGTTCCGGTGCCGTTGTCGGCGGCCAGCCACGGCAGCAGCGGCGTGGTGAGTGGCGAAGCGAGCACGGTCACCCCCAGCGGCGGGGCCAGGGCTCAGCGCGGGCCGCGGCGCCGGCGGTGACGGCCAGCAGCACGGCGCCCGTGACCTGGACCGCGCCGATCGGCTGCGGGTGCGCCAGCACGATGGTGGCGGCGCAGCAGGCGGCGGTGGCGTACCAGACGGTCAACGCGGCCAGGCACCAGCGCACCCGCCGTCCCCGATCCCGCGTTGAGCGCGCAAGGCGGGTCGCCGTGAGGACAACGAGCAGGGGCAGGATCGCGGTCGCGGCGAGCGCGGGCGGCACCGGCAGCAGCAGCGGCCCGCCTGTGGTGCTGCCGAGAGCGTCGCCGGCCACGGCCTGGCCGGTGGTGGCCACGGCCGTGATGGTGAGCAGGACGGCCAACCATCGCCGCCACAGTCGGCCCGGCCCCGCCCGCCGCTGGACGGCGGGAGCGCGGGGCCGGGCACGGGCCGGAACGGGCGGGCGCAGCAGGACGTCGCGGTTCATAGGTGGATCCCCCAAACGGCGGGTAGCGAGTTGGCGGCTTCGAAACTGGTGGTCATCTCGACGCGGGTGACGCCGTCGAGGGAGGTGATGCCCTGGTAGTGCAGGGTGATCGCGGTACCGGAGTCCACAATGTCCAGCCACCCGTACGCCTGGAGTGTGTCCGGTGCGGTGTGGTAGTAGCCGGCCGACCAGGATTCGCCGCTTCCGCCGGCGACGGAACCTTGTTGGATCGGCGCGCCTCCGGCCTGGGGAACCCCGTACGCGCCGGGGGCGCTGCCGTCGTCCGCGCACAAAGCGTGCCGGTCACCGAAGAGCACGTACACCCGAACGTCGTGCTCCTGGATGTAGGCGTTGAGCTGCTCGAACTCGTAGCCGTAGGAGCCCCACCGTCCGCTACTGACGTTGTCCTGCCGCCAGTAGTAGTTCCCGCAGACGACCTTCAACGGTTCCGGGGCGGACAGTTGTGTCTTGAACCAGGCGACCTGCTCGGCGCCGAGCATGGTCTTGTCTGGCCCGTCGGTTTCGGCTTGCGGGGTTCGGAACGAGCGGACGTCCAACTGGATGAACCTCACGCGGCCGATGACCCAGCTGTGGAAGCAGCCGCGCCCGTCCGAGGACGGCAGCGGGTAGCTGGGGATGACCTGCCGGTATCCGGCGGCGACCAGATCCCCGGCCGGGGCGGTCAGATCCGACGTATCGCCGCCCCAGTCGTGGTTGTCCCACGCATAGTTGAACGGGATCGCGGCCAGTGCCGGGGCCATCGCCGCCGACCCGAACGACGTCCAATACTGGGTGAGGATGTCTGCGGCGGTGGTAGTGGCGCCCCAGTCCCGGTAGTGCAGGTCGCCCATGTGGATGCCGAGCAGCGCCCGGCCGGTGGGGCCGGTCCGGTTGAGGATCGCCGCGTAGGTCAGGGCGGTCGGGACCGTCCATTGGCAGGACCCGAACCACAGCGAATACGACGCCGGGAGACCGGCAGGTGGGAAGGTGCGGGCCTCGCCGCGGCCGGCGTCCAGGACGACGCCGTCGGCGTCGAGTGCGTAGTGGTAGGCGGTGTCCGGGGTGAGGCCGGTGATGGGCAGTTTGACGATGCCGTCGCTATCCGGGCTCACCCAGCCGGACGTGGCGGGGTTGGTGAGCTCGGCCGTGGTGGAGGCGACGAGCCGGGCCGCGGTGGCGCCGGAGAGCCGGTAGGCGGCGGTGAATCCAGTCGGGGTGACCGCGCCCGTCCAGGGTCCGTTTTGGACGGTGGGTGCGGTCGGGGTGGTCGGCCAGCCGGTGGTGGTCCAGTCGACGTCGTCGACCACGACGACGAACGAGGCGAGTCCGGAGCGGATCGCGCCGACCCACGCCTTGGTGGTGCCTGCGGCGCCGAGGGTGTTGAGCGTCGCTGTCGAGGTCAGCGTTTCGGCGATGGTGCCGTCACCGGCGAACACCACCAGCTGTGCCTGCCCGATTGTGGCCGAGAACGCCAGGACGGCCAGACCCAGATCGCACCATTGCCCGGCTGCCACGGTGGCGGCGGCGGTGGCCAGGATGGTCCCGGCGCCAGAGCGCAGCTGGATCCGGCCCGCGTTGGTCATGCGGAGCTCGGCGAGGAACGCGCCAGCGCTGTCGGCCACCACGAACAACCGCATCCCGGTCGCGTCGGACGGCAGCACGGGCAGCCGGAACCTGGCTCGCCCGTACAACTGGCCGCTGCTGGCGACGCCTAGCGTGGTGGAGCGTTCGGCGTAGCAGATCGCCCCGGCGGTGCCGGTGGTCAGTTGCAGACATTGGGCGCCGCGGTAGGGGTTGGTGTCGATGACGGTCGCGCCGCCGCCGGCCGGGGCGGCCAGGAAGTCGAACCCGGCGGCGGCCGCGGTGGTCGCGCCGAGGGGGAGGGTTTCGAAGGTGGCGATGGTCACTTAGGCGGCCCTGGTGACGAGCAGTTGCACGGTCAGGTCAGTCCAGCCTGCGCCGGCGTCGAGGTCGGCGGTGAGGTAGTCGTCCGGGGCGACGATGACCAGGTCGACCGGGGTGATGCGGCCGGAGGTGTAGGCGCCGACGGCGATGACCGGCTGATCCGCAGGGTCGGTGAAGATCGACTGGCCGTTGCGGTTGAGGTCGACGACGACGGCGGTGGTGGTGGGTGGGGTGCCGACCGAGGCGCGCAGCGCGGCGATGGTCAGGGTGATACCGGTGTCGTTGTAGAGCCGGGCCCGGCCGATCGCCGGGGCGGCCGCGGTGCCGGGCACGGACAGCGGGGGCAGGATCATGCCGAGGTCGTCGCCGTCTGGGGCGGTGGTCACCATCAGTGCGCGGGGCCCGGTACCGGCTTGCGCCCACATCCGGGGTACCGCGTCGGGGCCGAAGAAGGGTGGGATCTGGCCGGTGGCGCGGCCGCCGACCACGTCGCCCGCAGCGGAGGTGATCGATGAGGTAGCGGCGCCGTCGGCGGTGAGCAGGTCGGTGTGTTGGACGCCGCCGACCTCCGCGCTCCAGAACGTGACGGGGATGCCGCCGACGACCTGGACGAGGTTGTCGACGTCGTCGACGCCGTCGACGGTGCCGAAGGTCCAGTCGGCGATGCTGCCGCCGAACGGGAATCGAGACATGGTCGTTCCCCCTTCCGGGCTAGGCAGCCGGCCAGGCGGCGGGTGCGAGCTGGAGGTACTGGCCGACCCCGAGGCCGGCGACGGCGAAGTCCACGGTGATGACGCCGGTGGTGTAGACCCGGCCGATCACGTGCGCGCCGCTGGTGCTGGAGATGCCGATCAGGTCGAAGTTGTTGCGGGAGCGGAACCCTGCCGGCAGCGTGCCGATCGTGACCTCGGCGGCCGAGGTCGCGATCGCGGCGCCGGTGCGCCGGGCGGAGAAATGCAGGAAAACGACGCCGTTGTACCGATACAGGCGATTGACCACCGTCGCCCAGCCGGAGGCCAGAGGCACGCTGCTGGTGCCAACGTCGTCGAGGCAGATGATCCAGGTGCTGCCGGTCGACTCGTAGGTGCGGCCGGTGTCGGTCTCCCGGATGCGCCGGCCGGGGGCGTGCGGTGGCCGCGAGGTCGAGGTACACAGCAGCTGGCTGTCCTCGCCCAGGTACCAGGACCGGGTCAACCTGACGGCCAGAGCGCCGTTCGCGACCGTGACCTCGGCAAGGGGGATCTCGTACCAGTCGGCCGGCCCGGTGCCCACGAACGGGCTGGGCGCGGTGGTGCTGGTGCCGGTGCGCAACGCCGCGCGGACCGCGAAGTTGTCGTCGCGGAACAGGCGCAGCACGACCAGGTCGGTGCGGGCCGGTCCGGTCAGGTCCGGGGTCAACGCGACCGCGGCCAGGCCGCTGGCCCAGGGAAACCCGCGCACGAGGCCGTGCAGTCCGGCGCGGACGAGGATCTGACCGCCGGACACGCTCACCGGCACGGTGTCACTCGGGTGGCCGATCAGCCCGTCCGGGGCCTGCGGGTGGGCGAGGTCCTCGTACTGGACTTCAGTGAGCGAGCCGGTCGCGCTCAGGGGCGACTCTTCTGCCATCGTGGTGCCTCCAATGGGCCGGGCAACGGGAGATGCGGGGCGCCGTCGGGCAGCACCGACCCGGCACCGGCCGGAAGGGCTCGGGCCGGCGGCGGGAACAGTGGTTGCGCGGGCACGCGACAACACGGCCCGCACGGTGGGGTCTGATCAGCAAGAGCGGTGCGGCATCAGAGCCCGCTGCGCCGGCCGGGCCGACACAGGTTCAGTGGGCGGGTAGGACGGTGCGTTCGAGGCGACCGACCCGGCTGTCGATCGCGCGCATGAGCTGCACCCAGGCGGGGTCGTAGCTCGCGGCCTGGGAGCCGATGGTGGCGGTGACGACCTCGTCGGCGGTCGCGTACGCCTGCAAGTGCACGGTGGTGACCCGGTCGGTGAGCACCTCGCCCGGCCAGATCTCGACCGCGGCGGTAGTGCCGATGTCGTAGTGCACCCCGTACCGCTGGGTAGGGGTATCCATCGTGGTCGTGGCCAGGCGGGCGCTTTCGCCCTGGTCTTGCAGGGCCTCGTCACCGGCGGCCTGCAGATCGGCGAGGGGGTCGGTGCCGGGCCGGCTGACGAGGGTCTCGACCCGCCCCCACGCGGCCACCGACGCGTCATCGACGCGTTCGATCAGATAGCGGTCGGCGCCGGTGCCCTGCCCGCCGACGATCGCGGCGCTGATCTTCGGCGCGTCGAGGGTGTACCCGACATATTTGAGGTTGCCCAAGTCGAAGCTGAACCGGACCTGCCCGGACAGGTCGGGGGGTTGGTAGACCTCGAACAGGATCTGGCCGGCGTCTTGGCGGGTGCGAAACCCCAGGCCGCCGCCGGTGTCCGCGATGCGGCGCAGCACGTCGGTCGCCGCCTCGAGGCGGGAGGTGACCGACACTGTCGAGCCGATCCCCGCCGCGGCCCCCAAAGCCAGGAGCGGTACCCGGCGGGCGACCAGAGCGCGCGGGCCGGCGTTGAGGTCGACCAACGCGCGCATCGCCTGTTCGGCCGTCCCGGTGTAGGCCCACTCGTCGATGTCCTGCTGTTCCGGGGTTTTCGCCGGGTTCGGGTAGACGACCCGGCCGGCGATCCAGGCGAGGTCGTCGGCCCAGGTGACGGTCAGTTTCCCGTCCCCGGCGTTCTCCCCATCGTCGGACCGCTCATACAACCGCTCCTCGATCGGCCCGGCGAGCAGAACCTCACCGGCGAGGCCGAGACGCACATCGGGGCCCCGGATCACGACGATCCGGTTGCCCGTCTGCAGCTGGTCGCGGATCCACGGATAGCCGGGCAGCACCGCCTGGCCACTGCCGGGCTCGTTGAACCGCAGGGTGACATCGAGGCTGATCCAGCACACGATCGGATCCCCGACGACGCTCAGGTTCCGGTCGGTGACCAGCAGCGTGTACTGCACGCTAGGCCCCCTCGAAGCGGGCCTGGAAGGTAAGCGTCACGCTGGTGCCGTCGTCGGCGCCGGCCACCCCCACGCTGACCTGATTTCTGCCGGCCAGCAGCGGCCAGAGCATCGCGCCGGGCCAGGACAAAGCCCCGGCCAGGTTGACCCCGTCGGGGCCGCGAACAGTGGGCCGGTTCGTGGTGATCGTGACCGTCTCCCCGGCCGCGAGCGCGTGGGTGAGGGTAAAACCGCCGCCGGCCTGCGGGTTGGTGGCGGTGATCGCGGTGGCCGGACCGGTGATCTCCCAGACCGGCCACGCTTCGATGTCGCCGGGGTTGTCGATGAACATGTCGCCGAGCACCCGGGAACTCGACAGCGACGGGTAGGGCCGGAGGAACGGCCGGCCAGCGGTGTAGGCGTAGCGGTAGACGATCGGCGCGGTCGAGCGCCAATACCCGTCCGGGCAGTACAGGGTGAGCACGGGGTTGGCCGACAACCAGCCTTCCCCGGCCTCCCCGCCCAGGCCGTCCTCGTAGTAGCAGGCGATCTCGCGGGCCGCCTGGACACCGTCCGGGCGGGCGACGCGCAGGACTCCGGGTGCGCGGCGGTGGGTGGTCTTGGTGAAGGCGGCGAGCAGGTTGCGGTAGCGGGTGATGAATTCGAGGTGGGTGTCACCCCAGATGTGCAGAGGCCAGGTGATCCGGCGGGGGTGAGCCCGGATGTACCGGACCTCCTCACCGCCGCGGGCGAGGGGGTCGGTGATGATCTCGATCGGGTTGGCGCCGGTGCCGGCGATACCTTCGGTGGTGAACCAGCCGAGGTCGTCGCTGGTGTTGGACAGCTGCCAGAGTTGGCCGTCCGGGTCTGTCCAGGTCGCCTCGATGGAGCCGACGTCTTCCGACCAGACCTGCAACTCCCCGGCCACAGTCTCGACCAGAGGCGTGCTTTGGGAGGAGCCGATCGACAACGGCATCGCCGACCACCCCCTCACCCGGATCGGTGGTGGTGGCCGAGCTCGTGCCGGCCGCCCCAGCCCCCGTGTAGGACTGGAGCGGCCGCTTCAGCGGGGGCGGTGAGCCCGGTTGCGGGCGTCTTCGCGGTCTTGCAGGGCGCGCAGCTTGGCCGGCGTCAGCGTCGTGTCCGAGAACTGGAAGTGGTACTGGTTGCCGCCCTGATCCGCGCCGCGGGTGGTGTGCTCACGCAGTTGCTGCCACTGTGCGTCGGTGAATACGGGCTCGGGTCGGCCGGTGCCGTTGGCCACGACCGACAACCCTGGTGGCAGGTAGCCACCCTGGTCGTAGAGGGTCGGCAGGATCCCGCCGTTCGCCATAGCCCAGTGCACGTGGTTGTAGTGTTCGGCGGCGACCGCGCTGGAGTAGACGTGTGGCTGTCCGTCGTGGATCTGGCGGCTGCCGGCCGGGGTGTAGATCAGCTCCCGGGAGTCCGGATAGTGCTCGTGTAGCCAGTCGAACACCGCCATGTTCGGCGGCACGTCGACCGCCCGGCCTTTCTCCCCGTTGGCGGCAATCATGCCGTGATACGAGCGGTGGCCGGTGACGGTGATCGCCCCGGGCCGGTAGCCGCTGAACATCGGCAGGCCCGGGAACGGGCCGTGCAGGATGTTCATCATCGGCGCCGAGCCGATCCCGCCCGAGCTGCGTGCGGCATTGTTGTTGCCGGTGAACATCCGGGCCAGCAGGTCGCCCAGGTTGTCGGCGAGGTGGGCGGGCCCGGCCACCACGGCTTTGCCGATCATGCTGTCGGCGCCGGGAACCAGTTGCAGCAGGTCCTGGGTGAGCCGTAGCAGGGTGCCGGCCGGGTCGGCGAACAGGCGGGCCCCGCTGGACAGCACGCCGCCGATGGTGTCTTCGGCGGCGTCCAGCAGGTCCCCGAGCCCGTCCCCGCGTTCTCCGTAACCGTCGCCGGAGGCGGCGATGGTGGTGAGGTAGCGGTGGACGCCGGCGATGCCGCCGGTGCGGGCGGCCTGGTTGATGCCGTCGACCCAGGCCGGGCCGAGCACGGCGGTGGTTTCCGGGCGCAGGATCGCCTCGCCGCCGGACAGCTCCAGCCGGCCGCCGGACGGCGACACAAAGGAGTGGACGTCGCGGCCCGGGGTGTAGCCGGGCAGCACCCCGCCGTCCAGGATGCCGCCGCGGGCGAATTTGATCGGGGCGATCGTGTCGTCCCAGCTGGCTGGCAGGTCGATGTGCACGTCGTCGGGTTTGACGCCGAACATCTTGGCCAGCTTGTTGTAGCCGGCGAGGAGGCCGCCGTTGAAGATCGTGTTGACGATGAACTCGATCGGCTCTTTCGCCGCGTCGACCAGCACGGCGAGGACCGCGGCGATCACGGACATGCCCAGTTTCAGCTTCGGCACCACCTGCGTGACCAGGAAGTCACGCAGGAACTCGAAAAACGGCCGCACCTTCTGCCAGACCGGCTGCACGCTGGTGTCCCACAACGCCCAGAACAGCGCGGCCAGGGCCTTCATCCCGATCTGCAGGATCCCGGCCATGACCTGGAATACGGCGCCGAGCGCGTTGAACGCGATCTCGATCAGCCCGAACACGGGTTTGATCACTTCGGCGTACAGCCAGGTCACCACCGGCGCGACGATCTGACTCAGGTACCAGCCGATCGCCGCGAACACCGGCTGGCCGACGTTGCCCCAGAAGTACGAGACGACCTGGCTGATGAGCCCGAACGCGGTGGACACGACCTGTCCGAACGGGTACAGCACGCTGGTCCACAACCACTGCACGGCGGCGCCGAGCGCTGACAGCGTGGGCGAGAGCACGTACTGCCACCAGAACTGGACGGCCTGGCCGAGGGACTGGAACAGGCTGTCGACGAAGGCGCGGAACGGGGCGACGGTCTGATACAGGATCGCGGCGCCGGCGACGATCGCCGCGATCCCGCCGACGATCACGCCGGCCCAGCCCAACGCGAACGCGGCGGTCACCGCGGACAGGACGCTCAACCCGGCGGCGATTCCGGCGATCGCGCCGACCAGGACCTTCAGGACGTTTGTCGGGATCTTGTTCAGCCACGTGAAGAGCTGGGTGAAGATCTGAATGACGACCTCGCCGGTCGGGGCGGCCGCCTGAGCGAGCTTGACACCGAACACAGCGACCTGTTTGAGCAGGTTGATCACGTCCGGTGCGGCGTCGCGGACGTAGGCCAGGAACTGCTGGAACTGCGGGTTCTTGCCGAGGGTGGTGGCCCAGTCGGCGAAGCGCTGCGAGACTTTCAGGATCCCGTCCGCGACATCCCCGGTCAGCGGGGTGAACGCCAGGAACAGCCCGGCGGTGCCCTTGGCGAGGTTCGCGCCGATCCGGAACAGCTGCTCGATGGTCGGCACCGCGGTCTGCGCGATATAGGTGAACAGGCGCTGCCAGGTCGGGTCCTTGAACTCTTTGACGCTCTGTCGGGCGAGGGAGCCGAGTTCGTCGGACACGTCGCCGACGAACCGGATCAGCGGCGGTAGCACCGGCAGGACCTGCTCGATCGCGTCCTGAACGCCGGACAGCAGTCCGTCGGCGGCGGCCGCCCGTACGTCGAACAGCTCGTCGCGGAGCCCGAAGATGAACGTCGCGAATTCGCGGCCGACCGGCGACAGCTTGGCCATCGCGGTTCGCACGTTGTTGATCGACGCCCCGCCGGCGGTCCCGGCGCTGGTGTACGCGCGTTGCAGGGAGCGTTGCGCGGAGACGACCTGCTGCTGGGCGCCGGCGAGGGCGTCGGCGGCCTGCCGCTGCTGGGATGTTTGCGCGGCGACCGCGTCGGCCAGGCGGCGTTGGGCGTCGGCGACCTGGCGAGTCGCGGCGGTGATGCGGTCCTGCGCGGCGGTGACCTGCTCGGAGCCGTCCACGCCCTTCTTGGCCGCGGCCTGCTGGTCGGCGGCCAGCCGCTGGGCCTCGATCCCGAGTTGTTTCTGCTGGTGCAGGGCCTGCTCGTAGGTGACCTGGGCCTGTTCGCGTTCCTGGTCGGTGGCCCGCGGGTTCGCCAGCAGGGTGTCGAGCTTTTCCTTTGCGTCGGCGACGTCCAGGGTGGCCTGCCGTTGCCGCAGCGCGTTGTCCTCGACCGCCAGCGCCATGTCGTGCAGCGCGCGGCGGGCTTCTTCGCGGGCCTGGGTGAGGTCGGCCTGGACGCGGCGTTCGGCCAGTTGCGCCTGGCCCAGGCTGATCTCCGCCTGTTCGACCTCTTGGTCGGCGCGGCGGGCGGCGTCGGCGTTCTGCGCCCGCACGGAGCGCAGCTGCCGTTCGGCGCTGGTGATCGCGTCGGTGGCGGTGGCGACCTGCGACGACGCACGCGACAGCGACGCCTGCGACGAGGTGGTCTGGTCGGCCTGCTGGCCGAGCGCGGTGACCGCGTCCGAGATGCCGGAGAAGCCAAGCACGAGCACCCCGACGCCGGTGACGCTGGCCGCGGCGGCGGTGCCGATGAACCCGATCGCCGAGGCCGCCGCCGCGGCGGCGGGCACGATGGCGGTGCCGAGCGAGGCGCCGAGCGCGATCAATGCGGCCAGGCGCGACATGTTGACCTGGGTGGCATCCGACAGGGAGGTGAGCCCGGCGATGCCCCGGTCGGTGTCCACGTTGACGTCGATGTTCACGTCGTCGCCGTCGACCCGCGACACCAGCGCCATGACCGCGGTGAGTTCGGCGGCGCCGGCGGCGGCGTCGACCCGGACCGCCACGTTCGGGTCGCTGTGCGAGAGGTCCTCGAGGCGTTGCTTCAGGAAGGCGATCGCGGCGAGTGCGGTCGCCTCGTCGATGTCGACGCCGATCCGGGCTCGTGACAGCGCCGCGAGTTCGGCTCGGATCTGCGCGAGTGCCTTTTCCCCGTCGCTGGCGTCCACGCCCAGCTGCACATCTGGTATGCGGGTCGTCGCCTGCCGCATGGCGGTCTGCATCTGCCCGGCGAACGTGCGCGCGTACGCGTCGGCGGCCTTCTGCGCGGCTTTCTCCGCGTCGCGTTGGGCGTCGTCGGCGGCCTTCTCCGCGGCCCGTTTGGCGTCCTTCTGCTGCTGTTCGGCGGCCCGTTGGGCGGCTTCGCGGGCCCGTTGGGCGGCTTTGGCGGCGTCGGCGGCGGCCTGTTTCGCGGCCGCGTCCGCGGCCTTCTGCTGCTCGGTCTTGACGTCTTCGAAGAACCCGGCGAGCTGCGCTCGGGCGGCGTCGGTGCCGGCGTTCATCTCGACGGAGTAGTTGCCGGCGGTGATCTGCTTGAGGCGGTGTTCCAGCTGCAGCAGCTTGGCCATCGCGGCGACCTCGTCGATGTCGATCCCGATGCGCTGGTCGTGCAGCTCGGCCAGCTCCCGCCGGATCGCGTCGACTTCCCTGTCCGCGTCGGACGAGTCCGCGGTGATCTCCACCCCCGGGATGGCCTTGAACGCGGCCTCCGTGCGCCGTCGCAACGCGTCGGCGAGCACGCCGGCCGTCTTGCGGCCCGCCTTGTCGACGTCGAGGCGCACGTCGTCGGTGGCCTGCCGTACGGCGTCGGCGAGTCCCGGCGCGAGGGTGCCGTCGAGACTCTTGGCGATCTTCTGCCCGAGGCTGCGGGAGAATCGGGCCAGCTCGTCCTCGATCCCACGGAACGAGGGGACGATTTGCAGGTGGGCGGTGCCCGCGTTGTAGGTCACGGATCACCGCCCCGGCCAGAGAGGTCAGCGGGGATGCGGCGGTAGCGGGTCGCCGGCCGCCCGCACCGGAGGCGGGGGGAGCGATGGTGCGGGCGCCGGTTGCGGGCCGTCGGGCAGCATCCGGGCGACCAGGGTGCGGTGCCGGTCCTGCGCGCGGCGGTGCCGGATCCGGTCGGCGGCGGTCCGCGGCCGCGGATATGGCCGAATCTTGGGTGGGCGCGCCCCAGCCGAGGCGGTGACCGCCTGGATCAGTTCACCGAGCCGGTCGTAGAGGTTGGTGGCCATCTCCAGCTCTGGCGTGTACTGCGACAACGGCGTCCAGGCCCGGTCGGCCGCCGATGTCTCGGCGGTCAGCAGGTACTCGGCGAGTTCGTCGTCGTCGCAGAGGGCTTCGACGTAGGCGGAGTGCCGGGGCAGCGCGTCGACCAGAGACAGCAGGCACCGCCAGCGGCGCTGCTGCCACAACGCGAGCAGCTCGATACCGCGGCCGGCGAGGTCCTGCTCGATCGCCCGCCCGTACCGGGCGATCAGGCCGGCGAGGCGCTGATCATCGACGGCACAGGTGCCCAGACCGTGATGGATACGGTAGACGCGCACCAAATGTGCCATCTGATCCCATGACAGCGACCCGACCAGCTGGCGGGCGTCGGCGGGCACCAGCACCGCGACGAACGCCCACCAGTTGCTCGACGCCTGCAGCAGCTGGCCCCACGGCACGGTTGCGGCATGCCGCAACCGGATCAGCCGGCCCCGCACCCGGGCGACGAGGTGCTGGTGCGGACGCTCGGCGTCGGCGCTCTCCAGCGGCAGGCCGCCCGGGCGCCGCTCAGAGCGGCTGGTCACCGGCCGGGTTGGCGTCCAGGCCGTAGTGCTCCCGGTACAGGCCCATCAGGTAGGCGAGTTTGTCGGCCGACATCTCCCGGGAGAACAGGTCGTCGCGCTGCGCCGGGTCGATCAGCAGCCGCATCATCAGCCGCGGATCCTGGCGGGCGGCCCATTGCTGCTGCCAGTCCGCGTCACCCGGGTCACGCATCCGCCATTTGCGGCCGTCGTGCCAGAACCCGAACGGCGGCTTCTTGTCCGGCTTCTCGTAGGCGTCGAGGTCGACGACCACCTCGTTGTCCACACCGTTATCCACAGGCCGGGCGGCCAGCGTGGTCGGAGACGGATCGGGTACCCGAAACGCATCGACGCTCGGATACGCGGCGGCGGCCGCCGCGGGCGGGACGTACGTGGCGTGGCCATCGGCGAAGGCGCCGGTGCCGGTGAACGGGTCAGTGCCGGTGAAGGGGGTGTCAGTGCTGGTCATCCTGCGGTGTCTCCTCAAACAAAGGCAGCGCCATGCGCGGCGCGACGGTCAGGTGGTGGGTGCGGTGTGCGGCCCGGCCGCCGCCGGAGCGGGGGCAGGGATTGCGGCGGTGGTGGCAGGAGCCGTGGTGTCGGGCTGCCAGCCGTCGAAGACTAGGGCGACCGCCTCGGACGGGGTCGCGGCCGTGCGGCGCAGGAGTTGCCCGTCCGGGCCGGGCTTGACGTAGGCGCCCAGCGGCGCCGGATCCGGGTCGTGGTCGGTACTGCCGCGACGGCGGGCAGAAACAGCCATGCCGATGACTCCCATCGCAGAACAAGAAGACGAGGAGGTGAAGAAGAGGGCGAGAGCGCGCACCTCGGCCGCAGGGGTTTGCGGCACGAGCTCAGGCGGTGGCCTCCTCGATGCCCATCGAGGCGAGCAGGGCGCGCCAGCCGGGACCGCCCCAGTGCCAGCGATGCGAGAACCCGACCGCGGTGTCCTTGTAACCGGTGAAGGTCAGCGGATAGCTGATCGGGTCGTCGCCCTCGCCCATCTTCTGTTCGCCAAGATCAGTAACCCGGGCCCGGGGCATATACCGTCCGAAGTAGATTTCCCCGTATTCGTTCTCGTCGACGAACAGGCCGAGCAGGCGGTAGTCGCGGGTCTTGGGCCGGTCGGACTTGGCGATCGCGACCTCACCGGTCCCGGCAGTCGCCTTGATCGCGGCGAGGTCGGCCTGGGTGTACAGGCCAATGGTCTGTAGCCGGGTCTCCTGGGCGGTGATCGCCATCGTGATGACATCGCTGGTGATGTCCTCCCGCGTCGATTCCGTCGAGCCGAAGCTTTTGACCTTCGCGACGTCGATCGCGCGGGCGAAGGAGGCGGCATCGCTGCTCAGGTGCCCCAAATCGGCCCACCCGGCCGGCAGGGTGACAAGTTCCCCGCCAGTCGTGGTGATCGCGCCGAGCGACGGCACGCTGGTCGCGGCGACGAACACGCTGCCGTCGAGCGACTTGCGAATGAGTTCTTGCTTCTTGTCCTGCAACGCCGCATACGACACGGCGCTCACCTCCCCAAGGCAGAGCGCCCACACGCACGCGGGCGACGACGGATCAGACGGGCTACTACGCCCGGATGCGGCGGCAGACGAACAGGTAACGGGCTTGGAACCGGCGCACCTGCGGGGACCAGGGCAGCTCGACCGGCGCCTGGTCGACGGCGACCCGGTCGACGACCGCACCGTCGGCCCGCAGCCGGATGCCGGTCAGGTATTCGTGGACCACAGCGGCGAGTTGCTCCGCCTCGGTGTAGGTCGCGCCGAACGTGTCGATCTCCACCCGGGGGTAGTCGGACAGCCGGTCGCTCGGCCCGCCGCGTCGCAGGACCCGGACGAACGGCAACCGATCTTGCAGGTCGGCCGGGGTTTGGGTGCCGAGATGCTCCGGCCCGCCGGCGAGGACCTCCAGGACATTGATCAACACGCGGTGGATATCCGGGAACCGCGGCGGCGTGGTCACGGCGCTGACCCGCTGCGGCCGAGCACGTCGATCCAGTCGAGGACCCGGGACAAGATGTGCCGGCCGGGACTGTTCGGCGTGTCCACCTCGACCAGGACCGCGTGCCCGCTGGTGTTCGCCAGTTGCGCGGCGACCCGGGGCATCGCCGGGTGGCCGATGTCGGCGACGATCGTGTCGACGACCTCCCAGGAGGTGGCGTAGTCGCCGGTGTCGACCGGGGAGATCATCTCCGCGTACGGCAGCGCCGATGCTGCGATGGCGTGTACCGCGTCGCGCAGTTCCGGACCGACCGCGCACGCGGCGATCCCCGCCCGGTCCAGGACGAACCGCACGCTGACCCGGGTCACCATCGGCACCCACCTCCACTTGTCGGCGCGGCGGGTGCCGCTCAGCCGGTGACCCTTCGGACGGGGATCTCGACCAGGGCGTCGAGCCAGACCCGCGGCGCTGCGGCTACCTCGTAGAGCAACCCGCGGACGAGGACCTGGTCCGTGGCGGTCACCGTCGTGCCGGGCGGGGCGAACACGATGCCATCCGCCACGAGGTGGCTGGCGTTGATGTCCATCTCCGTCGACATGCCGGGAGCGAACAGGCAGCCCTCGACCACGGTCTGCGCGCCACCGGGCAGCGGGTCCCCGTACGGGTCGCGGCCGGCCGGCGTGATGATCGTGATCGGCTCGGTGTTACCGGGGAACACGGCTGGCTCCGAGTCCCGGGCGGGTCCAGATCGTGCCGGCCCGGCGCCGGGCCGGTCGTTCGCCGGCGAGCATCGCCTCTTCCGCTTCGGTGAGTGCGAGCATGCCGCTGGCCAGGTCGGGATCGTAGGCGCGGGTGAACGGGCCGGTCGATTCCGACCGCAACCCGTTCGGGTTGCGCAAGACCCTCGCGGTCATCTGCAGCACCGCCAGGGCGACGGTGCCAACGGAGAGTCTGCCGTTGTCGATCCGCTCGTCTACCGTGGGGTGCGCGTCGCGGACCAACTGGGACGCGCTGCGCAGCAGGGCCCGCGCAAGGCTCGCGCGTGCCGCGGACAGTGGTCCGAACAGTTCGGCGTATTCGTCGACCGTGGCTAGGGGCAGCGGACCCTCGAGGGCGCGGAACCGGACGAAGTATGGCTCCACCGCGGCGGTGGTGCCTGTGGCCCGGAACAGCGCCTGCCACAGCCCTGCCGTATCGCCAGTGAAGGCAGCCGGGTATTGGCCGCTGCCAACCGGTGACTCGGCGATCAACGCCCTGTCGAGCACGGTCGTACCGTCTTCCCGTGACCAGGTGGCGGTGACCGTGGCTCCCGGGGTGGTAGTGAAGGTGATCGCGATCGTGTCGCCGACGTCCACACCTACCCCCGCTGTGCCGTCCCAGGCTGCTTGTCGCTACCGGCCGGTCCTGCCGGTAGCCTCGTCAGCGAAATTGCGGAGGCGAACAGTGCTATACGAAAATGAGCCAGACCTGAGCGCGGCTCTGAAATCGTTGGATGAGGAAAAGAACGCAGCACGCCGTGGCCGTCTCTTCGAGGATCTGGTCGCCGGCATGTTCCGGGCAAACCGTTTCGATGTCCAGAAGAACCCGGGCGCGGCGCGGCCCAGGCAGACCGACCTGCTCGCCGGCAGAGGCAACCAGAGCTACCTCATCGAGTGCAAATGGCGCTCGGCGAAGGCTGACATCGACGCGGTCGATTCCCTGCGTTCCCGGCTCCGGCGTACGTTCGGCGCCACGGGCCTGATGATCAGCATGCAGGGCTTCTCCGGGGCCGCGATCTCCGATGTCGCCGACCGGCGGGAACAACCGATCCTGCTCCTGTCCGGCAACGAACTACGCAGCCTCATCCGGTCGCCGTCCGACCGGCTTCTCGAGCTCTTGTGGGAAAAGCGAGAGGCGCTACTCGTCGACGGTAAGGCGCTGGTCGACGAGCCGACACGCCGCCAGCGCAAAGCCACGCATCCTTCCCTGCCCGAATCACCGATCCAGTTCGTTCTCGACAGCCAGGAACCGACCCCGGTCATCAGTTTCGGCGGCGACTTCGGCAAGCTCACCTTCGCCCACGAGCTGCAAGACATCGACTGGGTTGCCGCGCCCGGAAACGGCGTCACCCTCGATGTCTCCCTGCCGATTCTCAGTCAGGACGGAATCCTGGACCTGCTGTCCAGGCTCGCCGATCTCGGGTGGGCCTCGCCCGATGCCTGCTGGAGCATCCAGCAGATGTCCACCATCTGGCACGGCTTCGGGGCGGCCGCGTTCGCGACCGAACTTCCCCGCTGGCAACAACGTGCAGAAACCCGGAAGGCGCACCACAGCGAAGAGTTCTGCTATGTAGACAACTGTCCAGGCGGCTTCTACTCCCTGACATCGAAAATCTCCGCCGAAGCGACACGATGGGCCCAGGAAACCGTGCTCAGTTTCCAACTTCAAGGGATCCCTCTCGACCTCAATCCGCTCCTGCAGCTGTGCCGGTCCATCGGCGTTCACGACGAGGTCTATTTCCGGCCACGCTGTAAGCGGTCAGTCTCGTCGATGTGGGTTCCGGACTGGATGCGCAGTATCAGCGAGACGTACGCACTGGCGACCACTCCCAGCTACCTCCACGAACGACCGATGGTCTGCGGGATCGTCATTCCCAACCCGCTTCGCGATACACGTTGGCGCGACGACCCGGAGTTCGCCGACGCCAATTTTGGTAGTCTTAAGAACCTCGACTACCTCGTCTGCCGGCTCAAGGATTTCCACTACGCCGACGACGGCAGGGCGTACATCTACACCTTGGAAAGGATCGAGCAGGCGCGGACGTCCGAGGGCCTCATCTTCCGGCCGATGGCCCATTGGGAGTACGCCGACGACGACGCAGCCGATGACGTGGAGACCGCTCCGGTGCTGGATGTGCAGTAGTTCAGCGCCGTGTCTAACTGGTTGGGCACTCGACTAAGCCAGCGCGTTCACACGCGGCGATGATCGCCGCCCGGTCGGCGTCCACCTCGACAGCAAGGCCGTGGCGCGACGCGAACGCTTGCCACGCCTCGACGCCGGATCCCTTCCCCGCTCGTGGCGGCGGAACCGGCGACGAGCCGTCCGGTGCCGGGAAGGTCAGATCCGGCTCTGCCGGTTCGACCACCGACTCGTGGCCCCGCGGGTCGTCGCACCAGGCAAGTGGGTTGGTGATCCGGGCGGCATGCTCGGCGGACAGGTCGCTGTGCGGCCCGTACGCCGTGCCGTCGAGCACGACCCACGTGGCCAGCCGCCGTCCAGTGCTCATCACAGGACCCGGGCGGTGAGCAGCCGTCGGGGCTCGCCGATGACGGGCATGCCGACCGCGCCGACCTTGGTCCACGTCCTCACGGGATCCCCATCGCGCATGACCAGGCCGACCAGGCCTGGCAGCTGTTCGAAGGTGAGCTGCGGGTTGCTGCCGCCGGCCAGTTCGAGGGCCTCGGCGGTGATGCCCCAGTAGGTCACGCCCAGCGTGCGGGGATCCTGCGGCAGATACACCATCCGGTCGGCCGGGACGGGCCTGGTGGCGATCCCGTCGACGTCGATCAGCGTGTTGTAGGCGACCAGTTGCGGCAGTTCGAACGATTCGAGCAGTTGGTTGAGCTGGGCGCGGCTGATCATCGACGGGGTGACGCCGCTGCCTGCGGCGAGCTGGCGGACCTTCTCGTTGCGCAGCATGTGCCCGATCACCGCGCGGCTGGTGAGCGCCCACGCCGGGGGCTCGCCTGCGTCGTCGACATAGAGATCGGCCCAGCCCCGCATTTCCTCGAAGGGATCGGACAGAGTGTGGTCAAGCCAGGACGTGACGGCGACGGGCAGGTGCGAGGGCGCCACCCCGAAGTCCGCTTCCAGGGTCAACCCGTTCTCCCCGGCCAACGTGAACCGGCCGTCGGTGAGCACGTCACCGCGGGCGAGTTCCATCCGGGCAAGCACGGCGCCGGTGTTGATCTCGGCGTCGTTATAGACCGCGTCGACCATGGCGCCCGAGGTGTCACCGCCGGAACGGGCGCGTTCGAGTTTGAGCCGCTCTTCCTCGCCCACTGCGGTCTTCTGGCCCAGCGGCGGGAGAGCGACCCTGCTGCGTTCAAAACCCGGCCGGTTTCCGACGGGGGTTTCCGCGTCGAAGGCCCGGAACTTGGCCGCCGAGTTCTTCTTGATCGCCGTGTCGAAGGCGGCTTCAATGTCCGGGATGGTCTCGTCCGGAAGCCACTGGTTGAGGGTGTAGGTCGCCGGGCCTGGCACTTCCCGGACGTATCCGGTCAGGACGGCGGGTTCGACAACGTCGTAGGTGATCGTCACAGGGGTGGCCGTCCTTACCGGTAGCGGATGGTGGTGATCGAGGCGATGCCCGCCGCGTCCAGGCCGTGGTTGGCGGGTAGCCGGCTAACCAGCACGCAGCCGTGCCAGTGCAGGGCGGCGCCGATCGTGGCCGGCGGGTCGTCGCGGACCGGAACGGCGCTGAACAGGTGGCCGGCGAGTTTCTGCTGGCCGTTGGTCAGGGCCGGGTTGTACGGGCCGTAGCCGCCGGCGCCGGGCCCGGAGGTGATCAGCGCGAACGGCATCCCGGACGGGATGAACCCGTCGGGGTAGTGCAGCGCCCTGGTGAATCCAGGCGTGTAGACGGTGATGGACTCGGTGGCGTCGGTGCCGTGCGCAGACGCGAGCCAGGACCGGTCCTCGCTCTGGTAGACGGTCTTTCGGAGGGAGAGATCCATGCCGGCATGCTCCTTGCGGTAGGTCGGCTCAGCGGCCGAGCGAAGGTCAGGGCTGCGCGGCCGCGGGCTTGGCGGCGCGGCGGGCTGCGAAGCGGGCCTGCGCGGCGGCACGGCCGGCGGCGAGCCCGGACAGTGGGGTCTCGCCGGTGGCGCCCTGGCCGTAGTCGGGCAGGGCGCGCGGCAACCCGACCAACGGTCCCGGCCCCACCCCTGGGGCGGCCGGTGTCGGGGTCGTCGGCGGCACCGCGGGGGCGGGTGCCGGGGTGGGGAGGATGGCGCCGACGAACGCGGCGATGGTGTCGGTGTTGACGGTGATCTGGTCGGCGCCAAGGAACTGGCCGGGGTTGATCCCGGCAAGCAAGGCGGTGATCTGGTCGGGCAGCAGCCGTGCGCCGATCGCGGCGCGCAGGTGGGCGTCGACCAGCGCCGGGGCGGCCTGTAGAAGCGCCTCGGTCCGGCCGCTCTGGTGGGCCGCGGCGACGGCCTTCTCCTGCTGCGACTGGTTCGCCGCGAGGAACTGGTCATGGGCGGAGGCTTTGGCCTGCAGCGCCTCGTAGTCGCCCATCGCCTTGATGCGGTCTTCGTTGCGGCGGGCGAAGTGCCGCCAGTAGGCGACCTGCTGTTCGGTGGTCATCTGCTCGAGCGGGGTCCGCTCCGGGTAGCCGTGCTCCCCGACCACCGCGGCAGGCGCCGCTACCGGGGCGGACGGCGCCGCCGGGGGCGGCGCGGGTGTGGGCGGGGCGGTCACGGACGGGACAGGCGGTGTCGGGGCGGTCGGTTCGGACGGCGTCGGACTGGTCACGGAGGTCTCCCTTGTCGGGTGCGGGCCTGTGGCAGGCATGGCGAAAGCAGCCCGGGCCCGAGAGCCGGGGCGGGTCAGACACGGGGCGGGGCCGGCGCCGGGGTCAGGCGGCCCGGTCGGCGAGGGTTCGGGCGACGTCGCTGGGGCCGCGGAAGTGCTGGTCAGCGTCGATGAGCACGGGGCCGAGCTCGCCGTGCTCGGTGATCTGGACCCGGATACGGCGAAGGTCCTCGGCGGTGTTGCTGCCCGCCGCGCCGTAGAGGTGTTTGAGGTCGTCGGCGTTGAGCGTCAAGCCGGGGTCGGCGGTGTCGCCGACGGCGACGACCTCGCAACGGCAGCCCGGGTGCAGCGGCAGCAGTTGCCGGTAGCCGTAGACCCGGTCCGCGGCGACCACGCACAGCCCGCACGGCGGCCCACCGGAGCCGAGTTCCGGGCGCAGCACCCGCCGGAACCCGGTCCTGACCTGCCTGCGGCTGAAGAAACGCTGGGCCTGGGCGCGGTGCGCGAGGCTCAAATCGGTGCGCACCACCGCCGCGGCGCGCTGCGCGGCGTTGGCGGAGGCGTCGGGCTCCGTGCTGCCGTTGACCACCTGGTAGCGGTATTGGCTGGCCAACCGCTCGTACGGGACACCCGGATCCAGCGCCGAGGTCTGCGCTCGGGCGGTGTCGCCGGTAGCGCGTTCGGCGTCGCGGCCGAGTAACGGCGGAGAGGCGCCCGGCCCGGTGTGAGGGTCGGCGTCGGCGAGCACGGCCAGGGTGCTCGGGCCGAGCGCGCGACGCAGGCCGGTGATGTCGACGGCGCCGACCGGGCCGAGACGGCGGCCGAGGATCAGGCTGGTGGATCGGGCCAGATACGCGTCGGTCTGCCGGGCCAGGCGGCGTTGTGCCGGCTGCACCAGGCGCAGTAGCTGCGCGACCAGCTGCGCGATGTCGGCCGGGCGCCACCAGCCGCGAAACGTGCGCAGCCGGGCCTGGGTGGCGGCGACGGTGGCGCGGGTGAGCTGGTCACGGGCGGCGGCCTGCGCGGTGATCAGCGCGGCGAGCTGGGCGAGTTCGGCGCGGGTCAGTTGCCCGTCCGGGCCGGGCATCTATGCCACCGCCTGTCCGGTCTGGGTCACCGCGGCCGTGGTCAGCCCGTCCAGCGGCGGCAGCGTGTCGTCCACGCCCGAACCACCGGCGGCGGCTTGGCCTGCGGCGGCGGCCAGCTGCGCCGCGCGTAGCTCTTCCTCGTCCCATTCGCTTTCCAGCTCGTCGGCCCGATCCGGGCTGTAGCCCCAGATGTCGATGAGCCGGACCCTGCGCGGGATGTCGTTCGCGGCCTTGGTCGCGGCGTCGGCGCGCTCGGACAGCGACAGCCGGGCCGGGGACGCCCACAACGTCTCCAATTTGGACAGGTCGGCGCGGGCGGGCTCGCCGAGCTGGTGGAAGCTGAGCGCCATGACCTGCGCCCACGGCATCGTGGTCCGGTCGATGCGGTCCTGGGACTTGACCAGCAGGCCCTCTTTCTGCGCCGAGGCGCCCTCGGCGGACTGGTTGACCCCGCTGGGTTGCAGCATGTACATGGGCGTTTGGGTGACCGCAGCGAACTCGGTCACGTCCGCCTTCACCCCGTCGAGGATCGGGCGCAGGTCGACGGTGGCGGACTCCCACATCTTCGCGCCGTCGGGCAGCTGCCACAGCGCGGCCGGATCCTGGACGAACAAGTCCGAGTAGTCGATCGGGTCGCCGTTCTCGTCGACGTCGTCGAGGCCCATCACCGCCCGTTGCCGAAACGCCTGCATAGTCGCGATGACCAGGCGTTGCAAGGTCTGATGGTTGATCCGGAACAGCAGGTCCAGGTGTGCCTCGTACTCGCCCATCGCGTCCTTGTTCACGAACCGGACGACCGGCAGCCGGGTGATGCCGGTGCGGCCGGACCGCTCGGGCACCCACTGCCACTGTTTCGGGCTCCAGGCGATCCCGGGGACACCCAGTGTGCGGGCGGCGTAGGCGGCGGTGCGTCGCGCCACCCAGATCTCCCCGGGCAGGTAGAGGTAGGCGCGGTCCTCGCCCTCGAGGTCGTCCCGGACGACTTTGAGCACCGCACGAAGCCGCACCGGGTTGGTCGGGTGTGGCTCGCTGACGATGTGGCGGGGGTCCTCCACGGTGACCACCGGGGCGCCGGTCTCGTCGTCGAGGGGCCCGACGATCACATACGCCTCGCCCAAGTTGAGCATCTTGTCGTGCGCGTCGGCGGCGACCACCGCCAGGCCGGCGCGTTTCCACACCTGCGCGGCCAGCACGTCGCCGGTCTGCCCGTCGGCCACCGCGGTCCGGAACCCGGTCGGTGTCATCCGCGCCGAGACCGCACTCACACACAGCTGCGCGTAGTTGCTGCGGGCCAGGCGCTGGAACGCCACGTACATCTCCCGCACGTTGTCCGCGCCGACCGGCAACGGCGGTTCACCCCGGTAGGTGTCGTGCAACAGGGCCAGCCGCCGCCGGCGGGCCCGATCGTTCAGCTTGGTAAACAGGCGATCCATCCACCACCCGGGCGAGTAGCGGATGCTCACGTCGATCGGCACTCACCCACCACCCGCCCCGAACTTGATGATCTTCCGGTTGAGGCTGCGTACCGTCGGCAGTCGGGCCGGTCCACCGAAACCCCGTGCTCGGCGGGCCAGACGGCACCACCGAGTTCGGCGAGCCGCGAACTTTGTTATGGATGGTTAGGATTACGGCCGTGACGACCTGGCACGATCACGGCAGTGATCGAGAGCGCGCCTCTGAGCACGCCCAGCCAGTGCGCAGCGGTACATCCACTGCGGATTCGTGGATTGCTGGGACGAAACGCGGACTCCTCGGCCACGTCGACCTTGGCACGGTAGACCGCCCGCAGGAGATGGCGGCTCGCTCGTCGTTCGCGCGGCGCGCCGATGAAGTCCGCGTCCGCGTTGATGGCCTACTCGAGCAGGGCATCGACCTCGGCCGAGTACTCGAGATCCGCCAGATATTGGTCACGAGCCCTTCGCGGTGGCGATCGCCGCAGCCGGCGCCGTACATGATCAGTCTCCCGAATGGCTCCGGCAAATCGTCGATGCTCGCTGGGCTGGCCATGCTGACGCAGCCGCCAAGGACACTCGCTGCGCGCCGTCCGGATGGCGAGCCCTGGATGATGTCCAGCCCAGTACTGGTGCGCGTGTCCATGCCGTTTGTGCACGGTATGCGCATGCTTCGTGATCTCGCCGATCGACACACGAATCTGTGTGAGCGATGTCGGACGTCCATCACCGTGCGACGGACGTCCGACATTTCACCGGTCGGCGGCATGCTACGCAGCGTGTTGAGACGGCTGGTTCGCGCCCTCGCCCAGCGCTCTACCGGGGTGTCCGACACCCGGGGCGGCCACGTGTTCGCGCGCTTTGCCGCAGCGGCCCTTACGACCGCGTGGCTGGCTCCACTGCCCGAGCCCCCCGACCCACCAGGCCATCAAGTGACCTCGCGACGGCGTCAGCCTCGTGGTCCCAACCTGCCGCGGATCTGCCAACCATCCGCGGGGGTAGTCGCTGCCTAAACGCTGCTCCCACCAGCCAAGGGAGCAGCCGTGCAGTTCGACCGATACCTCACCACCCTGATCCAGAACACGCCAGCGCCGGCATGGGCCGTCGCCGGGCTACTGGTTGTAACGGCGCTACCCGTGGTGGCCAGAATCATTTGCATGATCATCTGCGTCAGGGCGGCGGTCAGCGGCGACGACGAGTCGAGCCGGGAACGGGCCCTGAAAATCGCCCAGTGGCTGATCACCCGCCGAGGACGCCCGAAGTAGGCCCATCGCAACACCTGCGACCCCCGTTCGATCCGTCAATACCTGTGATTTGCGGGCCAACCACCGGATCGCCCGGCCTAACTATCGGATGCGACGGGCGCGGTACGGCCGCTTCGGTTTCGTGCTCACTCCGGCTGCGATCGCTGCGGCCCGGCACTCGTACGCGAGGACCGCGGCGATCGCGGCGTCGATGCGGTCCGGGCTTTTCTGAAAGGCCTTCCCGATCTGCAGGCCGGCCCGCGACGGCCGGCGGCGGGCGCTACGCAGGTGCCGGCGCAGGATCACCGCCAGACTCCCTTCCTGCGCGAGGGGGTCGTCCGGCGGCGGCGTGTACGAGATGGTCCGCGAGCGGACGGCTTCGGCGAACCGTTCGAGGGCGGACACCATCGCTCGGGGCCGGTTGGTCCACCAGTCGAACGGGCGCGACGCGGAGGCCCGGACCTTCATCTTGTCGCCGAACTGGTTGCCCCACTTGTCGAGGTAGTCCTGGATGAAGGGCGGGTCGGCGAACATGCCCACGACCTTGTACCGGGCCATCGCGGCGGCGACCGCGGCGTCCACCGCGACCCGGTCGATGCGCCCGTCGGGGAAGTCGGCCGGCAGCCAGTAGCCGATCAGCTCAAGATGCCCGTCGGCGACCCGGCAGGCCACCAGGCAGGTGGAGTCCGCCGTCAGAGACGCGTCCAGGCCGAGCGTGACCACGTCCCGGTCGGCGAGCTGCTTGGTCGCGTCGGCGAGCGCGCCCACCTCGGCGGCGGTCAGCCACGCGTCCGACCGGCTGGTTTCGGCGTTCAGGAAGAACCGGCGCGAATTCGCCGGGTCGGCGCGCAGCGAGTAGATCTGGTCGACGATGCCGTCGAGATCGTTCCACTGCATGGCGTCGCCGAACGCGTCGACGATCGCCGCTCGCAGCGCCGGCTCGTCGGCGAGGTCAGCGCATTCGCCCCACCGGTGATCGACCAGTAGCCGGACCCGGCCGCGTTTACGGCCGGCCTGGATCAGTTCGGCTTCGCGGTAGGTGACCTCGGCGACCGAGTCCTCACCCGGCGCGAACATCGTAGTCGTCTCGAGGAACCAGGTCTCGGTGCTCTTCTTGCGCTTGACCAGGTTCTGCGTGACGGTCGCGTACATGTCGCGCAGCTCGCGCGTGTTGTAGCGGTGGCTCTCGTCGAAGCAGACCCAGGTCTCGCGGCCACCGTCCTTGGAGGATGCTCCGCTGGTCGACGGGGAGATCTCGCCGCCGCCGGGCAGGTAGATCCGGGTCCGGCCGGCGTCCACGCCCGGCACCCGCGAGAGCAGGGCGTCCTCGTCGGTAAGGTTGTAGTGGATCGTGTCGAAAACCAGGCCGGTCTGGTTTTCCTCGGTGGCCATCACGCGCAGGATCGGCACGTGCACCGGGACACCCACCGGCTCGCCCGGCTCGTACACGTACGTGAAGCCGAGACCCCACGGGTCGGTGTAGACCTCGCCACCTTGGGCGAACCCGCCAAACCTGGCCGGCCCGAACGCCTCGAACAGGGCGATGAATCCGGCCAGGCCGCTCTTCGCCGACCCTTTCGCCCGGGACAGGAAGGTGGCGTCATAGAGGCGACGACCGCGGGGGTCCAGGGCGTAGCAGTCGAGGATGAACCCGGCGAACTCGTCACCGAGGCGGACCCGCTGCCCCTGCACCGCGCCCGGGCCCTGCAACACGAAGAACTCGATGAAGGCGATCGCGAGCCAGCCCAGCGACCGGGTCCGCTGGTGGCCGGGGGCGCGCACCAGCGTGCGCGGCATGACCGGTTACCCGGCGACGAGCCGACGTCGCCGGGCCGGCGTCTCCTGCAGGCTCGGCGCCGTCTCGCCCTCACCCGCCTCGAACTCAACTGCCGGCCCACCGGCCGCATCGGCGGCCGGCGCGGGTTGGACGGCGGGCGCCGGTACGTAGCGGATGCCGAGCTTGCGGCGGGCTTCCCGGGTCACGCCCATCTGGTCCTCACGCCGGCGGATCTCCGTCGCCTTGGTCGCGTGCAACTCGCCCGCGAAATAGGAGGCCCAGAAGTCCTGCTTCAGATACGCGGTCTCGATCGCGAACAGCCAGTCGGTTCGCGCCCACAACGCGCAGTGCGGCATCGTGCGGACCTGCTCCCACCACGCCCGCACCTGCGCGAACCAGGCGATCCCACCCTCGGCCGGCAGCTCCATTTCGCTACCTGGGCCGGCATAGGGCTCGTCGACGACATCCGTCATGTCGGCGCCGCCGTGGCCATGACGGCGCAGGTTCGGGGCCGGACCGGGACGTGGCATCGCAGTCACCCCCCGGATTCCCCGTGACGGGACCTCGCCGCGCACCCCATGGCGGGCACCGCGGCGGACAGGGGCGGATGCGGCTACGGGCCGATCGTGGTGGTCGGGGCCGGCTGGGCTTCGCCGATCGGCTCCAGGTCGTCGCCCTCGATCAGCACCACGACCGTGTTCGGGTCGGGAACCGAATAGACGAAGACGACCTCGTGGCCGGATGGCAGGCCGAGCAGCTGGTGCAGTTGCGAGGGCCGCAGCACCATTTTGATCCGGCGCCGCCGCCCCGCAGCGGGGGTCGGGGCGGCGGCGCGGATCCGCGCGCACACAGCGCAATCGCGGTGCGCGGCGGCGAGGGCGGGTCGTCGTGCGATCGCCCGGTCCGTGGCTTGGGGATTGGCGGCCAGGTCGGCGTGCAGCCGGTCGACGTCGTTGACGTCGTACCAGCCGCCGTCGCCGGGCAGGTTCACGTGATCGGCTTGGTCCAGGCGGCCGTCCATGTCTGCCGGCCCACCTTCCCGTCCACCGTCAGCCGCTTCTCCTGCTGGAATTTGATGGCGACCTCGCGCGACTGCGGGCCGTAGGCGCCGTCGGCGCTGATCGTCCAGCCGCGGCGGCGCATCTGCTCCTGCCAGGTCTCGATGTCCGCGCCCTCCATCACGGCATGACCCGGCGTGTAGGTGAACGTGCGGCCGGGCCAGGACGGCACCGCCGAGGACGGCTTCGCCGGCGGGCTGGTGCCGCCGGCGGCTTTGATCCCGGCGTTGATCGCCGAGATCAGCCGGTCCCAGGGGAAGCCCGGCCCTGGATCGGTGTGCGTGGTGCCGCCCCAGGCGCGGCGCATGTCGTCGTGCGAGTACAAGGCTTTGATCTTCGGGTTGACACGCATCTGCGCGACGGTCGCCCGCTCGACCTGGAAACCCCGGTAGTCGGGGTCGTGCACGATCAGCCAGCCCAACGCGCGGCCGAGTATGTCCCAGGCGACGTTCGCGAGCCACCAACCTCGGGACATGCCGTTGCTGCCGGTGATCTCCACCGCGATCGCGTTCTCGTTGCCCTGCCGAGAGCCGGCGTGGCCGGCCCGCACGCGGGTGTCCAGGGACTGGATAACTGAGTCCTTGTCTGCGTACAGGTGAGACGAGACGCCGTCGGTGCGGCGGGTCGCGTACGACGCCTCCGCCTCGTCGGACGCCGTGTTGCTCGTGTTGTGGATCGCGATGCCGTACTTCTTGCCGTCGACATCGGTGTAGTCGTTGCGGCCCTCGACGAAGGGAACGCCAGGGATCTTGGTCATGACAGAACGACTCCAGACAGAGTTTGGGAACAAAAGAGCCGCCCGAGGCGGGTGCCTGGGCGGCGAAGAAGCCGACGGGAAGACGAAGCCATCGGGGGCAGCACACCGCGATGTACCGCGCTAAGCGACGTCAGAGGATGCCGGGGTGCGGTTCCGGCGGACGGCGCAGCGGGATGCGGGCGAGCGCACCTTCGCGGGCACTCTTACGCGCGTGATGCGCTGCGCACAGCCACTGCAAATTCCCTAAAGAATGGTCACTGCCGGGCTTTATGTGGTCGCAATCGGTGCCCGGCGACCAGCATCGGACGCCCTTGTCGAAGGCCTGGCAACGCCCACCAGCACGATCCCTGATCGCGGCCCGCAACTCGTCCCAGTTCGGCGGCAGCTTGGCGCGGCGGTCCGAGCCCTCCCACGCGACACGTATTCGGGACACCCGAATTACTACCCTCACCCTCCGTGGTCCAGTGCGGCGATCGACCGGCTTACGCACCGTTCAGGAAGGCTGCATGCTGGGCGGACAGCTAGGTGGTAGCCGTCTGCGGGGCGGGCCGGGCGTAGCGCGGCGATTGCTTGGACATCCGCGTGTCCCGCTCAGCCTCAAGGAGGTCGCCCAGCCGGTACCGCAACGTGCCGTCGCCGTGCCGGGTGATCCGCAACTGCCGACGCTGCCCGTCCTGGCCGACCCAGCCCCGCGCCCGCCATTTCCCGATCGAATCCCGGCTAACACCAGTCACCTTGTGCGCCTGCCAGCGGGTGAGATAGGCGTCCAGATTCACGCACACCTCCGCAACGCGGAAACCGAGCAGCCGAATCGCGAAGCCCACGCGTACCCCGCGACGCCAACAAGAAAGGCCTTCCAGAAGTGGGCAGAATTCACCCGCCCGGCAATGATGACACTACCGAAAGGAAACCCGCAACCCGACTCCAAATCACGACCGGGAGCGACGGCCCAGAAACGGCTATCGACGGTCCCCGAAGGATCAGGAGAGCCGTCGAAACACTTTAAATGAAATTTCGCCGCAGTCACGTTCCCCGTCGACCAAGCGCGCTTCCACGGTCTGGGCGGGCAAGGCTCACCCAATCGCCTCACAGTCGTGGTACCTTCCGTGCAGGGATTGCTGAATCCGCCCTGTACTGGGCAATAGTCCGGCGGCGTTAGGCAGCCTGTCAGGGCCACCCCAAGATCGAAACATGCCTGGTCCCGTCACGGCCTCAATGCAGCAACCGCTGGCCTAATATGCTCGGAGTCAGCGTCCGACTCCGAGGAGTGCCCTAGATGGGAAGCCTGCAGAGGATCGAGCGGCTGCGTGAGAAGTATGGGGAGTTGTTCGATCCTGACGCGCCGGCCGTCAACCGCTGGATCGAGCTCGACCCGGACGAGCCGCCCACCATCCCGGTCCTAGCTGGCCGGGTCGCCGCCGAGTTGGAGTCGGGGGCGGCCGCGGTCGAGGTACGGGTGGCCGGGGCGACACTCGGCGCCGTCACCCAGGCCACCCTCGCCGCCCTCGAAGGTACGGCTGCTGGCGAGACCGTCCCGATGGGCAGCGGCGATCGGGCCTCGTTGGCCGGCGAGTCCACCCAGTTCCGGGCTTTGAGCTATGTCTGCCCCGAGCCTGGTTGCGGCAAGGAGGCGTTCCGGTCCTTCCATGACCCGCGTTTCGTACCTGCGTGTGGGGAAACCGATCACCGGCCGATGAGGTTGCACGGATGGATCTGAGCTCGTTGAGCAGCCCCCTTGACGGACTACGGTCGGGACGCTTCCTGATCGTCGGGTATCTGCCGACGGCCGCGGCCGCGATCTTCGTGTTGGTACTCGTGTGGTCGGGGGCGCCACTCTGGCTGCGACACGGCGACCATCTGTCCTTCACAGCCGCCTGGAAGGTCGCGAAAGGTCTCGCCGCAGGCGAGATCGTGCTGCTCACCGTGGTGGTGACCCTGATCGCGGCGGTCCTGGTGCCGCTCCAACTGGCGATGATGCGGGTGCTCGAGGGCGGCTGGCCGGTCGCGCTCGGCTCGGGGCTGAGCCGCTGGTGGCAGTTGAAGCGAAAGAGTTCGCTGGCCAAGAAGGCGGTGCTGCCGCAGGAGCGCGACAAGCTTACCGACGAGGTGGTACAGAAGGCGGGACGGTACGGGGCCCTGCTGCGCCGGCGTTACCCCCTGCCCGACCACGTGGTGCGGGCGACGGCGCTGGGGAACGCGCTGGCGGCAATGGAGGACACGGCCGGACGTAACTACGGGCTGGACGCTGTCGTTGCGTGGCCTCGGCTCTACCCGCTGCTGGGCGACAAGATCCGGGCGGTCGTCGACGACCGGCGCGACATGCTGGACAGCGCGGCTCGGATGGCGGTCACCGCCGCCCTCACCACGGTCGCCGCCCTAGTGCTGCTCTGCGACGCGGGCTTGTGGTGGCTGCTGGCGCTCGTCCCGGCGGTGCTCGCGGTCGTGTCCTATGTGGCGGCGGTCGCGGCCGCCATCGCGTACGGGGAAGCAGTCGGTTCGGCTTTTGATCTGCACCGCTTCGATCTACTCAACGCGTTGAAGCTACGCCTGCCGAAGAGCCCGGAGGCGGAGCGCCTGCAGAACGAGGCGCTGTGTGCCATGTGGCGGCAGGGTGTTCCGATGAAACAGAACTACGAGCAGGACAAGGCGGCGGCATGATGACCGAGGACGTCCCGGTTCTTCCGTTCGCGATGGTGGTCGGGCAGGACGAGCTTAAACGGGCGCTGGAGATCGCGTATGTGGTCCCAGAGGTCAAGGGTGTACTCGCCACTGGCCAGCGCGGTACGGCCAAGTCGACGACCGTTCGGGCGTTCGCCAAGATGGTGCTCAAGCGCCTGCCGGTGACGCTGCCGATCGGCGCCACCGACGACCGGGTACTCGGCGGCTGGAACGTCGAGAAGCTGCTCCAAGGCGACTCCGGCACGCAGGACGGCCTGCTGCTTCAGGCCCAGGAGACCGGCGGCGGGTTGCTCTACATCGACGAAGTTAACCTGCTCGACGACTACCTCGTCAACATCATCCTGGACGCGGCCGCGGGCGAGGTGCTGCCGATCGAGCGGGAGAGCATCGACGCACAGAACGTGCGAGTGAAGTTCACGCTGATCGGCACGATGAACCCGGAGGAGGGTAACCTGCGTCCCCAGCTGCTCGACCGGTTCGGGCTGGTCGCAACGATCACCGGGGACGAGAGCGCCGACCTACGCCTCCAGATCCTCCGGAACGTCCTAGATTTTGACGCCGAGCGGGAGGGCCGACAATCGGACGAGATCAAGGCGGCCCGGCAGGCCGACGCCGCCCTCAGCGCGAAGCTCGCGGAGGCTCGGGAGACGGCCAAGGGCCTGGTCTGCTCGGACGACATCCTGAAGCTCTGCGCGAAGATCGCCTGGACCTTTCGGGCGGCCGGCCACCGCGGCGAACTCTCCATCGCCAACGCGGCTCGGGCGGTCGCGGCGATCGACGGCGACGCCGAGGTACGACCCGCGCACGTCGCCGAGGTGACGCCGATGGCCCTGGTGCACCGCCGGGCCTCCGCCGATACCGGCGGGATCCTGCCGTGGACCGCCGAGGACGCCGAAACGCTCAGCACGCTCGTCACCGCGGTCTAGTGGTTCCGATGGCATCCGCGGCTCAGCAGCGCATCGCGACGTTGCTGCAATGTGTTGCTATCGACCACCGGATCGGCCCGCTGCTCGTTCTCGACGCCCCACCGGGTCTGCTCGCCGCGATGGCGCGAGCGCTCACGACTCTGATATCCACGGTAAACGACCCGGAACCGGAGACGGTCGTCGCCGGCTCCTGGCTGGGTGAGGACGATCTTTGGGTACGGCTGCGGTTCGCCGACGGAGAATTCCAGATGGCGCCCGGCATCTTGGTCGAGTCAGGCACCCCGCCGATCGTGCTGGTGCCCGATCTCGCCCGGGCCGGGACTGCGGTGACCCGCGCGGCGGTCACCCTGCTCGGCGCCGAGATCGCCACCGTCGAGCGGCACGGGCGTAGCGACGCCTGGCGGCCACGGGCCCGCTGGCTCGCCGCGGCCGACCGGTACGGCCTGTCCGGCCTCTCGTCGCACCTGCTGGACCGTTTCCCGATCCGGGTCGAGGCCGCCGAGATCACGTCCGGAGATCTGGTCGTTCCGCCAATCGAGCCCTTGACCGGCGATTGGCCAGAGGTCACCAAGGACGCGCTGGCCGAGGTGCTGCGGACGGCCGGGCCCGGCATGCGGCTCACCCTCGCTCTCGCCCGGACGGCCCGCTCGCTGGCCCGGCTGTCGCACGCCTCCGCGACGACGGCAGCCCACGTCCGCCAGGCCGCGGAGGTCATGGGCCTGACCATCGCAGCCGTCCCGGTGGTAGAGCCGGGACCTGAGGACCAACCGGCCGAGCCCGGCCGGGACGCCGACGCCCTGTCGCCCGCCGAGGCGCTCGCGGCGACCACCTTGGTCGAGGTCAGCGACCCCGATGAGCCCGCCGCAGTCGGGTCCGGCATCGCGGCCGGGCTCTATCCCGAGGCGTCCCCGGAAGCGCTGCCCGAGGTCACCCCGTTGCGCAACCCGTGGGCGGGGATGACGTTGCGGCGCGAGTTACGTGGCGCCAAGTTCGGCACTGAACGGGCCCGTTCACGCTTCGACCTCGCACCGGTGCCGACCCTACTGGAGGCGGCCAAACATCGTCGGGTGCGTCCGGCCGCTGACCGTCTGGAGGTCCGGCCCGAGGACTGGCGGCGCTACCGGCGCGGCTGGACACCGGGAAAGCTGTTGGTTCTGGTGCTTGACCACACCTGTCGCAAGGGCTGGGACTGGTCCCCGGCGCTCGCGCCCTACCTGCAGTGGGCTTACGCCGAACGGGCCGCAGTCAGCGTAGTCGACCTTGGCCACGAGACGGCCGCAGATTGGCTGCGGGCCGAGCGGTACCGGGCGACCGGCGTGCGCGACCCTCGTGTCCTGCGATCGCTGCGGCACAGGCCAGGCCGGGCCACCCCGCTCGCCTCCGGGATCGAGCTCGCGGCCCAGGAGTTACTGCGGCATCTGCACCGCAGCCGCGTCTACACCGACCGGGCCTGGCTGGTCGTGGTCACCGACGGGCGCGGCAATGTCCCGCTCTCGGCCAGCGCGCGCGGCACGGTCGTGGGCCCGGTCGCACGGCAGGGTATCGACGACGCGCTCACCGCCGCAGCGGCCGTCCGGTCTCTCGGTGGGTTGCGCTCCGTCGTGGTCGCGCCCGAGGCCGGCGCGTATGCGATGCTGCCCTTCGATCTGGCTGAGGCGCTCGGCGGCGTGGTGGTCTCCACCGTGGAGTCGCGATGAACCTGCAGGGGCTGGCCGGCATCGTGCGGGCCGGCCAGCCCCAGGAGCCGGCGCCGGCCGCGGCCACCCGCCCGGCCCAGGTCGAGGCCGAGGATGTGCTCTCCTCCGACGGGGTGCCGATCGCCCCGCTGCGAGGGCCGGTCGCGACTTCGGCCCCCGCCGGGACAGCGCTGCTCCGGGTGACCCGGGCGTCGTACGAAGGGGAGGAGTGCTTCCACCTCGAACTCCAGTCCGACGCCGCGCTGCGAGTTACCGTCACCCCGCAGGACCTGCGTAATCAGCGTCCGCCCCAGCTCAGCTTGGCAGGCATCGCTGCCAGCGGCAACTGGCAGCAGGGCCTGAACGCGCTGCGCAGCTGGTCGGTCACCAAGGTTGCGCTACGGCAGTGGCTGACCGCCCTCCGGCGACAGCACGGCCGCGAGTTGCGCCTGATCGTCTGGGACGAGACCGACTTCCAGATCCCCTGGGAGCTCTTCTTCCACGAGACCGCCGACCTGGACGACCACGGCTGGCTGGGCGCCGACGTTGAGCTGATCCGGTGGACCACGGTCTACACCGAGACGCCGATCGACTGGTCGACCGGCGGCGCCGCCGTCTGCGAGGGCTCGGTCCTGAGCTACGTCGATCAGGACTTCCCGTCGCTCGACAGCAGATTCCGCGAACGCTCCCACGACAAGGCCGACAGCATGCCCGACCTGCTGAGCAAGCTCGACGAGAAGGACCGGCGGATCGGGCTCGTGCATCTGTGGGGACACGGGACCGTCGGCACCGACGGCGGGCAGGCCACCCTCGGCGGGCTCTCAATGGACCAGCTCGGCCATCGTCGGATGCGGGCGCTGAACACGGCCCGGACGCTGGTACTGCTCAACACATGCAGCAGCGCGCTGCTGATGAACGACGACCGGTTCGGCGAACGAGCAACGCGGACGTTCGCCGAGATCTTCCTCCGACGCGGCGCCCGCGGCGTCATCGCCACCACAGGCGAGGTCGGCAAGCTCGACTCCCTCGAGTTCGTCGACCGCCTGCTGACCGCTGCAGAGGACCAACCGATCAGCGTGTCGACCGCGCTGCGCGACTATCGCGCCAAGCTCGCCAAAGCCCTGCCCGACGATCCATCCGCCGCCGGTCCGGTCCTGCTCAAGGCATTCTTCTACGGCTTCATGTACCTCTACATCGGCCGCCTCGACACCGCACTGCACATGCCGCGCCAGGGCGGTGCCGGATGATCGTCGAATCCATTGCGCTGCAACCGCTGGTGGGCTGGCCGCGCGAGGCGGTACCTGGCGGACGCCATCTGGTCACTGTCGACCTGCTGCCGGGAGATCTTCAGGCCGATTGGCCGTACCCGGAGGAGGAGTACCCCGTCGGGCTCATGCTCAGCGGCCAGACCGGTCTGACGGTGGAGAGCCTCGGCCAGACCAGCGTGGTGCTGCACCTCTTCGGCGGGACCTACGGCCCGGCCCGGTTCGTGGTGACAGTCCGCGACGACCTCCCCAACGGCACCGAGACCGCGCTCTGGTTGACGCTGATCAGCTCAGGCGGCGTCCCGTTCCACACCGCCAAGCTCCCCGTGACGGTGACCAGTAATGCGCCTGCTCGCCCAGCCGCCGACAACGTTCCGCTGATTCCCGTGCCCCAACGCTCCTCCGACTACCCGCAACGGCCGCCCGCTCCGATCCCTAACCTGACCGCGGCCGGGACCGCGTTCCTGCCGGACCTCCCCGCCTCGTTGAACAACCTGTCAAACCGGCGATCGGAGACCGGGGACAGGGCCGGGGCTCTGGAGGCGATCACCCAAGCCGTCGCCATCGAGCGCCGGCTGGCCGAGGCGAACCCAGATGCCTACCTACCCGACCTCGCCGGGTCGTTGAACAACCTCGGCACGAGCCTGTCCGAGCTGGGGCGGCGGGAGCATGCTTTGGCCCCGGCCGAGGAAGCCATCGGCATCTACCGCCGGCTGGCCGAGGCGAATCCGGACGCTTACCTGCCCGACCTGGCCTCGTCGTTGAACAACCTCTCGAACCGGTTGGGTGAGCTGGGCCGGCGCGAAGAAGGCCTGACCGCGATCGAGGAAGCCGTCACCATCCGCCGGGAGTTGGCCGCGGCCCGCCCGGACGCGTTCCTGCCCGACCTGGCCATGTCGTTGAACAACCTCTCGGTCGATCTGGGTGAGCTGGGCCGGCGCGAAGAAGGCCTGACCGCGATCGAAGAAGCCGTCACCATCCGCCGGGAGTTGGCCGCGGCCCGCCCGGACGCGTTCCTGCCCGACCTGGCCTCGTC
>Ga0307508_10000389_pt1 | contig 52803 bp, 31 predicted proteins | sample 9_EM_MG_FD_203089 | JGI IMG/M metagenome (GOLD analysis project Ga0307508, IMG submission 203089) | Populus trichocarpa ectomycorrhiza microbial communities from riparian zone in the Pacific Northwest, United States - 9_EM | ecosystem: Host-associated > Plants > Roots > Unclassified | place... | reverse complement strand
CAGCACGGCAGTGAGAAGGTGATCGCTGCCTATGTGCAGGGGCAGGGAGGGAAAGGCGAGTATCGTCAGTTGCACAAGGGTCAGTTGGATTTCGAGCTGTCTTGATCAAATGCCCCGGAGCTTGCTCCGGGGATCTTTACTTAAAGTGCTCTAAAATCGATTGCGCAATTCTGCGGGAAGTAATTTCAACGCCAGCTCGCGCAGCTTCGGGTCGGGCAGGTTTATTTCGTACGCCTTGCTGAGTGTCATCAGGCGAAAAAGCGCAAGGGTGGTAAGCGAACGAATACGGGCTTCGTTGATTGTCTTCATGCAGACCCGTAACTGTTCCTTGGAGAGATCCTCGCGGTTTCCCTGGGCCAGTACGACCGCCAGACTGACCCGGCGATCCCATACCAGCATCCGGTCAAACCCGCTGCTGAGACTCGATAGCAAGGCACTGAAGACCTTGGAAAATGCCAGGGTGTCACTGCGGGCTTTTTCGACTTCAGCGAGCGCGATCAAAGCGCCCAAGTCGGTTGGGTAGCGCCGCAACGCCTCGGCGGTGGCGGCGAGCGGCCCAAGCTGTTTCGTCTCGATAAAATATTCCGCAAGCCGGCTAAAAGCTAACGCCCGGTTACTTTCGTTGGTTACCTCGAGAATGATCACGGACTGGTCTTCGAATCCCGCGACCGTGGGCAGGGTGTAAGGCATCGGTCTCAGCCATGGCGGCAGAGCCCAATGATGGAGCGCGGACAGAAATGCATCCTCGGGATTGGGCAGAGTCCACCGTACGAACGCGTCGAGATCAGAATCCCACGAGGGAAGGATGAGATGGGTTACGCCGTGCTGTTGAATCAAGCCCAGTGCCTGGTCCGCCGTGGTCGCGGTGATAATTCGAACCGTGGCCGTCAGTCCGTCGCGGTTTTCCCAATTGGCGGTTCCCAGTCCGCGTAGTCCTCCGTGAAAGCACCAACTCGTCGTGCGATCTGGAGGTGCCAGTATGATTGCGCCGGCACTGGCATGATCCGCGATCCAATGAGCCAGCCCCCGTTCGAGGAGTGCTTCAACCTCGATTCGCGTAAATTCACTGGTTCCTCCCATCCGTGCCGAAGGTAAAAGCTGAATCAGCCCCGACACAAAAACGACGCCCGCGAAACCACTCCAAAGCCAGCGACTGCGTTGGAAATTGATCGCGGTGACAGGCACGAGCAGCGCGAGCAGCAATCCTTCGGCGAGGTTGAACCAACGCAGTTGAAAGCAGGCGAAAGTGAGGGAGACCATGACGGGTCCCAGTGCGACCGCCACTGCAATGCGCATCCCTGTTTCAGTCTGGCGCCGGACGAGCAGCCACAACGCAAGACCGACGGCCAGGAGCGGAAGACACGCCGCCGCGACTGCGCCCGTAAGCCCGTCGCGAGCGATCCATGCGGCGAGATTCTTTGCGATGGCGCCGTCCGCAAGATTGGTCAGCCGCGAGGAGGATAGATCGCCGGCAAGCAGCAATTGGTTTCCCGTGAGTGCCATCGTAACCGGCAATGCCGCTAAGGCCACAAACGCGATCGTTACCATCAGCACGGTTGCGGCCCGGTTTTTCGAAGGAATTTTTCCGTGACGGCTCCACGATGAAAAGCGTTCGAGCAGTTCTCCGATTCCCAGCCACGCGATTCCGTAAAGTGGATGGTTCACCTGCAGTCGGAAATCCATGTGTGCAGGAAAATATTCAACAAGGTATGCAGCCAGACTGGTGACCGCACCGCCGAGTGCCCACATCCTCCATGGCAAAGTCTCAAGGTCGGTCGGATTTGATTTCTTCGCACGCGATGCGATCCACGCCGCCCAAACTCCCCCCAGGGCAATGCCGCCAATAACGGGCATTTGACTGGCAGCACTGACCCACAGGCCGATTCCACCCGAAACGCCCGCGAAGAAAAATAATCGTTTCGCGCTGCGATGCGCGCACTCGATTTCGGCCGCCGGAGTCGCGGTTTTGCCATTCTTTGCCGGCGAATTGGCGCAGCCCGAGCAAGCCAATAGCGGCAACACGCTCCAGAGAGCGCAGATTCGCGCCAAGCTATTGTCGTCTGGCACACCGGGAAGAAACCCTCCGGCGAAAGGATAAATCGTCGCCAGCCCGAGTGCCATCAACGTGGCCGGGAACGACCCAAAACGTCGTGCCACGAAAATTGTCGTTCCTGCCAGCAGCAATAAATGCAGGAGCGGATCGGCGACCAGCGCCGCTCTTTCCACCGACAGGCCGGGCGGTCGCCCTGAAAAAATATGATCACACGAAGCGATCAGTCCCAACCACCAGCGATAGAGTGAAGCCGAATGCACTTCACGACCAACCGGTGCATTTTCATAATCGACATGTCTTATGCGCCATTCGTTCTGTGCGAGCATCTGCTGCGTTTCGGCGATCCACTGATAACCGCGATTGTTGTGCTCGGGCACAATCAGCCATCGTTTGCCACCGGCGTAACCCGTCGGAGAAGACGCGTCCACCACCGCTTCTTCGCGGTCCGTGTTGGTCACGTATTCCACGCGTTGAATCCGTCCGAAGTCAGTCCAAACGACAAAACTTATGGCGCAGAACGCAGCGATCAGCCAGGTGCGGGAAGATGACAGGGGAGGAAAACTCATTGGGATCGCCGAAGTCGGCCCGATTTTTTGAGAAGCGCACGCAATCCCAGGAAGAACCGCGGAGCAAGCAAAGTCATGGTTTCGTTGGTGAGCCAACCCTTCCTTGACTCTGGCGGGCAAGATTTATCCAACTGTCGCACCCGATGCTCGCGATCAAAAAGAAAAACCACCTGACGGCGCGATCCGCCGCCAGACGGGTGGTTAGGATTTCATTGCTCATGGGAATGTTGGCGACCGTGATAAATGCCGCCGCGGCTGACACCGCCGCCGGCCTGACGGAAATGCCGCTGACGGGGCGCTCGGGGCCAAGAGGCGCGACTCTTTTTACCGAGCTTCCATCCCAGCAGACCGGCGTGGTCACCGAGAACCGCTATGCCGATCCGAAGATGTGGGGTGATCTCTACCGGGAATTCGAAGTGGGAGCGGTGGGCACCGGCGTGGCGATAGGTGACTACGACGGAGACGGCCGGCCCGATATTTTTGTGATCAGCAAAACGGAGAGTTGTCGTCTTTTTCGAAATCTTGGCGGCTGGGAATTTGAAGATGTCACGGACAAAGCAGGTGTGGGCGACAAGGGCGACGCGGCCGGTATTTGGAAACAGGGAGCAGCTTTTGCCGATGTGAACAACGATGGCCGGCTGGATATTTACGTCTGCCGGTTTAACGCACCCAATCTCCTCTACATCAATCAAGGCAATGGCACGTTTAAGGAAGAGGCGGCGGCTCGCGGCCTGGCGGTCAAGGATGCCTCGGTGATGGCGGCTTTTTGCGACTATGATCGTGACGGCTCGCTCGATGTTTTTGTCCAAACGAACATGCTCGATAGCGCCGCTCATCCCAATGGACAGCGGAACTATTTGTTTCACAATAATGGCGACGGCGCTTTTACGAACGTAACGGACCGCGCGGGGATTGTCGGTGAAGGACAGGGACACTCGGCGACTTGGTGGGACTATGACAACGACGGCTGGCCCGATCTCTACGTCGCGAACGATTTTGCCGCGCCGGACAAACTCTATCGCAATAATCGCGATGGTACGTTCACCGATGTGATCGACCGGGTAATGCCGCACATGCCGTATTCCTCGATGGGCTCGGATTTGGGCGATGTGAACAACGATGGCCGGATCGATCTTTTTGTTTCTGAAATGGCGGCGACCACCCATCAGAAAGATCAACGCACGATGGCGGCGTCGCGCAGTCTTCTCTCTCAGGATCCGCCGGAAAATTCGTCGACGGCACCGCAATATTTCCACAATGCGCTTTTTCTCAATACCGGCACTCCGGTGTGTCTCGAGGCGGCCTTTCTCGCCGGATTGGACGCGACGGACTGGACGTGGTCGGTGCGTTTTGAAGATCTGGATAACGACGGACATCTCGATCTGCACGTGACGAACGGCATGCACCGCGAGTCGCACAACGTCGACCTGCTGGCGCGTATGACGCTCGCGGAAAATGCCGCGGAAAAGATCCGGATGGGACGTGCCAGTCCGATGCTCGCTGAGCAGCACCTCGCGTTTCGCAACAAGGGCGATCTGCAATTCGAAGATGTCAGTGCCGCATGGGGCCTTAATCAAAAAGGCGTGAGCTACGGCGCGGCCTTTGGCGATCTCGATGGTGATGGTGATCTCGATCTGGTGTTCGCCAACTATCAGGGAGGCGTGACCGTGCTGCGCAACGATTCCGACACGGGGCATCGGGTGATCTTCGCCTTGCATGGCTTGCAATCGAACCGCTTCGGCGTCGGGGCAACGGTGCGAATTGAAACAGCCTCGGGCACTCAGGTTCGGCAGCTTGTCCTTGCCCGGGGCTATCTTTCCACTTCCGAACCGGTGCTGCATTTTGGTCTCGGGAACGATACCCGCATCGTGCGTTTGACGGTGACCTGGCCCAGCGGGCGAATCCAGGAATTTTCAAATCTGGAGGTCGATCGAAAATTTACCGTGACCGAACCTACGGAGCGGGTCTCATTGCCGGTCGAATCCAAACCCGCGGTCGCAGGTCAATTTGCCGAGGTAAGTCAGGGCGTGAATTTCTCTTTGCGGTCGCATGAGGTGAAGATCGATGAGAGCGGTCAAAATCCACTGTTGCCGATGCGACTGAATCGTCGTGGTCCGGGGCTGGCGGTGGGCGATGTGAATGGCGATGGTTTTGACGACGTGGTTTTAGGCGGAACACCGGGAGATTCCACGCGACTGCTTTTCGCCGGCGAAGGGAGTAAATTTGTGAACGCAGAATCCACTGGAGTTGCGAGTGGTGGCGCGCTCAACGATGGCCCTTTGCTTTTGTTCGATGCAAACGGTGACGGCGCCAACGATCTGCTGGTGAGCAAAGGTGGTGTGGCCCTCCCAGCTGGGGCAGCGGAATATCAACCCAGATTGTTTCTCAATGATGGGCACGGTGGGTTTCGACTAGCGCCGGTGGGAATGCTGCCTTCAATTTCATTTAGCGTGGGCGCGGCGGCAGCGGCGGATTTTGATCACTCGGGCCGCCTTGCATTATTTCTCGGCGCGCGCGTGATCCCTGGACTTTATCCGTTTGCCCCGAAGAGCGTTTTGCTGGCGAACCGCGGCGACCATTTTGAAGATGTCACGGATGCCCTCGCGCCTGAGTTGCGCGAGGTTGGCATGGTGACCTCGGCCTTGTGGAGCGACGTCGACGGCGACGGCTGGTCGGATCTGCTGGTCACGCTGGAATGGGGCCAGGTCAAATATTTTCATAACGCGCAAGGCAAGGGTTTCGCAGACTGGACGGAAAAATCCGGCTTTGCTTCCGCCGGAACCGGTTGGTGGAACTCGATTGCCGCGGCGGATTTTAATGGTGATGGCCGACCCGATTATGTTGCCGGCAATCTTGGTTTGAACACGCAGTACCACGCTGATCCGACTCATCCCGCGTTATTATTCTCCGGTGATTTTAATGGCGACGGGGCGCTACAGCTGGTCGAGGATTACTATGAGGGCGACCGGATCTATCCCTGGCGCACCCGCAAGGAACTGGGTGCGGCGATCCCATCAATTCTAAAACGCTACCCCCGCAACGACTACTATGCCCGCGCCACCCTGAATGAAATTCTGGGCGATGAAAAATTGTCTGCAGCCCAGCGTTTCGCGGCGACGGAATTTCGCAGCGGAGTACTCATGAGTCAGCCGGATGGCACTTATCGCTTCGAGCCGCTGCCGCGGATCGCGCAAATCGCGCCGATCCAGGGGCTCGTCGCGGGGGATTTTGATGGCGACGGTCGAGCGGACATCTACGCGGTGCAAAATTCTTACGCGCCGATTCCTTATGTCGGTCGTTTTGACGGGGGACTTGGCCAGCTGTTGCGGGGGGATGGGCACGGTCATTTCGCCGCGGTTCCGCCGGTCGAAAGTAATTTGATTGTCACTGGCGATGCCAAGGCTCTCGCCGTGGTGGATTTCGATCATGATGGCTGGCCCGATTTTCTGGTGACCCGCAATAACAGCACGACAATGGCGTACCGGAATAACGGCGTGGCTGGCCATCATGCACTAAGCATTAAACTGCACGGCCCGGCGGGAAATCCCACGGGAGTCGGTGCGCGAGTCACGCTGGAACTGGCGGATGGCTCCACGCAAATGGCCGAAATTTACGCTGGCTCCGGTTACTACAGTCAATCTTCTGCCGCGTGTTTCTTCGGATGGATTGACGGAAATCCACCACGCAAAGTTCGGGTCCGATGGCCGTCGGGAAATACCACCGAACACCTTGTTCCTGCAAAATCGACTACGCTTTTCCTGTCGCCCCATGACTCCTGATTTTTGCGCGACGACGGACCAAGCGTGCAGCGAGGACCATTCACGCGGACAGGCAGCTTGTCGGTTGGGCCGTTTTTGTCGCGTCGGCGTTTTGATCGCGTTGAGCAGTTTGGCTGTTTGGGTCGCGGCCGCTCCGACGGACGGCATTACGGATGCGCCATTTGCGCCGCGATCCGGACCTCGCGGTGCTACGATGTTTACCGAGCTTGCTGCCGAAAGCACCGGAGTGATCTCGGAAAATCGCTACGACGATCCTTCCATGTGGCAGGAACATTACGCCGAGTTTGAAGTCGGGGCGGTCGGTACGGGGGTGGCGATCGGCGACTATGATAACGATGGCCGGCCGGATATTTTTGTGGTGAACAAAACGGACAGCTGCCGTTTGTTTCGCAACCTCGGCGACTGGAAGTTTGAGGATGTAACCGAGAAAGCCGGAGTGGGGGACAAGAGCGACGCGGCCGGCATCTGGAAACAGGGCGTCACCTTTGCCGACGTCAACAACGATGGACTCCTCGACATCTATGTGTGCCGGCTCAACGCACCAAATCTACTCTACATCAACCAAGGTGATGGCACGTTTAAGGAGGAGGCCGCACTGCGCGGACTCGCGGTCAATGACGGATCGAGCATGGCGGCCTTCTGCGATTACGATCGCGATGGCTGGCTTGATGTCTTCGTCCAGACTAACTGGGCGGAAACAGCGGAGCACCGGCACGATCAGCGCAATTATCTTTTTCATAACAACCGCAACGGCACTTTTTCGGATGTGTCCAGCAAGGCAGGCATCAGTGGAAAAGCGCAGGGACATTCCGTGACCTGGTGGGACTACGATGGCGACGGCTGGCCGGATCTTTACGTGGCTAATGATTTCACTCCGGCGGACAAACTCTATCATAACGATCATGACGGTACCTTCACCAACACCATCGATTCCGTGGTGCCGCACATGCCCTTCTCCTCGATGGGCTCGGATCTGGGCGATGTGAATAATGACGGGCGCATTGATTTCTTCGTCGCCGATATGGCCACGACGACCCACCAGAAGGATCAGCGCACGATGGCCCATGCGCGCGGTCTCATCCGGGATTTACCGGAGAATTCCAGCGAGGCCCCGTTTCAAATGCGCAATGCGCTTTATCTTGCGACCGGCACGGGGCGCGTCCTTGAAGTCGCATCCCTCGCGGGGCTGGCGGCGACGGATTGGACGTGGTCGGTGCGGTTGGAGGATTTCGATAATGATGGCCGGCTTGATCTTCACGTGACGAATGGCATGCACCGTGAATCGCACAACACGGATCTCGCGGCGCGGATCGCACAGGCCGAAACATTCGCCGACAAGGTGCGGATTGAGCGGGCCAGTCCGGTGCTGGCGGAACGACATCTGGCATTTCGTAACAAGGGGGACCTGCAGTTCGAAGACGTCAGTGCGGCTTGGGGTCTCGATCAGAAAGGCGTGAGCTTTGGCGCCGCCTTCGGAGACATGGACGGCGATGGCGATCTCGACCTGGTTTACGCGAATTACAAAAAAGGAGTGACGGTGCTCCGCAACGATTCCGATACCGGACATCGCGTGATTTTTGCCCTGCGTGGCACCCGTTCAAATCACTTCGGGGTCGGAGCGACGGTCTGGATCGAAACTGATTCGGGTGTTCAAGTTCGGTCTCTGGTGCTTGCGCGCGGGATTCTTTCCAGTTCTGAACCGGTCCTTCATTTTGGATTGGGCGATAACACCCGGATCAACCACCTGACGGTGTCGTGGCCGAGCGGTCAAACCCAGTCTTACACCGATCTCGCGGTTGATCGGAAATTCACGATTACCGAAGCGGCAGGCCCGGCCATTGAGCCGCCGACACCGCCAAGTTCGGTTGAATATACGGAAGTCAGCGAAGTGTCCGGATTATCCCTTGCATCTCACGTGGTCGCGTTGAGTCAAAACATGGGACAGCCACTTTTGCCGATGCGACAAAACCGGCGCGGACCGGCGCTGGCGGTCGGTGACATCAATGGTGACGGACGCGATGATGTAATCGTGGGGGGGACTTCGCTGGAGCCTGCGCGATTGCTGCTGGCGGGTCCGACAACGCAGTTTGTTCCTGCGAAGGTTCCGGTGTTTTCAAATGACGGGACACTCGATGATGGCCCGATTTTGATTTTCGATGCAAATGGCGATGGCGCCAACGATGTGCTGATTAGTAAAGGAGGAGACGACCGGCCAGCGGGTGCTCCGGACTACCAGCCAAAGCTTTTTCTCAATGACGGGCACGGTGGGTTTCGGTCCGCTCCGGCGGAGGCGATGCCTGCTTTGTCCATGAGTGTGGGTGCGCTGGCGGCAGCGGATTTCGATCGCGATGGTCGCTTGGATGTTTTTATGGGAGCACGAGTACTGCCGGGCCAATATCCGTTGGCGCCGCGAAGCGCGCTGTTGGTCAACCGCAGCGGAAAATTTGAAGACGTCACGGACACCCTCGCGCCGGCGTTGCGGTCTGTCGGCATGGTGACGTCCGCGCTGTGGAGTGATGTCGACGACGATGGCTGGCTGGATTTATTGATCACTTTGGAGTGGGGGCAGGTTAAATATTTCCACAACACGCAGGGCCGGGGATTTGAAGACTGGACGCAAAGGGCTGGTTTCGCTTCTGCCGGCAACGGTTGGTGGAACTCGATTGCAGCGGCGGATTTCAATGGTGATGGCCGGCCCGACTACGTCGTCGGTAATTTGGGCACCAACACCCCGTATCAAGCCGACACGGCACATCCGGCGGTGTTGTTCTCGGGTGATTTTAAAGGTGACGGAGGAATGCAATTGATCGAGGGCTATTTTGAAGGTGATCGACTCTATCCGAGGCGTACGCGGAATGATCTCGGTGCAGTCATCCCCTCAATTCTGAAACGTTATCCGCGCAACGATCTTTACGCGCGGGCGACCTTGGGGGAAATTCTTGGCGATGAAAAGCTGGCGGCGGCCCAGCGTTTCACGGCGACGGAATTTCGCAGCGGAGTTTTTCTCAGTCAGCCCGATGGTACTTTTCATTTCGAAGCTCTGCCGCAGATGGCGCAGATCGCACCGATTCAAGGACTGGTTGCGGGCGACTTCGATGGTGATGGTCATGCCGACATTTATGCCGTGCAAAATTCCTATGCGCCCATTCCGTCGGTCGGTCGGTTCGATGGCGGACTAAGTCAGCTACTACGAGGCGATGGGCGCGGTCACTTCACTGCGGTGCCGCCGGTGGAGAGCAATTTGATTGTGCCGGGTGACGCCAAGGCACTCGCCGTGCTCGATCTCGATCAAGACGGCGGGCCTGATTTTCTCGTGACGCGCAACAACAGTACGATGCTCGCTTTTCGCCATAATGGGGTGGGCGGCCGGCATTTTTTCAAGGTAGTATTGCATGGGCCGGCTGGAAACCCGACGGGGATCGGGTCACGCGTCACGTTGGAGTTGGCCGATGGATCGAGGCAGACGACAGAAATCCATTCGGGCGCAGGTTACTACAGTCAGTCTTCTTCAGCCTGCTTTTTTGGTTATCCCGACGCAGGATCGCCGGCCAAAATTCGGGTGAGATGGGCGTCAGGTGAGGTGATGGAACGCATCATTCCCGCCGGTACCAAGGGCCTCATTTTATCGGCACCTGTCAGGTAAATCACCGACTGACGGAACGCTTTTTGCGGGAAATTGAACTTCGGAAATCAAAACTTGGAAAGTGATAGTTTGTAAAACAGTTTTACTGTACAAAATACTGTTGACATGAACATGAGAGAATGGCGTTTTTCGTGTTACCCAACCCCTAGATTCGGACCTTGTGCATCTGTTTCCGGGCACTTCACCCCTCACCCCCGTCATTTCGCCACTTTTTCGACAGTCTGAGCTATTGCCGAAAAATCGAGCCACCAACCCAACAGTCCGGACTTTATTCCGCGTCAATCCGGGCCAGACCCGAGTCCTCTTTCACACCCATTCTCGTCGTCAGTGAACGTTATCAAACTCCAAACCATGCAAGCTACCTACCTAACTACGAAAGCCCGTTACCTCGCATCGGCGGCGGCACTTTCTCTGCTGCTGAACTCGGGTTGGGCCCAAGCGGCCGCGCCCAATACTCAGGACAACACCAAACTAAAGGCAGAATCTGATGAAACCATCGAGCTGTCGCCGTTCGTCGTCGATTCCAGCAGGGATCAAGGCTACCGGGCAACGAGCACCCTCGCTGGCAGTCGCATCAATACCAGCCTGAAGGACGTCGCTCAGTCGATCACGGTCGTCACGAAGGAATTCCTCAACGACGTTTCTGCGGTCGGTATCAACGACGTGCTGGCATACACCGCGAACACCGAAGGTACCCGCGACTTCACACCTGCGACAGTATTCCTGGGCCGCCCGGGCGATAATGTGGCGGGCAATTCCAATGGATCCAACCGTATCCGTGGTTTGCAGGCCGCGGATCTGACGCGCGATTACTTCTACACCATTGGCACCTACAATGGGTTCGATTCGTACAATCTCGATGAGGTGACGATCAGTCGCGGCGCCAATTCCATTCTCGCCGGTATCGGCTCTCCCGCGGGTATTATCAACTACTCGCCACAACTTGCCGGATTGGCTCGTGACAGGACTGAAGTAGCTTTCCGCTTTGGTAGTTTTGGTGACATGCGTGGCACTCTCAATACCAACGTCGTGGCGCTAAAGGACGTCCTGGCTTTTCGGGTTGCCGGGGCCTATTCCGACAAAGGGTTCAAGCAGGAACCGTCATATAATAAGGACCGCCGCCTTTATTTCACCGGGACCTATAAGCCATGGCGCAAGACCACCATCCGCGCGTCGTTCGAGACGCAGAATGTCAAAGCGAACAATCCGAATAGCATCACTCCAGAGGATGGGGTGACCCAGTGGATCCAAAACGGCAAACCCATGTTTAGCCGTGGATCCCCAGTTCCCGCCGGGCTTGGGTTTGGCAATGCCAATCTGGCGACTATCATTTATAACGCGTCGGGCGCACTTGAGGGTGCCCTTAATCTCGGCGATCCGCACAACGCCAGTATGACCTATTTTCAGACGACGAAGACCTCCTCCTACGTTGCCTACCGCATGGGCGACAACAAATATTTCAATTTGCAGGATGTGAACCTGAGTCCGAGTCTGGACAAGAAGCGGAAATATGAGGCGTTTAATTTCTCCATCGACCAGGAGATCGTGCACAATTTGAACGCCAATTTCTCGTACCTGCACGAAAAAGTCGATGCGGAGTACCTCAATTTGTTCCGCTCTGAATACGCCACGTACAACGTGGATGTGAACGCCCAGCTCCCCAATGGCGCAGTCAATCCGCATGCGGGTGAGACCTATATGCAATTTGGCGGCCTCGATAATAAAAACCTCGACGATAATAAGAATGACGTGTGGCGCGGCACGTTGACCTACGAACTGGATCTGAATAAGTACAACCGGTGGCTCGGGCGCTACCAGTTTACGACGTTTGCGGAAGGCCGTAAAACAGAAACGATCCATTGGCAGTACAATGCCGCTGATCCCGCCCAGCCCACCAAAGAGCAGGTGAACTATCGTTATTACATGGGTGGTACCGCGGCTAACGGCTACAAGGCCACGACTGTCCCAAAGTCACCGACTTCGATCACTGGCATTAGCCCGAATGTCTACTACGATGCAGTTTCGAATAGCTATAAGTCCAACACGCTGGATGCGGCTTACGCTCTGAAAACCAATTCCAAGCTGCTCCGGAAACTGGATACGCAAGCAGCGGTGGTGCAGGGCTATTTCTGGGGCGATCGAATCGTCCCGATGTTTGGTGTTCGCAAGGACAAGAACGAAGATGCTAACGCTTCCTCATCCACCAGCGGTTCAGGGGCCGTCCTGCCGGCGGGCAGTTACGGCACGCCCGCCGAATTTGCCAAGACGACTCGTACCTATGGCGTGGTGGTGCATGCGCTCAAATGGCTGAGCTTTCACTATAATCGTTCCGAAAACTTCACGCCCAATGCCGGTGGTGTGGATCTTCTCCTCCATCCCACGGGCAGTCCGACTGGTTTGACCAAAGAGTATGGCGTTTCGGTCAGCGCTTTTGAGGACAAGCTTAACGTCAAGCTGAACTGGTTTGATCTCACCGCGGCGGGCGCGGGAGCCGATAATCTCACCTCTCCGCTGGCGCAGTGGACGATTCCTTACATGGAACTGACCTTTATGCCGGATCTGGTCCGGCAGGCTAACGCTAACGGCGCCAACATCACCTACAAGCCGCTCATTGCTCCGGGTCTCGCCACCGGCGATCCTCGTCTGGTGAATGCCTACACTTCCGACAACGTCTCCAAGGGTTTGGAACTTGAGGTGACTTACAACGTCACGAAAAACTGGCGCATCATGGCGAACGTTTCGAAACAGGAAGCCAAACAGAGTAACATCGCCACTCCGCTCACTGCATTCATCGAAAACCGTCTGGCTTATTGGAAGAGCATTCCGGCCATCTGGAGCGGACCATACGTTGGACAAAACGTGGGCTGGGGTGTCGGTCGCACGGGCCAACAGCAGTGGGAAAACGACAACCTTCCATTCTATCTTACCTATACGTCGGCGGAAGGGCAGCCTTCGCAACAGCTCGCCAAGTGGCACGCCAGTGCGCTGACGAATTATTCGTTTAGCGATGGACCGCTGAAAAACTTCAGCATCGGTGGCGCGGTGCGTTACATCGAAAAGCCGATTATCGGCAACCCACAGATCCTGAATTCTGCCGGTACGCCCATCGCGCTCGACCTCGCTCATCCTTACTACGGTTCCACCCGCATCGGCGTCGATGCCTGGGTCGGCTACAAGATGAAAGTCTTCGCCAACCGCTACGATCTGAGCTTCCAACTCAATGCGCGTGATCTGCAGGAAAGCGGAGGATATAGAAGGATCGCGGCAAATCCCGATGGAACTCATTCGACTTATCAAATAGTCCAGCCGCGAACTTTCTTCCTTACCACCACATTAGGATTTTAAAAGGGATGGGGTGACGCGGGAAGGTTCTTCCTCCCTTGTTTGATCGAAGGCCCTTCCGGTAATTATCGGAAGGGCTTTCTTCGTTTTAAATTGGAAAGCCCCGCGGATTCTCTGCGGTCGGTCCAAGACGATCCAAGCCAGCTGATTTTTTCGAAGACGACCGACTGACTCTTGCGAATCCGCAACCCGTCCCTAAAAAATGGCCCGGACACATATGAACCTAAAAAACGCAGTTGAACCACAAAGACACAAAGGCACAGAGGGAAGAAATATAGGCAATCAAGGGACGCGTCGTTTCAACTCCCGGGTGAGCTTCGCCACTGGACCAGGTTCTCACAAATGGTTTTCTCTGGGTGCTCGATGCCTCTGTGGTTCAATTCATCTGCGGAATTTAAGATGAATCAACCCTCCCTCAATCGATGGGCCATGGTTTGCGGCGCCTTTCTTTTAGGTGCGTGCGTGCTTATTGCAGGGGCGGGGAGCGGCCAGGACGAACTGCCGCCGATTGTTCGCTACGGAAACCTTCCGGAGGATTTTAACCGGGTGTTGCACGAGGCGGCGGACAAGATCGGTGTGCCTGCGGATAACCCGGAAGGCGTGCGAAAACTGGCCCGCCTGTACCACGCCAACCGGCTTTTTGCCGAGGCGCGGGCCTGTTATCGGATGATTGCCGCCATGCCGCCGGGCTTAACCGCGCGCGATCACTACTATCTGGCCGACATTGCCCAGAACGAGAATGACTTGGCGGCTGCGCAAACGGAACTGCGAGCGGTGGTGCGTACAGAACCGGGTTATATTCCGGCCCGGCTCTCTCTGGCCGAAACTTTGTTTAAATCCGGCGAGCCCGAAGACGCGGGCAAGGAATACTCGGCGGTCCTCGCGATTGAGGCGGATCAGCCACAGGCGTCACTCGGGATGGCACGGATCGAATTGCAACGGGGTGACGACGATGCCGCCGTGGCGCGACTGGAGGAATTGATGGCGGGGCATCCCGAATCAACCTCGGGTGCCGCATTGCTCGCGCAGGTGCTGGATCGTCGCGGCGAAACTGATCGCGCGATTGCGCTGGCGCAGAGTAGCCGGCAAAAGCCCGAGCTTCCTCCCGCCGATCCTTGGAAAAATATCCTGCTGGTCGATTGCTATGATATCCAGCGTCTCTCGCTGACCTTTGAGGAATATTTCAAGACCGGCAAGATGGATGAGGCGGCGCCATTATTGGATCGCCTGGCGGTGCTGGATCCCAAGGGACCGATCTCCAAGATGTTTGCCGGATTTTCCCATGCCCAGGCGCTGCAGCACGTCGCGGCAGTCCGGGAATATTACGAGGCACTGGGTAGGGGCGGCGATCCGGAAAAGGTCGCTCCGTTGCTGGTGAGTTCATTGCTCGCGCTCGGCAAGCTCGACGAAGCCAGCGCCTTGATGGCAGATCTCTACGCGAAGATGCCGGCCTCGAGTCCCATTGCCAAAGCTTACGCCGACGTGGCGATCCGGAAGGATGACCAAAAACTATCCCGTGAACTGCTGACCAAAATTCTGGAGAAGGAACCATACCTTCAGGCGCAGAGCATGAGTCTGGCAAAAATTCTCTGGGCATCCGGGGAGCGCGATGCAGCGGTGAAATATCTTCAGCGCCTGGCCAGCGTCTATGCGAACGACGTGCCGTCCCGGGGACTTCTAGGCGAATATTTTTTGGCCAAATCGGATCCGGTTTCCGCCATCGCTCCGCTGGAACAGGCGGTCAAATACGTGGTGATCAAGACGCCGGCTCAGAAAAGCCTGACCGAAATGCTTGTCACCGCCTATCTCCAGGCCGGCAATGGAGTATCCGCAAAGGGGGATTTTGCGCAAGCCGCCGACTATTACGAAAAGGCGGCACGGCTGAACCCGACGGATCTCGATGCATTCGCAGGCATGGCCAATGCCTGCGTGGTCTTGAAACAGTTTCAGCGTGCAGCCGGGGCGTTGGAAAAAATGGCTTCATTGCAGCCCGACAATCCTACGATCCATCTCAGTCTGGGTGATGTCTTTTATCAGGCTGGCAATACGACAGGGGCCCGCCGGCAATGGGAGAAAGCCTTGCAATTGGACCCAGTCGGGGAAACCGAAATGCGAGGTGCCCTGAATGACCGGCTGGGCGGCCGTATTACCGCCGACACTTTTAAATGAGCCTTCGCCCTTTCATAATTTCAACACACGTGCCGGCTGTCGCCCTCGCGACATGCCTCATCGCCGCGTCCGGTTTTTGCGCAGCGCCTGCCGTCGATCATCGTATCCGCCCGGCGGATCAAAAAAGCGCGTTGGGCTTGGATTATTTCTCCAAGCGTGAAATCGGAAGACCGCCCGAGGGCACGCCCTGGATCACTGATTTGCAGATCGTGGATCTGGATGGGGATGGCCTGAAAGACGTTCTGGTCTGCGATGGTCAGCTCAACAAGGTCAGCTGGATTCGCCAGGCGAGTTTGGGCGTGTTTGAAGAACAGGATATTGGCGGCCCTATCGCCGGCCCGGCTCATGTGGAAGTGGCCGACCTCAATGGCGATGGTCACCTCGATGTGCTGGTTGCGTCGATGGGGGTGATTCCCCCGAGCAATTTGAAGACCGGCTCCGTCGTCATTTTGGTGAACGATGGGACCAATCACTTCACCAATCGCGTGCTGTTGGAGAATGTGGCCCGGGTGACCTATGTAGCCGCGGCCGACCTGAACAAGGACGGCCGGTTGGATCTGGTCGTTGGACAATTTGGGTATCTCGAAGGAGAAGTTCGCTGGATGGAAAATCTCGGTGACTGGAAATTCAAGAGTCACTCGCTGCTCGATCTTCCGGGTACGATCCACGCGCCGGTCGCCGATCTTAACGGTGATGGAAATCTGGATATTGTCGCCCTCGTGTCACAGGACTCGGAGGAAGTTCATGCTTTCGACGGCGACGGCGCGGGTCATTTTCGGGACCGGGTCCTTTATGGTTCGACGAACAAGGACTACGGCAGCAGCGGATTGTGTGTCGCTGACGTCAATCAGGACGGCAAACCTGACGTGGTTTATACCAATGGCGACGGCTTTGATTATGCAACGCCAGGCTCACGCCCGTGGCATGGCGTGCAATGGTTGGAAAATCTGGGTCAGCGAAAATTTGCATACCACCGGGTGGGGGATTTCGCGGGCGCTTTTAGCCCGCTGGTGGTGGACATTGATGGCGATGGCGACCAGGACATCGTCTGCTCCAGTGTTTTCAACGACTGGAATGACAAGAATGCGGTGTCGCTCATGTGTTTTGAGAATGACGGAACGAACCATTTTACTCCCCGCGTTCTGGCTCACGCGCCGTCTCACCTGGTGGTCGTCAAGGCGGCTGATCTGTTCAACGACGGACGCATCGAATTGGTGACGGGAGCCTTCATGTTTTATCCCCCTTACGACCGGGTTTCGCGAGTGACCCTTTGGGAACACAAGAAATGAGCAACCAACGTTGCCTCAGGAAAGCAAAAACCTCGCGCTATGGCTCCTTGATCCATAGCCTTAAGCATCAGAATTTCGATTACGTGCCTGGCTCGCGTCTTCGCGCCGGCACGCTTTGAAAATTTATTAACCGTGAAGAAAACAAAACAAAAACAGAAACCTGGCTCCGCGACACCCATCACGAACGCGGCCAAGGATGGAGTCACCCTCCGGACTCCGGGAAAAAAGGCCACGATTTACGACCTCGCCCGTCTGGCGAATGTTTCGCCCGGTACGGTTAGCCGCGTGTTAAACAACCGGGACCGGGTCAAGGTCGAGACGCGTGAAAGTGTGCTTCGTGCCGCTGCGGAGTTAAATCTCAAGCCACAGGCTTCAGTTCGCAATCGCGAGATGGTGATTCTGTCCGAGCCAACGTATCCCGACCGTTTCGGTGGTTACTCGGCGACGCTCACGGCGCATCTATCCTATGCCTTGTCGCGGCGTAACATTGGTGTGCTCTTGCCGCTAAATCCATTGGTCGAACTTCCCACCAAATTTTTCGATGGCGTCGTGGTGGTGACCCAGGACAAGGCACTGGGAAAATTAGTCGCCGAGCTCGAAAAGCGCATGCCGGTGATTCACATCGATAAATTCCCCGTCGATCCGACGGAGTATATCGTTTGCTCCGATCACTTCAGCGCTGGTTATATGGCGGCCCGCCATTTCATCGATCGCGGCAAACGCCGCCCGGCATTCCTCGGAGGGGATTATTTGCCCTTTGCCGAGCGCCTGAGAGGTTTCAAAAAAGCGCTCGCAGAGGCAAATTTGCCGATCGATGAACAGCGCGCGTCGCTCTTCGGTCCGGAAAGTAATCACGTGTCAGTCGTCACTCGCATTGTCCGTGCAGGTGCCGATTCAATTTATGCACCGGGTTCAAGTTTCGAAGCGCTCGAGTGCCTGCACATTCTCTCGTACGTCATGGGCCTTAAAGTTCCCCAGGATATTTCGTTGATCGGTGGCGAGAATGAACGGATTTCTTCGTTGTTGAATCCACCGCTCACGACCATTGAGGAACCGTTGCGGGACATGGCAGAGCGGGTGGTGAGCATGCTCGATCTCATCACTGAAGGGAAAACCGTTGCCCAGCGAAACGTCATGCTGCCCATCCGTCTGATCGATCGCAACTCCGTCCAGTAAGAGTGAGGGAGGCCAGTCAGCCGCTTTTTGTTCTGTTTTGTATAATACCAAACGCCCTGCGCTATTGCTCTCAGGCGATGCTGCAATGGTAGGGCGGGACCGCTGGGCCCGCCGCGAATGTCGTTACGGCTCGCCCAGCGGTCGCGCCCTACCCGCTAAAGAGAAAATGCATTGGGCGATTGGTACTATTCGTGACGGTTCTTCCATCGATCGCGGCAGCGTCGGCCGGCCGTACAAAAAGTTAACTTAACGCGACAGGATTTCAGCCGTCGCCCGGATTAACCTTTTGGAATCCGGCGGTAGGAGCGGGGAGGGCAGCCGACGATGCGACGAAAACACCGGGTGAAATAATAGGCGTCCTCGTAGCCTACCTGCGCGGCGACTGTGGCGATCGACTCGTCGGTCGTGTCGAGGAGCTTGCACGCGCGCTGCACACGCAGTCGCATCAGAAAATCGATTGGAGGGTACCCCGTCTGTCGTCGAAAGAGTGAGCAGAAATGGGGTACTGACAAACCTGCCGCCGCAGCGAGTTCATCGAGCCGATGAGGTTCCGCGAGATTTTCGTGCAGGTGTTCGCGTACGGCAAAAATCCGCTCATTGGCGGAACGGGTTGCTCCGCCATGGCGCACCGCTTGGGCGGCGAGGTCGAACGCCGCGCGTAACATGATGGCAGCACTGATGAGCTCGGGGATTGAGTATCCTCGCTCCAGGGAAAGATAGATTTGTTCGAGCTTGAGCGCGGTAATTCCTTTTGCGGTTACGTGACTGACCAACGACGCAGCGCCAGAGGGAAATCCGATGTGCTGATTCCAGCCCGCGGCTTCGTCGCCGCAAAAATGAACCCATCCAATGGTCCATGGATCGTCCAGGTCCGCTCCGTAGGCATGGGCCTGGTTGGCGCAGAGCCAGACCATGTCGCCTGCTCTGACCGGGCGGTGTCCCGCAGCAGTACTGAACCACCCCCGGCCTTTTAAGCAGGCGATAACCAAATGAGTGCGTGTGCCCTCACTCCTTTCTACATAGTGACCTTGAGCGGCTGGAAAATAACCCGCATCCGTCACCATCAACGAGCGCAGGAGAGGGTGCCCTTGGGCGAGCTCACATGCCGGTTTAGGCACGGTAACTAAACGCTGTCCGACGAAGTTATCGAAGCGTAGGGGAGTAGCCCGGATCATGACCTCGTGCCGATTTATTCTCAGCTCGTTGGGCAGGGAATTGAGTGAGTCGGACGATTTATCCGGGACGAAGCCGCCGTTTTTCCAACCGTAACCTTTCCCGGTTTCCCGGGCTTTACCGTTACCAGCCAACGCGGTTTTCCCTTCATCAGGAAGATTGCAACTTGGTTTCACGTCGGACGGGGTGGATCTTTTTCACCTTCTTCCGGAAGGCAGAATAAAACAGTTTGATATAATATGGTATTGTCAAATTAATGTGGGTTGCTGATTCTTTTGCCGTTGGTCCGTTTTTTATAAAAATGCATGCATGGTTGTTTGGCGGCTTTTCTCGTTCAATCGCGTGGGTCGACTGAAGAGCTGGAAACGGATGCATGTGTTTCGTTTCGATTTTCGTTCTGATGGTTTCGCCCCTGTCCCAATGCGTTCACTCCTGCTTTTGAGTACCTCCCTGCTTGGTTTTAACATGATTGTGCCGATTGCTTCTGCCTCGCCACTGACCGTCACCGCCCGCGTGCCCGGATTTCCTCAAGCCGAAGGTCTTAAAATGGGCACCGCGCGTGCGCCGGACGGTAGTACGCTGACGGTCGACAACCGCAGCTTGATTCTGAATGGCAAGCGCTGGACTCCGGTGATGGGCGAATTTCACTACACGCGTTATCCGGCCGATGAGTGGCGCGGCGAATTGCTTAAAATGAAGGCGGGCGGCATCGACATTCTCGCCACTTACGTTTTTTGGATTCATCACGAAGAGATCGAGGGCCGGTGGAATTGGAGCGGCGACCACAATCTTCGCCGCTTTATACAACTCGCGGGTGAAGTCGGTTTGAAGGTTATCGTACGCTGCGGTCCGTGGTGTCACGGCGAAGTTCGCAATGGCGGTGTTCCCGACTGGGCGATCGCGAAAGGTTGGAAGATTCGCACCGACGATCCGCCTTATCTCGATCACGTAAAAGTCGTGTATGGCCAGATTGCGGCGCAGGTTTCGGGGCAGCTCTGGAAGGACGGCGGACCGGTCATCGGGATTCAATTGGAAAACGAATACGATGGTCCGGCCGAGCATTTGTTGCACTTGAAACAAATCGCACGCGACGCGGGTCTGGACGTGCCGCTTTACACCCGCACGGGCTGGCCCGAGTTGAAAACGCCGATGCCATTCGGCGAAATTCTTCCCCTCTACGGCGCCTACTCAGAGGGATTCTGGGACCGTGAGCTCACCGCGATGCCGGGGAATTACTGGTCGGTATTTCATTTTTCGGCGCTGCGCACCGATGCCAACATCGCCAACGAAGCGCTCGGACGCCGCGACGTGAAGGACGCCGCCGATGTGTCCCGCTACGCCTACCTCACGTGCGAAATCGGCGGCGGCATGGTGAGCAGTTATCATCGTCGTATTCTGGTTGATCCCCGCGACATCGAGGCGACGACCCTCGTGAAACTCGGCTCGGGTTCGGTCTCGCCCGGTTATTACATGTACCACGGCGGGACAAATCCGGAAGGGCAGCTCGGCACGCTGATGGAGAATCAGGCGACACCCATGACGAACTGGAACGACATGCCGGTGAAGAATTACGATTTTCAAGCGCCGCTTGGCCAGTACGGCCAGATTCGATCGCAGTATTACCTGCTCAGGAGACTACATCTCTTTTTGAATGATTTTGGCGTCCGAATCGCGGAGATGGATACTTTCCTGCCCGATCAACGATCCACGGGCAAGGAGGACAGCACGACGTTGCGCTGGTCACTTCGTTCGGATGGAAAAAGCGGCTTTGTGTTCGTGAATAATTACGAACGTAACAAAGAACTTCCCGCCAAGTCCGAAGTGCAATTCTCGATCAAGCTCGCCGATGGCGGCAGCGTGGTTTTTCCGGATCAACCAGTGACGGTGCCCGCGTCGGCGCGGTTTATCTGGCCGGTTAATCTCGATCTCGGTCACGGCGTTACGCTGACGTGGGCAACAGCCCAGCCACTCTGCTCGGCGGAACAGGACGGAATGCGAACGTTCTATTTTGCCGAAACTCCCGGCGTACCGGCTGAGTTTGCAATCGCAGGCCGGGCTTCGCAAACGCCCAGTCCTGGAGGCGAACTCAAGCTTTCCGACCAGATTCGCGTGGTGCTGTTGAGTGAAGCGGATTCGCTGGCGATTAACAAAGACGCTCGTGGAACGATTCTTCATGACTCACCCAAAGTCGACGGTGCGCCGACAAAGGTGGAGTCGGAACTGATTCGCGCAGCGGGGCCGGTTCGCACCGTCGCGCTGGGAAAAATCAGCCAGCCGGTCGCCGCCGAGCCTTCCGACGAGGACTTCAAACAAGCCGCGGTCTGGCGGATCAAGCTGCCTCCCGGTTTCGATCCTTCTGCATCCACCGCGTTGCTGAAAATTCACTATCGCGGAGATGTGCTGCGTTTTTTTATTAACGACCGGCTGATCACCGACGATTTCTACAACGGGCGTCCGCTGGAAATTGACCTTCGGCGTCATGCCACGGAATTGAAGAAGGGGGAAATCACGATCGCGATTCTGCCGCTACGCAAAGACGCGATTGCCGGACCAACGCCGCTGATCTACGTGCCCGATGCCGCCAAGCCCGATTTCGCCGGTCAGGACAGCATCGCACACATCGACCGGATCGAGCTCGTGCCCTTTGAAAGTCCGATCAGCGGTAGAAAGTAACCGTGATGAATTTCAAGCGATTGTTTCTCAGCTTCTTCGTCGCGTGGTGTGCCTTGGATGCCAGCGAACTCGTGCGCGTCGACGAAGTCGGCGTCATTCGCTGGACCGCGGACAATCGTGAAGTCGCATTGTTTGGTGCCAACTACAGTTTGCCCTCGGCGTCCGATTATCGTGCGGCCGGATATGTCGGCGCGGACCGGAAGAAACTGGTCGAACAGGATATGCTCCATTTTGCCCGCATGGGTTGGGATGGAATGAGGCTGTGCCTCTGGGGCGACTGGGAAAATTCCGACAAAGAGGGCAACCTGATCGTCAATGATCACCTCGACGTGATGGACTACGCGATTGCTGAGGCGAAAAGGCGGGGGATCTATATTCTGCTGACTCCCATAACGACCTATTCCGCGTGGTGGCCTGATGGAAACAAAGACGAAGCTTATCCGGGCTTCTCGAAATTTTTCGACAAGACGAAACTCGGCACCGATCCCGCGGCCATTGCGGTTCAGTGCAATTATCTTCGCCAGATCCTTAATCACGTGAATCCCTACACCGGCGTCGCGTTAAAGGATGAACCGCAGATTATTTTTCTCGAGATGATCAACGAGCCACATCATCACCCGGAGGATTTTGGGGGTTCGGTCGCTTACATCAATGCGCTCGCCGATGCGGTCCGCAGTACGGGTTGTCAGAAACTGCTTTTCCATAATCTCAGTCAGGATATGCGGATCGCGTCTGCCATCAAGGCGTCCACAGTGCCAGGCGTGACGTTCGCGTGGTATCCGACAGGCCTGAATGTCGGACGTACTCTCGTCGGAAACTACCTGCGAACGGTGGACGATTTTCCGCCGATGTTGCGACCGGATTTGATGCGCATGCCGAAGATCGTATACGAGTTCGACTCGCCCGATCTTAATACAGGCTACATGTATCCCGCGATGGTCCGCGCGTTTCGCGGGGTCGGCGCGCAATTCGCCGCCATGTTTTCCTACGACATGCTGGCGACCGCGCCGTACAATCTTGGGTGGCAGACCCACTTTTTGAATCTCGTCTATTCGCCGCGCAAAGCACTCAGCGCAGTGATCGCCGCTGAAGCGATGAGGACGCTCCCGCGCTACGGCTATTACGGGGCTTATCCGGAAAACCGCCGTTTCGGATCCGTGCGGGTGAGCTACGAAGAGGATTCCAGCGAACTCGTGAGCGACGATCAATTTCTTTACGCCAATAGCACGCGCACCGCGCCACCTGCCGTCGCAAAACTCCGCCGCATCGCAGGCGCCGGCAGCTCGCCAGTGATCTCGTACGAGGGCAACGGCGCCTATTTTCTCGATCGTCTCGCTGAGGGAGTCTGGCGGCTTGAAGTCTATCCAGATGCGATTACAGTCGCCGATCCTTTCGCCCAATTTGTGAACTACAAAACGCCTGCGATCCGTCTCGTGGCTCACGCATGGCCAATGATCGTGCAATTGCCCGATTTAGGTGAGGCGTTCGCGGCGCAACCGTTGAATGAGGGTAACAAACTTCACGCCACGGCAGTCGGCGGACAATTTGTCGTTTCCCCCGGGGTTTACCTGTTATCGCGAAATGGGAAGGTCAATCTTGCAGCACTTCCCGACCGCGTGGGCGAAGTGGGATTGCGTGAATTCGCCTGCCCAACGATTCCTGCGCTGCCGTCACAAATCCTCTCTGGGATTCCACGGGAATATCCCGGTAACTCTCCGGTTTCACTCCCGGTGCAAGTGGTCGGAGCAGAGCTGCCGTCAGCGGTTTCGCTGCACCTAAGAATTGCCGGGCAGATGGAATTCCGCTCGGTCGCACTGGAGCGTGAACACGGATATTATTACGCCGTGACGTTGCCAGCGAATGACGTGGCAGGTGGTTTTGAGTGGTACGTGACGGCGTCGACCTTGGCGGGGGAAATACGTTTTCCGGCGCAACCCGGCCAATTGGTCGTGGCGCGCGCCGTCGCACTTGCGGAGCCGTTTCATCTGTTCGACGCTGCGGTGGATATTCCGCAGTTGGTTTATACGCGCATTGGCGACGCGATCCGCCGTGGCGTGTTCAAGGCGCTGCCGGCGTCAGGCGACGATCCAGCAGCGTTGCGTCTGATGTTTCCGTCGAACCTGGATCGCACGCTTGATGACTACACCGCTTCGCTTGCGGTCAAGGAACGGGTTAGCGCGCGCGGCGCAGACCATTTAAGCCACGCTCAATCGCTTCGCATCAAAGCGCGTGGATCTTCGGCGGGGCAGGTGGCGTACATCACGTTGATGGAGGCTGACGGCACGGCGTGGAGCACGAAATTGACTCTCACCGCAACTTGGTCGGACACCGTCGTTCCGTTGACCGCTCTCCGTATCGCGCAGGGAGTGAAATTGCCTCTCGGTTATCCAGAGCGGTGGAATTACTGGACCACGCCAGCGCAGGGTCGGGACGGCCCGGCGGATCGTCTTAAAATCCACGCGGTCGAACACGTGCAGATTTCCCTGCGTCCGGAAGCTTCCGCTCCGATGGCGGTATCCGCACCGGCGGACGCCTTTGTGGATATCGCATCCATTGAGTGTATGTTGAACGAATCCGTGATGAAACCATGAGCAGATTCGCCATTGGCCGGAACGCGTGGTTTGCATTGCTGTTTTTTGCGACGTGGCGACTGACGCTTGGTGCCACTTCTGACCCTCTGGTTGAAGGATTTCGTCAGCCTCCCGAGTCAGCGCGCCCGCTGGTTTTCTGGCAGTGGATGAACGGCTGTGTCACAAAGGAGGGCATTACTTCGGATTTGGAATCGTTTCAGCGCGTCGGACTCGGAGGCGTGCAAAATTTTCTGGTCGGTGGAAGCGAGGCGACCGTGACGGACCCGGAAGTGCAGGTTCTCAATCCACGGTGGCGCGAACTGATGCGATTCGCGATGGACGAGTGTGCGCGACTGGGACTTTCGTTCGGCACGCATAATTGCCCAGGCTGGTCCGCCAGCGGCAGCCCGGGAGTAACTCCTGCAGACGCGATGAAGAAATTGGTGTGGACGACGACTGACGTGGAGGCGGGAGCACAAGTAGAGTTGAAGTCGCTGCCCGCCCCGGCCGCCGATGCGCGTTACTATCGGGACGTGCTCGCGCTCGCCGTGCGAACAGACACCCCGATCCGCCCCGATGAAGTGCAGGTGCTCTTGGACGCGGAGAGTTTAGATAGCAGGGTATCGAATTGGACGGCGCCGGCCGGCCGCTGGCGGATTTATCGTTTTGGTGAAACCCTCACGGGCAGTATTAACGGCACCGCCCCGCTTTCGGGGCAGGGGCTCGAGGTGGATAAATTAAACCGCGATGCGCTTGATCGATTCTGGCCGACGTTTCCCGGTCAATTGGTGACGCTCGCGGGTGACCACGCCGGCCACACCTTCAAACGCCTGGAGCTCGATAGCTATGAAGCCGGCGTGCAGGAGTGGACGACTGACGCCTTGCGAGAATTCAAGTCACGATGTGGCTATGATGCGCGGCCGTGGTTAACGGTGCTGACCGGGGAAACGGTGATGGATGCGGAATCCAGCCGGCGATTTCGCGAAGACTGGCGATTCATGGTCGAGCGGCTGCTGACAGAAAATTATTTTGGTCGTTTGGGTGACCTTATCCGCCGCAATCCGGGAATGGAATTTCTGCTCGAACCCTACGCCACTGGCAAGGGCGAGTTGTTCAGCACATCGGAAGTCAGCGCCAAAGCGGATCAATTGATGTGCGAATTTTGGTGGGGACCGACGACCTGGGGTTGGGATTCAATTAAGCCGGTGGCGTCGGCCGTCCATACCCTCGGGCGGCGCGTCGCGCTGGCGGAAGCTTTCACCGGCCAGCCTCAATATGCGTGGCGGGTTGCTCCCTTTGATCTGAAAGCCACCGGCGACCGGGCGTTTGCGAAGGGCGTTAACCGGGTTGTGCTCCACGCGGCGGCGCATCAACCCTGGCCGCAACTCAAGCCCGGAATGACCATGGGGTGGTGGGGCACGCAGTTTGGACCTGGCCAAACCTGGTGGGAACACGGCGGGCCCGAATGGATTACCTATCTCGCGCGCTGCCAGTTTCTGTTACAACAGGGAATTTTCGTGGGAGATCTGGCTTTTCTTGCTCACGAACGCATCACCCCGACTCTGCCTACGGGCTACGATGGCGACACCTTGGGTGAGTCCGCGCTGATCGAAAGAATTGAAGTTCGCGATCACCGGCTCGTTCTGCCGGACGGATTGAGTTATCGCGCGTTGATTTTGCCGGAGCAGCCGGAGATGCGCCTGCAGGTCTTGGAAAAACTCGCGACCTTGGTTGAACAGGGAGCGGTGATCGCCGGTCCGCGACCGGAGCGACTTCACGGGCAGCGCGAAGGGCCGTCAGGCGACGAGCGTTTTCAAAAACTCACTGATTACCTCTGGGGACCGCGGGAAGATCTTGCCTGGACCGAGCGTCGCGTGGGACTTGGTCGCGTGTTGAGAGATCGGGATCCGCAAAAGGTGCTTTCGATTCTCCAGATTGTTCCAGATGTGGAAATCGGGCCGGGGGGCACTGACGTCCTCTGGACACACCGGCGCACGCCGCAGGAGGACATCTACTTCATCTCGAATCAGGGAGCGGCCGCCACCGTGAACTTCGTTTTCCAAAATATTTCGCCCATCATGGAAATCTGGCATCCAGACACGGGATTGGTCGAACCAGCCGGACAATTTACTCTCGAAGAAAATCGAACGCGGGTACAATTGACGCTCGACCGCGCGGGTTCGTGTTTCGTTGTTTTTCGTCAAGCTCCCACGCAGGGTCGCTCGGAACTTTCGCTGGCACATTCCCAAGTGTTGAGTCGCGTTGAGGTACAGGGTGAATGGCAATTGAAGCTCCCGCTCAACGTCGACGCACCGTCTCACGTGACGTTGGCGAAACTCGTTTCATGGAGCGAATACGCTGACGAGGGCGTGCGTCACTTTTCCGGCACGGCGATTTATAGCCGGCCACTCGACTTGTCGGTGGGCATGCTGGCCAAAGGCCGTCGGGTCATGCTCGACTTGGGCAACGTCCAGCACGTGGCTGAAGTGCGACTGAACGGCGTGAAATATCCCGCCCTATGGAAACCGCCGTATCGAATCGATGTGACTGCTGCGATTCACGAGGGCGGCAACGAACTCGAAATTCTCGTCACGAATCTGTGGCCTAATCGATTGATCGGCGATGCGCACGAGCCTGAAGATACTGAGTGGGGCGCCCCGCAAAGATTTAAATATGTCGAATCAAACCCGTTGATCGGACGTCCGCTCCTGAAAATTCCCGACTGGATAACGCGCGGAACACCGCGGCCGTCGAGCAAACGCGTAACGTTCGGTACCTACGATTTTTTCCGGGGCGACGAACCACTGCTCCCGTCAGGATTGCTCGGTCCGGTCGTGCTTGAGTCAGTCAATCCGTGAGGTATTCGACGAGCCCCAGGGTGGATGCCGCGCTTTGAATAATAGTGGGAGCGGTGCACAGAGTACTTTACCGTCACTCTTCACGGGTGTTTACGAAGAAGGGAGTGACCTCAACGTCACCGCATGCCCCTGCCAAGTTTTGCGCGCCGAGCGTCCTTCGTTTTCCTTCTCCCCGTTATAAGCTGTCTCGCTACGACGGTCACCGTTTCCCTCGATGGCCCGGGAAAGGCGATCAGCCCTGATTTGTTTGGAATTTTTTTCGAGGACTTGAGCTATGCGGCGGACGGTGGACTCTACGCCGAACTTATTCAGAACCGCTCGTTCGAATATCAAGCGATCGAGCAACCGGCGTGGAATAATCTTACTGCTTGGGAAATCGTTAACCGCGCGGGCAAGGGATCGCTCAAGGTCGACGCGTCTTTTCCACTGAATTCCAATAACCCCCACTACGCTGTGCTGGCGGTTGAGACTCCCGGTAACGGTGTGGGCCTTTCCAATGCCGGCTACAACGGCATTCCGGTCACGACCGGCGAGAGCTTTGGGCTCAGTTTTTTCGCGCGCGAAAATTTCTTTGGCCGCCGCTGGAACGACATTGGCAAGAGCGGAAGATTGCCGCTGATTGCGCGCCTGGAAACCGCCGACGGTGAGGTGCTCGCCGAAGCGTCGCTCGAAATCACCGAACGCGAATGGCGGCGGTTCTCGACCACCCTCACGGCCCGCAAGACCGATCCTGCCGCCCGCTTTGTTATCCTCGTTACTGCGCCAGGCGGAATTGCCTTCGACGAGATTTCGCTTTTTCCGCAGAAAACTTTTCACGGGCATGCCAACGGTCTTCGCGCCGATCTCGCGCAAACGATCGCGGACCTGAGACCGCGATTCATGCGCTTCCCGGGCGGATGCCTCGTGCATGGGAACGGCCTCGGCAATATCTACCGCTGGAAAGACACCATCGGTCCGATTGAACAACGCCGCCAGCAGGCCAACCTGTGGGGCTATCATCAATCGGTCGGTCTGGGTTACTTTGAGTATTTCCAATTCTGCGAAGATATCGGCGCGCGACCGCTTCCCGTCGTTGCTGCTGGAGTGTGTTGTCAGAATTCCGGCGAAGGCATCGGGCAGGCGGGCCTGCCACTCGCGGAAATGGATTCTTATATCCAGGACGTACTCGATTTGATCGAATGGGCCAACGGTCCGGCGACGTCGACATGGGGCGCCAAACGCGCCGCTGGGGGCCATCCGGAACCGTTCGGCCTGAAATATCTCGGCGTCGGCAACGAGGACCAGATCACTCCGGTGTTTCGCGAGCGGTTCAAACTCATTCACGAAGCGGTAAAAGCGAAGCATCCCGAGATCGTCCTTGTGGGCACCGTCGGTCCATTCCCTGACGGTGAGGATTTCGACAAGGGCTGGCAGATTGCAGGCGAGCTCGGTGTGGCCATCGTTGACGAACATTATTACCGGTCTCCGCAATGGTTTTGGGACAATCTTCAGCGCTACGATTCTTACGACCGGCGTAAATCCAAGGTGTACGCGGGAGAATATGCTGCGCACGACGACAATCGTCGGAACACGCTGCGTTCGGCCATCGCCGAAGCGGCCTATCTCACCAGTCTCGAGCGCAACGGTGACGTTGTGCACATGGCGTCCTATGCACCGATGCTCGCGCGCCGTGATCGCACGCATTGGTCGCCCGATCTCATCTACTTTAACAGCACGCAGGTTTTCCCAACGCTCAATTATACGATCCAGCAGTTGTTCAGTCACAACCGCGGTGAAACGTATTTGGCGACGGTGTTGGACCAAACTACCTCTGCCAAGGTTCGAATTGCCGCATCCACCGTGCGCGAGAGCCAGAGCGGCGATGTGATCTTCAAGCTGGTTAACGGCGAAGACAAACCGCACGCGTTCACCGTCCGCTTCGACGGCAAACGGTCGCTTCCCGCGACCGCGATTCAAACAGTCCTCACCGGCGCCACCGGCGACATCGTCAACGAGGATGGAGCCGCCCCCGCAGCTACACCGAAAACCACGGCGATTTCCTTGACGTCCGAATATTCCTACGAAGCACCCGCCAATTCGCTCACAATTATTCGAATCAAGACGAAGTAATCGCATCGGCGTGGTCTTAAGGTAGGGCGGGACCGCTGGGCCCGCCGCGAACGTCCTTACGGCGGGCCCAGCGGTCCCGCCCTACCATTTGAAGTAGCCCTGCGCTGAAGCGCATGGTCCCGCGCGTCCCCGCGCAGGCTACTGCTTCATCAGCCCCCGAATCTGCGCCGGCGTAATCTCCACCGCCGGTGCAAAACGCGCACTCGACAAATACGCCAGAAGACTCGCACGCAGCTGCTGACGCACGGGATCCGCACCGGCGTCACCAAGATCGATACTCGTGACCATCAACTTGCCCCGGCCGACGCGAGCCTCGAATACCAAGCCGAGCCGGCGATTCGTAAACCAGTCATCGATCACCTGCACCGTCGGGCGTAGCTTCGGTGGAAGATCGTCGAGAATCATCGCCGCAGCATGATGCAGCGGATACCACCATTGCCAGTTACTGAAGCCGTCAGTCGGGAACGACGCGAATGCCGGATGCTTTGGATCGCAGAGAATCCCGAGCGTATGTGGCGGCTGGCCATGAGTCCAGGCGGTGTTCCAAAAAATACTCGAGAAACCGAGCGCGATCGGACCGCGCTGGGTGTCCGGACGGACGCGGTCTGGAGGAATCGTCAGGAAAACTGTTTCACCCGCGGCGAGTTTCGCCTCGGTTGCCGCGTCGAAGTCAGGCGTGACAGTGACCGTGGCAGGAACTGGGACGCCTGCCGCACGCGTGGGATAAACCCAAACGTCCCAATCGTTGCTGGCGGCCGGATGTTCCAGCGAGACCACCAACTTGTAGCGTGCGGGTGCAGGCACAGTTTTCAGTGGGATTTCCACGCGACCGAGCGAATTGCCGTTGCCAACCGGAATTTCCTTCGGAGCAAATTGTCCACGGGCCGCGACATGCCCGTCGTCGCCCACCAGACGCCAGGTTGCCGCGGTCGTCGTAGATTGCGGACCGAAATGAGCGACTTCCAAATCGGCGGTGAGGACCTCATCGACTTTGAACACGCGCCGTTCGAGCCGTGCGAGAGGAACGGTGCTGCCTGCGAAGCGCCTGAATTCCTTCGGAGTGATATATCCTTTCTCCTCCCAAAAAGCATCTAGCACGCCAACGAGCGCGGTGCCCTGACCAGGAAAATCGTAGAGCCCGAGCAGTTGAAACCCGCCCATGCCCGGTGTGCGCAGCGCAGATTCAATATCCTCCTTGTAGCAGAGCGCCTGCAGTTTTCCGGAAGCGATGAGGAAATCGTGGGCTTGGTCCGCCATCCCACGCGCGGCGAGGCTCGCCTGGAAAATCTCAAAATTGCGCGGCTTAAGGTAGCCGGTGTATTTGGGTATCTCGGCGAAGTTCGGATAGACGCACCACTGTCCTATCTCGTGACTGATCACCGGTACGGTGCGCGCGTTGATAAAATCGTGATAGTCGGTCCGCGTCTCCGGCGGTAGGTGATTGATGCGCGATTCGAGTCCCGCGCCCCAGTGCTGAATGCGCGGGTCGGGACGGACGTGCACATCATTGGGTGGAACCTCCGGCCAGCCGGCTCCCGCGGTGTAGAGCCTTCGCGTGTCCGCCGCTTTGTGTCGCTCCACCCAGCTTGTAAGCCAGGTCACATGGTGATCGCCGCGCGGTTCATTGTCGGCGCAAAAAATTACAAACGAGGGATGATTGCCGTAGGCACGCAGGATGCGGTTTGTCTCGGCTTCCAGCCACGCATCGACGGGCTTGCCGTCTCCCAGCGTCGTACTCTGGTTCGGCCATGACGCAGCTTCGATTTGCAGATAGAGTCCGAGTTCGTCTGCGGCGACGAACGCGGCTTCCGGCGGACACCACGAGTGAAAACGAATATGATTCAATCCGTGTGCCTGAATGGTGGCGAAGATTCGTTTCCACCCGGCGACCTCCATCGGGGGATGCCCCGTGCGGGGAAAAGCCGCGCAATCGAGCGTGCCGCGCAGGAAAAGTTTTCGCCCGTTGATCAATAACTGACGCCCATCGTGGGAAATTTCACGCAGACCGAAACGGACGGATTTCTCGTCGCCATCCGGCAGCTTTGCCGTGACTTGGTGTAATGCCGGACTAAATTCATCCCAAAGTGCGGCGTCAGGCCCGAGCGAATAAGTCGCACTAAACCCGCCGTCTGCACCAATCGCTACTTTGATCGGTGTGCTGGAATTGCCACCGCTGGAAGTTGGAGTAAGGCTCAAATTCGCTGGCAGAGGATGTCTCTCAAGATGCCGGACGCGCCCGCGCACCTCCACCGTACGATCTGCGATACGAGGGAAAACCTGTAGTTCATCAATCCAAACGGGTGCAGTTACAGTCAGGCCGATGCGCCCGACCACGCCGTTCCAGTTGCCTTGCGTGTGATCGGAAATGCTGTGCGAATTTTCCCCGATGTCCGGCACGAGGGTGTTATCGATACGAATCGTCAGGTTGTGCCGTCCGGAAGCAACACGGCCGAGATCGTAGTCATGTGCGGTGGAAAGGCTGTCCTGCGAACCGAGGGCCACGCCATCGAGCCAAACATTGGTTTTCCAGTGCGGACGTTCCAACGTGAGGACCACGTGCCGCCCGGTCCAGGCGGTCGGGATGTCGATGTCGCGTTGATACCATGCGGCGCCGACGAAATGCGTTTCGGGCTGAAGCCAGAATGGAACCTTGACGTTTCCGGGTTGCCGGTAGGGCGCATATTCCGGTGCCGTGAACCAGGATTTGTCGAAAATTCCCCCGGTCCATTTTGTATCGACCGTCACCGGATCACCAATGCCCTGACCGGGCAGTGAGCCAGGTAACTGGAGCGATCCGGTGGTGAGTGGTCGCGCGGCCCAATTTTCAGTCACGCCGCGGTCGTTGCGATCGAGTTCGAAGCGCCACGCGCCGGACAAATCCAACCATTCAGCGGCGACGCCGCGTCCGATTAGAATGAATGCGAACACAAGCGTAAGTGTGAGCGGAGAGAATTGTTGTTTCCGATGTAGGAGCGGCTTGATGCCGCGATCCGAACGTGGCGGGGTAATCGCATCGCGGCGTAAAGCCGCTCCTGCAAAGAAAGACAGGAAGGGTAGCATAAGAAATAAGAGGTAAGTTTAACCCAACAAATCCGCCGCCAGCGCGTGGCTCGGATCACGGCGGAGTACCGCGTGGAGTAGATTGCGCCCGGCAGCTTTCTGGCCGAGCCCGAGTCGCGCTTGCGCTTCGAGGAATATTGCCGTCGTGAGTTGGCGCGCTTGCAGGTCTTCTTCGAATAACAACATCGCCGGCAGCGACGTCGCGAAATAATCAATGGTCGCCTTTTGACGGGACAATTTCTTCGCGTAGGCCAAAAGATCGCGGAGGAGATTTTTGGCGGCGGACTTGCGGCCCAGCTTTTCCAGCGACAGGGCCGAGTAGTAGGTCATTTCAGAGTACGCGCGGACACTCATGGTTTGGAAATCGCCCTTGGTCTGCGCCGCCATTGTCCAATGCCGGCGCGCGTCGATGAGGTTGCCCGCGGCAGCGAGCGCGCAACCGAGGTAGTGATGAACGTCGCTCTGGTTTGCGAGCAGGTGTCGCGCCTCGCCGAGGTTTTCCGGGGCGTTGAGCGCCGCACGGAAATGGCTGATCGCTTCCGCCGTTCGATCGTGGTGCAGTGCCCGACGACCGAGCGCGAGGTGAGTGCGTACATGTTGTCCGAGCGCCTGGCCCTCGCCGCCTTCCCAAGGCTGGAATTTCCGCCGCGAGATGATCGGCAGCGCGTCTTCCGGCCGACTGAGTTGGTTGTACAATGCACAGATTTCCACCGAGAGATCGTCGCGACCGGAGACCAACGAGGCATGACGCACCAACTCGCGTAGTCGTCGCCGCGGGGAAATGCCCAGTCGTTTCCAAAGCTGGTCGCGTTCGTAGAGGAGTCGGCCGTCATGTGATGCGGCCCGAAAGGCGCGTTCATAAGCGGTGCGCGCAGCGGTTGGCCGTTGGAGCACGTTGTAGTAGCCGATGCCGAGATTGCGCAAGGCGGTTGCGTTGCGCGGTTCGAGTTTTACCGCGCGTTCCCAAAGTCCCAAGGCTTCGCGATGCCGGCGGCGGTCATAGAACAGATTGCCCAGGAAAAAGGGCGCACGAGCGTCGCCGGGGTTGGCTGCAATGGCGTGCTGCAATATCGCGATTTCCTCCAGACGTGCGGGAAAGCAGTAATCGGGAGCGGCCTTGGTTGCCGCGTGTCGGGAGCGGCGGGCATCGCTGCGAAGGCCGAGCTGCTCTTGAAACCACGCCCGATAATAATGCACCAATGGCACGGTCCCTAGGGAAGCATCGGGAAGACGATCTTTCGCGAGGCTCTCCGCAAGGTTCGCGCCGGTCAGGATGACGAGACCTTCCGCGTATAATCCGGCGCGGGCGTGATCGAGCGCGAGGTCGAGACGAACCTGGTTATCGCACGTGATTTTTTCGCCGCTTAAGTGCCGCGTCCACCAATCGAGCGGATCCAAGGTGAGGGTGGCTCGCAGGAAACCTTCTGCCTCTTTCTTTTTTTCGAGCTGACGCAGCACGATGACCTGCAGGTTTCTTGCGCGCAGGTTGTCGGGATTGCCGCGCAAAGCGCGTTCGAGATGGGTTTCGGCAGTAGGGAAGTCGCGTCGGGCGACATCGATTTCTGCGAGCGCGTGATAACCGGCTGGCTGCCAAGCGTGGTTCCAAGTCGCCTTATAAAACGCAGCGTAGGCGTCTGTCGTCAGGGCCTCGTGCTTTTCGCGGTTCGTCTCGCCGAAGGCCTGATCGCGGAGGCACAGGCCGAGCTGGTAATGCGCCTCTCCGTCCGCGGGATTCGCATTGCGCGACGTGGCGCGGGCAATGCTTGCCCGCAAATGTTTTTCGGCTTCGGCGTATTCGCCCCGGCGCCGGTGCCAGCGGCCGAGCGCGAGACGACAGCGCGCATCGCCGGAATCCCGGCGCAATGCTTCGCGCCAGTAATACTCGGGGAGACGGGTGGCATGCCGGTATTGCTCGAGATGCAGTCCGATAAAATACAGCTCATCATTCGTCGGGACCGCTGCCGGCGTCGGCGGCTCCGTCGCGGCGGGAGGCGGATTTTGCGGTTCTGTCGCAACGGGCGTATAAGTAATCAGCTCGCGTCCGTCAGATGCCTGCACCCGGAGGCTGATCGGGCGGGAAGCGGGAATTTGCACCGTTTCGGTAAACGGAGTGGCCGGAGAAAGATCGCGGACAAAGCGCGCCAATTTTTTTCCGGCGGCATCGGTTAAAGTCACGATGGCGTTTGCGTGAACGGCTGTGACGGCCACGCCGATCTGGACGGTGGCTTTATCCCGCACGAGACTCACCGCCGCCGCGGTGTTGGCCTGCTGCGCGGGTCCGATGTGGCGGATGGGATACCAGAACTGGCGCCACGTTTTTGTTTCGCCCGGCTGCAAAAATGAGAAGTCAGGTTGATTGTCGGTGTAAACTCCCGCCATCAACTCGATGTAGGGTGCGTATTCCCCCGTTGCGTCGGGTTCCGTAAGATTGCGGTCCCAAGCGTAACCGAATTCGTGGTTTCCCCATGTCCATTGTTTTTTCCCAGGGGAAATGTGATGGTTGGCCACGTGAACGAGACCGGCGCGGGCACGGTGATCGTAGCCGCCGGAAAAATCCTGCTTTGAACCCATGCCCATGTACGAGGTCGGCACCGGAATGTTGGCATACCAGGAAAGATCATTTGCTGCATAGGCGCCCGTAGGCGGCTGGAACTGACGCGGTCGCTCATAGGCGGGCACGGCGTCACGGGCACGCGACGCGTAGTCGACTCCGTAGTAGCGCCCACTCGACAGCGGATAAGTGTCGGTCGCGCGCTTGGCGTGATCAGCGACGTGAGTGGCATCCGGTGGAAAAAACGATTGATAATGCTCGTGCACGCGCGTTGCGACGTTCGCCCACCACAGGAAAGTCTGAACGTCGGGGGTGCGATTGTAGGCGCGGGCCACCAGTTCAAGGTAAGAGCGCCCCGGATGCAGGCGGACCCCATGCATGCCTTTTAGCCGCGCCATCGGATCATGTTCACTTAACCACACCGTCGCCGAGCCGTCGGGATGCTGCTCAATCGCGACATTGGCCGGCATGAACGTCGACGGCCGATGATGTTGCGGCCAGTTGAACTCGATTCCGCCGCTGGCCCACGGACCGGCGAGTCCGACCAGGGCGGGTTTGATCACGGTCTGATAATAGATCGCGTCGTATTGATTGGTCTTGTCGAGGATCCGATGAATCCGGCCGCCGAGCTCCGGCAATATCATCACGAGTAAAAACTCGTTTTCGATTATCACCGCGTCCCATGGCCGCGACACGGGGCTTTCCGCGATGCGGTCCGTGAAGGGCAGGGGATAGACGCGACCGCTTGAGCCCTGATAAACCCGCTTCTCAAGAAACATCGGATTGCGATCCGGGGGTTTTGGCAGGTAAGTCGGAAAGTTAACAGGTTTACGATGAACTTGGACGGGTTGTGGGGCTGGCATGCGGCGGAGGAAAGAAGGACTATATTATCTTGGAGCAGCCATTGCTGCAATGGACTACCATCCGATAAACCTGAACTATCTTGTGGTAGTTAAAGGCGTTGAACGCCGGACAGAATTGCTCGGATGTTTGAGGGTAGGGCGGATTAAGGATAATCCGCCCTACCTTATTCGTCGGGTGGGAGACTGCATATCTCCACGTAACGGCAGATCGGATACGACGCATCTGCGGTTTGTTGACCTTCGGCGTTAGTACAGGACCTACAGAATTTGAACCACTGATTCTCACTTACGTCCACTGATGTCCGGATTGTCCAGATGAGTGACCATCAGTGTTTTTCAGTGGTTAAACCGCCTGAGTTCGATCGTTTCGCCTCCCGGACCTGGAGCAGCGCCTTGAGCGTCAATTCACGTCTCATAACGGGACGCATCATCTCCTGAAATCAGGATGTTATACATGAGTTAGCAACTCATGTATTGGTTAAATTATTTTTCGGTAAAAATTTCTAAGCATTGCATATTAAATTGTTAACTTCGTATTCTAATTCCCACTAAAACAATCTGGTTGACGGATTCTGATTTCTTTATCTTATCCGCATCGTTCGAATTTAGAGGCGACCAGTCTACTGGAGCTGACCACGTAAAACCGTGTTTTTCATGCTCCAACTCATCACATTTCGCCTTCTTTTTTCACCGCGTCACCGCGCCTACTCATCCGCCCTCTCGGGGATCGTAGTGCTGGCGGTACGCCTGGTCGGAATTCACGGCGGGCAAATTTAACCGCTGCGAATCATGCCTACCGCTTTTTCAGAACTGGCCACGCGTCCGGATTTTATTTCGGAAGACACTCGCGTTGCCTCCGGGCGTTCCACGCTTCCGCACCGGCAAACGAGGGAAGAGTCTTTGTTGCCGAAAATTCTGACCACTTCGGTCGTCGTTCATTTTCTTTTGGTCGGTGTTTTAGGATCTGGGATTCCTAAGCCGGCGGTGCGCCCTGCGCGCGCCGCCGTGCCGCCGCCGACTGTGGCCAAGGTCATTGAGGATATAAAACTTCAGGAGGAAGTAATCCCGCCCGAGCGGCCGAAGCCCATCGATCAAGACCGAGTGTTGCCCGCGCCCGAACTCCCAGCTGCCGCCAAAATCGATCTTCCTCCGATCAGCCAGGTGGAACCGATCTCAGCGGTGCCTTCGTCCGTTCCCGTGGCCTTCGGCCTCGAAGTAAAAGGCCGCGTGCGGTTGGTGTCCGACGCGTCTCAGGCATCGGGTTCAATCGGTGGTCGGGCCCTGCGCGATCCGATCGCGATCGACGGTGATTCATCTCAGGAAAAAAACCTGCTGCTTCCCGAGGTCGCTTATCCGCCCGAGGCGCTAGTGAAACGCCAGCAAGGAACAGTACTGTTGGAATTCCGGACTTCCGCCACAGGCGAAATCTTCGATGCGAAAGTGCGTCAAAGCTCGGGCTATCCGGCCATCGATCGCGCGGCACTGAAAAATTTGGGGCAGGGCAGGTGGAAGGGCACCGCCGGCTATTACCTGAAGACGTACGAATTCAAACTGAACTGACGTAATTTTAACCACGGTCCGAATCATGACATCCTTACCTTTAGCCAACGTCGTTGTTGATACGTTCCTCCACGGAGGAATCATTATGTGGCCTTTGCTGGGCCTCTCGCTTTTCGCCATCGCGGTGATCGCCGAGCGCATCTTTTGGTGGACCGCCGCCAAACGCCGCCGGGATAGCGACCGTCTCGCGCGGACGTATGAGGCGTTGTCACGCGGAGACCGGGAAACCGCGATCAAGCTGTCCGAAGTCTCCGCTGACCCGCGGTTGCGGGTGATCGCGTACGGGCTCGTGCATTCCGAAGCCGAAGTGGAGATCGCCATGCAGGTTCGGGCCACTGAGGAGCTAAAGCTGGCGCGACGTTTTCTCAATGCGATGGACACGATCATTACGCTCGCCCCACTGCTGGGATTGCTCGGGACCGTGACCGGCATCATGCAGTCATTCAAATTCGTGGGCGGCGACCAGGAGCTCGCAGCCGCGAAAGTGAGCGGCGGCATCGGAGAAGCGCTGATCGCCACTGCGTGCGGTCTCGGTATCGCTATCGCGACCCTCCTGCCATTCAACTTGTTTGGCGGACAGGCCGATGAATTGCGCGAGGAAATCGAGACGGTGAGCAAGAATGTTCACCTGTTGAACGAAAAAAGCCGGTCGCAGCGCCGGGAGAAAAATTACGAAAACGCCGGTATCGCGCAGTAGCCTTCCTTTCCCATGCACAGTACCTCAGCCCGCGGTGGGCGAAAAAAAGCCCGCATCGAAATCATTCCGCTGATCGACATCATGTTCTTTCTGCTCGCGTGCTTCATGCTCGTAAGCCTGTCGATGGTGACCTCGAAAAGTGTGAAGGTCAGCCTGCCGACCGCTCAAACCGGCGACACCGAGAACAAGCCCAACACGCTTTCGATTTCGGTCGACGCCACCGGCGGGATCTTTCTGGACAAGCGTCCGATCGGCAAAAACGAATTGCAGAGCGAATTGGCGCGCGATCGCAGTCAGAATAAAAATACCCGCGTGGTCATCTCCGGCGACCTCGACTCGCGGCACGGCGTGATGATCGCAGTGCTCGACAAGGTGCGCTCCGCCGGAATCGAGAATGTGGCCTTCCAGACGAGAGACCCGGAAAAATCCGGTCGTCCCATTGGGCAGTAATTTTTTCAGAGCCATGAGCAAATATTTTGATTACCTGAATCTCGCGTTGCTAGTCGGACTCGGCGGCTTGTGCGTCGTGCAATGGTCTAGCGAGAAGGAGTACAGCCACCAACTCACCGAGCTGCGTCAGACTTCCTCCAGCCAGGCCGGCAAGCTCACCGCACAGGAGGAAACCATCCAGCGCGCCCGCGAGGACGCCGAAGGGTTCAAACACGAGATTGTCGCGTTCAAAACGCAGGCGGACGAAAATAACGCCTCGATTCGTCAGCAGAAGGCCGAGCTTTTCCAGCTCAACGCAGAAAAAGAAAAACTTTCCACTCAACTTGCCGGGTGGCAGAAGGCGCTCACCGAATACAAGAGCGCGATCGCGGGGCGGGACGACAACATCAAGACTCTGTTGTCTCAGCGCGAGGAACTCGTCGTGGCCAACAAGGGCGTCGCTGCCAAGGCCAACCAGGCGGTGACCGCCTACAACGACCTTACCACTAAGTACGAGGACGTGGTTACGCGCTACAACGCACTGGTCACCCGTTACCAGTCCGAGCACGAAGCGCCAGCGACGCCTGCTGCCAAGTAGATCCATCAGTTCATCACCACTTCCTTTTGTAGGGGCGGCTTTACGCCGCGATCAGGACGTTCCATCGCGGCGAAAAGCCGCTCCTACCGCAAACACAGCACCCAAGCATCCATCTAATGATCCAGAGTTCAGTCCATCTCTCCTCAACTGCAATCGCTTCCCGCGATTCCCAATATGCGCCTCACCGCGTCTTGTCGGCTACCGCGCCCATTCCCCGGTCGGCTGTGCGTACTGCCACCATTGGCTTGGTGCTCGCGCTCGGTTTGCTACCGGCGATCTCCGTCACGGCGCAGGAAAAAACTCCGGACAAAGACGGCGAACCGCGCGCTCTCTCGAAAACGGTCGTCACGGGCGTGACGCGTCCGGAGACCGCGCAGAGCGCCGATCTCGCCGCCGTGACGCTCGCCGAAGTGCCCGGTGCCGTAAGTTTGGTCACTGCCGCCCAAGTCGAAAAAGGCCGGGTCGGTACCTCCGCGGATATTCTCGCTTTCACGCCCGGCGTTTTCGCTGCGCCGCCCGCCGGCAGCGGTGACGGGATCAAGCTTTCCATTCGCGGTTCGGCCATTGCCCGCACTGCGGGAAACTTCTTCCGCGCCGGCACGCTGTTCACGTTCGACGGCCTTCCGGTCACCGGTGCCGGCGGCACACCGTACGAACTCTTCGAGACGTACGGTCTGAATTACACCGAAGTTCTTCTCGGCGGCAACGCCTACGACTTTGGTGCGCTGCAGATCGGTGGAGCGATCAATTACGTCACAAAGACGGGTTACGATGCGACGCCTTTCGAGGCACGCGTCGACTTCGGAAGTTTTGGTTATCGCAAACTGCAAGTGTCGTCTGGCCAGGTGCTCGGCGACGCCGACTACTTTATTTCCGCGGCCTCCCTGCACGTGGACGGATTTGCCGATCACTCGAAAGGGAAGGCTACCGGATTCGCTGGTAATTTCGGTTACAAGTTTTCCCCGAAGGTGAGCACTCGTTTCTTCCTGCGGTATCGCACGACCGAAAACGAAAACCCTGGCAGTATTTCGCTGAACGAAATCAACACAAACCCTCGCGTCGCCAATCCGAACAACGTCACGAACGACGCGTACCGAACCCAGCCCGGCTCCACCTGGATCGCGAATCGCACCAATATCCAGATCGATCCGGATTCGAAGCTGGAACTCGGTTTCGTCTATCACGACGCACCAATCGATATCTCGCCGAAGCCGTCATCAGGCAATGTTGGCGCTCCTCTCGCTGACGCGGAACGGAGCATCTGGAATTTTCGCGACATAACAGTATCCGCGAAATATAGCCGTACCGACACGATCAATGGTCACCGCAGCACCACCGTGTTCGCCGGCAGTGTGGATCGCGAATTCGATGCTGATGTCGCCACCTACGCCAACAATGTCAACGTGACGACCGGTCCGCGCACATTCCGTAATTTGCTGAAAACGGCGAATTACGATGGCTCCGAAGACAGCTCGGTCCGCGTTACCAACGAATTTTCGCTCAGTGAAAAACTCGTCCTGAACACCGGCGCCGCATTGGCCTATATTCGCCGCGCGACTGAAGTAACTTATTTCCGCCCCGACCTCCCGCCGTTCGATCCCGCACCGGGCGCAGTTGGCCGGCAAATCGATCGCGACAACGCCTATTTTGCCCCGCGACTGGGCCTCCGTTACGACGTGAACCCAAATATTACCCTCTTCGCCAACGCGACCCGCTCCATTGAGGGACCAAATTCGTGGCAACTCAATCGTGGCTCGACGGGAAACTATCAATACAACGATGCGATTCGCGACCAGAAGGCCATCGCGTTTGAAGTCGGTGGTCGCGTCCATTCCGGCCCCTATACCGGCAGCCTCAGTGTCTTTCGCACGAATGTGAAAGATGAACTGCTCTCCATTCCGATCGTTCCAGGTGATCCGAGCAAAGGCAGCTTCACCTTCAACGGCAGCGACACCTACAAGCAAGGCGTGGAGGCCGGTCTCGATGCCGTGCTGTGGAGTGAAAAAGGATTTCTCAGTGCGCCCGACGACGGGAAAAGCAGCAAATTGGTCCTGTCGCAATCGCTCAGCCTGAATGATTTTGGCTATAAGAACGATCCGACCTTTGGGAAAAACGAGCTGCCGGGTGTGCCACGTCAATACTACCAGGCCCGCCTGCAGTACGATCACCCGAGCGGCTTCTACGCCAGTGCATCGCTGCAATATGCCTCCCGCTACTATGTTGATTTTGCCAATCATCTCGAGGCGCCCGCCTATGTGCTTCTCGGCGCAAGTGTGGGATATCAAGATCCGAAGAATCGCTGGCAGGTATATCTCGATGTCCGGAATTTGACGGACGAGAACTACGCTTCGAGTGCCGGTCCGGTGTTCGATGCGGGCCTGGATTCGACTAATCGAACCAACCGCCTCTTTCAGGCCGGCGACGGCCGTGGCGTGTTCGGTGGGGTCACCGTGCGGTTCTAAGGCGAGTGACTCGCGATAAAATATTTTCCCCCCACCGATGAAATTTGTCCTCGTCCTAATCTTGACTGTTTGCGCGCTGCTCGGCGGCTGCCGCCGTGCCGGCTCGGCTGGCTCCGATCGCGTGGTGAATTTCATCATGAGCGATATCGGTTTCAACTCCGAGGTCGTGCCTGCGCTGAAAGCCGAAGTGGAGAAGCGGGGCTTCGAGCTGAAGTGGGTCATTGTGAACGATATCATCCAGCCCAACAAGCTGGTCGATGATGGCTCGGCCGACGCGAATTCCTTCCAGCACGAGCCTTACTTCGAGCAGTTCGTGAAGGACCACGGGCTGAAAAATGTCACGCATGGATTCTATACGATCTTCACGCCGTCGGGTCTCTATTCGCGAAAATATAAATCGCTTTCGCAGGTGCCGGACGGTGCGACTTTCGGCGTTCCGGTCGATCCCGCGAACAACGGTCGCGCGCTTTTCATGCTGCAGGAAAAGGGCCTTTTGAAATTGCGTCCCGGTATTTCGGTCATTCACGCGAGTCTCCGCGACATCACCGAAAATCCTCACGGTTACAAATTCAAGGAAGTCGATCAGCTCATGTTGATGCGGACCATTGAGGATGTGGACGTCGGCTTTCTGTTTTCGCTCTATGCGATCAAGACTGGATTCGATCCGGTCAAGGATGCGCTCGCTTATGAGGGCACCGGCGGAACGCCGTACCTCGGCATGGTCGCCATCCGTAAAGACCTGGTCGACACGCCAAAAATTAAGGCACTCCAGGCCGCTTATGCGAGCGACGCCGTGAAAGCGGTTTACCGCTCTCACTACGGAGACGCCATCGTGTTCCTCGACGACCACAACCACTGATAAAAATTATGCATTCGAGCCGTGAATTCACTCGTGGAGCAGGTCGTCGATCGGCTGTAGGGCTGGCCCTTGTGGCCATGCCGCTCCGTTTAGCGATGACGGCATGGACACAAGGTCCAGCCCTTCATGCCCAGATGAATGGTCACAGCTAAGCCGCGCCTGCATCAACCCATGATTCAAAACATCCAGAACGTGTGGCCGGAAATTCTGCAGGCTCTGGGGCAGACGGGATTCATGCTGCTGCTCACGATTCCGCTCGCGGTGCTGTTGGGCACGCCGCTCGGCACAGTGCTGTTTCTCACGCGTCCCGGTTCTCTCGTCCACGCGCCCAAAGTTTATTTTGTCCTCAACGCCGCCGTGAACCTCGTGCGCTCATTTCCGTTTCTAATCCTGATGATCGCCATGATACCGGTGACGCGGTTTATCGCCGGCACCGCTCTCGGCACAGTTGCGGCCACGGTGCCAATGGTGGTCAATTCTATTCCTTATTTCGCCCGTTTCGTTGAACAGGTCTTACTCGACGTCAATCGCGGCGCGGTCGAGGCCGCCGAGTCGATGGGCGCCGGCCGGCTGCGAATTATCTGGAGCGTGCTCTATGCTGAGAGTCGCTCGGGCCTCGCAAATTCAATCACCATTCTCACGGTCAGTTTTCTTTCCTATTCAACCGTGGCCGGTCTGATTGGCGGCGGCGGCATTGGCGATTTTGCGATCCGCTACGGTTATTACCGTTATCAAACCGATGTGATGGTTTTCACGATTCTGCTGATCGTGGTGTTTGTTCAAATCCTGCAATTCACCGGCAACATCATCGTGCGGAAACTCGATAAACGTCTCTGACAAACCTCCGCATTGTTTTTCTGACCAATCCTATTTCAAAGCACATGCCCACTTCCGAATTCACCGCTCCGCTCGCGCCTGGAGTGACGTTGGATCGTCCGGATATACCGGCGGTCACGCGATCGTCCGCGCTCACTTCATCTTTCGCGGCAAACCCCCGTGATGTTGCGCCCGGCGCCCATATTGATCCTGCGCTTGCGCCGACGTGGGATGAACTTGCTGCTCGCTTCCGTCCGGTTTTTTCGCGCATCGCTGAGGGCGCACTCGCTCGCGAGCAGAGCCGCACGCTCGCGTACGAACCGGTCGCCTGGCTGCGCGAAGCGGGTTTTGGCGCAGTGCGCATTCCTAAAATCTACGGAGGTCTTGGTGCAACAATTCCGCAACTGTTCCGGCTTCTCCTGGAGTTGGGGGAAGCGGATTCCAACGTGTCGCATCTTTTCCGCGGGCATTTTGCATTTCTTGAAGCCCGGTTGAATATTCCCGATGCTGCGTCGCATGCGCGATGGTTTCCCCAGATCGCCCAGGGCGTGATCCTCGGATATGCGATGGCGGAGCGGGCGGAACACACCGGCGGTTCAGCGAAATTACTCGTAGAGAATGGTCAGTACTTCGTGGACGGCACGAAATACTACAGCACGGGTACGCTCTACGCCGACTGGATCATTGTCTCCCTGCTCGAAGGAGAGGAGAGAGTCAGTGTGGCGGTGCCAGTGAATGCGCCGGGGGTTACGCGCGTCGACGACTGGGATGGATTCGGCCAACGCCTCACCGGCAGCGGCACAACGAAGTTTGATCGCGTCGCGATTGGCGAAGACCAGATTATCCGCCGTTTCGGCCCCAGTGACTTCACGCAGAATTATCAGAAAGCGTTTCTTCAACTGGTGTTGCTCGCAACGGTTGCCGGGGTGGGGCGCGCCGTGTTGCGCGATGGACTGGCATTCGTGCAGCCGCGCACGCGCGCGTTCGGCATTCCGGGAAAATCCAGTCCCAAGGACGATCCCCTCGTGCAGCGTGTGCTCGGCAAGGTTTCGAGTCTCGCTTTCTCTGCGGAGACCATCGTCCTCGGCCTCGCGCAGCACCTCGAGGATCTCTACGACCTCGTGCAGCGAGGTAAGGTCACAGAGGCCGATTACGTCGCGGCTGAAATCAAGGCCTACCAGGCGCAACAGATCGTGCTGCCGCAGGTGCTCGAAGCCACCACGCTGGTTTTCGAAGTAGGCGGTGCCTCTGCCACCAGCGAAACCCGCCGTCTCGACCGGCACTGGCGCAATGCGCGTACCGCGGCGTCTCACAACCCCGCCATCCACCGCGAGGCAGCGATCGGTGCGTACTTGCTCAACGGCACGGTTCCCGACGGTGCCTGGCGCGAAGCCTACGAAAAACGCGCGACCAGTAAATCTGCCGCGGAAGCCAACGCCGTCATTCCCCCGTCCTGAACTTCCCTCCGAATACAAAGCCACGGTCAAAATAACGCGGGCCACGCCGTTCCAATCGAAAATCCAAATTCCAAAATCGAAAATTCCCATGTCTTCCGTTCTCCTTCTCTCCGGCAGTCCCTCCATCGTCTCGCGCTCCGGTTCCCTTCTGGAATACGCCCGCCGCCATTTCGTCTCCGCGGGGCTCTCGGCCAATGTCATCGGTCTGCATGATTTCCCCGCAAAGGATCTCATTCTCGGGAAGTACGACAGTCCCGCGTTCGAGCCGGTGAAAAATCTGCTCGCCGAAGCTTCGGCGGTCGTCGTGGCGACGCCGATCTACAAAGCCGCATACACCGGCGGCCTGAAGGCGTTACTCGACATTTTGCCGCAAACGGCACTGCGCGGAAAAACCGTACTACCACTGGCGACCGGCGGATCGGCCGCGCATCAGCTGGCCATCGACTACGCACTCAAACCCGTCCTCTCCGCCTTGGGCGCGACGGATCTCCTGCAAGGCGTCTATGCCGTGGATGGCCAGTTGAAAGTCGGCACCGACGGCCTGCCCGAATTTTCCGACGAAACCCTGCGCACCCGTTTCGAAGACGCCGTCGCCCAACTCACCGGCATCGTGACCGCCCCGTCCCCTGTGATCTGATTCGCGTCTCGATCAATCAAAAATCCAAAAATCCAAATTCGAAAATCCCCATGTCCTCCCTTTCCGCCAGAATCGAAGCCGCCGTTGCCGCCATCGCGCACGGTTTACCCGTCGTCGTGGCTGATCATCCCGGACGCGAAAACGAGGGCGACCTCATCATGGCCGCGGAGAAAATTACGACCGGGCAGGTGGCGTTTTTTGTCCGTCACACGAGCGGAATTATCTGCGTGCCGCTGTTGGAAGACCGGCTGCAACGACTGCGGTTGCCGCTGATGGTGCGGGACAACACGGAATCGCACCGCACGGCGTTCACGGTCACGGTGGACTGGAAGCACGGGACGACGACTGGCGTATCCGCTGCGGATCGCGCCGCGACAATTCGCGCCCTGGCCGAACCGACCGCCACCGCCGAAGGCTTTGCGCGGCCCGGCCATATTTTTCCCTTGCGGAGTGAACCAGCGGGCGTGCTTGCCCGACCTGGTCACACGGAGGCCGCGGTCGATCTCGTGCGCATGGCCGGTCTTTTTCCGGCGGGTGTATTGTGCGAGATCGTCAACGACGACGGTACCATGATGCGTGGGGTGCAATTGGAGGAATTCGCGCGCGTCCATCACCTGCCTTACATCACCATTCCAGAGTTGGTAAGTTATCGTCGCCAGCGAGAACGCCTCGTGACCAAAGGTGCGATTGCGCGCCTGCCCACGCGGCACGGTGATTTTACTGCGCATGTTTATCGCTCGATTCTCGAGGGAGCCGAACATATCGCCCTCGTGAAAGGCAACGTGAGCGGACGGGAAAATGTACTCGTGCGCGTCCACTCCGAGTGCCTCACCGGCGATATCCTTGGTTCGTTGCGTTGCGATTGTGGCGAGCAGCTTGAGAACGCGCTTGCGCGGGTCGCGCAGGAGGAGGCCGGTGTGGTGCTTTATTTGCGCAATCACGAGGGTCGCGGTATCGGGCTCAGCGAAAAAATCCGGGCTTACGCCTTGCAAGACGAGGGACTCGATACGGTTCAGGCCAACGAGAAACTCGGCCTGCCGGTCGACGCCCGCAACTACGATGTGGGCGCGCAAATTCTCACCGACCTCGGACTGACGACCATCCGTCTGATGTCGAACAATCCGGCCAAGTTCTCCGGTCTCGAAACTTATCGACTGAAAATCGTCGAGCGCGTCCCGCTACTAACGGCGCCCACGTGCGAAAACCACCGGTATCTTCGCACCAAACAAATCAAGCTCGGTCATCTGCTCAACCTTACCGCGGACCGGGTCGGTCTTTCATGAACCTGCCATGAGTACTTCCAAAAAACAGCTGCACGTAAACCTCTTCGAAATGAACTGCGTGAGCCATATCGTTCATGGCCTCTGGACTCACCCGACGAATAACCGTCATCGGTTTAATGATATTTCCTACTGGACCGAGCTTGCGCAACTGCTGGAACACGGCGCATTCGACGGTGTTTTCCTCGCCGATGTGATCGGCGCCTACGACGGCTTTCGCGATGGTCCCGAAACCGCGTTGCGTGAGGCGGTGCAGATTCCCAGCAATGACCCGCTGCTGGTGATTCCCGCGATGGCTGCGGTCACGAGGAATCTGGGTTTTGGTGCAACATTTTCGACAACCTACGAGCCACCGTTCGCTTTTGCCCGCCGCGCCAGCACCCTTGATCATCTGACCAGGGGCCGGTTCGCGTGGAATATCGTGACGTCTTATCTCCCCAACGCCGCGCGTAATTTCGGGCGGGACGGAGAAGTACCGCACGATGATCGTTATGGGATTGCGGACGAGTATTTGGACGTGCTCTACAAATTGTGGGAAGGGTCTTGGGACGACGACGCGGTGATCGAGGATCGTGAACGACGCATCTACACTGATCCGGCAAAGGTCCGGTACATCAATCATTCAGGACCACAGTTTAAGGTCGCCGGGCCGCACTTGTGCGCGCCCTCACGGCAACGCACCCCAGTGCTTTATCAAGCCACCGGTTCGCACGCGGGAAAGGAGTTTGCCGCCCGTCACGCTGAAGCAGTGTTCACCGGCGGTCTCACTTCCGATGTCGTGCGCGCCAATATTGCGGACATGCGGGCCCGGCTGGTGCAGCACGGACGGAAACCGACGGACATCAAATTCATTGCGGGCGCCGGCATTATCACTGGAAAGACCGACGCCGATGTTTCGAAGAAATTCGAAGAGTACCGCCGCCTGATCAGCGTTGAGGGTCGTCTGGCTCACAGCATGTCCGGGATTGACTACACCAGATATCCGCGTTCCGAGCGGCTCGCTGATATTATAGCGCGCAAGGACGCCGGCTATGAACAGATTGGTCCACGATTCAAACCGCACCAAACCGTCGGCGAGGTACTCGACCAACTGGGAGGTATTAGCTACGGGCGTTACTTTGTCGCCGGCACACCGTCGGTGGTGGCTGATGCCATCGAAAAGTGGCTCGATGAAGACGACCTCGATGGCATCAACCTCGTGCAATATCACAGCTACGATACAGCTCGTGATTTTATCGAGTATGTCGTGCCGGAGTTACGCCGGCGCGGCCGGTATCGCGAGGCCTACAACGATGGCGAGACGTTGCGCGAACGCTTATTCGGGTCAGGCCGCGCGCGGCTGCCCGGGTATCATTATGGTGCGCGCTACCGCGATCCCGCCCGGCTGAAAGATCCATTTCAGCCGCTGGCCGTGCCGAAACCCGGGGACACTGCCGCGCTATCGATGCACGAACTTCGCGAGCGGGCGGCCGCTTCGTCTGCGGTCACCACTGCCGCCTAATATCAGACTGATCGGTCCGATCGGTCCGATCCGACCGATCTTAATACCACTTCCTCCCATGAGCTCCCTCCAATTCCACTGGTTCCTTCCCACCTACGGCGACAGCCGCTACATCGTCGGCGGAGGCCACGGTTTGCCCGCGGGTGTCGCGGGTGGCGCACGTCCTGCGACGCTGGCCTATCTCGGACAGATTGCCCGCAGCGCTGAGCAGCTTGGTTATGTCGGCGCGCTCACGCCCACCGGAGCCTGGTGCGAGGACGCGTTCGTCGTCGACTCCATGCTCGCGAGCGTCACGGAGACTTTTAAATTCCTGATCGCGATCCGCCCAGGTTTGATCTCGCCAACGCTTGCCGCCCAGATGGCGGCGAGTTTCCAGCGCTATTCGAACGGCCGCTTGCTGCTCAACGTCGTCGTCGGCGGCGAGCCGCACGAGCAGCGTGCTTACGCGGATTTTTCCGACAAAGCGGAACGCTACGAACGCGCCGATGAATTTCTCCAGATCGTTCGTTCCCTCTGGGAACGGCCCAATGTCACTTTCAAAGGACGTTACTACCAGGTCGAAAATGCCACGCTGCCGTCACGACCCGATCCACTCCCGCCGCTTTACATTGGTGGTTCCTCCGCCGGCGCCGGCCCGGTTACCGCACGACACATCGATGTTTATCTTACGTGGGGCGAACCTACGCCGGCGGTCATCGAAAAAATCACGCGCGTCCGTGCGCTCGCAGCCGCCGAAGGCCGCACGGTGCGCTTTGGCATTCGTCTGCACGTCATCACGCGTGACACCTCCGAGGCCGCGTGGGCCGAGGCGAGCCGCCTGCTTTCGGCCATCGATCCAGAGACGATCAAGTCCGTCCAAGCCGGCCTTGCCCGCAGTGAAGGCGAGGGCCAGAAGCGCATGCTCGCGTTGCACAATGGCTCGACCGCCAATCTGGAAATCGAGCCGAATCTGTGGGCCGGTTTCGGTCTGGTGCGCGGTGGCGCGGGCACCGCGCTCGTCGGCAGCCACACCGAAATCGCCGCCAAGATCAAAGCCTACCATGTGATCGGCATCGACGAGTTTGTTCTCTCCGGCGTGCCGCACCTCGAAGAAGCTTACTGGTTTGCCGAAGGCGTACTGCCCTTGCTGCGCAAGGAAGGGCTGTGGAGTCACCCACGCGGCGAACCCGCCAAGCCATCGAGCAGCCATGTGGACATTCCCTTTTCCCCCGCCGCCACCCGCGAGCCGGTCAGAACCGCCGCCGCCAGCTGAAATTAATTCCATCCGTGCAAACTGTATTGAAAGAGCCTGCGACTTTTCCCTCGGCCCATATCATCGCTTCCGACAGCGAAGCTCTCGCCGTGGCGCGCGCAGTCGCCGCGCAACTCGCACCCGAGGCCTCGGCCCGCGATCGTGAGCGGCGCAGGCCTGTCGCGGAGCTTGATCTGCTCTCCATTCAGGGCCTGCTCGCGCTCACCGTGCCGCGCGAGTACGGCGGCGCAGATGTTTCCGCCGAGACACTCGCCCAGGTTTTTCAAATTATCGCCGAGGCCGATCCGGCGGTCGCACAACTGCCGCAGAGCCATTTCGTTTTCGTCAACGCGATCAGGGAGGATGGCACCTACGCGCAGAAAAGACGTTTTTTCACCGAACTTCTGGCGGGTGCCCGCTTCGGCAACGCCCAGGCGGAACGTGGCTCGACTTCCGCACTCGATCTGAAGACCCGCCTTCGTCGCGTTGGCGCGGACTATGTGCTCGACGGTACGAAGCACTACACCACGGGTGCGCTTTTCGCCCACTGGTTGCCGGTGGCGGCCATCGACGATGAGCAACGCCTCGTGCTTGCTTACGTTCCGCGGTCTGCCGCGGGAGTGGAAGTACTCGATGACTGGAATGCGCTGGGTCAACGTGCGACCTACAGCGGTACCGCTCATTTCCGGAGCGTGGCCGTGCCGGCGTCGGATGTCGTCGCCCATTGGAAGCTTTTTGAGCGGCCTTCGACCTTCCACGCCTTTGCGCAGCTGCTGCACGCCGCCATTGATGTGGGCATTGCACAAAATGCGCTGGCAGACACCGCGGCTTCCGTGCGAGCCCGCAAACGCCCGCGTCTTGGCGCGCCTGCCGTGCAACCAACCGAAGATCCGCTCCTTCTCCTCCGCATTGGTCAACTCTACGCGAAGTTCCACGCAGCGGAGGCGCTGTTGCTTCGCAGTGCTCGCGCGATTGATGACGCAGGTCCAAAGCCCGACTCGCCTTCAGCCGCGCTCGCGGCCGTTCTCGTTGGCGAGGCGAAAGCGTACGCAGAGGATGTTTCCGTCGAAATTTCCAGCGAGCTATTCGCACTGCTCGGCAGCAGTGCGTCCGATGAATCCCTCAATCTCGACCGCCACTGGCGCAACGCCCGCGTCCACACGGTACACGATGCGAACCAGTGGAGATATCACGCCGCGGGCAATTGGTTTCTCAATGGTATTGCTCCGGGAAAACCGGTCCGCCGGCTGGTTGATCAATCCCCGGGTTCTGCAAAATCACAAATTTCAGTTCAATGATTACACTCCAGCATATTACTAAAACGTTTGTCACACCCGACGGGCCGCTTCGGGCGGTGGCGGATGTCTCTCTGCAAATCGACGAGGGCGATATTTACGGCATCATCGGATTTAGCGGAGCGGGGAAATCCACGCTCATCCGCACGATCAACCTGCTTGAGCGACCCGACGCCAACCCCCGGACGAGCATCGTGGTGGATGGGCAGGAGATGACGGAGCTTTCAAAGTCCGAACTCAACCGGGCCCGTCAATCCATTGGATTCGTTTTTCAACATTTCAATCTGCTCAATAATCGCACGGTCGCGGAGAACGTTGCATTTCCCCTGGAGATTGCCGGTATGCCGGAAATTGCGCGAGCCGCCCGCGTCCGCGAGTGCCTTGAAATTGTCGGTCTCAGCGACAAGGCCCGGACGTATCCTGCCAAGTTGAGTGGTGGACAGAAGCAGCGTGTGGCGATTGCCCGGGCGATTGCGAATAATCCCAAAGTGCTGCTCTGCGATGAACCCACCTCCTCGGTGGATCCTCAGATGACCGCCACCATTCTCGCGTATCTCCGACAGATTAACGAACGCTTCGGACTGACCATTGTGCTCGTGACGCATGAAATGGCCGCGGTTAATGCGATCTGCAACAAAGTCGCGGTGATGGAGAGCGGACGGGTGATGGAGCGGTTTGCACTGAACGATCCGATCCATGTGCCCAATTCGGGCATCGCCCGGCACCTGCTCCGCGACCGCGCGATGGGTGCAACCTACCTCCACGATTTCATTCCCAGTATTTAATTTTCATGGCTACCAAAACCACCGACTACCGTCTTTTCGGACGCACAGGCGTCAAAGTTTCCCCGCTTACGCTGGGCTGTATGATGTTTGGGAGGCGCACGGAACTGGAGGATTCCATTCGCATCATCGACCGGGCCATCGATGCCGGCATCAATGTGCTCGACACCGCCAACGGCTATACCCGCGGACGCAGCGAGGAATTCACCGGCGAAGCGCTGAAGCGAAACGGAGAACGTTCGAGAATATTTCTCGCCTCCAAGGTTCATTTTCCGATGAGCGACGATGATCCCAATAACCAGGGCGTTTCGCGACGTCACATTATTGAACAAGCCGAGGCCAGCTTGCGCCGGCTGAAAACCGATTATCTCGATCTCTATCAGATTCACCGCCCACATCCGGAAGTTGCCATCGACGAAACGCTGCGCGCGCTCGACGATCTCGTGCGCTCGGGAAAAGTCCGCTACATCGGCACGACGACTTTTGCCGCGTGGCAGGTGGTCGAAGCACTCTGGGCCAGCGAAAAACTCCATTTAAACCGGTTCGTGTCCGAGCAGCCGCCGTACAACTTGCTCGACCGGCGCATCGAACGCGAATTGCTCCCGGTGGCGCAGACTTTCGGCCTCGCGGTCATCCCGTGGAGTCCGATCGGTGGCGGCTTGCTTTCCGGCAAGTATCATCGTGACCAGCCGGCACCCGCCGGCACGCGCTACGCGGATCCGGGCCCGATCCAAGCCAAGCGTTTCACGAAGACATCCTTTGATGTCATCGAACCGCTCACCGCGCTTGCCGCCGAAAAAGGCGTGCCTCTCTCGCAACTCGCGCTGGCTTGGGTGGTGCAACAGCCCGGCATCACCAGCCCGATCATTGGTCCGCGGACGCTCGATCAACTGGAGGACGCACTCGACGCGCTGAAGGTCACGCTCACGCCCGAAGATCTGAAACGCATCGACGAGATTATTCCCCCCGGTACACACGTAGCGCCTTTTTATGAAGCCGAGCACGGCGCGTCGCAGTACCGATGGTGAGATTGGTGTGAGCTGTGGCCAATTCGCTTCGAATCATTCAATCCGGACTGTAGATGACATGTGCCGACAGGAGGCGGAAAAGCCGCCAACCTGTCGGCGTTATGCAAACTATCACAAACAAATCAGCAGTAAGCTTGGGGCGTGCTCTCGTCGAGGCGGGAGTGACGGTGAAGTTCGGGCTGGATGTGCATGCGGGTCAAATCACGGTGTGCCGGCAGATGGGCGGCATGGTGGCGCAACCGGCGCAACGGATGAGTTGGCCGGCGTGTCTGGATTGGATCGAGGCGCATGTGAAAG
>Ga0307508_10000388_pt1 | contig 52836 bp, 46 predicted proteins | sample 9_EM_MG_FD_203089 | JGI IMG/M metagenome (GOLD analysis project Ga0307508, IMG submission 203089) | Populus trichocarpa ectomycorrhiza microbial communities from riparian zone in the Pacific Northwest, United States - 9_EM | ecosystem: Host-associated > Plants > Roots > Unclassified | place... | reverse complement strand
CGCGCCGCATCGTGCTCGCGACCAACGTGGCCGAGACCTCGCTGACGGTGCCCGGCATCCAGTTCGTCGTCGACGCCGGCACCGCGCGCGTCAAGCGCTACAGCTACCGCAGCAAGGTCGAGCAGCTCTTGGTCGAGCCGATCAGCCAGGCCGCGGCGAACCAGCGCGCCGGACGCTGCGGGCGTGTCAGCGACGGCATCTGCATCCGCCTGTACGACGAGAAGGACTTCGCGGGCCGGCCGCCGTTCAGCGATCCGGAGATCCTGCGTTCGTCGCTGGCCGGCGTGATCCTGCGCATGAAGTCGCTGAGTTTGGGTACGGTCGAGGACTTTCCGTTCCTCGAGCCGCCGCCGAAGCGCGCGATCGCCGACGGTTATCAGCTGCTCGCCGAGCTCGGCGCGGTCGACGAGTTCAACGAGCTGACGGCCATCGGCGTCGAGCTCGCGCGACTGCCGCTGGACCCGCGCGTCGGCCGCATGATCCTCGAGGCGCGCACGCGCGACGCGCTGACAGAGGTGCTGATCATCGCGAGCGCGTTCAGCGTGCAGGACGTGCGCGACCGGCCGCTCGAACAGCAGCAAGCGGCCGACGCCGCGCACAAGAAGTTCGACGACGAGAAGAGCGAGTTCATCGGCGACCTGAAGCTGTGGAAGTGGCTCGAGGACGCGAGAGGCGGGCAGGGCGAACACAAGATTTCGGTGCGCAAGCAGGAGCAACTGCTGCGCGACAACTTCATCTCGCCGCGCCGCGTGCGCGAGTGGCGCGACATCCATTCGCAGCTGCACACCGTGGTGGCAGAGCACAAGTGGCGGCTGAACGGCGCGCCCGCCACCTACGAGCAGATCCACCTCGCGATGCTCGCTGGCTTGCTCGGCAACATCGGGCTGAAGAGCGACGAGGACGAGTGGTACCTCGGCGCCCGCGGCATTCGCTTCTACAAGCACCCGGGCGCGAACCTGTCCAAGAAGCCGGGCCGCTGGATCGTCGCGGCCGAGCTGGTCGAGACGACGCGGTTGTTCGGCCGCAGCATCGCCGCGATCGAGCCGCAGTGGCTGCCGCGCATCGCCGGCCATGTGATCAAGACCCAGCTGCTCGAGCCGCACTGGGAGAAGAAGGCCGCCGAGGTGATCGCGCTGGAGCGCGCCACGCTCTACGGCATCGTGATCTACAGCAACAAGCGCGTGAACTTCGGCAACGTGGACGCGGCCGCGGCACGCGAGATCTTCATCCGCGAGGCGCTGGTCGCGGGCGAGTGGGACACGAAACTGCCCTTCGTTGCCGCGAACCGCAAGCTGATCGCGCAGGTCGAGGAGCTCGAGCACAAGTCGCGCCGCCAGGACGTGCTGGTCGACGACGAGCTGATCCACGCGTTCTACGACGCGCAGCTGCCGGCCGACGTGTGCAGCGGCGCGAGCCTGGAGCGCTGGTACCGCGAGGAAGTGAAGCGCCAGCCGCGCCTGCTGCTGCTGACGCGCGAGGAGCTGATGCGCCACGAGGCCGCCGGCATCACCAGCGCGGCGTTTCCGAAGACGCTTCGGCTGGGCGGCATCGACTGCGTCGCGAGCTACCTGCACGAACCCGGTGACGCGAAGGACGGCGTCACGGTGACGGTGCCGATCTTCGCGCTGAACCAGATCAATGAAGAGCGCTGCGAATGGCTGGTGCCCGGCATGCTCAAGGACAAGGTGCTCGCGCTCGTGAAGAGCCTGCACCAGCGGCCGCGCTCGCGGCTGGTGCCGCTGCCCGATTACGCCGACGCGTTCATCGCCGCCGTGCCGTTCGGCGGCGGCAGCCTGATCGATGCGTTGCTCAGACACGTGCGCGACAAGACGCAGCTGGACATCAAGCGCAACGACTTCAAGCTGGAGCAGGTGCCGCCGCACCTGCTGATGAACTTCCGCATCAATGACGAGCATGGCCGCCAGCTCGGCATGGGACGCAACCTCGCGGCGCTGAAGGCCGAGCTCGGCGGGCAGGCGAGGTCGGCGTTCCAGGCGCTGGCGACGCTGAAGGTCGCGGCGGCCCCGGCTGCCGCGCCATCGGCGCCTGCGGTGCCGCGCGGCGATGGTCGAGGCAGCGTGGCTGTCATTGCGGCGCCGGTGCCTGCGCCGACCGCCGCGGTGGCCGCGGCCAAGCACACGGCCTGGACCTTCGGCGAGCTGCCCGAGCTGCTCGAAGTGCGGCAGGGCGGCCAGTCGCTGGTCGGCTTCCCGGCGCTGATCGACAAGCTCACGCATGTCGAGATCGAGGTCTTCGACGAACCCGATGTCGCAGCGCGCAAGCACCGCGCCGGCTTGCGCCGCCTGATTGCGCTGCAGATCCGCGATGCGCTGAAGTACCTCGAGAAGAACATCCCCGAGCTGCAGCGCATGGCGGTTGCGTACATGCCGCTCGGCAGTGCCGACGAGCTGCGCGACCAGATCATCGAGCTCGCGCTCGACCGGGCCTTTCTTGCCGACCCGCTGCCCACCGACGCCGCGGCCTTCGCGCGCCGTCTCGACGAGGGCCGCGGGCGGCTGACCTTGATCGCGAACGAGGTCGCACGCAGCGCCGCGACCATCCTGATCGACTACGCCGCCGCACTGCGCAAGCTCAAGGATGCGCGTGCGCCCAAGGATGTCGCCGACGACATCACCCAGCAGCTCGCGCGCCTGGTGCCGAAGCGCTTCGTCGCCGCGACACCGTGGGCGCAGCTCGCGCACCTGCCGCGCTACCTCAAGGCCGTCGTGATGCGGCTGGACAAGCTGCGCGCCGACCCGGCTCGCGACGCGCAGCGCCTGGCCGAGCTGCGTCCGATCGAGCAGCGCTACACGCGGCACCTGGCCGAGCGCAAGGGCGTGCCCGATGCGCGGCTCGACGAGTTCCGCTGGCTGCTGGAGGAACTGCGTGTCAGCCTGTTCGCGCAGGAACTTCGGACGCCGCAACCGGTCAGCGTCAAGCGGCTCGACAAGGTCTGGGCGCAGATCAACACCTGACAGCGCGCGCGCGTGCCCACGGGGTGCGCTACATTGAGGCCGCAACCAACCCCCACAGGAGCTGAAGCATGCACTACGTCTGGATGGCAGTGATCGGGTTCATCGTCGGTCTGGTGGCGCGCGCGATCCTGCCGGGAACGCAGAGTCTGGGCATCATCCTGACCGCGGTGCTGGGCATCGCCGGTGCGTTCATCGCCGGTTTCATCGGCCAGGCCCTCGGCTGGTACGCAGAAGGGGCATCCGCGGGTTTCATCGCCTCGGTCGTCGGCGCGATCGTGTTGCTGTTCATCGTCGGCAAGCTCAAGGGCTCGTCGTCGAGCTGAAGCGCATGGGCCAGGCGGCGGAGTGGGTCGTGGTGCCCGACTCTCCGAAGGAGGTCGAGGCCGTGGTGCGGCAATGCCGGCGCATGGTCAACAAGCGCGCGCTGGTGGCTGCCGGTGTCGCGGTGGTGCCGATCCCCGGTGTCGATTGGGTCACCGACGTCGCGGTGCTGCTCAAGCTCATCCCCGAGATCAACCGCGCCTTCGGGCTCACGCCGGACCAGATCGAACGGCTCGCGCCGGACCGCCGGCTCGTGGTCTACAAGGCGATCTCGGCCGGCAGCGGCATGCTGGTCGGTCGACTCGTCACGCGCGACCTGGTCATCAAGCTGCTCAAGCTCGTCGGCGTGCGTCTCACCACCCAGCAAGCTGCGAAGTACGTGCCGCTCGCCGGCCAGGCGATCTCGGCCGTGCTGACGTTCTCGTCGCTGAAGTTCGTGTGCGAACAACACATCCAGCAGTGCGTCGCGGTGTCCCGGCAATTGATGCTGCCCGCCCCGGCGGCAGCGTGAGCCGGTTCACTGGGTACAATCTCGGCTTGTTCGGGGCGTAGCGCAGCCTGGTAGCGCAACTGGTTTGGGACCAGTAGGTCGCGAGTTCGAATCCCGCCGCCCCGACCATCCATCCTCTTCTCGGCCTCTCCCGGCCCGCACAGCCCGTAGCTCAACTGGATAGAGCACCGACCTTCTAAGTCGGATGTCGGGGGTTCGAGTCCCTCCGGGCTGGCCACTTCTTCGTCCAGAGATATCCAAGAAGCCCCTCTCGCGTCGCGATTGGACAAGTGACACTCAGGCGAGTGGCACTTGACTGCGTTGACAGCGCTGCAGTTCAAATGCACCGCCTTGCGCACAGGCACGCACACCCTTATCCCCGATGGAAATCCGAACCATGTGCTACCTCGTCGCCGTGGCCGACGCCGGCAGCCTGACCAAAGCCGCCGATCTGCTCGGCGTCGCGCAGCCGACGCTGACACAGGGGCTGAACAAGCTGGAGGCGGAACTGGGCGTGCGCCTGTTCGAACGCTCGCGGCGAGGCGCCGCGCTGACCGACACGGGCCGAGCGATCATCGACGATGTCCGGGCGAGCCTGGCGCTCGCCGACTCGGCCACGATGCGCGCCAAGGCGATCGCGGGTGGCAAAGCGGGGCGCTTGCACCTAGGTTTTGTGACGCATGCCGTGTACGAAGTGCTGCCGAGCGCGTTGCGCCTGCTGCGCAACGAGTATCCCGGTGTCGAGGTCGTGCTCAGCGAAATGAGCAACGCTGATCAACTCGAGGCGCTGGCCAAGGGCAAGATCGACATGGCGATGCTTCACACGCCGGTATCGCTGACCGGCCGCGCGCGCGAGAAGCTGATCCGCCGGGAGCGGTTGGTGGCGGTGGTGCCGGCAAGCTACCGGCTGGGACGGGACGGGAAGGTCGGGTTGAGCGAGTTGGCAGAGCTCGGCCTGATCTGGTTCCCCGAGAGGCAATTGCCGCATCTGCGCGCCGCCATCGTCGGTGCCATTCGCCGCGCCGGATACGCTCCCCACGTTGTTCAGGAAGCGAATCGCACGCTCACCGTCATCTCTTGCGTCGCGGCGGGCTTGGGAGGCTCGCTGCTGCCCCAGTCGGCGACCGTGCTGCAACACCGGGGCGTGCAGTTCGCCGAAGTGCGCGATGGCGACACGCTTCCGTACTTCGAACTCAGCGTGCTGTGGCTCGCTGGCTCGAAGCCGACGCTGGCGGCTCAGCTGGCGGCGCGTCTGTAGCGGCCCGGCGCTCGGCCCGCCATCTTTCCTGCCATTTCAGTCGAGATGCAGGTTCACCTGCTTTGCCAGGCGGCTCCACTTGGCGATCTCAGCACGACGGAACCGGTCCAGCTCCGCCGGCGTCGAGCCGATCACTTCGGCGCCCATCGCGATCAACGCCGCATTGACCTCGCGGTCTGCCAGAACCGCAGCAATGTCCTTTGACACGTGCTCGATGATGGCCGGCGGTGTGGCGGCCGGTGCGAGAACCGCGTTCCACTCGTACATCTCGTAGCCCGGGACGCCGGCCTCTGCCGCCGTCGGCACGTCCGGCAGCACCGGGGACCTGCGCTGCCCAGCCACGGCAAGCGGCAGCAGCTTGCCGGCCTTCACGTGAGGCAGTGCCGAAACCAGGCTGCTGAAGAAGAGCGGCACCTGACCCGCCATCACATCCACCATCGCCGGGCCACCGCCCTTGTAGGGCACATGGGTCATTCGGGTGGCAGTCACCGACGTGAAGAGCTCACCCGCCAAGTGCGGCGATGAACCGTTTCCTGCCGAGGCGTAGTTGATCCGATCCGGCTGTGCCTTGGCGATCGCGATGAGTTCCTTCAACGTCTTGGCCTGGAACTGCGGGTTCACGACGATCAGATTGGGGACCTTGACCAGCAGCGACACCGGGGCCAGATCGCGCAGCGTGTCGAACGGCATGCGATTCCTGAGCGCCGGGTTCTGTGCGTGGTTGGACGCATCGAAGAGCAGCGTGTGGCCGTCCGCCGGGGCCATCAACACGGCCTGGGCACCGATCAAGCCGCCGCCGCCGGGGCGGTTCTCCACGAACACCGGCTGACCCCAGCGCTGCGACAGTTTGGGAGCCAGCGTGCGTGCGATGGTGTCCACGGTGCCACCAGGCGGATACGTCACGACCAGCCGCACGGGCTTGGACGGAAAGGCGGGCTGCGCCTGGGCGCTCGCCGACAGGGCGACGCGGCCCGTTGCAAGCGCGGCAAGGGTGAGCACGGCGGCGCCGATGCGCCTCATGCGCTGACGGAAATGCATGGTTGTTGTCTCCAATCTTCTGGTCGGATGCGCCGCACCGCGGCGGACCTAGCGAAGCCGGTACAGCGCAGCCGGCGTGTCCACCAGGATGCGGCGACGCTGGGCCGCATCGGGGATCCAGTGGTCCAGCAACGCGCGACTGCCGGCGAAGTCGACCAGGTCCTGGTGCTGGGTGTGTGGCCAGTCGCTGCCCCAGACCAGCCGATCGGCCCCGAAGGCGCGCAGCAGCGCAACGGCCAGCTCGGTGGCGGCGGCGGCGTCGTCTTCGATCAACGCTGCAGCGCGTTCGAGAGGAGGCAGGCGCGACACACGGGCGTTTCGATAGGCCGCCGACAGCTTGATCCACACGCGACCACTGTCGGCGGCGCGCAGCAGCGCCGCAAAGCCCGGATCATTCGCGCCGGCGGTGGGATCGGGACGGCCGAAATGGTCGACGACCACGTCGCAGCCACTGGACAACAGCGCATCGAGGATGCTCGGCAGGTCGCGCGCCTCTCGGTGGACCTCCACGTGCCATCCGATGGCGCGTACCCGGGCCAGCAGCGACTGCCAAGGTGGCGTGACGAAGTCGGGCACCTCGAGCCCGACCAGGTTCAGGCGAATGCCGACGACGCCTTGCGCCGCCAACCGAGTGAGCGCCTCGTCGGTGCTGTCCAGTGAGACGATCGCCACGCCACGCAGACGCTGCGGCCACTGCCTTAGCGCGCCGAGGAGATAGCTGTTGTCGGTCCCGAGGAAACTCGGCTGCACCAGCACGCCGTGCGAGATGCCGCCCCGATCGAGGTGCCCGAGATACTCGCCCGGCAAGGCGTCGTAGTCCGGCACGTGCCGGCGCCGGGCGGCCAGTGGCAGGCCGCGCGCGAACACGTGTGCGTGGCTGTCGATGGCGGTGATGCCCGCATCAGGCATAGCGGGCCGCGAACGCATCGAACTCGGGCTTCTGCACCAGCGCCTGGCGCTCGGAGAAGGTGGCAACGAGCGCCGGGTCTTCGGCCAGCTCGCCATGTTCTCGTAGGTGCCGCAGCGCCATCGTCATACCGCGCACCGCACCCTGAAGCGCCGCGTTGGCATAGAGCACGATACCGAAGCCCATGGCGCCGAACGCAGCGGCATCCAGTGTCGGTGTCTTCCCGCCGATCACCACGTTGACCACCTGGGGGCAGGGCAGCTCGCGAGGCAAGCGGCACAGCGCCTCCAGCGATTCGGGCGCCTCCACGAAGGTCAGATCCGCGCCCGCCCGGGCATAGGCTGCGGCGCGCTCGATGGCCGCATCGATGCCTTCCACCGCGGCCGCATCGGTGCGTGCGATCACCAGGAAGTCGGCATGAACACGCGCGTCGACGGCCGCCTTGATCTTGCCGACCATCTCGTCCTGCGGCACCACGGCCTTGCCTTCGAAGTGCCCGCACTTCTTCGGGCTGACCTGATCCTCCAGCTGGATCGCATTGGCACCCGCACGCTCCAGCGTGCGCACCGCATGGCGCACGTTGAGGGCGTTGCCGAATCCTGTGTCTGCATCGACGATGATCGGCAGCCCCACGGCGTCGCGCAGGGCCGCGGTGTGTTGCACCACGTCGCCCAGATGAAGAAATCCCAGGTCGGGCATGCCGTAGAAGGTGTTGGTCAGCCCCGCGCCGCTCAGGTACAGGGCCTCGAAGCCCAGCTGCTCGATCACGCGCGCCGCCAGCGCGTTGGCCGCGCCCGGCACCAGCAGACCGCGCCGCGCCACGACCATCTGCCGCAGCACAGTGCCCGGGTGTTGCGCGGCCATCAGTCTTCCTTCATGCCGGTGGCCTTAACGATCGCGCCGAGTCGGGCCCGCTCGGCCTTGACGAACTCGGCAAAGGAGGCGCGGGTGCCACCCACCGGTTCGATGCCCGTGCTCCGGAGGCGGTCCACGATCGTCTGTGTCTTCATCGCTGCATCGATGGCGGCGTTCATCTTGTCGAGGATGACCTCGGGCGTTCCCCGCGGGGCGTGGATGCCGGCCCAGTGGGCGATGCGCAGTTCCGGGAAGCCCTGTTCGGTCGCGGTGGCGAGATCGGGGTAGGCCGCGATGTGTGCCGTCCAGGTGTTCGCGAGCGCCTTCAGCTTGCCGCTCTTGAGATAAGGCAGCGCGACATTGCTGGCCTCGGATGTCGCATCGACCTGGTTGCCCAAGACGGCGGTGATGGATTCCGAGCCGCTCTTGTACGGAACCACGTCGAGCTTGGCACCGTACCGGGTCTGCAGCACGCCCTGGACGAAGTGCGGCGTGCTGCCGGTGCCGGCGGTTGCCCAGTGGAAGCCCGAGCCGACCTTGGAGGCGGCAATGAACTCTTTCAGATCCTTGTACGGCGAGTTGGGGGGCACCAGGATCACCGACGGTGCGACGCCGATCATCGCCACGGGAACGAGGTCGTCATCCTTGTAAGGCAGGTTCTTCTTGATCATGCCGTTGGATATCACGCCCGCCGCGCTCACCAGAAAGGTGTAGCCGTCGGGTGCGCTCTTGGCAACGATGTCGGCGCCGATCGAGGCGCCGGCACCAGGCTTGTTGTCGACCACGATCGGCTGGCCCAGTGCCTTGGAAGCGTTCTCCGCGGCGAGGCGCGCCATGATGTCATTGGCGCCGCCAGCCGAGAACGGCACCACCAATCGGATTGCCTTGGTCGGCCAGGCCTGTGCGCCAGCAGCGCCGGCAGACAGGGCAGCGGCGAGTCCGGTCGCGACCGCAATGCCCAATGTTCTTGTCATGAATGTCTCCTTGTCGTGAGGACGAGCTCACCGGGTTCGATGTGCAACGAGTATCTGCAAACCGCGAGCGCGGCGGAACGGCGCTTCGCGCGGTGTTTGCATAGGAGTCGCTTATGGAAGATCTTTTGTCTGGGCTTCCTCAAAGCGACTGATGCCAGGGTCCGAACTGCCAAGCCTTGCGGTATACGCCCGCCGCGATATGCCTTACAAACTCGCACCGGTGACGATGGCTGCTGGCCACCTGGCATCTGTCCATAGCGAATCGCCGGCACCGGGGAGGGCGCATGGAGAAAAGCAGAACGCATGGGTTGTCCGCCAAGTCGGGCGACGAATCGACAGATGGCGTGGAGGTCGCCGCCGACGAAGCGCAGTTGCTCGCTGACCGTCGGGCGGCCATTCGAGGCACGACCGAGTTGCCCGCAGGAAACTGCGGCCTGGCACTCTCCGGCGGTGGCATTCGCAGTGCAACGTTCTCGTTGGGCGTGCTTCAGGCCATTGCGGAAGCGCGTGCCTGGCGACCTGCTTCCACGAGTTACGAGACCTTGGCGGGGGACGAATTTCGGGCGTCACTCCTGTCTCAGTTCGACTACCTGTCAACGGTCAGTGGTGGCGGCTACATCGGCGCCTTTTTGTGCAGCCTCTTCCAACCCGGCCGACTCCGGCCCGAAAGCGCCTCTCCTTTTGCGGCCGCCGACGACGCCGTCAGAACGCTTTCCGGCGGGCCTCCCGGCCGAATCCACGCATCCGACACTTTCACTGGTGCCGACAAGCTCAAAGCCCCACTCGCCTGGCTGCGCGAGAACGGGCGCTACCTGATACCTACCGGTGTCGGCGATGCGGTCTATGCCGCTGCGCTCGGCATCCGGGGGTGGATTGCGTTGCATTTCGTGATTGGCACGGTGCTCATCGCACTGCTCTCGGTGGTGGCGCTGGCGCGATACGGATTGCCGGTGCCAATGCTGACGGATTGGGAGCAGGCCACTCTCGCCGCGGCCCTGAGCGGAACAACATTCGTTCAATCGATTTGGTGGAGTTCACTGTTCCCGATCGCGGTCCTGCCGTTGCTGCTTTGGGCACTGCCGGCCGGCGTGGGCTACTGGCTCTCCTTTCAGACCAAGGACGGCCACAGTGCACCGCTGAACGTGCCCGTGTTCGGCATGTTGGCCGGAGCTGCCGTGTTGGTGCTCATGGCATGGATGGAACCCGGTAGCGCATTCGGCCCGATCGATTTGCATGCGGCATGGTTGCCTATGAGCAAGTGGGCTGTTCGCCAGATCCTCTGGATGGCGCTGGCCGCCATCGCCTTCCTGGGCGTGGTCTTCTACATGGCGATTGCCTTGTGGTTCAAGCTGGCCGTCGAACAACGGGTCGCGATGACCCACTTGCTTTCAAACGCGCTGATCACGATCGGGGCCTTGCTTCTGGTGGGAACCGTCGAGACGATTGGCCAGACGCTGTATCTCAAACTGACCGAAGAGGGGGCCGGCTACGGGCCTGTATTGACGCCGGCAGCGCTCGTGACTGGGCTGGTCTGGCTGGTGAAGACGGGCGCGGGCTATCTCACCAAGACCACCAAGTCCAACTTGTTGGCCAAGATCCCGCTGACAACGCTGGGCGGTGCCGCCGGCATCGTGATCTTCGTGCTGGTGGCCTCGCTTTGGGAGCTTGCAGTCGCTGCACTTGTCTGGATGGGAGAGCGGCCCGACGCCACGAACTTTGCTGACCCATCGCACGTCCAGTTCCTGTGGATTCTTGCCGTGGCCATCCTGCTGCTGGCAACAATCGTCGGCCAGTTCCCCAGCTTCATCAACCTCTCGAGTCTGCAATCCTTCTACAGCGCGCGCTTGACCCGAGCCTACCTCGGTGCATCAAACGGGGAGCGGTTCACAGGAGATGCCAATCGGCTGACCGTCGCGGAGCCGCTGCCCAAAGACAACCTGATGCTCAAGGATTTTTTTGAGCCCAGGCAAGGAATCAAGGCGGCACGTCTCACGACGGTGGCGCCGCTGCACATCATCAACGTCACGTTGAACAAGACCGTCGATCCCGCTGAGCAATTGGTGCAGCGAGATCGCAAGGGGCAGCCCTTGGCGGTACTGCCGTTCGGCTTCTCCGTCGATGGCGTCATGACACCTTTTGTGGAAAGGAAGTCCGCCTCGGAGATCTATTCGGTTCTCGGGGTAGGCCAATGGATAGGCACTTCCGGCGCCGCCTTCTCGACTGGCATCGGACGAGAGACGACGCTGGGGATGTCACTGTTGATGGGCATTGCCAACGTTCGCCTCGGAATCTGGTGGGGGTCGGGATACGGGACCCGGACGACGCCCTACGGCCTGCGGTGGGTGACGGCGGGCATCGGTGCGGTGTTCCGGACGCAGACCTATCTCTCCTACGAGTTTCGCGCGAGATTCTTCGGCATGCATCGCCAGTGGCAGTACCTGTCGGATGGCGGGCACTTCGAAAACACGGGCATCTATGAACTGCTTCGCGGCGAAAGGAGGCTTGGTCTGATCGTCGCGAGCGACAACGGTGCAGACCCCACCTACGCTTTCGCAGACCTGGCCAACCTGATCAGGCTGGCACGCATAGATCTCCGCGTCGATATCAGCGTCGTCAGTGACTTCGCAGGATGGCCGAGGCTGATCAACGTGTTCGGCAAACCCGATGACTTCCTGGACAGGCCCGCCAAGTCGGAGGCCCCCGCGACGGAAGGTCGTCGCAAGCCATTCGCGATCTTGCTGAAGGCGACCCAGTCGGATTCGGGCGCCGTCACCTGGATTGTCCTTCTCAAGCCAGCCAATCATGACAGTGCCACCGCCGATGTTCGGCAGTACGCCACGGGGCATCCGAGCTTTCCGCAAGAGCCCACGACGGATCAATTCTTCGACGAGGCGCAGTGGGAAAGCTATCGCGCACTCGGCTACCTCACTGCCAGCCAAGTCTTGAAGACCGAGGTATTCGGTGACGTGTTGAGGTATGTCAAAAGCGATGGGAAGCCGGACCCCAAGGCGACCGACCCGGACGCGAGCGGCTTGTAGCCGACGTCGCCGAGGGAGGAACTGCTCGAATGGCACACTCCAAACCCCTGCGCGTGCTTGCGCGATCTTGTAGCAATCATTGCAGCATGAGATATTTGCTTCATGATCGATTGGATGGTTCTCACCGCGTCGCTTCCCACGACCCCCAGCGGGCTGCGCGTGCGCATCTGGCGCTCGCTCAAGACGACCGGCTGCGCCACGTTGCGCGAGGGTGTCTACATCCTCCCGGCCACCGCCTCATCGGCGAATGACTTGTGGGCCATCGAGAAGGCCATCCAGGAGGGCGGTGCAGGCGCGCACATGCTCAAGCTGCAGGCGCGTGACGCCGCACAAGAGAGGGCCTTTCGTGCGCTCTTTGATCGCAGCGCGCAATACGTCGATTTTGCCCAGTCGCTCAAGGGCGCTCGCAAGGCTGTCAAGACCGCGGGTGAACCGGAGCTGCGCAAGCTGCTGCGCACCCTTGACCGGCAACTGCAGGCGATTCGTGCCATTGACTACTTTCCAGGCAAGTCAAGCGCCGGCGCGGCCGACGGCCTCGAGACGCTGCGGGCGGAAATTGAGAAGAAGCTTTCCCCAGGCGAGCCCGCACCGAGTGCCGGCGCGATCGAGCGCCTGGCGAGAGAGTCCTTCCAGCGCAGGACATGGGCAACACGCAAGCGTCCCTGGGTGGACCGGCTCGCCACCGCCTGGCTGGTTCAGCGCTTCGTCGATGCCGAGCCGCGCTTTCTGTGGCTTGACGACCCGAAGAAGTGCCCGCGGTCCGCGCTCGGCTTCGACTTCGACGGCGCCCGGTTCACGCACCTGGGGGACAAGGTCACCTTCGAGGTCGTCGCCCACACCTTCGGCCTGGAAGACGACGCCGCGCTCAAGCGCCTCGGCGAGCTGGTGCACTACATCGACATCGGAGGCATCCCGGTCGACGAAGCTGCCGGTGTCGAGACGATGGTGCGCGGCCTGCAGGCCCAACACGACAACGACGACGCACTGTTCGCTGCGTCGCGCACCTTCTTCGACACCCTGTACGCCGCGATGCGGCTCGCCAAATGACCCCTACCGCCGCCACCGTTGCAGACGCAGCGCCTGAGCCCGTGACTTTCGGCGAGGCGTTCGTCTACTGGCTCAAGCTCGGCTTCATCAGCTTTGGCGGCCCGGCCGGGCAGATCGCCATCATGCACGAGGAGCTGGTCGAGCGGCGCCGCTGGATTTCGGAGAACCGCTTCCTGCACGCGCTCAACTACTGCATGGTCCTGCCCGGTCCCGAGGCACAGCAGCTGGCCACCTACATCGGCTGGCTCATGCACCGGACCTGGGGCGGCATCGTTGCCGGTGGCCTGTTCGTGTTGCCGTCGCTGTTCATCCTGGTGGCTCTGTCCTGGATCTACATGGCCTTCGGCACTGTCCCGGCTGTGGCAGGCCTCTTCTACGGCATCAAGCCGGCGGTAACGGCCATCGTTGTTTCGGCCGCGTACCGCATCGGCTCGCGTGCACTGAAGAACAGCTGGCTCTGGGGCATTGCCGTGGCGGCCTTCATCGCCATCTTCGCCGCGAACCTGCCGTTCCCACTCATCGTTCTCGGTGCCGGCGTCATTGGCTACTTCGGTGGCCGCTACGTCCCCGACAAGTTCGCGGTCGGTGGAGGCCATGGCAAGGCAGTTGAAGGTTTCGGGCCCGCCATCATCGACGACAGCACCCCCACGCCGGCACACGCGCTCTTCAGGTGGAAGCGCTTCACGCAAGTCCTTGTGGTGTCACTCGCGCTGTGGGCCATCGGCATTGGAGGACTGACTCTTGCATACGGTTGGAACGCCGTTCTCACGCAGATGGCATGGTTCTTCACGAAGGCGGCACTGCTGACCTTCGGCGGGGCCTACGCGGTGCTGCCCTACGTTTACCAGGGGGCCGTTGACCACTACCACTGGCTCACGGGGCCGCAGATGATTGACGGGCTGGCGCTGGGCGAGACCACGCCAGGGCCGCTCATCATGGTCGTCTCGTTCGTCGGGTTCGTCGGCGGCTGGACGAAGGCAATCTTCGGAACGGAGTCGCTGTTCCTGTCCGGCGCGGTTGCGGCAACGGTAGTCACCTTCTTCACGTTCTTACCGTCGTTCTTCTTCATCTTGCTCGGAGGCCCGTTCATCGAATCCACGCACGGCAACCTGAAGTTCACGGCACCGCTGACTGGCATCACCGCCGCCGTGGTGGGCGTCATCGTCAACCTCGCCGTGTTCTTCGCTTACCACGTGCTGTGGCCGTCGGGCATGTCGGGACGCTTCGAGTGGCCGGCCGCCGTCATCGGCATCGCTGCGGCCATCGCGTTGATTCGCTTCAAGGTCGGCGTCATCCCGGTGGTTCTCGTGTCGGGCCTGTGCGGGTTGGCACTGAGCTTTGCGCCTTACCTCGTGACCAGCTGATGCCGGTCACTTCAGCTCCGATCCACGTCGGCGTGACGGCCTCGACGGCTGGGAGGCCGTCGATCGTCCGCTCTCGTTTGGCCGCAGTGCGCTGTCGATCGCGCAGCAGCTGCAGCTGCGCGGCTACGACTTGTTGTCGGAGGGCTGCGTCGCTACCACTTGCCCGTCCTTCACCGGCAGCGTCGGACCCGGCTTGAAGGACGTCCGCACTGTGCCCTCCTTTCCGTCGAGGCGGTAGGTGACGTTGTAGCCGACCACCTTTTGAGATTTTTCGTTCACCGTCTTGCAGCGGTGCTCGGTCGTCGTCGTGACGTCTTTCTCCTGCATGTTCTTCTGAACCCGGTTGCCGGCATAGCCCCCGGCGGCGGCTCCGGCGACGGTGGCCAGCGTCTTGCCCTTGCCGCCACCGACGGTACTGCCCAGCAGACCGCCGGCCAGGCCGCCGACCACGGTGCCGGCAATGCGATGCTCATCCTTCACGGGCGCCTGGTGCTGCACCTGAACGTCCTCGCATTTCTCACGTGGCGTCACGACCGTCTCGAAGGCCTCCTTCACCGCGACGACCTCCGCAAACTCCGGCTTCGTCATCGTCTTGTAGCCGGTGACGGCGCCCGCGCCGAGCACCACCATCGCGATGCCGCCGACTGCTATTCCCTTGATCATTGATTTGTCCATGTGCATGTTCCCTTTCAGATCGTGCCATTTTCATCGTCGAAACGACCAGCTTGGCGCGTGTTGGCACGGTCTCGCCGACGAGGAGAGTAGCCTGTGCAATATTTCACGAACCCGTCTGTAACGCACCGTAGCGGAAGCGTGCTGCAGTCAGCATCACGCTGGGGGCGTTCCAATTGAAAAAACAGGGTCTGGTCGAGTATGGAAGAGGCCGCATTCGAATCGTCGACCGACAGGGCCTGGATGTCCAGGCGTTTGGCCTTCATCGTGCTGGGGCTGTGCGCAGCGCTCCAGGGCTGCGTGTACCTGCCTCGAACCACACAAGTGTTCGACGTGGAGTGTCGGGTGATGGTGAATCACATGATCCTCGAGGGTGGTCAGGTCGCCGCGATCCAGCACTGCGAAAACCAGGGATGCGTCGCGCTGATTGTCGGAGCCGGCATCGTCACCGCGGCGACGGTCGTCATCTCCGGAACCATCGTCGTCGTGGGCAACGTCGCGTATTGGTTCGAGAGGAAGTCCAGGTGCGCGGCCGGGTTCGTCCAGTAGCCCTGCCCACGCCAAGGCGCTTGCGGCGACGTCAAGATCGACACAATTTCACGCTGGCCAGATGCGCCTGATGCACTATGTTTTGTTGCCGGCAATTCGAAGGGGCACGCCATGCACGCCAAGGTTTCGACAATCGACAGTCCCGCCGCGATGGCCCATGTCCTGGCGATGATCATGGCCACCCATTCGGAACTCGAATTGAGCGAAATCCGCATGCTGGAAAGCCTCGACGCGTTCAGGTCGATCGGCATTTCAGAGGCGGAGTTCCTGCGCGTGGCCGACCACTTCCGCGGCGGCCCATGTCAGTCGCTGTCGAGGCATGTCTGGCTGAGCCTGGGCGATGCGGAAGTGATCGGCGAGATCCTGGACAAGGTGCACGACACCAGGAAACGTCTGCTGCTGTGCCGTCTTGCCAGCTGCATCATCATGGCGGACGGGCATGTGGAGGAGATCGAGCACCAGATCTACGAGCGCATGCTGCTGCGCTGGGGTTACACGCGCTCATCGGTGGCACAAGCCATTCTTGCCGAGCGGGTGCACCGGACAAGGGAGCGAGGGGCTGAACGAATCGGGGCGTATTAGCGCGCGCCCCAACGCTCACGCGGCCGTGCGCGGCGTCGACAGGTACTGATGGATCTGCGCGACGGCCGCGGCGCCTTCGCCGATGGCGCCGCCCACGCGCTTGACCGAACCCGAACGCACGTCGCCGACCGCGAATACACCGGGGACACTGGACTCCAGCGCCGCTGGATGGCTTCCACCATCGCCCGCGGCCAACGCGCTGCCGGTGTACACGAAGCCGTGCGGGTCGACCGCCACTTTGCAGCCCTCCAGCCAGCGGGTCTCGGGGTCTGCGCCGACGAACAGGAACACGTTGCGCAGCGCCTTTTCATCCTCGACCCCGGCACGGTGGTCGCGCCATGTGACCGCCGCCAGCCCGCCGGGCGCGTCGCCATGCAGCCGGGTGATCTCGGTGTGCGGTCTCAGTTCGATGTTGGCGGTGGCCTCGATGCGGTCGATCAGATAGCGCGACATGCTCGCCGCGAGGCTCGGCCCGCGTACCAGCATGTGGACCTTGGAGGCGTGCTGTGACAGGAATACCGCGGCCTGGCCGGCGGAGTTCCCGCCGCCCACCAGCACCACCTCGGTCCGCGCGCACATCGTCGCTTCGAGCGCCGACGCCCAGTACCAGATGCCCCGACCTTCGAACTCGTTCAACCGCGGCACCGCTGGACGGCGGTAGCGCGCCCCGCTGGCGATGACCACGGTGCGGGTCCGCAGGCGCCGGCCATCGGTGAGCCGGACGATGAGTTCGCGATCGGGTCCGGTGCGCGCGCAGTCGAGCGACTGCGCCTCGGCCGGGATCAGCAGTTCGGCGCCGAATTTCTGCGCCTGCACATAGGCCCGGCCGGCGAGCGCACCGCCGGAGATGCCGGTCGGGAAGCCGAGGTAGTTCTCGATGCGCGCACTGGCGCCGGCCTGACCGCCGTAGGCACGGCAATCGAGCACGACGACGCGCAGCCCTTCGGAGGCGGCGTACACCGCCGTCGACAGCCCGGCAGGCCCGGCCCCGACCACGGCCACGTCGAACAGCTCGTCGTGATCCACGGTGTCGACCATGCCGATGCAGCGGGCCAGCGCGTTGTCGGCCGGGTTGAGGAGCACCGATCCGTCGGGGCAGACGACCAGGGGTTCGCCGGCGGCGGCGCCGTATTGCTCCATCAGCGCCGCGGCGCAGGTGTCCTGGCTGGCGTCGACCACGTGATAGGGCTCACCGTTGCGGCGCAGGAAGTTCTGCAGCCGCAGCAGGTCGGCGGAGCCAGGCTGGCCGATCAGTACCGGGCCGCTCGCGCCGGCCTCGATGAGCGCCACGCGTCTGAGGATCAGCGCGCGAACCAGGCGCTCGCCGAGGTCGGCCTCGGCAATGATGAGCGCTCGCAACTGACCGGGAAGCAGCAGCAGCACCTCCACGTCTTCCTGGGCGATGCCGTCGACCAGCGCGGGCTTGCCGGAGAGCGTGCCCACCTCGCCCATGAAGTGGCCGCGGCCGTGTCGCACGATGGGCGTGATGCGGCCCAGGCCGTCGCGCTGGCTGACGGCCAGGACGCCCTGGAGCACGACGAACAGGCCCGGGCTGGCTTCGCCCGCGGTGACCAGGCGCGTGCCGCTCGGGTGTGTTTGCAACGTGCCGAACCGGTGCATCCGCGCCAGTTCGGCCTCGGTGAGCACGGGGAACATCTGGTGGCGGCGAGAAAGGAGCTCGCTGGGTGCGTCGTCGGCCATGGCAACTCCGATGGGGGCATTGGCTGACTAGACGATAAGCGAAAGCGCGGCGCCGGTGCGGCCATCGCTGGGTAGCGACGGCTGGAGGCCGTCCAGCCGCGATTCAGCTGGCAGCGCCGCTAGTCGTTCTTGGGCTCTGGCGGCGCGACCACAGGCCGCAGCAGGCGAGAGACCGGGCCGAAGAACTCCGTCACGCTGACCCCTCGCGGCGCCAACTCTCGGCCCTCGAGCATGTCGGCGATCGCCTGCTCGAGCTCGGCCAGTTCTTCCGGTGTCTTTGGCGGTTCCATGACCACGACTCTAGGTCGGCACGGCCGCAGCTCGGCGCCGTTTATCGGGCGTCGATGGCCGTTCGTGCGTCAGGTGTCGCGCAGCAGTCAGCTCTTGGGGTGCCAGAGCAAAAAGCCGACGACGCCGGTGCTGGCCAAGCACTTGGTTTCGGTATTGCTGCCGCTCGCAGCTCCGTTCAGATCGGCCAGACGGACAAGCCCTGCAACTTGCGCCACGCTGCCGAGCAAGCCAATGGCCGCGGCAACGAGCGCGAGGTTGAGCTTTCGCATGGGGTACTCCTTGGGGGCGGACTGCGAGTGCGGTCGTACCAGGCAACCATAGGCGCAGATGGTGCGCCGCACAATCCCAAGATCAACCTTCATTTCACGGCCCCGTTCGTCGCGAGCGCGGCCGAAAAGAAGTCGATGAAGCTGCGCACCTTCGCCGTCAGGTACTTGCGGCTGGTGTACGCGGCGAACAGCGTCGACACAGGCGTGTCGAAGCCGGGCATCACGCGCTTGAGGTCGCCGCGCTTCAGGTCCTCGGCCACCAGCCAGTCGGGCAGGTAGGCCCAGCCCAGGCCGGCGTGCACGGCGTGGTAGCTCAGCGTCGTGTCGTCGGTCTTCATCGTGGCGTGCAGGCGCAGCTTCAGCTTGCCGTCGGGGCCGGTGACTTCCAGACCGTCCAGGTTCACATACGTCGGCAGGATCGCGTCCAGGAGTTCGAGGTCGACGCTGCGCTTCGGCCAACCGACTCGTTTCAGATAGGCCGGCGTCGCGACGAGGTGAAACTGCAGCGTGCACAGCGGCCGCACGATCAGGGTCGGCGACGGTTCGCGTGTGACGCGCAGCGCGAGGTCATAGCCTTCCTCGACCAGATCGACCTTGCGGTTCTCGAGCCGGATGTCGACGATCACGTCGGGATGCTCGAGCTTGTACGCCGCGAGCACGTCGGCGAAACGGCGGTTCGCGCACCACACCGGCGCCGTCACCTTCAACACGCCGCGCGGCGCCTCCTGGCTCAGGCCGATCGCGGCCTCGCCGGCCTGCAGCGAGTCGAGCGCCTCGCGGCATTGTTCGAGATAGACGGTGCCGGCCTCGGTCAGGCTGAGGTGGCGGCTGGTGCGGTTCAGCAGGCGCGCGCCGAGCTGCCGCTCGAGGTGGGCGACATGCTTGCTCGCCGTCGCGGTCGACAGGCCCAGACGGTTCGCTGCGGCGACGAAACTGCCGCTTTCGACCACCTCGCGAAACACGCGCAAGCTTGTCAGGGTGTCCATGATGATTTCTTGTCAAGAAATGATTCATCTACTGTATCGGTGTAGATGAATCGCGGCGAAACCTTTAATCTCCGCATTGATGATGAAATCCCCCGTCCGACAACCCAGCTTCTACCTGCCGCATGGCGGCGGCCCGTGCTTCTTCATGGAGAACACGCGCGGTCCGGCCGACATGTGGGAACCGATGGCCGCGTTCCTGCGCGGCCTCGTCGCCACCTTGCCCGAGAAGCCCAAGGCCGTCGTCGTTGTCTCAGGCCACTGGGAAGAGCGCGCGTTCGCCGTCAACACGGCAGCCAACCCGCCGCTGCTGTTCGACTACTACGGCTTCCCCGCGCACACCTACCAGCTGAAGTACCCGGCGCCGGGTTCGCCGGCGCTGGCGCAACGCGTGCGCGGCCTGCTCGAAGCCGCCGGGCTGGCAACGGCCGAAGACGCGCAGCGCGGCCTCGATCACGGCGTGTTCGTGCCGTTCATGCTGGTGCTGCCGGACGCCGACGTGCCGGTCGTCGAGATCTCGCTGCGCGCCGACCTCGACCCGGGCGTGCACCTGCGCGCCGGCGCTGCGCTCGGTGCCTTGCGCGACGAGGGCGTGCTGGTGGTCGGCACCGGCATGAGCTTCCACAACATGCGCATGTTCGGGCCGGGCGCCGCCGAGCCGTCGAAGCGTTTCGACGCCTGGCTGACCGAGGCCGTCACCGCGCCGAGCGCCGAGGCGCGCAACGACGCGCTGATTCACTGGGAAGGTGCGCCTTCGGCGCGCGCCTCGCACCCGCGCGAAGAACACCTGCTGCCGCTGATGGTGGCGGCCGGCGCCGCCGGCGATGATGTCGGCGTCAAGGTGTTCGAAGGCCAGGTGCTCGGCGCGACGGTGTCGGGCTTCCGCTTCGGTTAGTCATTTCGGCTGCTCAACCAACCCACTCGCAAGGACTCGTCAATGATCTCCACCACCGCCTACACCCCGCGCGCCCTCGCGCTGCTGCGCATCGTCAGCGCGTTCCTGTTCATCCAGCACGGCACGGCGAAGTTCTTCGGCGTGCCGCACGTCGCGATGTTCGACGGCTTCCAGGCCGCGTCGCTGATGGGGGTGGCCGGTGCGCTCGAGCTCGTCGGCGGCGCGCTGCTGCTGATCGGTCTGTTCAGCCGCCCGACCGCGTTCGTGCTGTCGGGCTTCATGGCGGTGGCCTACTTCATGGCGCACGCGTCGCGCGGGTTCGTGCTCACGCCGATCCTGAACCAGGGCGAGCTGGCGATCATGTTCTGCTTCGTGTTCCTGTTCATCAGCGCGGCCGGTGGCGGCGCCTGGAGCGTCGACGCCGCGCGCGCCAAGACCGCGTCCTGATCAGGGCAGCGGCGGACTCCGCACCACAGCCGCCTGCGTGTCAGGCGGCTGTTGGCTTTCCGGGCCGTCCGATTCGTCAATCGCCGCGATGTTCTGGGCCAGCTGGCCCTTCGGCCCCTGCACGATCTCGAAGCGGACGCGGCCGCCTTGCTTCAGGGTGCGAAAGCCATCCATCTGGATGGCCGAGAAATGGGCGAAGATGTCCTCGCCGCCGGCTTCGGGTTCGATGAAACCGAATCCCTTCGCGTCGTTGAACCACTTGACGATGCCGGTGGCCATGCCGTCCTCCCTGCACACGCCAGCATTCGTGACGCGCGTCACATTTTCCTGCCGCCGGAAATCGACTGTCAAGAACGGGAACCCCCGGCTGCGGCCTGAAGAGGCGCGTCTGGCCCCATGCATTTCAGGGCTTGCAGAACGCGGGTCGAGCGCAATATGGGAACGGTGTTAACGTGACTTGGCGGTGACTTTGGTCAACGCAGTTAGTGCATCAACTCGATAGAATGATTCCATGCCCGACGAACCCGCTTCCCCGCCCACACCCCCCGTGGTGCGACCCCGCCCCGACGACGGGCAGGGTGCGGTCGTGGTCGAGCGCCAGACCCAGAAGACCGAGCCGCCGCGCATGTACCAGGTGGTGCTGCTCAACGACGACTACACGCCGATGGAGTTCGTCGTGATGGTGCTGCAGGAGTATTTCAAACACGACCTCGAAACCGCAACCCAGATCATGCTGAAAATTCACCATGACGGGCGAGGCGTTTGTGGCGTCTACTCGAAGGACGTCGCAGCGACAAAGGTTGAATTGGTGTTGGCCGCCGCACGCCGCGGTGGCCACCCGTTGCAATGCATTATGGAGGCCGCATGATTGCCCAGGAACTTGAAGTCAGCCTGCACATGGCGTTCGTCGAGGCGCGCCAGCAGCGCCACGAATTCATCACCGTCGAGCACCTGCTGATGGCGCTGCTCGACAACCCCTCGGCCGCGGAGGTGCTGCGCGCGTGCTCGGCCAACGGCGACGATCTGCGCAAGAGCCTGCTCGGCTTCATCAAGGAAAACACGCCGACGGTCGGTGGCACCGATGAGGTCGACACGCAGCCGACGCTGGGCTTCCAGCGGGTGATCCAGCGCGCGATCATGCACGTGCAATCCACCGGCAGCGGCAAGAAGGAAGTGACTGGCGCGAACGTGCTGGTGGCGATCTTCGGCGAAAAGGATTCGCACGCCGTCTACTACCTGCACCAGCAGGGCGTGACGCGCCTGGACGTGGTCAACTTCATCGCCCACGGCATCAAGAAGTCCGATCCGCCGGAGCCGGCCAAGCCGAGCGACGGCAGCGCGAGCGGCAACGAGAGCGAGAAGGAAGAGGGCGACGGCAAGGGTTCGCCGCTGGATCAGTTCACCCAGAACCTGAACCAGATGGCCAAGGACGGCAAGATCGATCCGCTGATCGGCCGCGAGCACGAGGTCGAGCGCGTAATCCAGATCCTGTGCCGGCGGCGCAAGAACAACCCGCTGCTGGTCGGCGAGGCCGGTGTCGGCAAAACCGCGATCGCCGAGGGCCTGGCCTGGCGCATCACGCAGAACGAGGTGCCCGAGATCCTCGCGGACTCCGTCGTCTACTCGCTCGACATGGGCGCGCTGCTGGCCGGCACCAAGTACCGGGGTGACTTCGAGCAGCGCCTGAAGGGTGTGCTCAAGCATCTGAAGGACCAACCGAACGCGGTGCTGTTCATCGACGAGATCCACACGCTGATCGGGGCCGGTGCGGCCTCGGGCGGCACGCTGGATGCAAGCAACCTGCTGAAGCCCGCGCTCAGCAATGGCGCGATGAAGTGCATCGGCGCGACCACCTTCACCGAATACCGCGGCATCTTCGAGAAGGACGCGGCGCTCTCGAGGCGCTTCCAGAAGGTCGACGTGATCGAGCCGTCGGTCGAGGAGACCGTCGAGATCCTGAAGGGGCTGAAGTCGCGCTTCGAAGAGCACCACAGCGTCAAGTACGCGGTCGGTGCGCTGCAGGCCGCGGCCGAACTGTCGGCCAAGTACATCAACGACCGCCACCTGCCCGACAAGGCGATCGACGTGATCGACGAGGCCGGCGCCGCGCAACGCATCCTGCCCAAGAGCAAGCAGAAGAAGACCATCACGCGCAACGAGGTCGAAGAGATCGTCGCGAAGATCGCGCGCATCCCGCCCGCGAGCGTGTCCAGCGACGACCGTTCCAAGCTCAAGACGCTGGACCGCGACCTGAACAGCGTCGTGTTCGGCCAGGAGCCGGCGGTCGAGGCGATTGCCGCCGCGATCAAGATGGCGCGCTCGGGCCTGGGCCGGCCGGACAAGCCGATCGGCTCGTTCCTGTTCAGCGGCCCGACCGGTGTCGGCAAGACCGAGGTCGCGAAGCAACTCGCGTACATCCTCGGCGTCGAGCTGATTCGCTTCGACATGAGCGAGTACATGGAGCGCCACGCGGTCAGTCGCCTGATCGGCGCGCCTCCCGGCTACGTCGGCTTCGACCAGGGCGGTCTGCTGACCGAGGCGGTGTCGAAGAAGCCGCATGCCGTGCTGCTGCTCGACGAGATCGAGAAGGCGCATCCGGATGTCTTCAACGTGCTGCTGCAGGTCATGGACCACGGCACGCTGACCGACAACAACGGGCGCAAGGCCGACTTCCGCAGCGTCATCATCATCATGACGACGAATGCCGGCGCCGAGACGATGAACAAGGCGACGATCGGCTTCACGACGGCGCGCGAACAGGGCGACGAGATGGCCGACATCAAGCGCCTGTTCACGCCCGAATTCCGCAACCGCCTCGACGCGGTCGTGAGTTTCAAGGCGCTCGACGAAGAGATCATCCTGCGCGTGGTCGACAAGTTCCTGTTGCAGCTCGAGAGCCAGCTCGGCGAGAAGAAGGTCGAGGTCACCTTCACCGATGGCCTGCGCAAGCAGCTCGCGAAGAAGGGCTTCGATCCGCTGATGGGCGCGCGGCCGATGCAGCGCCTGATCCAGGACACGATCCGCCGTGCGCTGGCCGACGAACTGCTGTTCGGGCGCCTCGTCGATGGTGGCCGCCTGACCGTCGATGTGGACGCCGATGGCAAGCCGGTGCTCGACATCCAGCCGACGAAGAAGAGCGACAAGCCCAAGGCCGAACCGGCGACGGCGTGACGCTCACGGCGCGTTGCCTGTCGACAGCGCAGCGGGGCCCTTCGGGGCCCCTTCTCTTTGGTGCTCGGCGTTCGGCGCTCAGAACGCGGCCGCGGGATCCTGCTTGAAGAAGCCGCGCAGCAAGTCGTAGAGGCGTGGGTGCGCGCTCTTGAAGTCGTGAGGGGCCACGAAGAAGGCTTCCGACGCGACCGCGAAGAACTCTTCCTCGGCCTCGGCCGCATACGGATCGAGCAACGTGTCGTCGCCGGCATCGACGCGCGCGCAGAACCCGTCGTATTCGTCGCCGAGCACCCGAACCCATTCGTCCCGCGCGGCACGGTCGGGCAGGGCGGGCACGCCATCGGCCTCGCCGTCGCGCATGTCCAGCACATGCACGAACTCGTGGATCACGACGTTGTAGCCGACCGCGGCAGACGCTGCGGCGTCGTCCACGTCGAACCACGACAGCATCACCGGCCCGCCCTGCATCGCTTCGCCGGAAAGCTCTTCCTCGTAGTGGTGCACGACGCCGGCCTCGTCGACGAACTCGCGCTGCGCGACCACCGCGTCGGCGTGCACGACGATGCCGACGAAGCCGTCGTACCACGCCAGCCCGAGCTTGAGCACCGGCAGGCAGGCCTGCGCGGCGATCGCGACGGCCATCTCGTCATCGACCGTCAGCCCTTCGGTGCCGGTGAACTCCTTGGCCGCGAGGAACAGCGTGGCCATGTCGCGCAGCTGCGCGACGTCGTCGGCGCTGCGCGCGGCAAGAAACGGGAAGCGTGCGAGTGTCAGCCGCCACAGCGCATCGGGGATCGCGCGCCGCTCAAGCGTGCGCGCCGTGCGCCGGCGCTTGAGCCAGTCCAGCACCACGGCTCAGACGGCGCCGGGCCGCCCCAAGGCGGCTGAGCGCCCCCTCGGGGGGCAGGAGCAGAGCGACGTGGGGGTAAACATCTCAGGCCAGCGCTTCGGCCGGGCTCAGGCGCGCCCAGCCGTCGGCGCTCCAGCGCAGAACCTGCGCGCGCAGCGACGCCGCGTGGTCGAGGTCCCAGTCGCTCAGGACGTGGCGCATGAGCCCGGGCGCAAGCGGTTCGCTGGCCGGGCGGTGGGTGTGGCCGTGCACGAGTACGCTGGAGCGCGTGGCGCGCAGCGCGTCGATCGCCGTCGGCGCGTCGACGTCGGCCCATTCGCCCTCGTGCGCGGCCGTTCTTCGCTCGCTCTCGGAGCGGAGGTTGCGCCCGATCACGCGCCGCTCGGCGAGCGGCTTCGCGAGTGCCTGCGCCTGCCAGGCCGGATTGCGCACCATGCGGCGGAACTGCTGGTAGTCGGTATCGGCGAGGCACCAGGCATCGCCGTGCGACAGCAGCGTGCGCGCATCGAACGCGCACAGCACGGTCGGGTCGGGCAGCGCGCGAACGCCGCAGGCGTCGAGCATCTCGCGGCCGAGCAGAAAGTCGCGGTTGCCGACCATGAAGGACACCGGGCGGCGCGCCGCCGCCTGCGTCAGCAATGCGGCGCCGACCGCCTCGAAACCTTCGAAGCGCGCGTCGTCACCGACCCAGGCCTCGAACAGATCGCCGAGGATGAAGACGGCGTCGGCCGGGGTGTTCAGCAGGTACTCGCGCGCGGCCGCGACGGTGCGTGGCGTGTCGTCGGCCAGGTGCAGATCGCTGATGAAATCGATGCGCCGCCATGACGGCGGCGCGACGACTTCGTGCGCTTGCGCCTCCACGTCCGGCGTCGCGGGCTTCAGCCGACGCGCTTGGCGCTGAGGATCAGCACGTCCTCGACCGGCACATCGCCGTGCCCACCCTTGCTGCCGGTCTTGACGCGTTCGATCGCGTCGACGACCTCGGTGCCGGACACGACCTTGGCGAACACCGCGTAGCCCCAGCCCGAGGCGCTCTCGGCGGTGAAGTTCAGAAACTTGTTGTCGGTCGCGTTGATGAAGAACTGCGACGTGGCCGAATGCGGCGCCGAGGTGCGCGCCATCGCCAGCGTGTAGCGGTCGTTCTTCAGGCCGTTGTTGGCCTCGTTCTGGATTGTGGCGTTGGTGGCCTTCTGGCGCATGCCGGGTTCGAAGCCGCCGCCCTGGATCATGAAGCCGGGGATCACGCGGTGGAACACCGTGCCGTCGTAGTGGCCGGCGTCGACGTACTCGAGGAAGTTCTTGGCCGACAGCGGCGCCTTGGCTTCGTCGAGTTCGACACGGATCGTGCCCTTGCTGGTTTCGAGGTCGACTTGTGTGCCCATGCTATTTCTCCAGAGTTGCCTTGTTGATCGTGATCGGTGTGAGCGGCACGTCGTCGTGCATGCCTTTGCTGCCGGTCGGAACGTCGCGGATCTTGTCGACGACCTCCATGCCGGAGACGACCTTGCCGAAGACCGCGTAGCCGTTGCCGTCGCGCGCGTTGGCGGCGTCGAGGCGGTCATTGTCCTTGACGTTGATGAAGAACTGCGAGGTCGCGGAGTTCGGGTCGTTGGTGCGCGCCATCGCGACGCTGCCGCGCACATTGCTCAGGCCGTTGCGACTCTCGAGCACGATCGGTGCGCGTGTCGATTTTTCCTTCAGGTCGGCAGTCATGCCACCACCCTGGATCATGAAGGTCGGGATGACGCGGTGGAACACCGTGCCGTTGTAGTGGCCGGCCTTCACGTACGTGATGAAGTTCTCCACCGTCTTCGGGGCCTTGGCCGCGTCGAGTTCGATCACGATGTCGCCGGCCGAGGTCGCGAGCTTGACCTTCTGAGCTTGGGCGGCGGCGCTGGCGAACAAGGTCGCCGCGGTCATCGAGGCGATGATCGCGGCGCGACTCGAACGAGAAATCGAATGCGTCACTTGGCGTCTCCTGTCGGTGGTGTGCTGGTCGCGGTGGAGGCGTTTGCGCGGGCGCCGTGCTTGTAGAGATCGCGCACGATCGCGAGCTTGGGCGGCACCGTCACGTTGGCGGGATCGAGCTTGAGCGCGCGTGCGTACGACTGCGCCGCGAGCGCCGCGTGCACGTCGCCGAGGTTCTCGTGCGCCGTCGCGTAGCTCGGGTTGGTGCGCAAGGCCTGCTCGAGTGTCGCGGCAGCCTTGGCGTAGTCGCCGGCGCCGGCGTACAGCACCGCGAGGTTGTTGTAGGGCTCGGCGAGATCGGGGTGGTCGGCGCTGATCTGCTGGAACAGCGCGATGGCTTCGGCCTGGCGCTTGGCATCGGACAGCATCACCGCCTTGACGAAGCGCATCTGCGCATCCTTCGGGTGCGTGCTGAGGAAGTCGTCGGCCCGCTGCATCGCCGCAGCCGGCTGGCCGGCGTAGTACAGGCGCTGCACCTCGCTCAGCTCGTCCGCCTGGGCCGCGAGCGCGGTGCCCAACAAGGCGATCAGCAGCAGTCGATTGAAGTGGGTGATCAAACCAGGCATCGGCGTGGTGAATGGCAAGGGACGGGCAGCAAGCAGGAGGTTCGCCGATCCGCGGCCAGCCGCAGACTTTGCGCGAAGGCGGCCCGGTATACTGCCCCGATTGTAGTGCAGGCCACTCTTGCGAAAGACGCCGCCGCGGCCCCGGCCGAGGCGCTTCTGGCACAGTCTGGCAGCCCCGCGACACCCACTGATCTGAACTTTGCGTGACGGCCACAGCTCGACGTTGCCGCGCGCTCGAACACGTTTCCCGGCTCATGACGCTCCGCATCCACAACACGCTCACGCGAGCCCTCGAAACCTTTGTGCCGCTGGAGCCGAATCACGTGCGCATGTATGTGTGCGGCATCACGGTGTACGACCTGTGCCATGTCGGGCACGCGCGCATGATGATCGCGTTCGACCTGATCTATCGCTGGCTGCGCACGCTCGGGTATCAGGTCACTTACGTACGCAACATCACCGACATCGACGACAAGATCATCCGCCGCGCACTCGAACGCCAGATGGGGATCCGCGCGCTCACCGACGAGATGGTGGCCGAGATGCACACCGACCTCGGGCGCTTGGGCGTGCTGCCGCCGACGCACGAGCCGCGTGCCACCGAGTTCGTGCCGCAGATGCTGGCGATGATCGGCGCGCTCGAGGCGAAGGGCCTGGCTTACCGTTCCGGCAACGGCGACGTGAACTATGCGGTGCGCAAGTTTCCAGGCTACGGCAAGCTCTCCGGCAAGTCGATCGACGAGCTGCGCTCGGGCGAGCGCGTCGCGGTGCTCGAGGGCAAGGACGATCCGCTCGACTTCGTGCTCTGGAAGGCCGCGAAGGCCGAAGAGCCGGCGGATGCGAAGTACGAGTCCGAGTTCGGCGTCGGCCGGCCCGGCTGGCACATCGAGTGCTCGGCGATGGCCTGCGCGCTGCTCGGCGAGCAGTTCGATCTGCATGGCGGTGGTGCCGACCTGCAGTTCCCGCACCACGACAACGAGATCGCGCAAAGCGAGGGGGCGACGTCGAAGCCGCCGGCGGTCGTGTGGGCGCACAACGGCCTGCTGAACGTCGACCAGGTGAAGATGTCCAAGTCCCTCGGCAACTTCTTCACCATTCGCGAGGTGCTCGCACGCTACGACGGCGAGACGGTGCGCTTCTTCATGCTGCGCACCCACTACCGCAGCCCGTTCAGCTTCAGCGACGCGAACCTCGACGATGCGCGCGCCTCGTTGCGCCGCCTGTACACCGCGCTCGACGGCCTGGACGTGGCGGCGGCGCCGATCGACTGGTCGCAGCCGCAGGCCGCGGCCTTTCATGCGGCGATGAACGACGACTTCAACACACCGGTCGCAGTGGCGGTACTGTTCGAGCTCGCGAACGAGCTGAACCGGACGCGCTCTCTGAGTACTGCCGCGCTGCTCAAAGGCCTGGCCGACACGCTCGGCATCCTGCAGCAATCGCCGCGCGCCTATCTGCAGGCGGGCAATACCTTGGACGCCGACAGCATCGCCGAGCGCATTGCCGCGCGTGCCGCGGCCAAGCAAGCGCGCGACTTCGCGCTGGCCGACAAGATCCGCGACGACCTGCTCGCGCAAGGGATCGTGCTGCAGGATTCGCCCACCGGCACCACCTGGATGAAATCCTGATGCCCGCACGCGCCAGCGAGCCGAGCGCGGCAATGGCGACCGATGGCGGCGCCGTTCGGCCAGTCACACCTCACTACTGGGACGAGGCCTGTAAGCACCTGAGCAAACGCGATCGGGTGATGCGCAAGCTGATCCCGCAGTTTGCCGAGGGCCGCCTGCAAAGCCGCGGCGACGCCTTCACGACCCTGGCGCGTTCGATCGTCGGACAGCAGATCTCGGTGAAGGCCGCGCAGTCGGTCTGGAATCGCTTCGTCGGCCTGATGCCACAACCGTCGACCCACCTGGCGCCCGCCGGCGTGCTCGCGCTCGAAACCCTGTCGGCGCGCGCCGCGGGGCTCTCGGCACGCAAGGTCGAGTACCTCGTGGACCTGGCGGCGCACTTCGAATCGGGCGCGGTCCATGTGGCGCAATGGCAGCAGATGGACGACGAAGCCATCATCGAGGAGCTGGTTGCGATCCGCGGCATCGGCCGCTGGACGGCCGAGATGTTCCTGATCTTCCACCTGATGCGGCCGAACGTGATGCCGCTCGACGACATCGGGCTGCTCAAGGGCATCAGCATCAACTATTTCAGCGGCGAGCCGGTATCGCGTGCCGAGGCGCGCGAGGTCGGCGAGGCCTGGGCGCCGTTCCGCTCGGTTGCGACTTGGTACATCTGGCGCAGTCTGGATCCGCTGCCGGTAGACTACTAGGGTTGGGATAGACGCCTTCAACCCGAAGGAACACACGAATGAGCAAACGCCACTTCCTCGAATTCGAGCAGCCGGTTTCCGAGCTCGAATCCAAGATCGAAGAACTGCGCTATGTGCAGAACGAGTCGGCGGTCGACATCTCCGAAGAGATCGACCGCCTCGGCAAGAAGAGCCTGCAGCTCACCAAGGACATCTACGCCAGCCTCACGCCCTGGCAGGTGACGCAGATCGCGCGGCACCCGCAGCGCCCGTACACGCTGGACTACGTGAACGAGATCTTCACCGACTTCCAGGAGTTGCACGGCGATCGCGCGTTCGCCGATGACCAGTCGATCGTCGGCGGCCTGGCCCGTTTCAATGGCCAGGCCTGCATGGTGATCGGCCACCAGAAGGGGCGCGACACCAAGGAGCGCGGCCTGCGCAACTTCGGCATGTCACGGCCAGAGGGCTATCGCAAGGCCCTGCGCCTGATGAAGCTGGCGGAGAAGTTCGGTCTGCCGGTGTTCACCTTCGTCGACACGCCGGGCGCCTATCCCGGCATCGGCGCCGAGGAGCGCGGGCAATCGGAGGCCATCGGCCGCAACATCTTCGAGATGGCGCAGCTCGAGGTCCCGATCATCGTCACGATCATCGGCGAGGGCGGCTCGGGCGGCGCGCTCGCGATCAGCGTCGGCGATCAACTGCTGATGCTGCAGTACTCGATCTACTCGGTGATCTCGCCCGAGGGCTGCGCGTCTATCCTGTGGAAGACCTCCGAGCGCGCGTCCGACGCCGCCGATGCGTTGGGCATCACCGCACACCGCCTGAAGGCGCTCGGCCTGATCGACAAGATCGTCAGCGAACCGGTCGGCGGCGCACACCGCGACACCAAGCAGATGGCCGCGTTCCTGAAGCGCGCGCTGAACGATGCGCTGCGCCAGGTCAACGACCTGAAGCCGAAGGAACTGCTCGCACGCCGCTACGAGCGGCTGCAATCCTACGGCCGCTTCAGCGACACCAAAGAGCGCTGATCCGAGGTGAGCGCGCGTCGCATCGCCGTGGCCTACAGCGGCGGACGCGACTCGACCGCGCTGCTGCACGCGACCTTGCTCGAGGCCGCCGCGCACGGCGTGCAGGTGCTGGCGCTGCATGTGCATCATGGCTTGAGCCCGCATGCCGATGCCTGGCTCGCGCATTGCGAGGCACAGTGCCAACGCTGGGCGCGTCGCGGGCTGCCGATCGAGTTCGTTGCGCATCGATTGACCTCGGCGCCGGAACCCGGCGACAGCGTCGAGGCCTGGGCGCGGCAGGCGCGCTACCAGGCCTTGCTGGCGATGGCGTTGGCGCACGGCACGACGGTCGTGCTGCTGGCGCACCATCAACGCGATCAGGCCGAGACGTTGCTGCTGCAGGCCCTGCGCGGGGCCGGTACCGCGGGCCTGTCGGGCATGCCGCGCAGCGTCGTGCGCGACGGCATCGAGTGGAAACGACCGTGGTTGGACCGGGCCAGCGCGGCCATCGACGCCTATGTGCGCACGCACCGGCTCAAGCACATCGAGGACGACAGCAACACCGATCCGCGGTTTGCGCGCAACCGTCTGCGCCTGCAGGTCTGGCCGGTGCTGAGCGCCGCGTTCCCGCAGGCCGAAGCGGCGCTGGGCGTGTCGGCACAGTGGGCGCAGGAAGCGGACGCCGCGCTCGGCGAACTGGCCGCGATCGATCTCGCGCAGGTGGCCGGCACCAAGGGCTTGCAGATCGCCCCGTGGCTCGCGCTGTCTCCGGCGCGGCGCAGCAATGCGCTGCGGGCCTGGCTGAAACGCGAGTGCGGCGTCGGCGCGCCGGCGAGCCTGGTGCAGCGGCTGCTCGACGAGTTGCCGACGAGCCGCAACGCGCGCTGGCCGATGGAGTCCTGCGAACTGCGCCTGTACCGCGGCGTGCTGCGCAGCGAACCGCGGCCGGCTGCGTCGATGCCGCCGCGCCGCGAAACCGCGCTGCGCATTCAACGCGCAGGCGTCGTCAAACTGCCCGGCTGGGGCGGCGAGTTGCGTGTCGAGGCGGTGTCCGAGACGGGCGTGCCGCTCGCGTGGCTCGCACATGCCGAATTGCGCGAGCGCCGTGGCGGCGAGCAGTTTCAAGCCGGCGTGGCGCGGCCGCCGCGCAGCCTGAAGAAGCAGTTCCAGGACGCCGGCGTGCCGGAGTGGGAGCGCACCGGCCCGCTGGTCTACAGCGGTGGCCAGCTCGTGTTCGTGCCCGGCCTCGGGCTGGACGCGCGCGTGCTCGGTCTGCCGGGCCAGACGCTGGCGACGCTGGGCTGGGTGCCGTCCGGCATGCCGCAGCGCGGCAGCTAGAATCAAAGGCTCGCCTGCAGGCGAGCGTTCGGTTCTGTTCGTCAGCTGATTCACCGCAACACCACCCAAGATGGCACTCATAGTCCACAAGTACGGCGGCACCTCGATGGGGTCGCCGGAGCGCATTCGCAGCGTCGCCAAGCGCGTCGCCAAATGGGCCCGCGCGGGCCATCAGATGGTCGTCGTGCCCTCGGCAATGAGCGGCGAGACCAACCGCCTGCTCGGCCTCGCGAAGGAGCTCTCGCCGGAGCGCACGACGCCCGAGCTGCAGCGCGAACTCGACATGATCGCCTCCACCGGCGAGCAGGTCTCGGTCGGGCTGCTCGCGATCGCGCTGCAGGCCGAGGGCATGCCGTCGGTGAGCTACGCGGGCTGGCAGGTGCCGATCAAGACCGACTCGGCGCACACCAAGGCGCGCATCCAGAGCATCGACGACCAGCGCGTGCGCGCCGATCTGGCGGCCGGCAAGGTCGTGATCATCACCGGCTTCCAGGGTGTCGATCCGCAGGGCCACATCACGACGCTGGGCCGCGGCGGCTCCGACACCTCGGCCGTGGCCGTGGCCGCGGCGATGAAGGCCGACGAGTGCCTGATCTACACCGACGTCGACGGCGTCTACACGACCGATCCGCGCATCGTCGCCGAAGCGCGTCGTCTCACGACGATCAGCTTCGAGGAGATGCTCGAGATGGCGAGCCTGGGCTCCAAGGTTCTGCAGATCCGCTCGGTCGAATTCGCCGGCAAGTACCGCGTGCCGCTGCGCGTGCTCTCGAGCTTCACGCCGTGGGACATCGACATCGTCGAAGAGGCGAAGTCGGGCACCTTGATCACCTTTGAGGAAGACGAAAAAATGGAACAAGCCGTTGTTTCGGGCATCGCGTTCAACCGCGACGAAGCCAAAATCAGCCTGCTGGGCGTGACCGACAAGCCGGGCATCGCGTTTCACATCCTCGGTCCGGTGGCCGAGGCCAACATCGATGTCGACGTGATCATCCAGAACGTCTCGCACGACGGCCGCACCGACTTCTCGTTCACCGTGCCGCGCGGCGACTACCAGCGCACGATGGAGCTGCTCAAGGCCAAGGTGCTGCCGGTGACGGGCGCCAGCGAACTCGTCGGCGATCCGAAGATCTGCAAGGTCAGCATCGTCGGCATCGGCATGCGCTCGCACGTGGGCGTGGCGAGCCGCATGTTCAGCGTGCTGAGCGAAGAGGGCATCAACATCCAGATGATCACGACGAGCGAGATCAAGACCAGCGTCGTGATCGACGAGAAGTACATGGAGCTCGCGGTGCGGGCGTTGCACAAGGCCTTCGACCTGGAGCAGTCGGCGCCCTGAACGCCGACGATTTCGCGGGTTAGAATGCCGGCTGTCTGCGGAGCTGTGACCGAGTGGCCGAAGGTGCTCCCCTGCTAAGGGAGTATGTGGGCAAAACCTGCATCGAGGGTTCGAATCCCTCCGGCTCCGCCAGAAGAATGTCCCCTGTACGTGCACCAAGGTGCAGTCAACGTGCAGGGGATTTTTCTTTTAGTCGTTTCAATGGACGACAGTTTTCCTCGAGCGGGCCGTGGCTGCGACTGGAGTCGCGTGTGGATCAACGACGGGCACAAAGACTCCGGCAAGTGCCCCTTTGTCACAGTAACCCGGCTCAAAGCCGCCTGTCCAAACGGTTGCGACCTCGCCATCGATGCGATAGTCATCGGTCGGTCAATTACAACAGTTCAAACATGGAGGTATCGCATGAACGTTCTTAGAGGAAGTCTTCCCACGCTTGCCGGACTCGCTGTCGCGTTCCTGCTGTTGACCGCGCCCCAGCTTGCCTCGGCGCAGGCGACTCGAACGTGGGTCTCCGGCGTTGGAGATGACGCCAACCCATGTAGTCGCACGGCACCTTGCAAGACCTTTGCCGGCGCGATCAGCAAGACCGCCACCAATGGAGAGATCAACTGCTTGGACTCGGGCGGGTTCGGCGCGGTGACCATCACAAAATCAATCGCGATCGACTGCCCGGGGGTGGTCGGCGGTGTACTGAGCGCTGGATCGACCGGAATCATCGTCAATGCGGCGGGTGGTCAGGTCACGTTGCGGCATCTCGACATCAACGGAGTGGGTACTGGAATCATCGGCATCCGCATCCTCAATGCCGCATTCGTAGAAGTCGATCAGGTCACGGTCCGCGGCCATACCAATTCCGGCATCGAGGTCGTGACCTCAGCCAACTCCCACGTGACGGTTTCCAATTCGATGGTTCGTGAGAACGGACAGCACGGCATCCTGGTCGCCTCGGCAGGTGGTGTGGCCAATGTCTCGGTGTCCGGCACCACACTCGCGGCAAATGGCGCGACCGGCATTCGGGTGAACGATGGCGGATTCGCCGCGATCACCGACAGCGTTCTCACTGGCAACGGGACCCATGGGGCTACTGCCGCGTCCTCCGGCAGTCCGGCACGCATCTCGCTGGATCGGGTCGTGACCTCGTCCAACGCCAATGCGGGCGTCTTGTCCTCGGGGCCAGCCTCGACCGTTTGGCTCGCGAACGTGTTGTCGACGGGCAATGTCTATGGCCTCTACCCCGGCGGGGGCGGGGCTTACATCTCTTTCGGCAACAACCGGATCATTGGAAACACCGCGACTGATGGCACTCCGACGTCGACGGTTCCCCAAATTTGAGCGATCGCCAGCATCGGTCTGAGCATTTTTTGCTTCCTGCAACCGGCTGGCGCGGGCTCTGGCTGGCTTGTCTTGGGACCGGCGCGGCGACGAAGGCTTGCGCGGCGGACAACTAAAGTCGAGCCAGGCCGGCGGGATGTGCCCGTTCTCCTGGCTGTCATGAGGGAGGCCGCGGCTGCGCCCGGTCAAAAAGGTGGCGCGTATCATAGGTCGACGCGCGCAGCGTCGCGCCTTTCGCACGCCAATCGGCCGCTGCGTCGCCGAGGGCGAGGAGAGGATCATGTCCGTGGTGTCTCGTCTGTTGGTCTGCCTCGTGCTCGCGTTGCACGTGGCCGCTGCCTCCGCTGTGGAAATCGTCCGCTTCCCGAAGCCCGAGTTCGAGGGTGATCGTCGCTACGACTACGCCCTGCAATTGCTGCAGCTCGCGCTGTCGAAGAGCGGCACCGACTATCGGATCCAGACGGCCGAGTTCCCGATGAACCAGGAGCGCCAGGTGCTGGAAATCGAGGCAGGGCGGACGATCGACGTCGGTCCGATTCCCAGCTCTGCCGAACGCGAGGCGCGCCTGCTGCCGATTCGCATCCCGTTGAACAAGGGCCTGCTCGGATGGCGCCTGGGCCTGATTCGCAAAGGCGATCAAGGCTTGATCGCAGGGATCAATACCTTGGACGACCTGAAGCGCGTGCGGCTCGCACAGGGGCAGGAATGGCCGGACACGCAGATTCTGCTGGCCAACGGTGTCAACGTGATCACCGCCCCGAAGTACGAAGGCCTGTTCAAGATGCTCACAGGCAAGCGCTTCGACTACTTTCCGCGCAGCGTCATGGAAATCTGGGACGAACAGGCGATCAATGCAGAGACGCTGGAAGTGGAGCCCCACCTCGCTCTGCACTACTTCTACGACGCCTACTTCATGGTGAACCGCAAGAACACCAAGCTCGCGCAAGTCATCCGCGAGGGACTGGAAAAGGCCATTGCCGACGGTTCGTTCGACAAGGTCTTCCAGCAATACTTTGGTGAGCGCCTGCGCAAGGCGCGCCTGGAGACGCGCACGGTGATCGAGTTGCGTAACCCGTTGCTGACACCGGGGACACCATCGGATCGGCCGGAACTCTGGTACGACGCCAAGCGGGGGCGCTGACCGCGGCGACTTCTGCGCGGCCGTCGACGCCGGTCAGTTCCTCGGTGGATCGATGCGCGATTTGCTGCTGGCCGCCTCCGGCGCGTGCTCGGGCCCGACCACGGCGGGTCGGACCCAGCGGGCGAGCGTGGCGAACAGCTCCTCGACCTTGATCGGCTTGGCGACATGGTCGTTCATCCCGGCGGCCAGGACCTTCTCGCGGTCGCCGACCATCGCGTTGGCGGTCATCGCGATCACCGGCAGCTCGCGCCACTGCGGCTGTTGGCGAAGCGCACGGGTCGCCGCGTAGCCGTCCATGACGGGCATCTGGCAATCCATCAGGACGCCGTCGAAATGCTGGCGGCCCAGCATGTCCAGCGCCTCTTGGCCGTCACAGGCTACGCTGACGTCGATATCGGCGAGGCGCAGCACGGTCAGTGCGATCTCGCGGTTGATGGCGTTGTCTTCGACGAGGAGGATCTGCGCGCCACGCAGGCGGGCTTGATGGCCGTGCATGGCCTCTTCGCGTTTCGTCGTGCCTGGCGAGTCAGGCACCGCGAGCCCGAACACCTGGCTGCAGGCGTCGAACAGCGTCGAGGGCGTGACCGGCTTCATCAGCAGTGCGTCCACGGTGAGCTGTCGGTCCGCCAGACGCTTTTGCATGTCGTCGCGGTTGAGGGCCGTCACCATCAGCACCGTCGGCGTCGGATGCTGCCGGCGTTCGCGCTGGCTCAGCAGGCGCGCGCATTCCACGCCGTCGAGGCCGGGCATCTTCCGATCGAGCAGCACCAGGTCGTAGGGCTGGTCGCTCGCCTCGGCCAGCTCCACCATGCGCACGGCGTCCTGACCATTGGCCGCGGTGTCGGTTTCGAGTCCGAGCGCAGCGCTCATGCCGGCAAGCACATCGCGGGCACAGGCGTTGTCGTCCACGATCAGCACGCGGCGGCCGCGCAGGCTTTCCGGGTGTGGCAAGGGCGGTCGTTCCGGTTGAGGCTGCAGGCCGAAGCGCAGTGTGAAGTGGAATCGGCTGCCCTGACCCGGCGTGCTGTCGACGTCGATCTCGCCGCCCATCAGGCGCACCAGATGGCGACTGATCGACAGCCCCAGTCCGGTGCCGCCATAGCGCCTGCTGGTCGACGAGTCGCCCTGCGTGAACGGCTGGAACAGGCGCTGCTGTTCGTCGGGTGTCATGCCGATGCCGGTGTCGCGCACCTCGAAGTGCAGTTGAATGGAGTGGGCTTGGCGCTCGACCATCTCGATGGCGATGACGACCTCGCCGCGTTCGGTGAACTTGACGGCGTTGTTGCCCAGGTTGAGCAGCACCTGGCGCAAGCGCGAGGGATCGCCCACCAGCGCTGTCGGCAAGTTCGGCGGCAGGGCGAACAGCAGCTCGAGGCCCTTCTCCTCGGCATTCATGCCGACCAGATGGCCCAACCCGTCCACCACGTCGCGGAGGCTGAACGGAATGGCCTCGAGGTCGAGCTTGCCGGCCTCGATCTTGGAGAAGTCGAGGATGTCGTTGATGATCCCGAGCAGCGATTCGGCCGCGCCGTGGATCTTTTGCACATAGTTGAGCTGCTGCGGATTGAGCCCGCTTTGCAGGGCCAGGTAGGACATGCCGAGAATGGCATTCATCGGCGTTCGGATCTCATGGCTCATGTTGGCCAGGAAGTCGCTCTTGGCCTGGTTTGCTGCTTCGGCGGCGTGCCGCGCGTCCCGGTCCGTCTCGGCCTGCCGCCGCGCGGTGATGTCCCGCGCGATGCCGACCGTACCGGCCACGCGGCCGTCGCGGTCGTGCAGCGCGGTCTTGATGGTCTCGACCCGGGTACTGCTCCCATCGGCGTTGACGTGGTGCTCCTCGATCCGTTTGCACCCGTTCGACGCCATCACCTCGGCGTCGTCGAGACGATAGGTCCTGGCGAGTTCCGGCGGATGAAGCTCGAGATCGGTCATGCCGATCATCTGGCCCGGCTCCAAAAACCCTTTTGTGGCGGCGAGCGCCCGGTTGGCGGCGATGTAACGGCCGCTTGTGTCCTTCACCCATGCGAGGTCCGGAATGTTGTCCAGGATGGCCGCCATGCGCGCATTGGCGTTCCCGAGCTCCATCGCATGTTGCCGCAGGCGCTCGCGCATCGCGTTGAGGGCATCGACCAGCTGATCGAGTTCATCTTTGCCTTCGCCATCAATCCGCAAGCGCCGCAATCGCAGCGGCTGAGCCCCCGCATCCGGGGTGACGCTGCCCATCGAAGCGGCGATGTCCAGCAGATGGCGGGTCGCCAACCGGTGCACGACGAACAAGATGAAAAATGCGACCAGGAAGGTCTTGGCAGCGTTGCTCAGCAGGATGACGACGGCCTGCGCTGCCAGGTCGCGGTAGATGTCCGTCAGAGTCGCCTCGATGTGAAGCACGCCGATAACCTGCGGCTGCGCTCCGCAACAGACCAGCGGAAACTCCTTCACGACGGCTCTTGCGGTTTGTCGTTCGCCCCGGAACACCGTCAACGCGTGGGCTGACGAGGCGGTTTCCCGCACTTCCACGGCGCGCATCGAGGGCAGGCGCAGAATGCCTTCGAGCTGCTCCTGGAGCTGCTTCGAGTCCAGCGCCCACAGGCTTTCGCTCAGGCTGCGCGAGGCGGCCTGATCGATCTCGACGAACCGGCTCTCGAGACGCGCCCGCTCGCTGCGGTAACTCAAGGACAGTTGCAAGACGGTCAGCACCAGCGTGACCGCGGTGCTGAACAGCAGCACACGGATCAGCAGTGCGATCGCGATGCCGCCCCTCGGGACTCGCGAAATCGATGCCAGCCAGCCGCGGCGCGGTGACTGTGGCTCCAACTCACTTGCTTTGAGGGTCATCGGTGAACTCGCTCGGCACGCGCAAGTGATGGTGGTGGCCCTTGGCCTGGGGAGCATAGTCGAATGGCGGCCGGTCGAGCGACGAGGGGTGTGCCCCTTCCCGCTGTCATCAGCGATTCTGCGGCCTGATCGGCATCGCTATTGAAGCGCTCGTGCGACTTCGGCAACGGACGGCTGTCGCTCGCTTGGTTGCTGTGCAGCATTTCGCGCTTCGGCGCCAATGAGAAACATCTGACCATCGCGCGAATGTGCCGTGGCGCCAATGGCGGCGGAGCCACTTGGTACAGCCTCGATCCCGTCTCGGCCATCACCAACGCCAGGAACTGACGCGCGCTCAAGTGCGGGTCGGAGCCGGGCAGTTCGCCCCGCTGCATCGCCTTCGCCAGCAGATCGGCAACAAGTTCAATCCAATCCCCCGGGCCCGATTCGTAAAACAGCTGTGCGGTTTTGGAGTGACCGGCTTCGTCGACCGCCATTCGATACGACGCCAGCGCGCACTCGGAATTGGACGCGCAAAGCATGCGCACACCGAATCGATTCAGCCGCGACTCCAGCGTGAGCAGGTTCTTCTTCATGATCCTCTCGCTCCTTAAAAGAATACCAACTTGTACATTTTCCTTGACAACACACGAATGTGAGTTGAAACTATACCGTACAGTATGGTTTCGTTATGAAGGAAAGCGTATGAAGTTTCTGAAGATCATGTTGGCGGCCGCCGCGTTGTCGATTCTTGCGGCCTGCGGTGGTGGCGACACCGAAGATCGACTCGACGTCGCCGATCCAAAGGTTCGATTCGTCGATGTCGCGCGCCTCAGCGCCAACGTTACGCTGTACCGCAATGACGTCGGTCAGTCCGACGCCAACAACGTCGGCTACAAGTACGCCTCGCGCTACTTCGACGTGAGCCCCGGCGACGCGACCTGGTCGATCCGCCCGGCTGCGAACACCGCCACGCAACTCGCCGCGGTCGGCTTCGATGCAGACCGTGGCGACCGCAATACGATCGTCGCCGTTGCCAGCGACTCCGGCCTCGACGCTGTCCTGATCCGAGACCCGTACAACAAGAGCCTGACCAGCGACAAGGCGCGCGTGCGCGTGCTCAATGCCGCCCTCAACGCCCAGGCCATCGACGTCTACATCACGCAGCCGGGCGCCGACATTTCGAACTCGGTGCCTGACTTCCCGAACGTGCAATTCAAGCAGAGCTCGCCGTCGTCCGGTCACGACTCCATCGCGTACCCGGGCGGAGGCTATCAATTGCGGGTCACCACGGCCGGGACCAAAACGGTGATCTTCACCGCCTTTGTGAGCGTCGCGGACAACGCCGATTGGCTGCTCGTGCCGATCCCGACGGCGGACAGCGGCGACCCGGTGTCGGGCGACATCAAGCTGCTGCTGGTGGAAGGCAACAACGACGACACCGTCACGACCGAAATCGTCTCGTCGCCCTGACCGCCAGAAGGTACCTGGCGCCGCCGAGACAAGGGTTCGCGGCAACTCCCAGTTGCGCACAAGGCGCTTAGACTGAGATGCGACTTGCCAATGGGATTTGCGTATGCCCCCGCTTGAGGCGCCGGAACCCAAGACCAGGACGATCCTGATCGTCGACGACGTGCCTGCCAACCTCGAAGTGGTGGGCCGGCACCTGGAGCGGCATGGCTATTGCGCGGTGGTCGCGCAAGGCGGGGAGGAGGGGATCGAGCGCGCCGAGCTGGTCCGACCGAGCCTGATCCTGCTGGATGTGCTGATGCCGGGCGTCGACGGCTTCGAGACATGCCGACGCCTGAAGGAACGCGAGAGCACGCGCGACATCCCGGTCATCTTCATGACGGCGCTGACCGACACGGCCGACAAGGTCACCGGCTTCGAGGTCGGGGCGGTCGACTACGTGACGAAGCCGCTCGACGGTGCCGAGGTGCTGGCGCGCATCGGCACCCATTTGACACTCGACTCGCTGCGTCGGCAGCTGCAGACGCAGAACGCCCAGCTCCAGCAGGAAATCCTCGCACGGGAGGAAATCCAGCGTGCGCTGCAGCGCTCGAACACCGAGCTGGAGCAGCTGGCCTATGTGGCGTCGCACGACATGCAGGAGCCGCTGCGCATGGTTGCGAGCTACCTGCAGCTGGTGGCGCAACGCTACCAGGGCAAGCTCGATGCGGATGCCGACGAATTCATCGGCTTCGCAGTCGATGGCGCCAAGCGCATGCAGGCGCTGATCAACGACCTGCTCTCGTACTCGCGCGTCGGCACCAAGGCGCGTCCGTTCGCCCCGACCGATTGCACGACCCTCATCAACACGGCGATCACCGACCTGCAGATCGCGATCACCGAAGCCGGTGCGCAGATCACGCACGGGCCGCTGCCGGTCTTGATGGCCGACGCGATGCAGCTCACCCATCTGTTCCTGAACCTGCTGGGCAACGCGATCAAGTTCCGCGGCGCCGCGCCGCCGCGGGTGCACGTCGAGGCCGAACCGGTCGGTGCGGATTGGTGCTTTTCGGTGCGCGACAACGGCATCGGCATCGCCCCCGAATACTTCGAGCGCATCTTCGTGCTGTTCCAACGGCTGCACGGCCGGCGCGAGTACTCGGGCACAGGCATCGGCCTGGCGCTGTGCAAGAAGATCGTCGAGCGTCACGGCGGGCGCATCTGGGTGGAATCGAACCCGGGGGCGGGATCGGTCTTCAGATTCACGATCCCACGCGGGGGTGGCGAAGGATCGTGAACTCGACGCACGGAAAGGGCCAACCATGAACGGACTCGCAAGGTGTGGGGTGCTGCTGGCCGCCGCGCTCGCGTCGGCGGCATCGGCAGACGACGTCAAGCCGAAGCAGGAGGCTTACAAGACCTCGACGGTGAGCATCGGCGATATCGTTCCGCCGGTAGCTGCGCCGCCGTGCAAGCCCGGTCGCTGCCTGTTCGCCGGCCAGAGCGTGACGATGCTGATCGTGAAAGAGGCCAACGGCGGCGCGCTTGGCGAATTGAAGAACGAGTTCGAGGCCGCCACCGGCGCACGCCTCAATCTCGTGCAGATGTCCCACCAGGATCTCTTTCCGAATTTCATCTCCGATCTGACCAACCGCACCGGCAAGTACGACGCCGCCTATGCCGGGGCCTGGTGGCTGGGCGAACTGGTGGCGGGCGACTACATCGTCTCGTACGACAAGTACTACAAGGACCCACGCTTTCCGAAATGGCGTGCCGAGGACATCCTGCCAGCGCCGCGCAGCCTGCTCTCGTACGCGGGCAAGAAGTACATGGTGGCCAACGATCACGACGGGCAGGTCATGTACTACCGGCGCGATCTGCTCGCCGACCCGCAGCACCGCGCGGCATTTGCGCAGAAGTACGGCTACCCGCTCGCCGTGCCGAAGACCTGGGCCCAGTTCAGGGATGCTGCCGAGTACTTCAACGGCAAGGACCTCAACGGTGACGGCGTGCCCGACCACGGGCTCTCGATGCACCTGAAGGTCGGCGCGCAGGGCATGTTCCATTTCATGTCGTTCTCGGCGCCGTTCGTGATCGGCCCGGACAACCCGACGATGTACTGGTTCGATCCCACGTCGATGAAGCCGTTGATCGAGAGTCCGGGCCACGTGCGAGCGCTCTCGGCGCTGGTCGACCTGGTTCAGTTCGGGCCGAAAGACATGCTGAACTGGGACCTCGGTCAGAGCTGGGATCACTTCCTGGCGGGGCGTTCGGCGCTGACCTTCACCTGGGGCGACCTGGGTGCGCTGGCCCAGGACAAGGGCAGCAAGGTCAAAGGCAAGATCGGCTCTGCCGTGGTGCCCGGCGCGGCGGAGTACTACAGCGTCGCCCGACATCAGTGGGTCAAGACGGCGCAGCCCAATGTGGTCGGCAACACGACCGGCGGCTCGTGGGCGGGTGTGATCTCGAAATACTCAAAGGCGCCGGAGGCCACCTACTACCTGCTGGCGTTGTTGGCGACCAAGGAGAAGTCGCAGGTCTACGCGGTGCGCGGCTGGGACGGGATCGACCCGGGGCGCACCTACCATTTTCTGCCGCCGGACGGCAACGCGAAGATCGAGACCTACCTGAACGCCGGCTGGAACGAGGGCGACGTTCGAGACTATCTCCATGCGTATTTCGAGAACTTCAGCAACAAGCTGCAGTTCCCCTATCTGCGCATCCCCGGGGCCTTCAGCTACTGGCAGGCGCTCGATGTGCATCTGGCCGAGGCGGCGGCGGGTCAGCTCAGTCCTGCCTCGGCGCTGAAGGCCGCCGCGGTCGACTTCGAGGAGATCACCATCCGCCTCGGACGCGAACAGCAACGGCGTGCCTACCGGGCATCGCTCGGGTTCTGAACTGCGCGGCGTCATGGAACCCGGCCCGCAACCCATGCTGCACGCGCGCGAACCGCCCGGCGGCCGCCGCAAGAGCTGGCGGATCGGAAGTCTGATGCTGCTTCTCACGGTATCGGTATCGGTACTGGGCGGTCCGATCAGGCCCCCCGGAACCTTGCCGCCGCCGGATGCGGCGCCGCACGGCAGTTCCACGGTGACGGTGGTCAAGCCCGGCGATCTGGTGCCGCCGCGGATCGCGCGGGCATGCAAGCCCGGCAGCTGCGCTTTCGCTGGGCAGACCGTGACGATCCTGCTGCCGAAGAGCCTGATCGCCGTGCCGGTCCTGGAACTGAAGGACGAGTTCGAGGCCGCGACCGGTGCCACGCTCAAGATCGTCCAGGTCGCATCACTGGACCTGTTCGACCACTTCTTTTCCGACGTCGCCAACGGCGCCGGCAAGTACGACGCGCTGCTCGCCAGCGCCTGGTGGCTGGGCGAGTTGGTGGCCGGCGACTACGTGATCCCTTACGACCGGTACTACCAGTCCCCGCGCTTCCCGAAGTGGAACATCGGCGAGGTGCTGTCCGCGCCGCGCGGCCTGCTGTCGTACGGCGGCAAGAAGTACATGGTGGCCAACGACCACGACGGTCAGGTCATGTACTACCGTCGCGACCTGCTGGCCGATCCGCAGCACCAGAGGGCGTTCCAGCAGAAGTACGGGTATGCGCTCGGCGTCCCCCGGACATGGGCCCAGTTCCGCGACGTCGCCGCGTATTTCAACGGCCGCGACCTCACCGGCGACGGCGCGGTCGGTCACGGCCTGACGATCGCGCTGAAGGCCGGCAACCAGGGCATGTTCCATTTCATGTCGCTGTCGGCGCCGTTCGTGATTGGGCCGAGCAATCCCAAGCTCTACTGGTTCGACCCGCGGCACATGAAACCGCTGATCGAAAGCCCGGGCCATGTGCGCGCGCTCGAAGTGCTGGTCGATCTGGTGCAGTTCGGGCCGCGCGAGATGCTGGGCTGGGACTCCGGCCGGAGCTGGGACTATTTTCTGGCCGGGCACGCGGCGCTCACGTTCAGCTGGGGCGATCTCGGTGCGCTGGCGCAGCAGGAAGGCAGCAAGGTCAAGGGCAAGGTCGGTGTTGCCCACTTGCCCGGCAGCAAGGAATACTTCAGCCTCGCGCAAGGGAAGTGGGTCGCGAGCGATGCGCTCAACGTTGTCGGCAACACCACCGGCGGCTCGTGGGCCGGGGTGATCTCCAGGCACTCGAAGGCCCCCGAAGCCACCTACTATCTGCTCGCGCTGATGGCGACCAGGGAGAAATCGATGGTGTATGCCGCGCGCGGCTGGGACGGCCTCGACCCGGGGCGCAGCTTTCACTTCCTGCCGCCCGACGGCAGCGCGAAGATCGGCGACTACCTGAAAGCCAGCTGGGACGAGGCCGACGTGCGCGACTACCTGCATGCCTACTTCGACACCTTCAGCAACCCGCTGCAGTTGCCGTACTTGCGCATCCCCGGCACCTACAGCTATCTGCAGGCGCTCAACCTGCATCTGGCGGAGGCGGTCGGGGGCCAGGTGAGCCCGCAGGCGGCGTTGAAGGCCACCGCGCTCAACTTCGAGGAGATCACCCTGCGCATCGGCCGTGACGCGCAATTGCGCGCATACCGGGCGTCGCTGGGCCTGCAATGAGCGTGTCCGGGGTGGGGCGTTTCAGCGCGCTCGGCGTCGGCAGCAAGCTGACGCTCGCCTTCGCGGCGCTGGCTGCCGTCACGCTGCTGGTCGTGCTGCTCGCCCTCGTCGCGGGGCGCAGCGCCACCGATGACATCGGCCACACCGAGGAGGTCCGTGCGCCGGCATGGATTGCCTCGGAACAGGCCCAGGCCAGCCTGCTGAAGATGCAGCTCCACGTGCGCGGCTACCTCGTGCTCAGCGATCCGCAGGACGTCGACCTCTACCACGGTGCCCGGCGCGAGTTCGAGAAGAGTCTCGCCGCGCTGCAGGCCATGTCGAGCAGCTGGCCGGAGGCCGAGGAGGCGAAGTGGGTCGCGGCGCTGGCGCAGACCTACGCGCGCTGGGCCAGGCTGCCGCAACAGCTGTTCGATCTGCACGACGATCCGCTGAAGAACCGCCCGGCGCTGCGCATCGCCCGTGTCGAATTGCAGGCGCTGCGGGTGCAGATCCTGGACGAGATCGACGCCACCATCACGCAGCAGAAGGCGCGCGAACTCGCGCCGCAGAACCGCGGGCAGATGGGCGATCTGCTGGCCTTCCAGACCTCGTTCGATGCGATGACGACCAACCTGATGGCCTATGCGACCTCGGGCGAGCTCAATTTCAAGCTGGCCTATGGGCCGCAGCTGGCCACGAACGCGGCGATCTGGAGCAAGCTCTCGGCGAAGCGCCCGCACTTCGCCGCCGAACAGCGCACCCGGCTCGCTGCCGTCGCCCGCCACCGCGCCCAGGTCGCCGAGCTCGCGCTGCAGATCGTCAGCATCGTCAACGGCGAGCACGCCTACGAGGACCTGTACCTGTACCGCACCGAGGTCGCACCGCAGGCCGAGGCCATGATCGGCCTGCTGACCAAGGTGACCTCGGGTCAGCAGGCGCAGCTCAAAGGCGAGCTCGCGCGGGCCCAGCAGAGCTTGCGCGAGGCGCGCGTGCAGACGCTTGTCGGCGGGCTGGTGGCCATCGCGCTCGGCATCGTGCTGGCCTTCGTCTTCCGCCGCGGCATCGTCGGGCCGGTGCAGCGCCTGACCGGCGTGGCCGAGCGCGTGGCCGCCGGCGATCTGTCGGCACGCGCCGCGGTCGAATCGCAGGACGAGATCGGTGTCCTCGCGTCCAGCATCAACACCATGACGGAGAGGCTCGCCCAGACCATCGCGCACCTCCAGACGGTCTTCGCGGACGCGCAGCGGGCGAAGGATGCGGCCGTCGTGGCGAATCTGGCCAAGAGCACCTTCTTGGCGACGATGAGCCATGAACTGCGCACGCCGCTGAACGCGATCCTCGGCTTTGCGCAGATTCTGCGAACGGATCGGCAGCTGAATGCCAGCCAGGCGCGTGGCGTCAGCATCATCGAGCAAGGCGGCGAGCAGCTGCTGACGCTGATCAACGACATCCTGGACCTGTCGAGGATCGAAGCCGGCAAGGTCGACCTGAATGCGGAACCGATCGAACTCGCCGAATTCCTGCGCTCGATCACCGACATCATCAAGATCAAGGCCGAGGAGAAGGGCTTGCGGTTCGACTTCGACGCCGCGCCCGAATTCGTGCAGGCCGTGTGCGTCGACGAGAAGCGTCTGCGCCAGGTGCTGCTGAACCTGTTGAGCAACGCGGTGAAGTTCACCGAGCACGGTCATGTGAGCTTGCGCGTGCGCTCGCTCGAAGCGGACACGACCAGCACGCGCCTGCGCTTCGAAGTCAGCGACAGCGGCATCGGCATTCCGCAGGAGCAGCTGCAGAGCATCTTCCAGCCCTTCGAGCAGGTCGCCGACGTGCAGCGTCGCTTCGGCGGCACCGGGCTGGGCTTGTCGATCAGCCGCCAGCTGCTGCAATTGATGGAGAGTGACATTCAGGTCGAGAGCCGTGCAGGCGAGGGCAGCCGCTTCTGGTTCGACCTCGATCTGCCGACCGGCACGCTCGAGACCCGCCGCGAAATCGCGCCAGGCGCGCTTCCCGTCAGCGGCTACAGCGGACCGCGCCGCACGCTGCTCGTGGTCGACGACGCCGAGTACAACCGGCAGTTGCTGGTCGATCTGCTGACGCCGCTCGGCTTCGGGATGCTCGAGACCGACAGTGGCGAGGGCTGCCTGCAGCTGGCGCAAACGCGGCACCCGGATCTGATCGTGATGGACATCGTGATGCCCGCGATGGACGGCCTCGAGACCACGCGCCGGCTGCGCCAGTTGCCGGCACTGAAGAAGGTGCCCATCATCATCGTCTCGGCCAGCGCATCGCTCACCGATGAGCAGCGCAGCCTGGCCTGTGGTGCGAGCGCCTTCCTGCCGAAGCCGCTCGACCTGAACAAGCTGTTGCGCGAGATCGGGGCGCTGCTGCGGCTCACCTGGATTTCTGACCCGGCGCCGGCGGCGAACGCGGGCCAGCAGGATGGGCAGGAGACGATGGTGCCCCCGCCCTCGGATGAACTGGAAATCCTCTACATGATGGCCCAAACGGGCAACATGAGGAACATCCGTGACCGGGCCGACCACCTGGCCGGGCTCGGTGCGCCGTATGGGGCGTTTGCCCAGCGCTTGCGCGAGCTTGCGGACGGCTACCAACCACGCGCCATTCTCGAACTGGTGAAGCAGTTCAAGGACCGCGAAATTCACCGATGAACGATTCATGACGACCCTGACGCTGCAAGTTCTGCTCATCGAGGACAACCCCGCCGACGCCAGCATGATCACCGATCTGCTCGCGCAGGCCCGGGGATGGGAGTTCGCGCTGACGTGGGTGAGCGATCTTTCCACCGGGATCGATCGGCTGCGCGGCGGTGGCATCGACCTCGTGCTGCTCGACCTTGGACTGCCCGAGAGCACCGGGCTGGCCACCGTACAGCGCTTGGTCGCCCAGGTTGTGCCGCTGCCCACCCTCATTGTGCTGAGCGGCGTCACCGACGAAGAGATCGCGATCAGGGCGTTGCAATTGGGCGCGCAGGACTACCTCGTGAAGGGGCAGGTCGGCAGCGCCTTGTTGCTGCGCGCGATCCGCTACGCGATCGGACGGCGACAGGCCGAAGAGGCGGTGACGCGCGAACTGATGCGCACGCGTGAATTGGCGACCGAGAAGGCTGTGCGCGTCAAGGCCGAAAGCGTGTCGGAGGAACTGCGCCGCTTGCTGGAAGAGCGCGACCAGATGCTGGCCGAACGCGAGGACATGCTGCGCTTGCTCGCCCACGAGGTGCGGCAGCCGCTGAACAACGCGTCGGCCGCGCTCGAGAGTGCGTCGCTCGCGATCGCCAACACGACCGACCATCCCGAGACCGGCGTGCGCACGCCGCTGGCGCGCGCGCAGCATGTGCTCGACCATGTCATCGGGACGCTCAACAACGCGCTCGCCGCTGCGACCCTGCTGACCACGGGCACGGCCGACGTGATGGCCGACACGGATCTGCACACGCTGGTCGGGCTGGTCGTTCGCGACATCGCGGTGGAAGACCGGCCGCGCGTCGTGATGGACTCGCTCACCGGCACGCGGACTGTGCAGTTGCAGCCGGTCCTGATGCGGCTGGCGCTGACCAACCTGCTGTTCAACGCGCTGGCCTACTCGCCGCCGGGTTCCCCGGTGCGGCTGCGCATCTACGATTCGGAGGAGCCGCTCGCGATGGTCTTCGAAGTCGTGGACACGGGCGACGGGATCTCGGCGGAACTGCTGCCGCGCGTCTTCGACAAGGGCACGCGGGGCACCAACACACGCGCCACCACCGGTGCCGGCCTGGGCCTGTACATCGTGCGCAAGGTGGTCGACGCGCACCGCGGTACGGTCGAGATCGTGCCGAACACGCCGCGCGGTAGCATCGTGCGAATGTCCATTCCGCAGGGTGTCGAGGTCTGATCGTCCTGCCGCACCGCCCGTGACCGAACCGCCTTCCAACCTGCCGCCCATGCTGCCGTCGACACTGGCCGTGATCGACGACGACCGTGAATTCGCGGAGTACCTCAGCAAGTTCCTGGAACAACGCGGCGTCCGCGTTCATGTCTTTCCCGACAGCGACGAGTTCCTGACCGCGCGCGACGCCTACGCGTTCGATTTCTACGTCGTCGACCTGATGCTGCCCGGCGTCGATGGCGTCGATCTGATCCGGCTGATCCGGCGCAAGGGGCCGGCCGGCATCGTGGTGGTGTCGGGGCGCGTCGGGGCCGACGTGTTCGAGTCGGTGTTGCGGGCCGGCGCCGACATGTACCTGATGAAGCCGGTGCGCTTCGAGCAGGTGGCCTTGGCGATCGAGGCGGTCCACCGCCGGGTCGAGGCCGGCCGTTCGCATGCCTCGGTGTGGCGACTCGACCGCGCCGCGCACAAGGTGGTCGCGCCCGACGGCGCGCGCATCGACCTGAGCGACAACGACCTGGCGCTGGTCGAGTGTTTCGTCGCGGCCGACGGCGCCACCGTCACGCGCGCGACCTTGTGCGAACGCCTGGGCCGTGATCCGTCGACCGAGGCCGACAACTTCCTGCATGCGGCGATCTACCGCTTGCGCCGGCGCATCGAGCGGTCCACCGCGTCGACGGTGCCGCTGCACTCCGAGCCGAAGGTCGGCTACACCTTCCGCGGCAAGCTGCTGGCGGTGTAGTCGATCCGACCCTGCCGCTCAGAACGAGACCCAGCTCTCGCGCGCGGCCACCGGTGCGTCGACGACCGGTTGAGCGGGCTCGCGCTTGATCGACACGACGGTCGGTTTGGCGACTGGGCGGGTCGCGGGCGGCTTGCTGCTCACCGGTGGTGGCGACGCGTGGGCGGCGGGCGTGGCCACCGTCGACGGATCGAGCCTGAAGCTCGCGACCGCCTGAACCAGCTGTTGGGCCTGGTGCTTCAGGCTTTCGGCCGCGGCGGCCGACTCTTCCACGAGCGCGGCATTCTGCTGCGTGACCTGGTCGAGCTGCACCACCGCATCGCCGACCTGACTGATGCCGCTGCTCTGTTGCAGCGTGGCGGCACTGATCTCGCTGATCAGATCGGTCACGCGGGTGACCTGGCTCACGATGTCGTCCATCGTATTCCCCGCGTCGAGGACCAGCTTGCTGCCGGCCTGGACCGTCTCGACGCTGTCGTTGATCAGCAGCTTGATCTCCTTGGCGGCCTGGGCGCTGCGCTGCGCGAGGCTGCGCACTTCCCCGGCCACGACCGCGAAGCCGCGGCCCTGTTCGCCGGCGCGCGCTGCTTCGACCGCGGCGTTGAGCGCCAGAATGTTGGTCTGGAACGCGATGCCGTCGATCACGCCGATGATGTCGGCGATCTTCTTGCTGGCGCTGGTGATCTGCTCCATCGTCCCGACCACCTGACCGACCACCGCGCCGCCCTTGGCGGCCACTTCGCTGGCCGCGCTGGCGAACTGCGAGGCCTGGCGGGCCGCATCGGCGTTGTTCTTCACGGTGCTGGTCAGCTGCTCCATCGACGCCGCTGTCTGCTGCAGGTTGGAGGCCTGCTCCTCGGTGCGCTGCGACAGATCCTGGTTGCCGATCGCGATCTGGCCGGAACCGGTGGCGATGTTGTCGCTGCTCTGGCGAACCTGGTTGACGATGCCGATCAGGCTGCTGTTCATGAGCTTGAGCGCTTCGAGCAGCTGCCCGGTTTCGTCGTTGCGCGTCACGTCGATGCGTGAGGTCAAGTCCCCGGCGGCCACCGTGCGCGCCACCTGCACCGCGCGGTTGATCGGGCGGGTGATCGACAGCGTGGTGCCCCAGGCGGCCGCGACGGCCACGCTGGCGCCGATCAGCGCGGCGACGATCAGCATCGTCGACGTCCGATCCACGGTCAGGTTCGTGTCCTCGCCCGCCTTGAGCATCTGTTCTTCCTGCGCGTCGGCGTAGTCGCCGAGCACCTTCACGTACTCGCGCTGCACCGGTCGCAGCTTTTCGAGCTGGGCGTGCAGCTTGGCAGCGTCGTCGGCGCGCGCCAGCTGCTGCAGAACATCGACTTCGCGCAGGAAGTTCTGGCGCGCAGCCAGCACCTTGGACAGGTCCTGTTTCGCCGCTTCGGTGACGAGCATCGCATCGATCTTCTTGAACGTCTCGCCGATCCGCGCACGCGCTGCGCCGATCTCCTTCATGTCGCCTTCACGCTCGGCTGGGGTCTTGGCAATCACCAGGTTGTGGGCCGAGAGGACCACCACGCTCACGTCGTCCTTGACGTCGGTGGCCAGGCGCACCTTCACATAGCGGTCCTTGTTGATGAGCTCCACGTCGTCGCGCACATGGGTGAGGCCGAACTTCGCCGTGGCCGTCAGCGCCAGCATCACGGCCACGCACATGGCAAAGGCGAGCCCGAGGCGGATGCCGATCTTCAGGTTGTTGAATAGTTTCACGATATGTCTCCGTGCGGCGTCAATGAAATCGCGAACCGCTTCGCGCGCAAGGCCTAGGAACTGGGGCCTGCGGGTCCAGTGGAATTCGGACAAACACTGCTGCTCATGGGGTCGGGCTCAATGCAGTGCGCACGTGAACCGGCCCACGTCGACCGACGACATGAGTTGTTCAACGTCGACCAGGACGAGCACCTGTTCGCGCTCGGGATCGGTCGTCGGCGCCGCCGACGTGGCGGCATCCGAATCGACGACCATCCCGATCACCCGTGGGCCGATCGTGAACACGATGACCACGATGAAGTTGTCGCCACGCGCCTCGCACCGTGCCGCACGGCAGGCGTCGACGACCAGGTCCACGAAGTGAGCCTGGACCCCATGGGAGCGCGCGCCCGGCGGTCGGGGAAGCGCCTCGCAGTGCCGTCGATCGGCCGTCGAACGGTGCCGCCACAGTGATGCCGAGGACCGATGCAGCAGGCGCACGCGAGCAAGGGCCGACGCTGCCGTCGAGAGTCCTGGCGGCCTGGTTTGGCTGGTGGGCGGGCTCGGAGCGCGCCCCCGCCGGCCGAGGCCATGAATCGGCTTGGTGGCGGACTTGAGCGTGGACCGATGGTGCATGACGTGTTTCCTCTCAGTCGCATTTCGGACGGAACTTATGGTGGCTTGAATCAGTTCTGATCAGTATCGAGAAGATATCCGTCATTTCTGGCTAATTCTTTGAATTGAAGGTACGGCGTCTGCACCAAAGGGCTCGATTTCGGCTGCAAAAGGTGCGTCAGGTAACACCCCGTGTGCGCCTCGGGCAAGCAGGTCTATAGTGGTCAAAAACGACTCGCGGCAACCAGGAGAGGCGTCATGGATGGCCTGGAGCTAGCTAGACCCATCGAGATCCTGATGGTCGAAGACAACGCTGGCGATGTGCGGCTGACGCGCGAAGCCCTGAAGGGCGGCAAGGTGCTGAACCGGCTGCACGTTGTCGAAGACGGCGTCGCGGCCCTCGATTTCCTGCACCGACGTACTCCCCACGAAAGCGCGCCCCGTCCTGATCTGATCCTGCTCGACCTGAACCTGCCGAAGATGGACGGGCGCGAGGTCTTGTCCAGGATCAAGTCGGATGACACGCTGAAGCTCATTCCGGTGGTCGTTCTGACCACGTCGCAGGCCGAGGAGGATGTGCTTCGTGCCTACCGGCTCAGTGCGAATTGTTATGTGACCAAGCCGGTCGACCTGCACCAGTTCAATCGCATCGTGCAGGCGATCGAAGAGTTCTGGCTGACCATCGTCAGGCTGCCGCCGCAGTGAGGCCCAGATGACCCATCCCATCAGGGTCCTGCTGATCGAGGACAACCCGGGTGACGCCGGGCTGATCGCCAAGATGCTCGACGAGGCGCGCGCCAAGGGGCTGGCCTTCGAGCTGACATGGGCCGAGGATCTTCCGAGCGGCGTCGAGCGGCTGCGCACCGATGGCGCCGATGTCGTCCTGCTCGATCTCGGGCTGCCCGGCAGTTCGGGCCTCGAGACCCTGCAGCGGCTGTTCGCGCACGGTCGCAAGGTGCCGACACTGGTCGTGCTGAGCGGCTTGACGGACGAGGAGGTGGCGGTCCAGGCCCTGCAGTCGGGCGCGCAGGACTACCTCGTCAAGGGTCAGGTCGAAAGCGCGACCTTGATCCGGGCGATTCGCTATGCGATCGGGCGGACACAAGCCGAAGAGGCCCTGCGCTTGGCGCACGACGAGCTCGAGCAGCGTGTGGTCGCGCGCACCACGGACTTGGCACGTGCCGTGGACGCGTTGCGCGCCGAGAACGCGGAACGGCAGCGCGTCGAGGAGACCCTTCGGCAGCACCGTGACCATCTCGAAGAATTGGTCAAGGGACGCACCGCCGAACTCGTCGCCGCCAAGGAACGGGCCGAGGATGCCAACCGCGCGAAGAGCGCGTTCCTGGCCAACATGAGCCACGACCTGCGCACGCCGCTGAACGGCATCCTGGGCTTCTCGCAGA
>Ga0307508_10000387_pt1 | contig 53001 bp, 63 predicted proteins | sample 9_EM_MG_FD_203089 | JGI IMG/M metagenome (GOLD analysis project Ga0307508, IMG submission 203089) | Populus trichocarpa ectomycorrhiza microbial communities from riparian zone in the Pacific Northwest, United States - 9_EM | ecosystem: Host-associated > Plants > Roots > Unclassified | place... | reverse complement strand
GTTCGGCGGATTGGAAAGATGGGAGCCCCACGGGGGTGGTATGGTGAGGAGGAGCGCAAGTAGCCTGTAGTGCTTAGCGTAATTGATCTAAGTTGCATATTATCTCTCTCCACAGACCTACCTCTCTATCCCTGTGGCCGGTGCTACGACCACCACTCCCTGAGAACAACAAGCCCATGCAAGGTGTGTGAGAAGAGCCGCGAAGAGACCACGCCAGGCATGACAGATACCGCGAGAATAACGAGCCCACGCAAGGCCTGTGAGAAGAGCTGCGAAGAGGCCACGTCGGGCGTGACGGATACCGCGAGAATAATGAGCTCACGTAAGGCATGTGAGAGGAGCCGTGAAGAGACCACACCGGGCGTGACGGATACCGTGAGAACAACGAGCCCACGCAAGGTGTGTGAGAAGAGCCGCGAAGAGACCACGCCGGGCGTGATGGATACCGTGAGAACAACGAGCCCACACAAGGCATATAACAAGAGCCGCGAAGAGACCACGCCGGGCGTGACAGATACCGCGAGAACACCGAGCTCACGTAAGGCCTGCAAGTACGCCTGAAGTGTGAGTACGCCGGAAGTGTGAGTATACCGGAAGTGTGAGTAGGACTGCTCACGTTGCAGACCCCGCCTACGTTGCATGTCGAGATAAACAGAGAAGTCGAGGCAGGATCTTGACACGTACTCGTGTGAGAACTGCCCGGCCATGTTTTCGGTGTGTTTCCTCGTTGGGCGAGAAGACCAGGATGTCGTCCAGACATGCCACGCAGAAGATGTCTAAATAGTCACTTAGGATCTCGTTCATCCATCGTTGGAAGGATGCTGGGGCATTGGTGAGTCCGAACGGCACGATGCAATACTCGTATAGCCCATATCGAGTTTGAAACGCTGTCTTCCATTCGTCGCCCTTTGCAATGCGGAGATTGTAGTATGCATCTTGTATATCGAGTTTGGTGTAGATGGTGGCGCTGGATAGTTGATCGAGAGACTCGCCAATCAGTGGCAACAGTGTCCGATTTTTTATCGTGATTTCCTTTAGTTGCCGGTAGTCCACACACAGGTGTAGTCCTCCATCCTTTTTCTTGACGAAATGTATTCGTGCTCCGGCTGGGGACGTGGATGCCCGGATCCATCCTCGTTTTTCGTTGATTTCTAGGTATTCGCTCAGGGCCTTCATTTTGTTTTCGTTCAGGGGTCGCAGTGGCTCATACAGGGGTGTCTTCCCTTCCTCCAGTGGGATATGATGGTCCTGCGTGCGGTGAGGTGGGGGTGTCATTGGTTCTTGTTCAGTGAATACATCGAGGAATTCATGATATTCCGAGGGAATTGGTTTCTTGCACGTCCTGGAGGTCAGTTTGATTTTGTCGATTACTGTCCAGCATACCTCCCATGGGTCTGTTTCGCCGATTTCCCAGTTCTCTTCTTCTGCCGGTGTTTTCTTATAGTATTGCTCTGTGGCTTTTTCTTCTGGGACTGTGTTGGCTCTTGGTGAGCTGGGTAGGCATTTCTCAGCGCAGTGGTCGGAGTGGAATTTCACGGTGTAATTCTTCCATCCTATTACTGGGTCGTGGAGTTTGAGCCACAGGAGTCCCAGGATGATTGGGGCATTCCCGATCGTGATGCAGTGTAGCCGGATGTCCTGCTCGTGATGGTTGATGGTTAGGTGGATCTGAGCGTTGTGGGTTACCGGCCTGCCGGTGACCTCACTTCTGTCGACTGTCAATACTCGTCTTGGCATTTTATTTTGTTGCATAGGTATTCCGCTGGCCTCAGCATAGGCCTTATCAATGAAGTTTTCTGATACCCCAATGTCCACCAAGTCTGTAGTGGTGCATTCATTCCTGTCTGTCCCCTGGATTCGTACTTTGATCATATTTTTTTCCTCACGGTTGTATCGGGCGGTTCGTACTAGGTACGTGGGGTCTTCTTCACGTTTGACTACAGGTGTTTCCCTCGGGTGGTGGTTGTTGGCACCTATTCCTGAGGGTTGTCGTTTCCCTACGGTTTTTCTTCGGTCGTCTCCTCCAACCTTGCTTCCGTGGCCCTGTATGGTCTTCTCCATGGAACTTGTTCTTTCCTGGGCTGGGGGCATTCTTTTGCGAAATGTCCTATCTTTCCGCATTTGTAACATTCTCCCGTGATTACTCGTCATGGGAATCGATTCGGTGTTCCCCTGGCGACTTTAAATCGTCGGCTGGCATCGAGGTCTATCGGGTCTCCCGGGGGCGTCGCCGGAGTCTCCTTTGTGTGGACGTGGAAGCGCGCTTCTGGGTTGGTGGTAGGTCGGCGATTAATGACTCTGAGGTTGCATAGGTAGCTATCTGTTTGGATGGCGGCAGTGGCGTAGTCCACCAAGACTGTGGCGGGGGTTTCGCTCACGACTAGGTGCCTCTTTACCTCAGGGTGTAATCCGTCTCGGAATTGTGCAATGCATAAGTTGTCCGCATATGGGAGGTCTGCTTTGATTCGCTGAAATTCGGCCCAGTAGGTGGCTGCTCTCCGATTTCCCTGCTGGATCTTCTGGAATTTCTCGAACGCTATTTCCTCGGCATCTACCTGGCCGAAGGCGTACTTCATGTTGGTTTGTAGTTCTTCCCATGTCAGGTTGATTCCTCCTTCCTGGTTTAGGAAGGTTTCCACCCAATTCCAGGCTACCCCCAGTAGCAGGGAGGATGCATATCCTGTTTTCATGTCATAGTCGTTGAATCGGTTTCCTGCTGTCCTAAACTTGAGCTCTCACTGGGCCAAGAATATTTTGAACTTTGCTTTGTTTCCTTCGAATGGTTCGGGGTCCTGGAGCTTTGAGTAACTGCTTCGGGGTGTCTCTCTGGCCGAGAGGATTTCTCGTAATATCTCCGTTGTGAGCAGGCGTGGTCCCAGCCCCTTCTGCTCCTGTTTCATCCCCAATTCTTTGGGTTTGCTCTGGTGAATCTGGCGTCTGGGGCCTTGATCGCGGCTCTAGGGTTACTGGGCTTGGGGATTGGTAGCCGTCAGGGACCCTCATCAATTCTCTGAGGTAGAGGGCATCCTCGCTGTTTTCATCCTCGGAGGCCACCTTGTTGCTACGTTAGGTGTCGATGGGGAGACGCAATCTAGTGTCAAGATCCTGCCTCGACTTCTCCATTTGTCTTAACAGGCAATGTAGACGGGGTATGCAGCGCGAGTGGTCCTACTCACACTTCCGGTGTACTCACACTTGCGGCATACTCACACTTCCGGTGTACTCGCACGCCTTGCGTGAGCTCACTGTTCTCGCGGTATCCGTCACGCCCGCCGTGGTCACTTCCTGGCTCTTCTCACACGCCTTACGTGGGCTCGTTGTTCTCGCGGTATCCATCATGCCCGGTGTGGTCTCTTCGCTGCTCTTCTCACATGCCTTACGTGGGCTCGTTGTTCGTGCAGTATCCGTCACGCCTGGCGTGGTCTCTTCGCGGCTCTTCTCACATGTCTTGCATGGACTCGTTGTTCTTGGGGAGTGGTGGTTGCACCGCTGGTCACGGGGATAGAGAGGTAGGTCTGTGGAGAGAGATAATATTCGATTTCGATCTATCGCGCTTTAACACTACATGTTTTGTGTGCTACTCCTCGCCGTACTGCCCCCGTGGGGTTTCCATCTTTCCCAACCGACGAAGAAGTATTCACACCAAGGAAAAGAACAAACAGGACAGGAATCAAGGATCGCAACGCATGACCCAGAACAGGGAAACCGGGAAATGCTCTAACAGTATAAAAGAAACCAATCGCATCTGTCCTTCCTCCCGTTCGTCGTGTCGGTCGTGATATCGTTTATGGTTTCAAAGCGCCAAAGTCCGGCTCGGGGGAGTCCGGGTCGCTAACATCGGTGCAGTCTGCTGTGTTGTGGTTTCCGTCGAACCGGATAAGCGCGGAGTGGCTCAGGCCTGTTGCTCGTAGGAAGTGGCGCAGCGGGTTTGTGTTTTCAGGTGAGGTGATGAATTCCAGGGACTGAATGTCTCCTGTGGTGGCTTTGCGGAGGAGTATCCGCTGTGGCGTCAGCAGCGGGCAGTCTCGTAGTCGGTGGTGAGAGGAGATAAGGTCCATGCCACAGGGGCATGGGTCTGCTGTGATGTTGTAGGGTGGGTCGGAGGGCGATCGGTTGCAGAAGACTCTCTATATTGCTCGTGTATCGGCCCAGTTTGCTCCGTGGAGGTGGCTGGGAAACTTGAATCAGGGCTTTGAGAGTGGTAGTTCTGTTTTCCACTGACGGAGGAGCTCTGCTCGTGCTTAAGCCAGTAGCCATGTCTTGGTGGTGAGCGCGAAGTGGCAGGGAACGGCCAAGGTGGCTCCCCGTTTGGCGAGTGTATCGGCTCATTCGGTCCCCATGATGTTACAGTAGGAGGGGCACCAGGTGGTGGAGATCTCCCAGCCCAGTAGGCTGGGGTCACTAATCATTTCCAGGGCTTGGCGGGCATATTCATGGTTGTGTTTGTTGAATTGTAGTGTTTCGAGTGCCGCCCGGTTGTCCACGCAGATAATTGCCATGGCTCGTGGTGCGGTGTTAGTGAGGAGGGATATGACTGCTTCTTGGATTGCGTGGAGTTCGGCGTCGTACACCTCGGCCTGGTTGCCTAGTTGGCAGCTGCCATCCCCCAGCCTGTAGAGTTGTTGGTCACCGCAGTGGAAGGTTGCCCACCAACACCCGACAGACCCATTCTCGAGTTTGGAGCCATCAGAGTAGATGACGACGGTGTGGTTTGGTAGCGTGTGGAGCCATTCTTCATGGAGCTGTTGGGGTGTTGTTGTTTTATCTGGGTTTGGGGAGGGGAGCACATTGGTTCCGTTCGCTGTCGAGGTGGTAGTGCAGTTCTCCAGTTTGCCTTGTACTAAGTGCTTGCTGAGTGCGTAAAGGCGGTGGAGTCCTGGGTGCTTGGGGTGGGTTTCTGATAGGGCTTGTGGCGGGCCCAGGACGTGGTGTTGGGGGAGGAAGTGGAGTCGGATGGCGTATCGCAGGGATAGGTAGTCCATGTACGCCTCCATTGGCGGGAGTTGTGATAGTGTGATTGTCAAGATCCTGCCTTGACTACTCCGTGGGGGCTCGAAAGGCAACATAGACTTCCTTGGGAGTGGGCGCTCCTGCTCGCACTTCCGGCATATTCACACGTCCCTGTGTCTTCACACTTTCAGCGTACTCACGCGCCGCTCGTAGTCACACTTCCGGCGTACTCACGCGCCGCTCGTACTCACACTTCCGGCGTACTCACGTGCCGCTCGTCGTTCTAGCGGTATCCGTCACTCCTGGCGTGGTCTCGTCGCGGTCCTCTCACACGCCTTGCATGGGCTTGTTGTTCTCGCGGTATCCGTCACGCCCGGTGTGGTCTCGTCGCGGTCCTCTCACACACCTTGCATGGGCTCGTTGTTCTCGCGGTATCCGTCACGCCCGGCGTGGTCTCGTCGCGGTCCTCTCACACGCCTTGCGTGGGCTCGTTGTTCGTCTGGGGGTTGGTGGTCGCAGCGCCAGTTTCACGGGTAGAGAGAGGTAGGTCTGTGGAGAGAGATAATAGATTGCGTGGAGAAGAATCTCCAGACTAGCTACTGTGCCCTTCCTTTATACTTTTCCTTCCCTCTGTGGAATCACAGCTTGCCCGCAAGACTGACACAGTTCCACCATCATGACTCAATCGTTGCGCCCAAGGATACACATGATCGCACTTGGCCGCCGCGCGGCCACCACTCTACTCGCGGCAACAGGAGAAAGGACACGCAAGCAAGAACAGTACAGAAAGAGAAGAAGGTCACACAAGCATAATCAAAGGGAAACAACATACGTAAGAAGTCAGGAGAAGGACGCGCAAGCACTATCAACAGGAAACGGCAAAGACGAGAAGGACGCGTAGGCAACATAGAGGAAACAAAGGAGAGAGGTCTAGACCGGCCAGCGGTCGGGGAATATCGCTACCAGCACGATATGGCGGAGATCTGTCGAGGCGCCTAAGCGCGGAGGATGACCGTGGCTGCCGCAGCCGTGATGAGGGCCAGCCCCAGGGCGACAAGGTTGACTTCGGCCCCGGCCCCGGCGCTTACGGGCCTGCCACACAAGATTCGTGACAGTGATGAGGTTCATCGTTCTGGTGTTGAGGGGGAGTCCTGTAATCCATCGGGCGACTGAGTTGTAGGTGGTGCGTAAGGTTGCAATGATCATCGGGGTGCCCGTCTACCATGCTTGTGATGCGCAGAACATTGTGGGGAGAATCGCCATCATTGCCAGGTGGTGGGTGACATGCGCGGGGATGCCCTGTGAGCGGTGTCGCAGGAAGTTGAGGCTGCCGAGGGCCCGGTTGCCCTTGGTCGCTGCCATAGTGGCATGGTGTTGGAAGCTGAGTGATTCATCGATGTGCACTCCTAGGTACTTGATTTGTCGTGAGGCCACAATGGTGTTGTTGTTGATTCTGAGGGGGGGGTGTGTGCTAAGGCTCCTGTTCTTATCCTTGCTGGTGAGAGGGAGGCAGTAGAGCAGTTCAGTTTTGGGTGGTGGGAAGGTTAGTCCAAGGTGGACTCCCCTGCTGAGGTGTTCTTCAGTCCTTTCTTCGAGGAGTGTGTTGGCTCTGATGATTGCCGTAGACAGTTGGACCATGCATACATCATCTACGTAGGATGTGTCGATCACGTTGTGGGCTTGATGGCTCCTCTCCAGCATGGCATTGCTGTAGATGAGGTACAGGGCTGGGGAGACAGGGGATCCCTGGGGCATCCCGCACCTGTATGGTTGGGGCTGTTCTGATTGTTGGTCAAAGCCGAAGGCGATTTTCCAGTCAGTGTTGAAGGCAGTGACCCACTCCGTCAGGTACTGGGGCATGTGTTGTTGTTGCATAACCTCCCGGAGTGTTGCTGGGTGGACCTGGTTGAAGGCGCCCTCGATGTCGTGGGTGAGGACGGCCATTCGTAGTGGGGTTTTGTTTGCTGTTTTCTTCTGGCTGATAGCCCTAGCGATAGGGGTGATTGTTCTGAGTAGGGCATCAATTGCTGAGTTTTCTACCTGGGCCCCCATCTGTGAGGGGTGTGTGGCCCCACAGGTGAGGGCAGCCTGGGAGAGCCGCTTGGCGACGATGGATTCGAGGAGCTTTCCGAAACATGATTGGATAGAGATGGGGCGGTAGGACTTGGGGTCGGAGTATGTCTTCTTGCCAGGTTTGGGAATAACCACGCAGTTTACCGTTTTCCATTCAGTTGGATGGGTGCCCCAGGTGTGGCAGGCTATGAACAGGTGCGGGAGGAGGTGAGGGGCCGCCGAATTGAAGTGGCATAGGGTGGTGTATGAGATGTCATCTGGGCCAACTCAGGTTCCATACTTCAGGTGTACAATTGCCAGATGTGTCTCTGGTATTGTAACTGTAGGAGGAGGATTCCGGGCGTCGTGGACACCACGCCTAGAGTGGCTAGTATGGCCGCTAGCATGGCTTCTAGAGTTTGTGGGACTTAGCAGATGGCTGCTCTAAGGGCTTCGGTAGATAGACAGTCACATATTAGCGCTAGCACACGGACACTTGTATAAGTGTCCGGTGCACCCCTCTTTAGAATGGATATGTTTCTCGCGACCCCTCAACTGGTAGCAACACTTTATTTTGTCTGCCCCGCACGACCAGCGGCGAGCATTTTTTATTTTCCCTACCCCGCACGACCAGCAGCGAGCATTCTTTATTGCACCGTGTGACGAGCGGCGAGCAGAAGGAGGGTGCAGAAACATCAAGATCCGAAGAGGACAACAAGGAAATCGAGAAAACGAGGAAACCGTGTGACGAGACACGGGACGGCCCAGTGAACGGACTCTTGCGTGCAAAGTAGCTGTGGGAGGGCGCGGTGAGCGGTAAGCACAGGGGCCGGTGTTTTGGGGCCCATACCTTACGTCTCACCAAGCTGTTTCTAGTCACATACAGTGTGCTGACCTTCAAGAAAAAGATACTCACATGCCGTATTCACACGCCGTATTCACACACCATAATCACACGCCATATTCACACGCCGTACACACACGCCAACCCGTTCATCGGGCGGATTCAAGAAGCATTTGAGCAAATCGAGCGGATTCGGGAAGAAACCGAACGTGGTACACACACGCCGTACACACACGCCGTACACACACACCGACCAACAGTCTCAACTACCAGTTCACCGGGCTGAGCTACTGCCTATATAACCCATTCATCTGGCAGAAGCACTGAGCAGTTCCAAAGCGCAGCGAGCATTTTCAAGATCCCGAGAGGACAACAAGAAAAAAATCGAGAAAAAAAGGAGGAAACCGAGCGATGAGACACGGGACGGCCCAGCAAACGGACTCTCGCGTGAAAAGTAGCTGCGGGAGGGCGCGGCAAGCGATACTCACACGCCGTATTCACACATCGTATTCACACACCGTATTCACATGCCATATTCACCCGCCGTACACACACGCAGTACACACACGCCGACCAGCAGTCTCAACTACCTGTTCACCGGGCTGAGCTACTGCCTATATAACCCGTTCATCGGGCAGATGCGCTGAGCATTTCAAAAGTGTGGCGAACAAAACAAGGCATGCCGAAATAGTGAGCAATGTCAAACACCCCGAAACTCTGGCCGGAGCCGGGCGAGCTACTCGAGTGGATTGGTCAAGCGAACCTCTCGCGAGATGAAAACGCGGTAGTTATAGCTGTTTCAGCCAAAGCGGTCCTAAATGCCTACGCCCAGTGGTACGACAGTCACTGGGAGGCTTTTGTGAAGATTGCGGATCTGGCGGCACTGAAGCACCAACTTTGTAAGGCAGAGGAGGAGACGGCGGTTTGGAAGCAGCGCTGCGATCACCTCTTTACCATCAGTGAACAAAAGGCAAAACAACAAGATAGGGCCACGAGCCAAAACCTGATCGTTCAAAAAGTCAAGCCGCATGAGCCAAAGTGGTTTGATGGTTGCCAGGACTTGGAGGTTGTTGCTCAATTTCTCGAAGACGTGCAGCACTACGTTCGACAGGGCGGAGCAGTCTGTCAAAAAGCGTCCGAAGACAATCAGAAGATCAACACCTTCTGGCGTTTTCTCACCGCCAAAGTGTTCCACTGGTTCGAGAACTGCATGAAGTAGCAGGGTGTGGATACTTTCCCACCAAAGGATTACAACTACAATACCACATGGAGCGCCGTGAAGGTCCACTTCAAGCGCCAGTACGTTCCAGAACGGGCTATTTCGGTAATCCGCTGCGAATGGTATGCGTTGAAGTTCAATCGTCCGCAGGTTTTGAAGTTCAACCAGCAAGCATTGGAGCTGATCACCATTCTGGGCGGGTCGCGCACCATTACGAGGGAAAATCCGCTGTGGGAGGAATACCTGATCAAGCTGCCGGAAGTGACGCAAAACGATACATCCCAGCAGGCACGCCTTATGCATATGCTCGGTGGCGATAGTCAGAAGCAGATGATGCTGTCCAGCATGATGGATCTCATCGCCGCACGGACTCTGCCATTTATGTCGATGCCGTCCGGTAACGTCTCCTAGGCCCAATCCCCAGCCGGGCCCCCCACTGCACACGGCGACCCGATGGACTTGAGTAATATCGAGAATGACGAACTGAATGCGGTTGTCGACGGAAAGATACAGTGTCACCGTTGCCTCGGGTTCAGTCACATCATACGCCAATGCGGCACTCCAGCCACAGATAACTGTTCGGCGCAATTCAAGCCTAGAGGAGGACACGAGGGAGGGCGTGAAGGACTCCAGAAGCGTCATCCACCCCACCAGCCACCACCTACGCAACAGTCACCGTACCGTCAGTCATCCCACCAGCCGCCACCTATTCAACAGGCACCGTACCGTACCAACCAACCGAAATGGCGTGCACCGGTCAAGCACATCAACAATGTCGATGATCCGGAGGCAAGGTCCGGTGCGTACTTCGATGGAGGTTGGTCAGAGGAGGGAACGCCGGATGAAAATGGAGGATTGACGGAATTGTTGGATTTGGGTGGATCGGATTGGGATAAGACCAGTAAGTTGGCACAGAGCGAGGGAAAAGGGGCTCAGTAGGAGTGACAGAGCATCCTCCTACTAGGGAACGAGAGGCGGCGAGACTTTATTTGACAAACCTTAATGTTATACGGAAGAACATTAATGATAAAAGTGATTTGTCATGTTTTTACGCTAAAGTCCAAACCTCTCGTTCCAAAACTCGCTCAGCTTACACCCTAATTGACCCGGGTGCATCCCACTGTTATATCGACACCACTTTTGCACGGCAGCTTGGCTTACCTTTTCGACACGTTGGCCGTATGACAATCGTCATGGCCGGAACTAAACACCCTCCTGAGGATAGATCCCAGGTCTGGCTTAATGGACATATACGGGGCAGCACGGGGAACCATGTAGATGTTACCGGTTAGTACACTGTGTTTGATCTTAAGGGCGCCTACGACATTATTATTGGAAAAAATTGGCACTCGAGAACGTGCCATTTAGTGGATTCTGACAACGTCTTGCACCAGTTGGATGCGGACTGGTCTTTACTGTCGGACGGTCAACCGGCATTCGTTCCCAGGCTTTCCTTAAAAGGACTTCGACCTCACCAGGGCCGCTACCAGGAAGTTCACAACCACTGGGAAGTGGTAGGTCAAGCGGCATCCATCAACCTGATTTCCACAAACGAGACACAACGAGCAATGACAAAATCCAGTGACGACAGGATATTTGTGATCGACATCCATGAGCGATGGGTGGGCGAGGAATTCGGTGAGGATGGATCCGTTTTGGCAGATCTGGGGAAGTGGAGACTCCAAATCCGTCGGGCCTTTGACGATCTCTTTCAGCCACCGCGTGGCGTTCCACCACCAGGTGAACATGATTTCCGTATCCATACCGATCTGACAGCAAAAATTCCACACCGCCAGCTGTACCGAATGACACAGTCCGAGAGGAAGGAATTCGAGGTACAGATTAAGAAGTTGCTTGCAAATGGGTGGGTAACGGACTCACATTCACGTTATGCAGCACCGATAATCTTTGTGAAAAAGCCTGACGCCACGCTCCAAATGTGTGTTGATTACCGTGGATTGAATGCAATAACGGCTAAAGACCGGTACCCTTTGCCGTAGATTGAGGATTTGCTGGATAAGCATCACGGAGCACGGGTTTTCACCAAACTGGACTTGGCTAGCGGATACCACCAGGTACGGGTGTATTCAGACGACTGCCACAAGACCGCATTCATAGCGCCAGACGGATTCTATGAGTATAAGGTTATTCCGTTTGGACTTGCAAATGCGCCAGCCGCTTTCATGCATATGATGCAGAAGATATTACATCCACACCGCCGAAACGCAATCGTATACCTCGACGATGTGCTCATCTTTTCAGGAACACTAGCAGAACATAAGGTGCATGTGGAAGGTGTGCTGCAAGCATTACGGAACGCACGTTTGCGTCTGAGCGAGGCCAAATGCATGTTTGGTGCTCTGGAAACGTCGTTTGTCAGTTTCAGAGTGAATAAACACGGTATTCACACTAAGGAGAAGAACGTCAGAGCAGTACAGGATTGGCCAACACCCAGAACGCCTACGGAACTTCGCAGTTTCCTCGGTTTAGCGGGTTACTATAGGAAATTTGTTCCGAAATTCGCTCACTGGGACCATCTGCTCTATAACCTTGCCACAAAGCCCAGGAACGACTACATGTGGACCAGTCGACACGGAGTGCAGTTCGGAGACCTCAAGCTGGCACGGATATCTGCACCGGTCCTGGCAAAGCTGCATCCGGAAGGTGATTTCATCCTACGAATCGATGCCTCAGACACGGCTATTGGAGGTGTTTTGGCTCAAAAACAGCTGTTTGAAGGAAGATTGGTAGAGCGGCCACTGGGATATTTCTCAAGGAAGCTTCACGCAGTTGAGTCGAGATATCCAGCATATGACCGTGAACTTCTTGCGATTAGTGCAAATGTGGAACATTGGGCCTGCTATGTCCATGGTCGAAAATGCACCACCATTTATACGGATCACGCGTTATTGCAACATATTCTGGCACAGAATAAACTGACAAGCCGTCAGTGGCGTCACCTTGACAGGCTCCAACATCACGATTACGAGGTAAAGTACTTTCCTGGAGTGGCGAACGTGGTGGCAGATACGCTCAGCCGGATTGCCTACACTCAGGGAGGGCAGTTAGAAGTCGAGCAGCCAAAAGCCAATCCGCAGCACCTGAACATTGTCGAGATGTGTGTATCAGCCTCAACCGAGTGGCTAAACGATGTGCGAAATGGCAACGTAGAAGACGCGATTTTTGGCCCCGTTCTACAATATCTGAGCAATACCAACAAAAAGGAAAACAAAAAGGCAAGCTCGAAACAGACTCGTCGTATTCAAGAACGAGTAAAGTCGCACACACTCGAAGAAGGCCTTCTGTGCCATAAGTCGTCAGGCAGAAAGCTGTGTATTCCGAAGTCCATGTGGGCAGACATGGTTCGGGAAGCACACATTGCTATTATGGGCGGCAGACATACCGGTATCGCAAAAACAGCAGCAGTGGTCGGTTCACGGTACTACTGGCCAAAGTTGACAGATTCAATCGCAGAATGGATTGCCAGATGTGACGTATGCCAACGAATCAAACACAAGAATGCCAGGCCGTATGGACTTCTACAGCCGCTACCGATTCCACTGGAACGGGCCGAACGAGTAAATATCGATTTTGTAACCAAGTTGCCAACATCGGAAGCTGGCCACGATGCAGTAGCGACAATTATCGATCCCCTAATGAAGCAAGCACAGTGGATTCCTGTTAAAGAAGCCGATCTCACCGCAGAGAAGTTTGCGACAGCATTCATCGACGATTATGTACGGTCGCGGGGGCTGCCTGTATCGATTGTGTCTGACCGGGATACCCGGTTTACCTCTGGCTTCTGGCAATCATTCTCTTCACAACTTGGAATCAGGCTTCGGATGTCTACGGCATACCATCCGCAATCAGACGGCCAGGCAGAAAAGGCAAATGCCACTCTGTAAACGTTTTTGAAGGCATATATAGCGCAACTCAAATCCCCTGAGCAGTGGAGCCGGTCTGCTGGCGGAGTTCACCTACAATACGGCAAAGCATAAGGCTATAGGCATGTCGCCGTTCGAAGCAGATATTGGATACATTTCAAGACTTTCACTAGATCTGTTGGCACCAGGACCATGGACGCCGATATCAAGACCGGGAATGGAATACGCAGAACACCTCGTCAAGATCCTACGAATGATTCGAGAGCGAATAGGAGAAACCCAGCTGACAATGGTGTCGGAAGCGAACGAGTAGCGCCGGCCGCACCCGTTTCGAGTAGGCGATTCGGTATTCCTGGACACCCGTTTGCTGCCGGTCGGCTACGCCAATGTCAATTCCACTGCCAATGACAACGTTTACTTGCGAAAGATTCAACATCCGTATGCCGGTCCGTTTACGATCCTGAAGTCTGCCAGTGAGAATGCGTTTGTTCTCGACATCCTAGCACACTGGCACTTACACACGGTGTTCAACGTCGCACCCCTCAAACTGTCGAAGGTCGACAAAACCCGTGAACACCCACCCCCACAACTGCTACGCTCCACCGCTACCATCGAGTACGAGGTTGAGTCGATCTGCGAGCACAGAGGCACCACGGTTCGAGATCTCGAACACCTGGTCAGATGGGTCGGCTACGCTGACCCTACGTGGGAACCGCTGGCGAACCTGAGAGGTAGCAGCAACAAGCTGCTGGGTGAATACCATGCTGCGAATGGCCTACGAGTCTACCGGTGGATGGAACGGGAGTGACAGGAGGTGTAGGCGATGTGTGGTGGGCCGGGTATATTTTGCTGTTTTCGGTTGCGTTGGAGTGCACTTTGTTACGTTTGGGGCTATTGTTATAAGCTGGGTTTGTCGATGTTTTTTTTTTTTTGTTGTTTTTGTTGTTGTTTGTTTTTTTTTTGTTTTTTTTTTTTTGTTTAGGGGCGGTACTTGTTTTATTGAAAGGGAAGTGGTTGTAGGAGGAGGATTCCGGGCGTCATGGACACCATGCCTAGAGTGGCTAGCATGGCCGCTAGCATGGCTTCGAGAGTTTGTGGGACTTACCAGATAGCTGCCCTAAGGGCTTCAGTAGATAGACAGTCACACACTAGCGCTAGCAGACGGACACTTGTATAAGTGTCCGGTGCTCCCCTCTTTAGAATGGACATGTTTCTCGCGACCCCTCAGTAACTGGCTTTGTGTAGTGGCGGATGTCCTTTGTAGAGGTGAGGAGGCCAGGGGGGAGTCGTGTTCGTGGGGTTGCGTTGACTGGGGAAAAGAGTGCATTCCGTAGCACATCGCATTTGCCCATGAAGGTTGTTTGCCCATTAAGGGGGGGGATTGGTTTGTGGTGTGTGTTGTGGTGGTAGATCGTTTTCCAGATGGTCTTGGATGATGCGATTTGGAGCTGTTGGATTCGGTACGCTGTTTTAGCGTTGCGTACCATCGTCGACCATTTGTGCTGTTTGTGTTGTCTGTCTTTCTGGTTGGTGTTGTTGGGGTCTTGGCAGGCTCGTCTCTCTGCTCGTTTGACTGCTCTTTTTGCCAATGTTAAGTTCTGGTTCCACCATGGTACTTCCTGCCTCCGTGGATCTTTCATCGGGATGGTGTGGTTGGTTGGTTCATGGATGAGTTGGGTAATGTTGGTCACAGCACGGAGGGTATCCCCTGTTCCTTGGAGGTTTGAGATGTCCATCCGGGCACCCTGTATGTGTGAGGCGAAGCTTCCCCAGTCGGCCCTACGCCAGCAGCGCAGGGCCTTCTGGGGTTCTGCATTTGAGGGTAGGGAGAGGGTGGCGGTGAGGGAGCTGTTGTTATACCCTAAATACTACAGGGTTGGAATTCGGATACGGACCAAGCAGGAAGGTATCGGAAACTCGTCACACGGTCTTAGGATGGCATCCCGAGACCGGGCAACCGACACTGTCGGGGCTCGGCTCGGGTCAACCGACTCTGTGGTACCAGGAGGTCCCTGGGCCAAGTACCGGCGCAGACAGGGAAAGCGCAAGCGCTGCCGCAGAAGAAGACAACCTTGGTGGTCATCATAAGAAGGACAAGTAATCGGAAGGAAATGGGAACGCAATGAGTTGCGAGTCTAGATCGCGGAATAGGAGCGGGGTTGTTTCCAGAGGCACAGCCCGGAGGAACAACACCACAAGTAGGGAATCTCTGTATCGTTGCAGACGGCTTGCAGGCTCAAGGCGATACAGCTGCACCCTGTGGTCGGGAGACATGAGGGATCATGCTACCACTCGCATCCTTGTCACTGACACCCGATTATGGCGATGAACTCTGGGCTCTGCCAGCGCTCGACAGCGTGAGCATATCCCCACTTATCCGAGATACTTACAACAATTATGTGGCAGGGCACACGCCGCACCAGGGTGAGGACGTCGAGTTGAACGAATACTGGAGCAGAGGCTTGTCCGCAAGCCGATCCTGTAGTGCTGGGCAGCCCCCGGACCAAGTACCGGCTCGTGATTCGGGAAAGTGCAAACACCGCTACTGGACCGCACCTCAGGAACAGTTCGAGAGTCTGTTGGGAGCGATATGGGGTGGAGCTATACCTTGGTACCCGTTGCGGCTGAGAAGGATTAGCTGGTACGGTTGAGGGCTCGTTGCTGCCGGCTCTGGTCGAGTTACGAAATCAACCCCGCACGCAACCCAATCGCATCACCCAATCACAACAAGAGGACTTGAGGAGAGGCACCTGCTCTGGCCACTCTTGGGAAGATACGGGAAAAGCACTACTGGCTGACCAATCGAGAGTTATCCTCTTTACGCTGATGAAATCTAGTGCCAAGGCGAACAGTTTTCATGTCGCGGCGCGGGGTAATTTTCCCTCAGCACATGACCTCGCCGAGCCGAATACTTATACGACTCCTCGCAGTGGGCGAAGGAGGAAAAACATCATCAATCAGAATCATCAATCAGAATCATCAATCAACGATCAACGGACCATCTACCGGTCACCAAGACATCGAATCAACGACCATCCCCACGAGCGATCCGTCAAGCGAGTCGTCGCCATGGAACCACGAGCGACCCATCGTGCGAATCGTCGCCATGGAACCGCAAACGATCCATCGAGTGAGTCATCGCCACCGAGCTGCAAATTAACCGCCACCGCGATACTCGCAAGCCATCAGGCCGCTGCCGGGCTTGTATCGACGAACCGCCTACGTGGCCTACACCGCGAGCAATGACGAGCGAGATGGCAGCTGATCGGGGAAGGAGACGGGAGGAAACGTGAGGAGTTCGAGAGTCTAGGCGGGAGATAGGAAATGCCAGATGGGAAACACGCGGGGGGCTTGGCGAGGACCCCTTCAAGGTGTATAATCCCCAACCACTACGTGGCGGACCTCGTTAGAAGGGTAGAATCCCCAAAACCGATGCTTGAGCCATTATGGGGCCGTGTTCGTGAACCCAGCCATGAGCTGAGGGAATGGCATGGCCCGTGACACTATTGGATAGCCTCCTATCATCAGTACCGACCAGGACGAGTAGCTCTGGGCTTTGGCCCACGCCCACCTTGGCTGGTGCGTGCATGAGCGTATCCTCTACCATATCTTACGCCGAATCTTTAGGGCCGGAAGCAGTTCGGCCGGGTGAAGCAGCCTTGAGGGGAAGCAGCCGAGTGGTCCCCGGGTACTGGGGGGTGTTGCCAGTCCGGCATCAGCTGGGCACGCCAATAATCACTAAATCCTCAGTACGCCGAGCCAGTCATCCGAAGGGCTGTGATGACCTAAGGAAAGCAGACCTCGGTAGGTGCTGCATACGAACCAGAGATAAGGATACCCGTGAGGCAGTTGTTGAGCGAGCTGTTGGGCAAGACGCTGGGCCCGTCTAGATCCAAATCATTCGCTGAAGCGTCAGATGATCCGACCATTACGCCGAAGCGTCAGACGATCCGACCATTACGCTGAAGCGATACACGAGTGAGCCGTCGGGCAAGACGCTGGGCCCGTCTCAAATCGAAACCCGCTGAAGCGACACGAGCGAACTGTCGGGTAAGACGCCAGACCCGTCTCGATCTGAATCATTCACCAAAGCGTCAGACGATCCGACCATTACGCTGAAGCATCAGACGATCCGACCATTACGCCGAAGCGATACACGAGCGAGCCGTCAGGCAAAGCGCCGCGCCTGTCTCGAACCGACCATTACGCCAAAGCGATACACGAGCGAGCCGTTGGGCAAGACGCTGGGCCTGTCTCGAATCGAAACCCGCCGAAGCGACACGAACGAGCCGTCGGGCAAGACACCGGGTCCGTCTCGATCTGAATCATTCGCCAAAGCGTCAGACGATCCAACCATTACTCTGAAGCATCAAACGATCCGACCAGTATGCCGAAGCGATACACGAGCGAGCCATCGGTCAATGCGCCGGGCTTGTCTCGATCCGAACCATCCGCCGAAGTGCCGCAAGCGAGCCGTCGGGCGGGACACCGGGCCTGTCTCGAAGCAAACCATCCACCGAAGCGATACGCGCAAGCCGCTGGGTAGCCGCCGGGCATTTGCAGAGCGACCACCTACAATCCGTTGAGTGAGCCGTCGCCGCGTAACCACTGACGAACCGTCGCGCAATCCGCCTGGCAGCCGCTGGGCAAGCGCCATCTATCGAGCGATCCGTCGAGCGATCCGTTGCCGCGGAGCCGCAGAGATCGAACCGAACCCCTTAGATTATTCACTGTGAATCCCTTAACGGTGGGCGAGCTTGGAAGGATTATCATGGGGGGTGTTATTCCTGTATAATAACTGAACGCCGGCGAAGACGGCGCGCGCCCCATCTCCTTCGTGACTATCGAGAAACCTGACCAGTTCAATATTACCGTCACTCCGACGTTGACCGGATGTTCCAGTGTCACATAGAAGACGATGTATTGCCAGCGCACAACACTGACGACGAGGTTTTGGCTGCGCGCAAGGCAGACGACAAGGTTTTGGCGGCGCACGACGAGGTGTTTGCAGCGGGTGAGGAAGACGACAAGCTTTTGCCCACCCTCCGGACGGACGACGCGGTGTTGCCAGCGGCTGAGGCGGAGGACTTCAAGCTTTTTCCAGCCCTCGAGGTGGGAGGCGGGGCGTTGGCGTCTGAGGCAGACGAGATATTGCCGGCGCGTGACCTGGACAACGAGGTTTTGGTGGCGTTTGAGGCGGACAAGGTTTTGGCGGTGCGCAACGAGGTGTTGCCAGCGGGCGAGGCGGATGACAAGATGTTGCCAGTCTTTGAGGCGGGTGGCGGGGCTTTAAACTCTGAGGCAGACGAGGTATTGGCGGCGCGAGACGCGGATGACGAGGTTTTGGCGGCACGCGATGCGGACAAGCTTTTGCCAGCCCTCGAGGCGGGCAGCGGGGCTTCGGAGTCTGAGGCAGACGATGAGGTATTGGCGGCGCGCAATGAGGTATTTCCAGCATGCAACGAGGCATTGCCGGCGTGTGACGAGGCATTGCAGGCATGTAAAGAGGTATTGCCGGCACGTGACGTGGTATTGCTGTCGTGCAACTCGGACGACGAAGTTTTGGCGGTGTCCGACACGGATTACAAGCTTTTACCAGCTCTCGAGACAGTCGATGGCACTTTGGCAGCACGCAAGGTGGACGACAAGGTTTTGGCAGCCCTCGAGGTGGGCGGTGGGGCTTTGGTGTCTGAGGCAGACCAGGTATTGCCGGCGCGAGACACGGACGATGCGGTTTTGGCGGCACGCGATCTGGACAACCTTTTGCCAGCTCTTGAGGTGGGTGGCTGGGCTGCGGAGTCTGAGGAAGATGACGAGATATTGCCGGCGCTTGACGAGGTATTGCCGGTGTGCGACGAGGCTTTGCTGGCACGTGACGAGGAATTGCCGGCATGCGACGTGGACGACGAGGTTTTGGTAGCGCTTGAGAAAGACAAGCTTTTGCCAGCTCTCGAGGCGGCTGGTGGGGCTTTGGAGTCTGAGGCAGAAGATGAGGTATTGCCGGCACGCAACGAGGTGTTGCCGGCCTGCGCCGAGGCATTGCTGGCGAGTGACGAGGTATTGCCTGCCTGCGACGTGGACGACGAGGTTTTGGTGGCGCTCGAGGCAGACAAGCTTTTGCCAGCTCTCGAGATGGCTGGTGGGGCTTTGGAGCCTGAGGCAGACAACGAGGTATTGCCAGCACGCGACGAGGTATTGCCGGCGTGCAACGAGGCATTGCTGACGAGTGACGAGGTATTGCCGGCGTACGACATGGACGACAAGGTTTTGGTGGCGCTCGAGGCAGACAAGCTTTTGCCAGCTCTCGAGATGTCTGGCGGGGCTTTGGAGTCTGAGGCAGACGACGAGGTATTGCCGGCACGTGATGAGGTATTGCCGGCGTGCGACGAGGCATTGCTGGCGTGTGACGAGGTATTGCTGGCATGCGATGTGGACGATGAGGTTTTGGTGGCGCTCGAGGCAGACAAGCTTTTGCCAGCTCTGAACACGGCCGGCGGGGCTTTGGAGTCTGAGGCAGATGATGAGGTATTGCCAGCACGCGACAGGGTATTGCCGGCACATGAGGTGGTATTGCCGGTACATGATGAGGTATTGGCGGCGTGTGACGAGGTATTGCTGGCGTGCGATGAGGCATTGCTGGCGAGTGACAAGGTATTGCCGGCGTATGACGTGGACGATGAGATTTTGGTGGCACGCAAGGCAGACAAGCTTTTCCCAGCTCTCGAGATGGCCGGCGGGGCTTTGGAGTCTGAGGCAGACGCCGAGGTATTGCCGGCACGTGACGAGGTATTGCCAGCACGTGACTAGGTATTGCCGGCACATGACGAGGTATTTCCAGCATGTGACAAGGTATTGCCAGCCCGTAACGAGGTATTGCCAGCGTGTGATGCGGACGACGAGGTTTTGGCGGCTCATGAGGCAGACAAGCTTTTGCCAGCCCTCAAGGTGTGCATCGGGGCTTCGGAGTCTGAGGCAGACGGCGAGGTATTGCTGGCGCGTGACGAGGTATTGCCAGCAGGTGAGGTGGCCAATGGGCTTGAGGTGCCATGCGACGACATATTGCCGACGGGCAAGGAAGGCGAGGCGGGCGACAATCTTTTGGTGGCGGGCGGAGTGTTTATGGCTGTACCTGAGGCGTTACCTGGAGCAATGGGGAGGACCCGCTTCCGCAGCTCGGTATCCACTTGCTTCAGGAACTCCGGGTTGCCGAGATTGTTCGTACCATTGATGACATCTCCCGGCATGACAAGATGGTGCATTTGGAATTTCACCCTTTCAGGTAGGCCATTACCCCTTATCCGCCGGTCCTGTTGTAGCCCCAAAACCTCCATGGCATACCCCATATCGCGGAAGGCTGGGTGCTGTGCGATCTTCACTAGCCTATACCAGGCAGATCTTCTCATTTCCATCGGATTTGAACCAAAGACTACACAAAGTCAGCCATGCTCGTACAACAGGAGGATTCTTAACATACATGGTTCAGCATCTCGAGCCCAGTTCTGTCCCCAAACAGCTTGGATATTCTCATTTAGCCACAACTTGTCACTGAGATTCGATCATGATATTTTTGCTGGATGCCTGATTGCGCGTGTGTACTGGGAGGTTGATATTATTTGTACGATCAGGTCGTGTTTCTTGAGATGCCGATCGAACGGAATGTGGACTTTATTGGCAAAATCCATTAAGGCTTCGCCTGCCAGTTCAAACCGCTCCAGGAACCACTTCAGGACTTCGCCGGATTGCGCCAGGGGCAAATCAAGCAACTTCTTCAACAGAATCTGCTGAGAACATTCAGCAATAGAGGCAAATAATTCCTCTGGAGTAACCGGTTGCTTGCTTGCCTGGTCGGACATCGTCGACAGGATCTGAGACTCATAGATTAGTAATCTAGTTGTACTCACTGTTCGATGTGCTACAAACCATTTGAATCACGTCATCCGGCTCGTTGGAAGCTTTGGTGGCAGCAGCAATTGATTGAGTGCTTGATTCTGGCATCCTGAACTGAGTAGTATCTGCAATCTTGGCGTCATTCAGCTCATGACGCGACCTCACGATGCGACCTCACGATGCGACCTCACATAGGATCAAGGTCACACAAACCCAGCAAGAAAACCACGGGATTTATTGATTCGTTAGGGTGGACAACTAGAGATGGTTGTGGTGGAGTGGTGGTGGTGTGGTGCTGGAGTGGTGGTTGTGGTGGTTGTGGTGGTTGTGGTGGTTGTGGTGGTTGTGGTGGTTGAGACGGTTGTGGAGGTTGGGGTGGTTGTGGAGGTTGGGGTGGTTGTGGAGGTTGGGGTGGTTGTGGAGGTTGGGGTGTTAGTGGCATGGCAGATATGTTGGTTACCCGGAAGTATCCCCACACTAGTGTGGGGACACTTCCAGGTAACAGTATGCAGACAAAACTTTGGTGGACAGAAATTGGTTTCCTGGTCAGAGTCATCATCTGAGTACTCATTGGAGTGCTCAGGAGAAATCCGACAAGTAATCCAACAAGTACTCCAAGGAGCACTCTAACGAGTCATCTGGCAAGAACTCCAACTAGTGATCCGACAAGGACCCCAGACTCCTACAAGTGATCCCAGGAGTGATCCAACAGGCACGTTGACAAGACATCCAACAAGTAAGCCACTGCCAAAGCTGTCAACGAGTGTAAGACATGAGACGTGCAATTCAACAAGTGATCCGACAAGTCATCCAAGGAGGTGTCCGACGAGTGATTTGAGGAGGAGTCTGTCACGTGATCCATCAAGCTCAGTAACAAGACATCCGACTCGTCAGCTGTGTTAGCTGCTGTGAAAGCTGCCCACACGAGTAAGGGATGAGAGGGGTAGTCCGGCCCGGACTCCGTCCAGGGCTCCAGTGGGTGCATCAACAAGACATTCGACACGTGAGCCACAGAGAAAGCCGTTGACAAGTAACAAATGAGACAAGCAATCCGATGATCAGTTCCAGCAAATGAGCCACCTACTGATGTGGACTGTAATCTGCTAAGCAATCAGACAATGGTATCACTGCACTAGCAATCTTCACTTTCATCACTTCGGCTGCACAGTTTTCCACCCGGGACCTGCTTGACTCAACGTTTTCGGATGTGTGCTGCAACTTGAAGTTACCCCTAACTTGAAATTCCATGTTAGTGCAGGTGACTCATCTTGTCCACATTATGTACATCTTGCACGGATGGATGGAGACATTATAATGGCACTTGCAGCTCGCTAGTAACCTATTATATCAAAGAACCCAAACGCTTTCTATCATGAACAATCCACCACCCATTGGTCAACCCCAGCCCCCACCCGGATCGATACCATTGCACCATCCAGGTCCTGGCCGTCACCCTTATCTGACCTACCCGCACCCACTGCCAGTGCCACCAGTGGTGCATCTTAATGCCAACGCTCGGTCTTGGCAACTGGGGATGAGAGCGTACTTCTGTGGCACGTTCCTGCTTTGCAGGGACTGGAAGGGCGGAAACCTTCATATTCTCGCTGACGAGCTGCAATCCCATTGGCATCACCTCCAAGGCGTCCCTCTCAGGGAGGTGAGAAGCCTAATGGTCTGGCTTGCCAGCCGGTTCCGTCAGCAGCTGGTGGACAATATAAAGTATGTTGTTCTGGAATGGCTTAGGGGAAGGCCACTGGGCCTGTGGTGGCTCAGTCAGAGCCTCTCTACTTGGCCAGATAACCTGGAGAGTCACCTGCCCACTACATGGCATATATGGTTTTCGGAGACAGTGACACAAGCTCAGTTCACTGCCGGATTCACTGGAACCAACGAACAGTGAGCATTTGTCGACTTCCATGCCTGGTGCCTCCGACCCGTGAATGTGGTTCGCATCTGGTCACATGCAATCGGTTACCTTGAGCGTGGCCTGGTGACCAACTGGGTGAACGGCGGTCCCCAACCCCTGCCCCTATTACTGGCACTGCGTACAGTTACTGCAAACATGCTCAAACCTACCTTGCAGCACATGATGCAGAATATATTTTGCCGACATACGATGCACCGCTACGGATATGGCGGGACTCTCATGCGTCACCTATATCACCAAGATGATATGACTGCGGGACACCACGGAGACTTGGTACCAGATAATTTCAACCCGGATGTTGGCTGGCACCAGGCCAGTGCCCTACGTATGGCTTGGATCGATGGCCTCGACAATAAGTTATAGTTTCTTATTGCCTTCTAAGGGACCGCCAGTGATAAGTGAGTGGCTGTGCACAGTACAGAATGGAACAAGCATGTCAGGTAGGGGGCAGGTGCGGGCAGGTACGTGGGGCAGCTGCCAAGTGCGCAATGGAATGGGAAAGTATGTGAGCGAGCGGCTGGGGGTGTTGGTGGATCTCTTGAGCACGTATGGCTGTGGGCATTAGGGTGAGCAAAGGGAGAGTTTGTGATGTAGCTGCTGTGCATGTAGTGGGATGGTACAAGCACTAGAGTAAGCAAGCGCGGGCCTGCTGTAACTGGTGTGATGGTGAGGTCCGGAGACAGTGTGATAAAGTGTGATAGCTTGTGAGTGACTGAAAGAGCTGGTGGAAAAGGGGCTGTGCATACCACCGGATCTAATACACAGGTGCAGTAGCCGGTGAGCAGGTAAGGGAGCAGGAGACCGGGTGAGGTAGCTGTAGTGCCGTACCGGGGGTGGTGATGAGGATATATCAGTGACATGGAGCACTGGGACAAATGGGGGGCACCTTGTGGGAAAACAGTCAGTAGGGCTCCAGGCTTCTCCCAGCAGGCAAGCCCGCTCTGGATGGAAATAAGCAGTACCGCTCTCAAGCAAGCTTGTATCTGCGACCTGGAGCACTGGGACAAATGGGGGGCACCTTGTGGGAAAACAGTCAGTAGGGCTCCAGGTTTCTCCCGGCAGGCAAGCCCAGTCTGGAAGGAAATAAGCAGTACCACTCGCAAGCAAGCTTGTATCCGTGACCTGGAGCGCTGGGACAAATGGGGGGCACCTTGCAGGGAAACAGTCAGTAGGGCTCCAGGCTTCTTCCGGCAGGCAAGCCCGCTCTGGAAGGAAATGAGCAGTACCGCTCGCAAGCAAGCTTGTATCAGCGACCTGGAGGGCTACAACAAATGGGGCAACTAGTGGGAACCGGTCCGGGAAGGATTTGATACGACATCGGACGCGGCACGACAAAGCCATGATGTCCTGATGATGGGCAGGTTGTTGGGGGAACGAATCGATGCTGCAAAGAGGACTCATGGGTGGGAAGGACTCTACGCGACATCGGATGGGGCAAGGTCAATTCATGATGAAGGATGCGTCGTAGGGTGAAAGAATCAACTCTGGCAAAGAAAACTCGAGGGTGGTAAGGACTCGATGCGACATCGAACGCGGCGCGGTCAAGTCATGATGAAGGATGCGTCATAGGTCGAAGGAATCGACTATGGCGAAGAACACTCGTGGGTGGCAAGGTCTCGACGCGACAACGGACGCGATGCGGTTAAGTTATGATGAAGGACTCGTCATTTGTAGAAGGAATCGATGTGGGCGGAGAGGTCTCACGGGTGGCAAAGACTCGACGCGACATCGTACGCTGTGTCAAGTCATGATGAAGGACTCGTCGTTTGTGGAAGGAATCGATGTGGCCAAAGAGGACTCGAGAGTAGGAAGGACTGGACATGACATCGGACGTGGCACAGTCAAGTCATAATGAAGGATGCATTGTAGGGCGAAGGAATTGACTCTGGGGAAGAACACTCGCGGGTGGGAGGGTCTCGACGCGATGTTGGGCTCGGTGAAGCGAAGGACTCGTCGGGATATCAGGCTTGGCGTGGTGAAGTTTTGATGAAGGATGCATCGTAGGGCGAAGGAATCGACTCTGGCGAAGAACACTCGTGGGTGGGAAGGCCTCGACGCGACATTGGACTCGGTCAAGTGAAGGACTCGACCGACATCGGACTTGGCGTGGTGAAGTTGTGATGTCATGTTGAAGAACTCGCGGTTGGGGGAAGGAATCGATGCGGCCGAAGAGAATTCGCAGGTGGGAAGTGATCGGACGTGGCATGGTGAAATCATGATGAAGGACTCGTCCTTGGCGCAGATCAGTTCACCGTTGCAGAAGGCAACTCGGTTGCCTTTTGAAGGATGTACCTACAGCCACCAGGCAGTAGGTGGCGTGACTAATCCAGCTCCGCTGCCACCAGGTGCACCGTTCGGTTATGCCAAGCAAGCATCTACTGTCCCAGACCTAGCTTGGCACGACATTTCCGCTACGTGTACTTCAAACTTCAAGTCACGCCCAACTTAAAGCTTCGTGTAGAGCCCGACTCGAGCGTCATGTAAGGCCCAAATTGAAGCTTTGTGTAAGGTGCAACTTGAAGCTTTGTTGCGGTAGGTGAGGTTCATCTCGTCACGTTATGTAGAACTTGCACGAAGCACAGAGACATTATAATAGCACTCGTCACTCGCCATTAACCCATTATATTGAATAAGCCAAACCGCAACATGAATCAAGCACCCGCTGGTCCACAACCGCCACTGCACCATCCCGGGCCTGGGCATGACCGGTACCTAACGTACCTGCACCCACTGCCAGTGCCTCCAGTGGCGTACCTAAACAACAACGTTCCCACATAGCAATTGGGGACAACGGCATATTTCTGCGGCACTTTTCTGCTACACAGGGACTGGAAGGATGGCAACCTTCACATGCTTGCCCACGAGCTCAAATGCCAGTGGCACCACCTTCACAGCATCCGTCACACGGAGGTGAAAAGTCTAATGGTCCGGATCGCGAACCGTTTTCGGCAGCAGCTGGTGAACAACATAACAGATGTTGTTCTTAAGTGGCAGAGGGGTAGGCCACTGGGCCGTTGGTGGCTCCGGCAGAGCATTTCTACTTGGCCTGCTAACCCGCAGGGTCACCTGCCCCCGACCTGGCAAACATAGTTTGCGGAGACTAACACCCAAGCCCAGTTTACTACTGGCTTTGTTGGAACCAATGAAGAACTGGCATTTGTGGATTTCCATACCTGGTGCCTGCGACCAGCCAACGTGGTACGAATCTGGTCCCACGTGATCCAATACATCGAGCCTAACCTCGTGGCCAACCGGGTAAACGGTGGCCCACAACCCCTGCCGCTGCTCCTGACACTCCGTGCCGTTACAGCGAATATGCTTAAACTGACCTTTGAGCATACGATGCAGAATATATTTCGCCGCCACGTCATGCACCGGTATTGATATGGGGGAACCCTCATGCATCATCTTTACCACCAAGATGACCTGACCGCCGGCCACCACGGAGACTTGGTGCCGGCCAACATCAACCCAGATGTTAGCTGGGTACCGCGTAGGCGCCCGACGTCGTGCCTGGCTTGATAGCCTCAACGATGAGGTGTAGTCTCTTGTGGGCTACTACGGACCAGCAGGGAACAAAGAGCGACATACGCTGCTAATTGGACTGAGCTCACGGCTGTGAGTGAGATGGGAACTCCAGGGGCGGAGGGAGCGGGAGGCTGAGGAGTTGGGTACCGATAAACGGAATTATGGGCAGGTCATGTTTTCCTCTGTTCTTTCCTTTGTCTTTCCTTTGTTATTTCTTTGGTACACGCTTCATGTCTTCTTGGTATAGGCCTGGGTGGTGTGCAAAGCGGAGCCTGCAATGTACTGTCACTGTGCTGACTGTGGTCTAAATATACACCGCCATACTTTTGCTCCATTAGCACGAACACGGTAGCACGCTATGGTGATAAGCACCCATTGGTTTCCGTCCACCGTTGGAGTCCAGATATTCTGTACTAAAGTTGCCAGTAACTATTAAACCCTCGCTGTGAAATCCACAGGTCGATGTCTACATTACAGGATTGTTATCAAACTCGGCCAGATTCTCGCCAATATGTGGATCCATTTCCTCAAACCACCGACGTAGCCGCCGCTCGTCCGAAGCCAGTGTGCGGCGATTTAGACCACTGTTTGCTGTCGAGGGAACTGATGCCGCAGTTGCAATGGTCAGCTGGTCGTGCTGTAGGAGGGTCGGCAGGAGCTGTGCCCAAATGTTGAACCTCGCATGCCACCAGAAGTCGTGCGTGCATATGTACCGGAATACTGGTTCCAACATGTTGGCGGTCACCTGGCCCAATGACACGGGGTAGGAGTCGGTGAATTGCTCGAGCTGGTACGGGTGTCACAAACCTGGCGCGACAGGCTTCTTGGCGCCGGCGCCGGTGCCACTCTCACGCTTCTCTCCCAGTGGCTAGTCCTTGTTACCGCTGCCGCAGCCGTGGTCATTCTACACGCTTAGACGCCTCGACCGATCTCCGCCATATCGCTCCGGTAGCAATATCCCCGACTGCTGGCTGGTCTAGACCTCTCTGCTTCGTCTCCATTATGTTACTTGCCTGTCCTTCTCCAGACATCGTTATGTATGTCGTTTCCTGTTGATTATGCTTGCGCGTCCTTTCTCCTGTCTGCAATGTTTGTTGTCTCCCATTGATGAAGCTTGCACGTCCTGTTCCATGTTCCTTACCTTTACTGCTTGCGCGTCCTTTCTTCTGTCCACTACGTTTGTTGTCTCCCATTGATTGAACTTGCGTGTCCTTCTCCCATGTGCGTTACGAGTATTGTTTTCCCTTGATTAAGTTGTACGTCAGTCTTCCTTTCCTTTACTGTTACTGCTTGCGCGTCCTTTCTCCTGTTGCCACGAGTAGATTGGTGTCCGCGTGGCGGCCGAGTGCGATCATGTGTTTCCTTGGGTACGACGATTGAGTCATGATGTGGGAACTGTGTCAGTCTTGCGGGCAAGCTGTGATTCCACAGAGGGAAGGAAAAGTATAAAGGAAGGGCGCGGTAGCTAGTCTGGAGATTCTTCACGCAATATATTATCTATACACCTGGACCTACCTTTACCCATCTCTGAGCGGCGTGACGAAACCAGTGCCAGGATTTCGGATCACTTACACAGATGACCACCGGGTCATCCGGCAGCACGACGAAGTGATCCGGGATCGTGTACGACGAATGACATCGAGATATGATTAACTATCTACATTGACCTACCTTCACACATCTCTGAGCGGCGTGACGAAACAAGCGCCGGGATCTCGGATCACTTGCGCCAATGACCACCGGCTCATCGGGCAGTACGACGAAGTGATCCGGGATCGCCTACGACGAATGACATCGAGATATGATTATCTATCTACCTTAACCTACCTTCACACATCTCTGAGCGGCGTGACCAGAGCAGCGCCAGGATCTCGGATCACTCGCACCGATGATCACAGGGTCATCCATCAGCGCAACAAGTGATCCGGGACCAGCTATGACCGACCCGCAACACCGCCGCGCATACCGGGCCGCGCCAGACAGAACAGAATACCTATGCCGCGCCGGGTAGAACGGAACACCGCCGCGTACACCAGGCCAAACCAGACAGAACGGAACACCGCCGCGCATACTGGGCCGCGCCAGACAGAAAGGAAGGCCTCCGCATATGCCTTACTGGGCGGAACCGAAGACCACCGCGTATGCCGCCCCGGCTGGAAAGGAAGAATGCCGTGCATGCCGCGCCGAGCAGAATGGAAGACCGCCGTACATGACGAGCCGGGCCGAACGGAAGACCGCTGCACATACCGAAGGCCGCACTGGACAGGACGGAAGACCGCCGCGCATGAGGGAAGTCTGCCGCGCATACCGCAGGCCATGCCGGGCAGGAAGGAAGATGACAACGACGATGCCATGCCAGGCAGGAAGGAAGACGACAACGATGATGCCACACTGGGCATGAAGAAAGACGACAACCACGATGCCACGCCAGGCATGAAGGAGGACCAGCACGACGAGTGAGTGGGAATCACTTGCGCCAAACAACACCGAGACACAAGTAGCAATCCGAGATCGCTCAAGAACAATGAGAGAATGATACCGTGCTACAGTAAAGACCACCGGGTGGCAGTAGACGAAGACCGCATAAGACCTAGCATGACCGTACGGATGGCTGGGAGCACGACGCCTCACCAGTGAGAAAGGCACGATGAGGAGCTACGTTGCCTGTCGAGCCCAAGACAGAGAACTGAAGTCGGGGTCAGGGTTTTTGACATTATATTGCATCTCCAATCGACACCTGACGTAGCGGGAAATCCTCAAGAAACTAGAATCCAACGTGGATTCACCAGACCCAGAAAAATAAGAGTAGCGAATTCCGGAGGTTACCGATGTCAAAACGCTGCTGCACTGAGGCCAGAGAGCCCAGCTACACCATAGGGAAGCCAGAAAAACACAGAAACACACCGAAAAACACCGGAAGATGCAGGAAGCTGGGAACAAGAAAAACCTACGAAGGGAGCGAACCCGTGGAACACCGCGACTTCTTTATCCCATCGTAATTTGGAATAACACCATCCAAACCAGAAGAGCTACGAGACCCGCATACCTACGTCACCAACAGGCACGCCAGTACAAGTTGAAAAGCAGAGCTTGTGGCTATGCTTCGACTACCGAACGGATTATGAATGAACGTCTGACGAATCACAAACAGCGATGTTGACGCAAAAGGGGTTACGAACGGCCAAGTATGGCCTCAATTGACGATGCAGCCAGTGATGCGAATGGCCAGCCAACGGTTGGTTTTGATATCAAATATTGCGCAGAAAAGTGCCGGCATGACAAACATACTTGCTAGAGAGTCAGGAGACTCTCCCTGGAAAAGGGATATGAAGCTTCGACAAAACCAGTTCCGAGTATTGCTGTCAGTAGCAAGCTTTCACGAAAAAATGTCAGAAACAATCAAAGCACCAGAAACATCAAAAACACTAGAAACACTGAGAACACCGGACACACCGGAAAGACCAGAAACGCCTGAAACAACTAGCAAACACCGGAAACTCTGGAAGCAACGGAAACATTGGAATCCCTCGACATGTTCCAGGACACCTGGCCACTTACCGCCGGGGACACCCGGAACTGGTGTTCGACAGATATGATGCCAAAGAAGAAGCCGTGGGAGAATAGAGTTAACTCGCAAGCCCACGAAGAGAGAGGCAGCCGGGCGCGGCTGCCTAGGCAGTTCACGACGCTCCTATCAGAAACTAGCGTGCAATAGCAACGAATAAGGAATGAATTTTCGACTACCACCACCACCGACGGATGGGACGCCCCACTCCCGGCACACTCACCACCACTGTCCGCCGTAGGGCAACCCCGTACCAATGACCATGCTTCCCTCCACTGGACCACCTGCTACAACGACTACTGTGGGGTCCACCGCCAAAGGAAAGATAACAACTACTACCCCCAACAAAGCAACTACTGACGCCAGTACCACCCATCATACGACGGCCCAAACGAACATACGGCCGAACTCAAAGAAGCAATCCGGACGAAGGGCCTGAACTCCCGCAAGGCATGAGGAAGATAGAATGAAGTCGAATACCGCATTGATACCACGCCGGGTGTGAAGAAGATTAGGGGGAAGCCGAATACCACCACAGCGAAGTTGAATACCGCAACGATACCACACCGGGCATGAAGAAGATTAGGGCGAAGACGAATACCGCCACCGTGAAGACGAATACCACAACGATACCACGCCGGGCGTGAACACGATTAGGGTGTAGCCGAATACCGCCACAGCGAAGTTGAATACCGCAACGATACCACGCCGGACGTGAAGAAGATTAGGGCAAAGCCGAATACCCCCACAGTGAAGTCGAATATCCCAACGATACCACGCTGGGTATTAATAAGATTAGGGCGAAGCCGAATACCATCAGAGCGAAGTCGAATACTGCAATGATACCACGCCGGGCATGAACAAGATTAGGGTGAAGCCGAATACTGCCACAGCAGAGTCGAATACCACAACGATACCACACCCTGCGTGAGGAAGATAGAGCGAAGCCGAATAACGCTACTGCGAAGGCGAATACCGCAACGACACCACGCCGGGCGAGAATAAGATTAGGAGAAAGCCGAATACCACCACAGCGAAGTCGAATACTGCAACGATACCACGCCGGGCATGAAGAAGATTAGGGGGAAGCCGAATACCGCCACAGCGAAGTCGAATATCGCAACGATACCAGGCCGGCCGTGAAGAAGATTAGGGCGAAGCCGAATACCGCCACAGCGAATTCGAATACCGCAACGATACCACGCCGGGTGTGAAGAGATTAGGGCGAAGCCGAATACCGCCACAGCGAAGTCGAATACCGCAACGATACCACGTCAGATGTAAAGAAGATTAGGGCGAAGCCGAATACCGCCACAGCGAAGTCGAATACCGCAACGATACCACGCCGGGCGTGAAGAGATTAGGGCGAAGCCGAATACGGCCAAAGCGAAGTCGAATACCGCAACGATACCACGCTGGGCGTGAAGAAGATTAGGGCGAAGCCGAATACCGCCACTGCGAAGTCGAATACTGCAACGATACCACGCCGGGCGTGAAGAGATTAGGTCGAAGCCTAATACCGCCACAGGGAAGCTGAATACCGCAATAATACCACGCCCTGCGTGAGGAAGATAGAGCGAAGCTGAATAATGCTACTGCGAAGCCGAATACCGCTACCGCGAGAACAACGATCCCACGCAAAGGCGTGTGAGAGGACCGCGACGAGACCACGCTGGGCGTGACCGATACCGCGAGAACAACGAGTCCACGCAAAGGCGTGTGAGAAGACTGCGACGAGACCACGCCGGGCGTGACGGATACTGTGAGAACAACGTGCCCACGCAAAGGCATGTGAAAAGACCGCGATGAGACCACACCAGGCATGACGGATACTGCGACAACAACGAGCCCATGCATAGGCGTGTGAGAAGACCGCGACGAGACCACGCCGGGCGTGAAGGATACCACGAGAATAACAAGCGGCACATGAGTACGCTGGAAGTGAACTCCCACGCCCCATCGAAGAAGATCAAGAACCCCACACCGCCGCGGCCTCCAGCACCACTCCCCAAGACGAGCAACTTGCGCTGCTGGGTGAAATCGTCACCATGATACATCAAACAACCACCCAGGACGCCCGCAGCAATCACGTCGTATACCGGACGCTCACCCAGCGCATGAACGAGTTCCACGACGCGGACCAACAGCAACTCCAGCAGATGGCTAACAGCCTGGGAGCTATCATCACCGAACAACAGCAAATGAACGAACAACTCCAAGCCCAGCAGCAGGCTAGCCGGCCCATCCACATCTACCGCACCCCATCCGCCGCCGGACCCTGACGACACAACATGACCTCGCCGGAGTCTCGGTCTGGATAGGGGACGTACTGTCACGAACTGTAGGAGGACGATTCCGGACGTCGTGGACACCACGTCTAGAGTGGCTAGCATGGCCGCTAGCATGGCTTCTAGAGTTTGTGGGACTTAGCAGATGGCTGCCCTAAGGGCTTCGGTAGATAGACAGTCACACACTAGCACTAGCACACGGACACTTGTATAAGTGTCCAGTGCTCCCCTCTTTAGAAAGGACATGTTTCTCGCGACCCCTCAACTGGTAGCAACACTTTATTTTCTCTGCCCCGCACGACCAGCAGCGAGCATTCTTTATTTTCCCTGCCTCGTACGACCAGTGGCGAGCATTATTTATTGCACCGTATGACGAGCGGCGAGTGGAAGGAGGGCGCAGAAACATCAACATCCGGAGAGGACAACGAGGAAATCGAGAAAACGAGGAAACCGAGTGACGAGACACAGGACGGCGCAGCGAACGGACTCTCGTGTGAAAAGTAGCTGCGGGAGGGCGGGGCGAGCGGTAAGCGCGGGGGCCGGCGTTTCGCGGCCCATACCTTACGTCTCACCAAGCTGTTTCTAGTCACATACAGTGTGCTGACTTTCAAGAAAAAGATACTCACACGCCGGATTCACATGCTGTATTCACAAGCCTTATTCACACGCCGTACACAGACGCCAACCCGTTCATCGGGCAGATTCGAGAAAAATTTGAGCAAATCGAGCGGATTCGGGAAGAAACCGAACGCCATATACACACGCCGTACACACACGCCGTACACACACGCCGACCAGCAGTCTCAACTACCCGTTCACCGGGCTACGCTACTGCCTATATAACCCGTTCATCGGGCAGAAGCGCTGAGCATTTCCAAAGCGCGGCGAGTGATACTCACACGCCGTATTCACATGCCGTACACACACGCCAACCCGTTCATCGGGCGGATTCGAGAAGAATTTGAGCAAATCGAGCGGATTTGGGAAGGAACCGAACGCCGTACACACACGCCGCACACACACGCCGTACACACATGCCGAACAGCAGTCTCAACTACCCGTTCACCGGGCTGAGCTACTGCCTATATAACCCGTTCATCGGGCAGAAGCGCTGAGCATTTCCAAAGCGTGGCGAGCGATACTAACACGCCGTATTCACACGTCGTATTCACACACCGTATTCACACGCCATATTCACACGCCGTACACACACGCCGTACACACACGCCGACCAGCAGTCTCAACTACCCGTTCACCGGGCTGCGCTACTGCCTATATAACCCGTTCATCGGGCAGAATCGCTGAGCATTTCAAAAGAGCGGCAAACAAAACAAGGCATGCCGAAACAGCGAGCAATGTCAAACACCCCGAAGCTCTGGCCGGAGCTGGGCGAGCTACTCGAGTGGATTGGTGAAGCGAACCTCTCGCGCGATGAAAACGTGGTAGTCATAGCTGTTTCAGCCGAAGCGGTCCTAAATGCCTACGCCCAGTGGTACGACAGTCACCGGGAGGCTTCTGTGAAGATTGCGGATCTGGCGGCACTGGAGCACTGACTTTGTAAGGCAGAGGAGGAGACGGCGGTTTGGAAGCAGCGCTACGATCACCTCTTTACCATCAGCGAACAAACCGCAAAACTACAAGATAGGGCCCAGAGCCAAAACCTGATCGTTCAAAAAATCAAGCCGCATGAGCCAAAGAGGTTTGATGGTTCCCAGGACTTGAAGGTTGTCGCTCAATTTCTCGAAGACGTGCAGCACTACGTTCGACGGGGCGGAGCAGTCTGTCAAAAAGCGTCCGAAGATAATCAGAAGATCGACACCTTCTGGCATTTTCTCACCGCCAAAGTGTTCCACTGGTTCAAGAACTGCATGAAGAAGCAGGTTGTGGATACTATCCCACCAAAGGATTACAACTACAATACCACATGGGACGCAGTGAAGGTCCTCTTCAAGCGCCAGTACGTTCCGGAAGGGGCTATTTCAGTAATCCGCCGCGAATGGTATGCGTTGAAGTTCAATCGCCCGCAGGTTTTGAAGTTCAACCAGCGAGCATTGGAGCTGATCACCATTCTGGGCGGGTCGCTCACCATTATGAGGGAAAATCCGCTGTGGGAGGAATACCTGATCAAGCTGCCAGAAGCGACGCAAAATAATATATCCCAGCAGGCACGCCTTATGGATATACTCTGTGGCGATAGTCAGAAGCAGATGACGCTGTCCGGCATGATGGATATTGTCGCCGCAGGGACTCTGCTGTTTATGTCGATACCATCCGATAACGTCTCCCAGGCCTAATCCCCAGACGGGCCCCCCACTGCGCACAGCGACCCGATGGACTTGAGTAATATCGAGAATGATGAACTGAATGCGGTTGTCGATGTAAAGATACAGTGTCACCGTTGCCTCGGGTTCGGTCACATCGTACGCCAATGCAGCACTCCAGCCAAGAATAACCAAACGGCGCAATTCAAGCCTCGAGGAGGATGTGAGGGAGGGCGTGAAGGACTGCAGAAGCATCATCCACGCCACCAGCCGCCACCTATGCAACAGTCACTGTAACGTCAGTCATCGCACCAGCCGCCACCTATTCAACAGCCACCGTACCCTACCAACCAACCGAATTGGCGTGTGCCGGTCAAGAGTGTCAACAACGTCGACGATCCGGAGGCAAGGTCCGGTGCGTACTTCGATGGAGGTTGGTCAGATGAGGGAACGCCGGATGAAAATGGAGGATTGACGGAATTGTTGGATTTGGGTGGATTGGATTGGGATAAGACCAGTAAGTTGGCACAGAGCAAGGGAAAAGGGGCTCAGTAGGAGTGACAGAGCGTCCTCCTACTAGAGAACGAGAGGCGGCGAGACTTTATTTGACAAACCTTAATGTTATACGGAAGAAAATTAATGATAAAAGTGATTTGTTACGTTTTTACACTAAAGTCCAAACCTCTCGTTCCAAAACTCGCTCTGCCTACACCCTTATGGATCCGGGTGCATCTCACTGTTATATCGACACCACTTTTGCACGGCAGCTCGGCTTACCTTTTCGACATGCTGGCCGTATGATAATCGTCACGGCCGGAACCAAACACCCTCCCGAGGATAGATACCGGGTCTGGCTTAATGGACATATACGGGGCAGCACAGGGAACCACACAGATGTTACCGGTTGGTACACTGTATTTGATCTTAAGGGCGCCTACGACATTATTTTTGGAAAAAATTGGCACTCGAGAACGCGCCATTTAGTGGATTCTGACCACGTCTTGCACCTGTTGGATGCGGACTGGTCTTTACTGGCGGACGGTCGACCGCCATTCGTTCCCAGGCTTTCCTTAAAAGGACTTCGACCTCACCAGGGCCGCTACCGGGCAGTTCACAACCACTGGGAAGTGGTAGCTCAAGCGGCATCCATCAACCTGATTTCCGCAAACGAAACACGACGGGCAATAACAAAATCCAGTGACGACAGGATATTTGTGATCGACATCCGTCAGCGATGGGTGGACAAGGAATTCGGTGAGGATGAATCCGTTTTGGCAGATCTGGGGAAGTGAAGTGTCCAAATCGGTTGGGACTTTGACGATCTCTTTCAGCCACTGCGTGGCGTTCCACCACCAGGAGAACATGATTTCCGTATCCATACCGATCCGACAGCAAAAATTCCACACCGCCAGCCGTACCGAATGACACAGTCCCAGAGGAAGGAATTCGAGGTACAGATTAAGAAGTTGCTTGCAAACGGGTGGGTAACGGACTCACATTCACGTTATGCAGCAGCGATAATCTTTGTGAAAAAGCCTGACGCCACGCTCCAAATGTGTGTTGATTACCGTGGATTGAATGCAATAACGGCTAAAGACCGGTACCCTTGGCCGTACATTGAGGATTTGCTGGATAAGCTTCACGGAGCACGGGTTTTCACCAAACTGGACTTGGCTAGCAGATACCACCAGGTACGGGTGCATTCAGACGACTGCCACAAGACCGCATTCATAGCTCCGGACGGATTCTATGAGTATAAGGTTATTCCGTTTGGACTTGCAAATGCGCCAGCCTATTTCATGCGTGTGATGCAGAAGATATTACTTCCACACCGCCGAAATGCAATCGTATACCTCGACGACGTGCTCATCTTTTCAGGAATGCTAGCAGAACATAAGGCGCATGTGGAAGGTGTGCTGAATGCATTACGGAACGCACGTTTGTGTCTGAGTGAGGCCAAATGCATGTTTGGTACTCTGGAAACGTCGTTCGTCGGTTTCAGAGCGAATAAACACGGTATGCACACCGAAGAGAAGAAGGTCAGAGAAGTACAGGATTGGCCAACACCCAGAACACCTACGGAACTTCGCAGTTTCCTCGGTTTAGCAGGTTACTATAGGAAATTCGTTCCGAAATTCGTGCACCGGGCCCATCTGCTATATGACCTCGCCGCAAAGCCCAGGAACGACTACATGTAGACCAGTCGACACGGAGAGCAGTTCAGAGACCTCAAGCTGGCACTGATATCTGCACCGGTCCTGGCAACGCTGCATCCAGAAGGTGATTTCATCCTGCGAACCGATGCCTCGGACACGGCTATTGGAGGTGTTTTGGCTCAAAAACAGCTGTTTGAAGGAAGATTGGTAGAGTGGCCACTGGGATATTTCTGAAGGAAGCTTCACACATTTGAGTCGAAATATCCAGCATATGACCGTGAACTTCTTGCGATTAGTGCATACTTGGAACATTGGGCCTGCTACGTCCACGGTCGAAAACGCACCACCATTTATACGGATCACGCGTCGTTGCAACATATTCTGGCACAGAATAAACTGACAAGCCGTCAGTGGCGTCACCTTGACAGGCTCCAACAGCACAATTACGAGGTAAAGTACTTTCCTGGAGCAGCGAACGTGATGGCAGACGCGCTCAGCCGGATTGCGTACACCCCGGGAGGGCAGTTAGAAGTTGAGTAGCCAAAAGCCGATCCACAGCACCTCACATCGTCGAGATGCGTGTATCAGCCTCCACCGAGTGGCTAAACGATGTGCGAAATAGCTACGTAGAAGACACGATTTTTGGCCCCATTCTACAATATCTGAACAATACCGACGAAAAGGAGAACAAAAAGGCAAGCTCAAAACAGACTTGTCGTATTCAAGAACGAGCAAAGTCGTACACACTCGAAGAAGGCCTTCTGTTCCATAAGCCGTCAGGCGGAAAGCTGTATATTCCGAAGTCCATGAGAGCAGACATGGTTCGGTAAGCACACAATGCTATTCTGGGCGGCGGACATAGCGGTATCGCAAAAACAGCAGCAGTGGTCGGTTCACGGTACTACTGGCCAAAGTTGCCAGATTCAATCGCAGAATGGATTGCCGGATGTGACGTATGCCACCGAATCAAACACAAGAATGCAAGGGCGTATGGACTTCTACAGCCGCTACCGATTCCACTCGAACGGGCCGAACGAGTAAATATCGATTATGTCACCAAGTTGCCAACATCGGAAGCTGGCCACGATGCAGTAGCGACAATTATCGATCCCATAACGAAGCGAGCACGGTGGATTCCTGTTAAAGAAGCCGATCTCACCGCAGAGAAGTTTGCGACAGCATTTATCAACGGTTATGTACGGTCGCTGGGGCTGCCTGTATCGATTGTGTCCGACTGTGATAGCTGGTTTACCTCTGGCTTCTGGCCATCGTTGTGTTCACAACTTGGAATCAGGCTTCGGATGTCTACGGCATACCATCCGCAATCGGACGGCCAGGCGGAAAAGGCAAATGCCACTCTGGAAACGTTTTTGAAGGTATATATAGTGCAACTCAAATCTCCTGAGCAGTGGAGCCGTTTGTTGCCACTGACGGAGTTCACCTACAATGCGGCAAAGCATAAGGCAATAGGCATCTCGCTGTTCGAAGCAGATATTGGATACATTCCGAGACTTCCACTAGATCTGTTGGCACCAGGACCACGGACGCTGATATCGAGACCAGGAACAGAATACGCAGAACGCCTCGTCAAGATCCTACGAATGCTTCGAGAGCGAATGGAAGAAACCCAGGTGAAAATGGTGTCGGAAGCAAACGAGCATCGGCAGCCGCACCCGTTTCGGGTAGGCGATTCGGTATTCCTGGACACCCATTTGCTGCCAGTCAGCTACGCCAATGTCAATTCCGCTGCCATCGACAATGTCAACTCGCGAAAGTTTCAACATCCGTATGCCGGTCCGTTTACGATCCTGAAGTCTGCCGGTGAGAATGCGTTTGTTCTCAACATCCCAGCGCACTGGCGCTTATACACGGTCTTCAAGGTTGTACGCCTCAAACTGTCGAAGGTCGACAAAACCCATGAACTCCTACCCCCACCACCACTACGCTCCACCGCTACCATCGAGTACGAGGTTGAGTCGATCTACGAGGACAGAGGCACCACGGTTCGAGATCTCGAATACCTGGTCAAATGGGTCGGCTACGCTGACCCTACGTGGGAACCGCTGGCGAACCTGAGAGGCAGCAGCAACGAGCTGCTGGGTGAATACCACGCTGCGAATGGCCTACAAGTCTGCCAGTGGATGGAACGGGAGTGACAGGAGGTGTAGGCAATGTGTGGTGGGCCGGGTATATTTTGCTGTTTTCAGTTACGTTGGAGTGCACTTTGTTACGTTCGGGGTTATTCTTATAAGCTGGGTTTGTCGATGTTTTTTTTTTTTTTGTTTTTTTTCTTTAGTGGCGGCGCTTGTTTTATTGAGAGGGAAGTGGTTGTAGGAGGACGATTCCGGGCGTCGTGGACTCCACCTCTAGAGTGGCTAGCATGGCCGCTAGCATGGCTTCTAGAGTTTGTGGGACTTAGCAGATGGCTGCCCTAAGGGCTTCGGTAGATAGACAGTCACACACTAGCGCTAGCACACAGACACTTGTATAAGTGTCCGGTGCTCCCCTCTTTAGAATGGACATGTTTCTCACGACCCCTCACGAACCTGGCGCAACAGGCTCCTTGGCGCCGGCACCGGTGCCACTCTCACCCTTGTCGCCCTGTGGCTCGTCCTCGTTTCCCCTGCCGCAGCCGCGGTCATCCTCCACACTTAGGCTCCTCCTCCGATATCCGCCATATCGCTCATGTAGCGATATCCCCAACCACTGGCCGGTCTAGCCCTCTCTCCTTCGTCTCCATTATGTTACATGTGCATCCTTCTACTGTCATCGTTATGTATGTCGTTTCCTGTTGATTATGCTTGTACGTCCTTTCTCCTGTCCGCTACGTTTGTTGTCTCCCATTGATGAAGCTTACACGTACTGTTCCCTGTTCCTTACCTTTACTGCTTGTGCGTCTTTTCTTCTGTCCGCTACGTTTGTTGTCTCCCATTGATTGAGCTTGTGCGTCCTTCTCCCATGTCCGTTACGAGTATTGTTTTTCCTTAATTAAGTTGTACGTCAGTCTTCCTTTCCTTTACTGTTACTGCTTGCATGTCCTTTCTCCTGTTTCCACGAGAAGAGTGGTGGCCACGTGGCAGCCGAGTGCGATCATGTGTTTCCTTGGGCGCGACGATTGAGTCATGATGTGAGAACTGTATCAGTCTTGCGGGCAAGCTGTGACTCCACAGAGGGAAGGAAAAGTATAAAGGAAGGCCATGGTAGCTAGTCTGGAGATTCTTCTCCACGCAATATATTATCTATACATCTGGACCTACCTTTACCCATCTCGGAGCGGCGTGACGAAACCACTGCCGGGATTTCGGATCACTTGTGCCGATGACCACCGGGTCATCCGGCAGCGCGACGAAGTGATCCGGGATCACGTACGACGAACGACATCGAGATACAATTATCTATCTACCTTGACCTACCTTTACACATCTCTGAGCGGTGTGATGAAACCAGCGCCTGGATCTCGGATCACTTGCGCTGATGACCACTGGGTCATCCAGTAGCGCGACGAAGTGATCCGGGATCGCCTACGACGAATGACGTCGAGATACGATTATCTATCTACCTTAACCTACCTTCACACATCTCTGAGCGGTGTGATAAGAGCAGCGCCGGGATCTTGGATCGCTCGCACTGATGATCACCGGGTCATCCGGCAGCGCGACGAGTGATCCGGGACCACCTATGATGGACCTGCAACACCACTGTACATACTGGGCCGTGCCAGACAGAATGAAACACCTATGCCGCACTGGGTAGAATGGAAGACCGCCGCGCACACCAGGCCGCGCCAGACAGAACGGAACACCGCCATGCATACCGGGCCGCGTCCGACAGAACGCAAGGCCTCCGTATATGCTGCACCAGGCGGAACGGAAGACCGCCGTGCAAGCCGCCACGGGCGGAAAGGAAGAACGCTGTGCATGCCGTGCCGAACACAACGGAAGACCGCCACGCATGCCGCACCGGGTAGAATGGAAGACCACCGCACATACCGATGGCTGCACCGGACAGGATAGAACACCTCCACGCATTAGGGAAGTCTGCCGTGCCTACCACAGGCCACGCCGGGCAGGAAGGAAGATGACAACGACGATGCCATGCTGGGCAGGAAGAAAGACGACAACGACGATGCCACGCCGGGCATGAAGAAAGATGACAACCATGATGCCACACCGGACATGAAGGAGGACGAGCACAATGAGTGAGTGGGAATCACTTGCGCCAAATGATACCGAGACACGAGTAGCGATCCGAGATCGCTCAAGAACAACGAGAGAATGATACCGTGCTCCAGTAAAGACCACCGGGTGGCAGTAGACGAAGACTGAGTAAGACCTAGCACAGCCGCATGGAAGGCTGGGAGCACAATGCCTCGCCAGTGAGAAAGGTACGCCGAGGAGCTATGTTGCCTGTTGAGCCCAAGACAGAGAACGGAAGTTGGGGTCAGGGTTTTTGACAACGGCGTAACGTATTCGACCGTGTCCTTCCACATGAATGCCATACGACCGGGGCGAGAAAAGAAGTCTACTAGGTCCCAATGATGGATGCCGCCTTGCCACGCGAGTGGGAACAATGTCTCCCAGGTGTCAGGGTGTGCACGCCCAATGTGGAAGTGGGCATTGAGGCTGGGGTTGTGACAGCTATCGACGTACTCGAGACCTTGCACCGTCGTGTAAAGCCACTCCTCAACCACCATGCACATGTTTTTTGTTAGACTGCCATACCACCTGGGGTAACCGTCAGTACCGAATGCTATGGGGGAGATCGGAACACTAACGTCGTAACCAGTCGCCTCAGGTATTTTACTATTGGTGCTACCAGTTGATTGGCACTCTGCAGTGGGTAGGCTGCAGCTAGCATAGCTATTAGCTGTTGGAGGCGATTCTGCTAATGGTCCCGGGACACAAGAAATGTACCCTTTGCGTAACCCCTTAACATCAAACGCCACTCATAGTCACCGCGAGCGAAATCCGGCCGTGCTGGAAGTGCCATTTGTCGATTAAGTGCCGGAATTCTTCTAGGTCGGTACAGGGTGGCTGATGGAGGGATTCATTCTGAATGCTCGCACTTTGAATGTTCCCAACAAGTTTAGTTTTCTTGTGAACAGGCATCTCTTCATCGACTTATATTCTACGTCCCTAAGTAGCTGAAAGGAAATGGCCAGTATGCAAAACTCGAAGTAGCAGCTTGAAACTAAGCTTCTTTGTTCCCACAACTGACAAAGAAGTGGCTTTGTAGTTACCAGCAGCCACCTAAGTGCCTTATGTCATTGGGCATTGGAGCTAAAGGCTAACTCACACCTAGCATTGCGCGCTGGAGCAAAGAGGTAATCCTTGTCAGCCTCTGTGGCGACTCAGAACCCTTGTCTTGCCCTGATTGGCCACTTCAGAAGGCAACGAGTTGCCTTCTGCACCTCTGTTATCATTGCGCGCTGGCGCAAAGTGGTAATCCTTGTCTACCCTGGTGGCGACTCAGAACCCACTTCAGAAGGCAACGAGTTGCCTTCTAAACCTCTGTTAGCATTACGCGCTGGCGCGAAGCGGTAATCCTTGCCTGCCCCTGTGGCAACTCAGAACCCTTGTCTTGCCCTCATTGGCCACTTCAGAAGGCAACGAGTTGCCTTCCGCACCTCTGTTAGCATTATGTACTGGCACGAAGCGGTAATCCTTGTCTGCCCCTGTGGTAACTCAGAACCCTTGTCTTATCCTGATTGGCCACTTCAGAAGGCAACGAGTTGTCTTCTGCACCTGACCCTGCCCAGCATGGCCACTTCGGGAGGCAGCCCCTATATGCGACGCGACCATCGCTTCCGGTCTGCACATTCGGCACAGTAGTTACCGGGGTTTGACTGGAATTTCCACTAGGCCTGATTCGTAGGTGTTTGCTACTGTAGCTTCCGCACTTTTGTTGGTAAGGATTTTCAAGTAATCATTCTTCACGATGATGAGCCCCTTCTCCATTATCATACTCCTTCGATGTCTTCCTTCATGTCACCTTGAAAACATCGTCCTTACTGCCACTCGACTTCAACCTCGCCCGTTGAACTCTGCAAACACACGATATCATGTATACTGGACAACGTTCCGCTAGCCAACAGGGCAAGTCAACTTCGCCGACATCGGCAATACAATCAATGGAGACGACTGCCGCAGCTATGGTCAGTGGCTGCTGCGCTTCTCTTCACGATCAAACATTAACGTTTGTTCTATCTTTAGAGCTTGCAGCTTTACATTGAGCAGAATCCAACCATTGGCCCCGACGGTTTGAATTCCTTCCTGGCCAGCGTAGCACCAACCGACCACGACAAATGGACAGCAATATGGGCTGGAATCGATCCATTGTGACGCGTTTCCGTCCTTCAATTGGTACCGAGGACTATGGTTGAATACTTGGAGGGTTATGAGGAGTTGGCGGTGTCCGTGCACAACTCATTCTCGAAAGATTCAGATCCTTTGGTCATGGAAGAGTTGAAAACTCCTGATTACCGTATTGCAATCCGTCGACCCGCGGAAAGGGGGTTAACCACGAAGGGTGAAAAGCTGCGGCAGGACAGACTGATCGCAGAAAGTTGGGATGATGATTGGAAGGAGTACACGCAGCCATGTTTGTTTCCCCTATCCCACTACAATGCGCAGCTGATTTGTCCCAGATTTCACATGAGATTTATTCGTAATGGCCAGACATGGCTGGTGCAAGCTGAAAAAGATTGCAAAGCACCCTGCATTCAAATCCGAAATGAAGTTTGCCCTCGAGCTGTTACACGACATGATGAAAGAACGGATTGAGGCAAAAACCGCACTCAGGAAGGAGGCCCGGGCAAAGCGTCCAGGAAAGCTGATGAAGGACATTACTATCGAAGATCTTGAGATCCTCATCGCTCAGATGGATGACGATGAGTATTTGTGGGACGTCTGCATTAAATTAATTGGGGAAGGAAAACTCATCAGCACTGCTATTGTCACCCCAATTGCTCCCTTTGCTCCGCTCTCCTTCAGCGCGCCCACAGGCTGACCTCCCAGCCAAATCGCCATGGTGCCTCAGCTGTCGAGACCAGATTCCCCGCCGTCCCCGTTGCCTTCTGGGAGGCCAACACAGTCAGGAAAATCGCTCAAGACAATCGCTATCCGACGGAAGAAGTATGCGTACGAACAAGAGGCCGAGGCCGACAAGCAGGAGGAGGAGAAAGAGGAGGAGGGGAAGGGGGAGGAAGAGAACGAGGAGGTGGAGGTGGAGGAGGATGACCAGGAGAAGCTACGAAAGCAGCAGACCGAGGCCAAGGATGACAAGGAGGAGGAGGAGGAGGAGGGGAAGGGGGAGGAAGAGAACAAGGAGGTGGAGGTGGATGAGGATGACCAGGAGAAGCTATGGGAGCAGCAGACTGAGGCCAAGGATGACAACGAGGAGGAGGAGGAGGAGGGGAAGGGGGAGGAAGAGAACGAGGAGACGGAGGTGGACGAGGATGACCAGGAGAAGCTACGGGAGCAGCAGACCAAGACCAAGGACGACGACGAGACGGAGGAGGAGGAGGGGAAGCAGGAGGAAGATGACAAGGAGATGAAGGTGGACAAGGATGACGAGAAGCGAGGGGAGCAGCAGGTCGAAGCGGAGGATAAGGAGCAGCAGCTGGCAGAGGAGGTGTATGATAAAGACTGCCAGGTCAAAATACATGACGAGCAGCAGTACAGTAAGGTATGAAGTCCGCTCGACTAGTTATATAAATCTATTGCTGATGCATATACTACTACAAAGGATATTTGTACGGGAGAAGCTAGGTGGCAACTTCTGGCTGTCGTAGTACCCCTACCACCACGACTGTGGAGGCAAGATACCGACGCATTGGCATCTGGCTGGACTCCATATAACACGCCTTCCAAGTCCACTCAGTCGCAACTTGCGGAGTCACCGATCGACTTTACGCCCAGTAGCCCCAGCTCCATCACAAGCGGTGCTACCCAGGCAAGCCACAACCCAACAACATTTGCTGCCATACCAACCATGGTACTTCCAGATGAAACAATGCAGACGGATGCTACAAGTGTTGAGCCAAGTGAAACGGAAGACTCAGTGGCGACAGTCCTACGCAATACCAATCTTGATGACACCGGAAATACCTCTTTTGTGCCCCCTCTGATTATTACTCCTGCAAAGGACGTAATCGAAATTGTGGAAGGAAGTGGAAAGATTGGCAAAAAGTTATGGATTCCAGCCACCGCCATCGAAGCATATCTAGAGATGTTGAGCAATCACGCCAACTCTAGGGTGGGATGAATGGTAGTCGGAGTGTTGTCCAGCGCCTTTTGGGAATGGCACGGATCCCGTTTCCTGTTCTTTGGCCAACGTGAGGCTAGCCTTCCCTCTGGCATGACTATTATATTGGTACCACGACTAGCCAACTCAAACCATTGGCAACTAGTCCAGATAGACAGGCAACAGAAACAGGTCTGACTCTACTGCTCGTTAGGCTGTGGAATGGGGCTGAAGGACTTCTTGGTTAGTACTGCAAGTGTCATACGTTCCACTGAAGCTGACTTGCCAACGTCTAGCTGTGCACAAAATTCCTTGACCAGTTGCAGTGGGGCAAAAATGGAGTGGCAGCCAAGTGGACCGTCACACAACCAGCATGCGCACATCAAAAGGACACCACTTCCTGTGGAATTCTTGTGATGGAGAATGCGAGGTGTATCCTTTGTGGCCAGTCGGTGGAGGGAACAGATGTCAGGCTTCCTGGCATAAAGGCGCTACATCGCAGGATTACTTCTGACATGGCTGCTGGCATCTTGACTGCTTTCGAGTTGCTGCCAGCCACCCCATCAAAGTGAGTCGGATTCGCAGCACCCACGATCGAGTTCCCGGCCCTATCCGAAGCAAGACTAGCCCCCTCCTCTGTGGCACCAGTCTTGTCAGCGGGACATACCGACCAGGTACGTTCCGACGCAGCTGCCAAGAGGAAGTTCACGATGCCGGTAACACCATGGAGGATGCCACAATTCAACTGCCCAGCTATTGGGGATACCATGGCGACCACCAAGTGACCTCTCGTTGCAGCTGTGCCATCAGTACTCCCAGCCAACGAAGGTCCGGAGGCACAGTACCCCCTCACGCAACTAGGCGAGTTTATTCTTGACGAGGGATACAAGGAGTGGCTGAGAGCTGAGGAGACCTTATCCTTTCAGGTGTTCCCCAGGGATCTTGATCAGCATACCGTTGACCTTCTCGTCGCTGAGATCGAGATGTACATTGATCGGTCACCTGTTGTGCCAACGTATAAGGATACGCTACGAAACATGGTGCATAGCCTTCTCCAACAGGCTGTACGTCAGAGTCTCTCACTGTGGATCGTGTCGTCAGTACTATTCGGAACTGCCCAAGTCATCTCGATCCTGTCACCAGGAGTCATCGACAGCCCTATGAAGGACGGACACTGGGATATCGACCAGCAAGTAATCCTTCAGGCTTCCATCTCGCTGCACGATGGGATCCAACACCCTTGGTCGGGACTTCGTGTGGAACCGGTGTTCTACTCTGATGACGTCAGTCTAACAATGGACGAAGTCCAGATAGGAACAAAAAAGAATTGGAAGGGACTGCAGGCGATACAGCAAGCCAACGCTTGCCTTGGGTGTGTGGTGCTGGACGATAGCCAATTTTGGATGACAGACTTCACCGACAACCTCACTGTAAGAGCCACGCTCTCGTCACCTATCTCACAGGCAATGCTGCGCACTGTGTCATGGGAACACAATTCGATCCACTGCTTCCTGCCTCCAACTCAGGAATTGAATATGTTCCGGGGTGAACTGGCGGCACAATATCCCACGCTCGCCAGCTATTCAACTGACAGCCTGAGACATGATTACTTCCAACGAAGGTGTGAGAGTTGGGTTGTTGCTGGCGCAAAGGCAGGAGACCAGCGGGATGTCCAGTGGCTAGCCGATTTCAAGTTAACGGTTGGCGATGCATGGGTTGAGGTGTGGGTATTAGGGGAAGATGTTGGGACACTACCAAGGGAGCTGCACTGCTGATTAAAGAGGTCGGTGAGCTACGATGAGATGGGTGCTTTTGTAAAGAAGGTGAAAGTGTCGGAGATTGCTGACTAATATGTACATCTTCTTTTGATTTGGGGGGTTTTATTCCTAAGGTTTTGCTATTTCTTTGGTTTCTTTGGTTTCTGGGTTTTTGGGTTTCTGGGTTTCTGGGTTTCTGGGTTTCTGGGTTTCTGGGTTACTGGGTTTCTGGGTTTCTGGGTTTCTGGGTTTTTGGGTTTCTGAATTTCTGGGTTTCTGGGTTTCTGGTTTCTGTGTTATGAGTTTCGAGTTTTGGGTTTCTTTTCTGGCATGGTATTTACCAAGATCTCAATAAAGTGTAGTGCTGAAGATAGTCTGCTGTATTTAAGTGACAGTGTGGGTTATTACGCTGTATGTACAAGGTGGGGTAATCCAGATACGACGAACCATTTCAAATCCAGTCATGAACTTATTCGGGTTGAGGGAGGTCAGGACGTTGAAATATGTGATGAAGAAGCAGAGCTGGAGTGGTGGTTTAAGCACCTCGTCGCGATGTTCATTGTGTAGAACCTTATCCATACATAGAACCGTTGGAAGTGCGTCACAGCACATGTCGTCATTCATGTTGAGTCGCCCAGAATTCCATCATCATTGCGGATGCCATATGTCAATCATTGTTTCACCTCACCTGTCGGAGATATGTCGTCATAATGATTTGCTGGCGGCGAGAAGTGCATCGTTGTTGAATATTGAAACAAGCATGGTTATCACGTGCTGTGCACCGCCACGCAGTTGCCATCGCATCAGGGGTGTGAAGTAGATTGTATGGAGATATTGCTGCCGTCATTAAGTGCAGCATCGTAGCATTACTGGGAATTAAAAAAATGAATCAATTATTGTACAGACTCTTACGTCTTTGCAATCTTCCACAAGTTATGTCACAGGCCCAGCGTGTTAAACACCAATCCCATATTGACGTGCCAACTTCCGGATCTTGGAAACCTCATCGTCATTAATGCAAGTCTCGCCGGTTGCCAGCACCTCGTTCAAGAGATCTGCAACACCAGTCTTAGGCTCCTGGTGGGCAACAGCTAGCACGTTGAGCCAGCTGCACTGAAAAGCCAGTATTGCCGCACTTCGCGTATGCGTTCCCACTTGATATCCGAGAGCATTGTCATCGGTGAACACTTCGAACAATATGGAAACGAAGCCGCTGACAGCGGCATCCTCCCAATCCGCTTTCCCAACAAGCGCTTGGGATATCGGATTCAGTTGTGTTACCCCAGATACTGGCTGTAAACCTCGTGTTGGCCTCCGCTTCAGCAATCCCTGCGGAGTCTGTCCAAAATACGTCCCTGATGGTGCCTTGCCGACTACATCCCTGTGAATACCGTCGCCGTGAGCAATGAAGTGGATGTTGGTTCCGGGCCAAAAATAGTGCGCCGGATGTTGACCAGAAGCAGAGACTTGGATGGCAGTCCCTTCCGCCTTCCAGTTGCAGCATAGATCCAGCGTGGATGGTACAGCTACGGCAAGTAGCCTGTAGTCGTCTAATGCCAGGGCTGCAAGTGCCCACAAGCCTAAATCTTGTCGAAGAAACTGCTGCAGGACTGCATAGGTCGGCAGCCCATCGGGAAAAAAATTCAGCGTCCGGACGCAGGGGCGGCGTCCGGGCACAGCAGATACTCAGGACGCTCAGGAGGCAAACTGTCAAGGTATTCTGCGCCCGGACGACGCATATCAGCGCATAGTTGCTCCGAAGGACACACGCCACGCCAACTGCCTTCCGGACGCGCAGTGTCAGGGCATCTGACATCTGGACGCGAAGTGTCAGGGCATCTGCCATCCGGACGCACCACGTTTCTTAAAGATGGAGAGTGTCAAGGCAAATTTCTTCCGGACTCAGAGGATCAAGGCAAATGTCGTCCGGACGACACGTGCCACGGCATCAGCCTTCTGGACGCGAAGTGTCAGGGCATTTGCCATCCGGACGCAGCGCGTTCTATACAGACCGAGAGTGTCAAGGCAAATGTAGTCCGGACGACGCGTGTCACGGCATCTAGCTTCTGGACGAGGGGTGTCTGGGCATTTGTCATCCGGACACAGCGCGTTTCTTACAGACAGAGACTGTCAAGGCAAATTTCTTCCGGACGCAGATAGTCAAGGCAAATGTCGTCCGGACGACGCATGCCACGGTATCTGCCTTCTGGACGCAGAGTGTCAAGGCAAATTTCTTCCGGACGCAGAGTGTTAAGGCAAAGGTCGTCCGGACGACACATGTCACAGCATCTGCCTTCTGGACGCGAAGTGTCAGGGCATTTGCCATCCAGATGCAGCGTGTTCCTTACAGGCGAAGAGTGTCGAGGCAAATTTCTTCCGGACGCAGAGTGTCAAGGCAAATGTCGTCCGGACGACGCTTACCACGGCATATAGCTTCTGAAAGCGGAGTGTCAGGGCGTTAGCCATCCGGACGCAGCGCGTTTCTTACAGACGGAGACTGTTAAGGCAAATTTCTTCCGGACGCAGAGTGTCAAGGCAAATGTCGTCGGGACGACGCGTGCCATGGCATCTGCCTTCTGGATGCGTAGTGTCAGGGCATTTGCCATCCGGACGCAGCGCGTTTCTTACAGACCGAGACTGTCAAGGCAAATTCCTTCCGGACACAGAGTGTCAAGGCGATTGTCGTCCGGACAGCGCTTGCCACGGCATCTGCCTTCCGGACGAGGAGTGTCAGGGCATTTCACTTCTGGACGCAGAGTGTTAAGGCAAATGTCATCCGGACGACGTATGCTATGGCATCTGCCTTCTGGACGCGGAGTGTCAGGGCATTAGCCATCTGGACGCAGTGCGTTTCTTACAGACGGAGACTGTCAAGGCAAATTTCTTCTGGATGCAGATTGTCAAGGCAATTGTCGTCCGGATGGCGCTTGCCACGGCATCTGCCTTCTGGATGAGGAGTGTCAGGGCATTTCGCTTCTGGACGCAGAGTGTTAAGGTAAATGTCGTCCGGACAACGCATGCCACGGCATCTGCCTTGTGGACGTGGAGTGTCAGGGTATTAGCCATCTGGAGGCAGCGCGTTTCTTACTGACCGAGACTGTCAAGGCAAATTTCTTCCGGACGCAGAGTGTCAATGCAAATGTCGTCCGGACGACACATGCCACGGCATCTGCCTTCTGGACGCGGAGTGTCAGGGCATTTGCCATCCGGATGCAGCGCGTACATTACAGATGCAGATTGTCAAGGCAAATTTCTTCCGGCCGCAGAGTGTCAACGCAATTGTCATCGGGACGGTGCTTGCCACGGCATCTACCTTCCGGACGAGGAGTGTCGGGGCATTTGCCATCCCGACGCAGCGGGTGTCTTACAGACGCAGAGTGTCATGGCAAATGTCGTCCGGACGACGCTTGCCACAGCATCTAGCTTCTGGACGAGGAGTGTCAGGGTGTTAGCCATCCGGAAGCAGCGCGTTTCTCATAGACGGAGACTGTCAAGGCAAATTTCTTCCGGACGCAGAGTGGCATGGCAAATGTCGTCCAGACGACGCATGACACGGCATCTGCCGTCTTGGCACGGAGTGTCAGGGCATTTGCCATCCGGACGCAGCGCGTTTATTATAGACGGAGACTGTCGAGGCAAATTTCTTCCTGATGGAGAGTACCAACGCAAATGTCGTCCGGACGACGCATGCCATGGCATCTGCCTTCTGGACGCGGAGTGTCAGGGCATTTGTCATCCGTACGCAGCGCGTTTCTTTCAGACGTAGACTGTCAAGGCAAATTTCTTCCGGACGCAGTGTGTCAAGGCAAATGTCATCCGTAGGACGCTTGCCACCGCATGTAGCTTCTGGAGGAGGAGTGTCAGGGCGTTAGCCATCCAGACGCAGCGCGTTTCTTACAGACGGAGACTGTCAAGGCAAATTTCTTCTGGACGCAGAGTGTCAAGGCAAATGTCGTCCGGACGATGCGTGCCACAGCATCTGCCTTCTGGACGCGGAGTGTCAGGGCATTTGCCATCCGGACACAGCCATGTCTTACAGATGCAGTGTGGCAAGGCAAATAGGATACAGACGAGGCTTACGATGGGGCACCACACATAGGTAATAGAGCGGTCATGGTGGTAGCATCCAGACGCGACTGTTAGGGCACGGTACATTGCAGCGAAGACTAGCAAACACGCATTTGGTTCCAGGCATTGTTCATTACATCTAATCTACTTCTATATGCCACGTCACCGTAGATAGCATCGCTCTGCGTGACAGAAACAAAGGCTGTTTGCAGGATGAGATACGACGCAATGAGAACATCAATGAAGTGGATACCAATGAGGATGCCGGCCGCAAGGACGATAGCAAGTAAGACGCGGAGAGAAGATCTACGAGCTTCGTGAGATTGTTAGCACAGCTCTCAAAGGGACTGACAGTGGGAAGTTGTACATTACGATGTGATAAGTACAATGTCGATGACGATGGCAGTGTGGATGCCAGCGGCAAGGACAATAGCAAGTAAGACGCGGCGAGAAGATTGACGAGCTTCATGAGATTGTTAGTGCAGCTCTCAAAGGGACAGACAGTGGGAAGTTGTACAATACGACATGACGAGTACAATGTCGATGAGGATGGCGGTGAGGAGTATGCCGGCAGAGTGGATGATAGCAACTAAGACGCGACGAGTGCTATGGTGGCGCGTAAGATGAAAGGAGAAGAAAAAAGGGTTGGAATTGTGGCCCGTGCCATCGTATTTAGCAAGCCGAGCAGTGGTATGTAAGGAAGCCGAGTGGTGGTAAATGCGCTGAGCTGCGGTAAGCGAGCGAAACCATACGAAAGTGCTGGTGCTAGCAAACGCCTGGCACCTTGCAAGTTGCATGAGAAATCACTCGCAATGTTCAAAACCTGCGAATTCCACTCCCATAGTCATCGATACTGTGGAACCCGCCATTTATATTCGCCCAATTATTCCCTATCATATCACTTGAGTCTGGCCGAAAGTTTGTGCCTACTGGCCCCTGCTTTCCAACACATTGGTGCTGCTGTTCTGATTCAACTGCTTCTGCTCTGAGAATCTGTACTTCATACAACGCTCCAAATCCGTATATCATTCAACACTTCAGTATCACTACCTTGAAAAGTAGGAGTCAGAAGGCACAAACTTTCGGTCAGACTGAATTGATACAATAGGGAATAATTGGGCGAATATAAACGGCGGTTTCCGGGGTATCGATGGCTATGGGAGTGGAATTCGCAGGTTTCGAGCATTGCGAGTGATTTCTCATACAACTTGCAAGGTGCCAAGCGTTTGCTAGCGCCAGTGCTTTCGTACGGTTTGGCTCGCTTACCGCAGCTCAGCGGACTTACCACCGCTCGCCTTCCATATATACCACTGCTCCGCTTGCTAAATACGATGGCACGGGCCGCAATTCCACCCCTTTTTTCTTCACCTTTCATCGTGTGTGACACCATAGCACTCGTCACGTCTTACTTGCTATCATCCATGCTGCTGGCATCCTCCTCACTGCCATCCTCATCGACATTGTACTCGTCACATCGTATTGTACAACTTCCCACTGTCTGTCACTGTGAGAGCTGTGCTAACAATCTCACGAAGCTCGTCGATCTTCTCGTCGCGTCGTACTTGCACCATCATCCTTGCCGCCGGCATCCTCCTCACCGCCATCCTCATCAACACTGTACTCGTCGCGTTGTAGTGTACAACTTCCCACTGTCTGTCCCTTTGAGAGCTGCGCTAACAATCTCATGAAGCTCGTCGATCTTCTCGTCGCGTCTTACTTGCACCATCGTCCTTGCCGCCGGCATCCTCCTCACTGCCATCCACATCAACATCGTACTAGTCGCGTCGTATTGTATAACTTCCCACTGTCTGTCCCTTTCAGAGCTGCGCTAACAATCTCATGAAGCTCGTCGATCTTCTCACCACGTCTTACTTGCTATCGTCCTTGCTGCCAGCATCCACACCGCCATCCTCATCAACATTGTACTTGTCGCATCGTATTGTACTTCCCACTGTCTGTCCCTTTGAGAGCTGCGCTAACAATCTCATGAAGTTCGTCGATCTTCTCGCCGCGTCTTACTTGCTATCGTCCTTGCCGCCGGCATCCAGACCGCCATCGTCATCGACATTGTACTTATCGCATCGTATTGTACAACTTCCCACTGTCGGTCCCTAGGAGAGCTGCTCTAACAATCTCACGAAGCTCGTCGATCTTCTCGCCGCGTCTACTTGCTATCGTCCTTGCGTCTGGCATCCTCATTGGTATCCACTTCATTGATGTTCTCATTGCGTCGTGTTTCATCCTACAAACAGCCTTTGTTTCTGTCACGCAGAGCGATGCTATCTACGGTGACGTGGTATATAGAAGTAGATTAGATGTAATGAACAATGCCAGGAACCAAATGCGTGTTTGCTAGTCTTCGCTGCAATGT
>Ga0307508_10000386_pt1 | contig 53003 bp, 78 predicted proteins | sample 9_EM_MG_FD_203089 | JGI IMG/M metagenome (GOLD analysis project Ga0307508, IMG submission 203089) | Populus trichocarpa ectomycorrhiza microbial communities from riparian zone in the Pacific Northwest, United States - 9_EM | ecosystem: Host-associated > Plants > Roots > Unclassified | place... | reverse complement strand
TTACGGTTCCCAAAAGATCGCTCGCTGCTCTCGCCCAACGTGAGCATCAACTGAACCATCGCCGCTTCTCTCTCACTCCCTTCAAGACCCTGCTCGGCTTGCCCCTCAAACCTCTACTATTTGTTTAAAAACCACGATCGATATCCTTACTTTTTTGTTTTTGTTCCTGCCCGATCGCTGTTCGCGTGCGGCCTAAGTAGGTCATGGCGGATAATGTGACTACAGTCAGCAGTCCGCGAGCGGCGGCCCGTTGCAAGCTCGCTCCCCTTTGCCCTCCGCCCAGGCCTGTCCCAAGAAGATGTATACGCACCAAAGAAATTACAAAGGAGAAGAGTCAGTAAAAAAGTAAGAACAAAGGAAAAAGAGACCCGTCCCCTCTCCCGCAGATGCCATGAAAGAGGGTGTGGGGAGGAAAAGCGGTTGCTCTTCAACCCCCAGCCCCTCTGCGGCACCCAGCCTCTCCGCCCTCCTCTCGTCTTCCCGCTCCCCGCGCTCCCTGCGTCTTCCTCAGGTGGACCAGTCTCTCCACATCCGTAGTGGAGAGGAAATCAAGTACCGCCTGGCTGCAAAGGAGGTCCCGGATCTTCTACCTAACCCTAACCCTCCCGGTCTCCTTCAACACCGCTGCCCACAGGATCTTCTGCTGGGGCTCCCACTCGGGGCACTCCTTGAAAAGGTGATCCCGGGTCTGCGCCCGGTACGGGCACCACCACCAGCACTGAGGGGTGGGCCCGATTCTTTGTCCAGTGCAGGTGCTGCCCGGTGAGGCAGTGCCCTGTCTTCATCTGGCAGAGCCTCGAGGCGAGCCTCTTAGAACCCCCAGTCACCACGCCGTCCGGCCTCTGGCTTTTCGGCATCCCGTATCTTTTCCCCGATGTCCGGCCCCCCGCCCATTGCCGTGCCTCCGCCCACTTTTTCTCGGAGATTTCTCGCCTGAGGTACGCTAGCTAGATCTCGGAAGCGGCATCGCGCGCACTTCCGTCCGATCCAGGTAACTGAGCCATTCCACCCCACGGGCGTCTGGCTCCTCCGCCGCAAGCTTGGCCCACTCGTCAGCCCTCTCGTTACCGACAACTCCCTTGTGTGCCGGGCACCACCGGATCCCGATAGTGATGTCCGGCCTAGATCTCCGAAGCACAGCGATATGCTTCCTTGCCTCGAGCACGTGCTTCTGGGCTAGGGAAAGGCTCCTCCGAAGCCATCCGTCTGATGGCGGCTTGGGCATCCGAGAATATTGTGACTTGCTCTGGGGCTGTCTGCCTTCTTGAAGCCGATTCCAGCGCCCTTGCGATGGCAGCGCACTCTGCGTCGCGGGCCTCCTGGTTGCAACCCATGTGAGTTTTGATGCCCATCCAGGATTGGCCGTTCTCCACACCACGCGTATCCGGCAGCCGCGGCCCCCGTCCGTGAACATGGCGAGTCCGGGCCGTGGCTTCTCTGCCTCCGCCTTGGCTTCGGCCTCCTCCCATGTAGCAGCACCGCGCCAAGGGCCCCCGGTTCCTCTCGCAAAACTGTGCTCTCCGTCCTTCCAGCGTAGGCAAGGGCGTCCGTGAGCCTCCGTCCGATCACTGTTGGGGCACGACGATCTCCCGGGCCTGGTCACCCTGCGGTAGGCTGAGTAACCGTAGTCCAAACCGTCTGTCTGTTCTCCAGCTGGGCTGCCGCTGGCCTCAGCCCCGATTCCATCGCCAGGCCCCCCAGCTGGTTGTCCGGAGATCGATATCATGTATCCTTACTGGTGGATACTATTTACCCGCGAGGAAATGCTGCAAGTCGCTTGTCCCTTGCATTCGGTTCCGGGCCGACTCATCTTCCGACCTCGGTATTGGGATGTGCGCTTGATTGCAACGGCGGAAGAAGCGATCCCCCTTGGGCAGACGCCACATACACATCTGGAGCACTCGCATCACAACCACTTCGAAACGATCAACGTGTAAACATCTCCCACCTCGTAATCAGTCCAAGGCGACAAATGACGTCAACGGAAGTTCGCCAACCGCTCGCCCGTCAGCTCCGCACCAGTCGGCGCCATCGGCCGTCGTCACCGTTGGCAAGCTTCCACAATTCAACGAGACCGTTCGATTGGTGGTGCAAGAGGGCTTCAAAACCCGATGACTAGTTAGTGGTAGAAAAAAGACGCGATAGACGTGTCACTGAAAACACTCCTCCCTACGTATCTACATATGATATCGTCCCCATGAGTTCTAGAGTAGGTAGATAGTACATACATCGAACACCCCCCTCCCCCTCCCCCCCGGCGGAGTCGAATGGCTGAGGAATGGCAATCCGGACTCCAAACTACTGGATAAAGGTAAAACTAACGTGCGCGGCTAGTTAGTGGCTCGCGAACTCCGAGTGGATCTGTGAATGGACAGTGGCTGCCTATGAGTCGATCCTCCAAAGATGAAGACACGAGCCGCGCCCATCTGAGACGTCCCTAGGAAAAACACATGGCCTCGTTTTTTGAGTTGGACTCGGGATACAAAAACAGTATCGCATGCGATTCGCCGGAATGGCTGCAACGACGTCGGCTGCGGTCAGCCGCCAGTGTCCAATCCTCTTCTCCACTCCAGCGCGAGTTGTCCGCACGTCTTCCCACATACATGCATGAGCCGAGCCGCATTAGCTGTAAAAGCTCAGCCCCACAGCTAGATGCCAGCCGTTGCTGTCAACCTTCCGCGGGGAGGCTATGCACAGTTCGACTCGAGACGCGCGGGGCACACGACTAAATCTTGCTATTTTGTTCTAATCACTCATCGAAAGTTCGGAATTCGGATCGATATCTTACAGCATGGACAAAATCCGAGGCTGGTTCCGGAAGCGAGATCCCTCGGCGTCGCTTGGGTCAGATCGGGTGTCGACGTCCACGTCGCAGCACGATCGCCGGCCACGACAGGATGGTGGTAAAAAGAGCCTCCTGCGTGTGCCCGGTAGCTCATCGCGGCGGAAGCGTTCCTTCTCCACGAGTCGGTCCACAAATGAGTGCGGCGATGCGTCGCGTCAGGACGCTTCCACCCCAACACCCGCCCCGCCGACCAAGCCTCACGATGCTCCAGATACAGAAGACATGTCAGTAACTACCGGGCTCCGTCGGGTTTGATGCCAGTCGCTGACTTACTCATCGTACATGCATCAGCGGGCGTTGGGAGAAAGCATACAACATTGCCAAGAGGAAGCTAAATGACGACGAACGGCTGAGATTTGGCCCTCAATTCGAGTTGTCACCTCGCGAATGCATCCTTTCCGCTCTCAATGAGGCAGAGGAGGCTCGGAACGATAGAGACAAACAGAAATGGACGTACAAAAACAGCGCCGGTGAACTCGTTTCTCTCCGAGACCGGTTCGACAGAATCGTGGAGGGCATAGACAAGTACGCCAAAGCTATGGACATTGCCATCAACCACAGCCCGGAGATAACCTCGCTGGTCTGGGCCTCGGCGAGATTTCTCCTCCAAGTAAGTCCGGGCTTCCAATCCCCTTACTGAGTTACTGGATTCCGCCTGTCCAGCCCGGAGGGAGGAAACCCAGCTCAAGACCCCCGCCAACCTGAAGGCCTTGGCCATATGGCTCAGCTGCTTGGGCCTATACAGAGTCGGGCAATTGTGTTACCGCGCTGACTATCGCTCATAGGTCTACCTCAACCACAAAGAGAGTATCGAAGCCCTTGAGAACGCCCTCGGCACAATAATCACCACAATGGCAAATTGTGAATTCTACTCGAGTATATACGCAAACTCTCTCCGCTCCTCGTCGGCACATCTGCGGGACCGACTCGAGGCAGCACTTCCAGAATTCTATGCTGCAGTCTTGGTCTTTTCCGTAAAAGCAAAGCGCTACTTTGCACCCCCATCGTCGAGTGAGCCCACCTCCGAGTTCTTTGGTTCTGACGATGAGCTTATTGCTGGCTAGAGAGATTTACGCGGCAATTGAAACCGTTCTCTTCCGAGATTCGTCCGTACCTGGACGAGATCGAGAAGAAAGAATTACAGTTGAAGGATCTAGCACAGATGGCTACCATGGAAGGAGTTCAAGGTGCAGCCCAGTCAACCATATTTCCATGTGTGGTATGATGTTTGACAGGCAGAAAATCGCAGATATTCGGAGTGCGCAGTTCAGGCAGCTCGCGGGGGAGTTCAGGCAGATGAGAATCCCAGAAGGCAAGCATATAGTGTACTTCATGAAAGATTCCAGGTTTAATACTCTCGCAGAACACGTGCAAGCGTTGACTTGGCTTGAGGCCACGCATCCGGAATCTTCGCATAACATACACTTAGCCCGACGACTACCGGGTACTTGCCATTGGATCTCCGAGCACAAGGAATACAAGAGCTGGGCTCAGGATAGTGGGAGCGGACATCTTTGGATAGAGGGAATACCGGGTATGCACCCAGACCACCAGATTGACCAGCATTTGCTTGCTAACCGCTGGACCGTCTTTAGGAGCCGGAAAGTCAGTCCTCGCCGCCAATATGGTGCTGGAGTTACAAAAGATAGACGGCGTAGTCCTATACTATTTTTTCCGGGACGACGATGTAGCAACAACTTCGGCGGAGGGGATGATGGCCAGCCTTGTCGCTCAGCTCATCGATGCCAGCAGTGGCAGTGAAAAGAGGCGATTGATGGAGATCTTGTACTTGTCATGTCAACCTAATGTCCACTTCAGCAAGACGGAGCGCCCCAGAGATTTCAAAAATCTTCGGTCAATTTTCACCCAAATGCTTCAAGGATATCCGGGGAGAGTCATCGTACTACTTGACGCACTCGACGAATGCACCCATTCTTCTCTTGTCTCCAAATTTTTACAGCTACGGGAAACCTATCAGCCATCAGATGTGCGGTTTTTCCTTACCGGGCGTCCTGTGGTCGGCCATCTTTTCAGAAATATACCAGGCGTAGCCACCATCGAGATGAATGCCACAGCAGATATCGCGTTGTTCATCACTCAGAAGGTGGAGGGTAACGAAAGCCTGTTACCTCACCGAGATAGAATCATCGCCACGGTGAACAAAAATTCAGAAGGGATGTTTCGGTACGCTGGTACGTGCTTTCAAGTGTTAGTTTTCATTAATGGCTTGGCTGGCGCTACTCATCTTCGCGCCCCATCTCATTTCTCAGTACGGACTTCTGGCTGGTTTCTTTCCTGCAACATTCTAACCCGAACGTAGCTCTTGTTTTAGAGGAGCTAGAGATACCTTCGCCAGAAAAGGTATCGGACCGTCTGCGAGCCATGCCAAAGGGGATAAGCGGCATGTACGAACTCATGCTTCGCCGCCTTGGATCGAACGGAAACGAAAAAGAGCTGGAAATGCGGAAACGCATCTTGCTTTGGATTGCAATGGCGTTTACGCCAATAACAGTTTTAGAGATGCAAGCTGTCTGTGCTGCGGTCGCCGGCGACAAGTCGTTTAATCTAGTTGATGTAATCTTGCCGACTACACGCCAAATGTTGACGGCTTGCGGCTCGCTGGTAGCAGTCTTCAAAGACGGGCGCGGCGATGCGCTTCGCTTCACCCACAGAACCGTGAAGGAATTCCTGTTGCGACCGAAGGAAAAGTTATCCCAAGATTCGATTAACAACCCATACGTTACATCTTGCCTTGTTGACATCCCAACCGCACACGCATCACTGGCACTCCCCTGTGGTTAGTGCTATGTTTATCCTTCTGGATCTACTGGCAACAGCTAACCTGTCATCGTCCAGTTACCCTCATATTTTCCAAGCAGAGCGCTCGCGAGAGAAGTTCGCACTTAGGGTATCCTTGGATCTTTTGGGATGACCATGCCCAACGCGTTCCTTTTGGCAGACATGCGACGCCGCTCTCCGAGGAGCTTTGGAATCTTGTCAGAGATCATCTTTGGCGTCATACGAAATACCGAGATGAAGATCCACTGTTTTTTGCAACCAATTGCAAGCTTCATGATGTAATTGATTGGGCGCACCCTCCGGGGATAGATTTCAACGTGAGAGATAGCAAGGGGAGGACACCTCTCCTACGGGCCATGTCTCTTTCGTCGAATCGGCAGATGGTGGAGTCCCTTTTGAACAATGGAGCCGATGTGAATGCGAAGAACCCAGATGGGGAAACCGCATTGACGATTGGTGCCAGGAGAAATAACGTTGGGGTCGTGCCGATACTGATTGCAAGAACCGACTGCGAACTCGACCATGTTACCGAAAATGGATGTTCGGCACTTGGTTATGCGAGAGAGCACGGGAATACGCGCATAGTCGAGCTCTTGCACGAGAGAGGAGCACGGGTAGCAGTGGTGGATGGGAAGGAAGTACCATGGCCCATACGCAGCAATGTAAGCCGAGCTTTCCCGGGGACCATGGGCTTACAGCTCGCAGCTCGAATCAGATAGGCTACGAGACAATGCTGACGTCGCGGTGTCCCGCAGCAGGGCGATGGCGATAATGGGGCTCCAGCTTTGAGCTGATATCAGTCGAATTGCGCAGTGGGGTGCTGAGATGGTTTCGTTCCTGTTCATTCTCTTCCCCTATTTTTCCCGTGCTTTCGATCGTAATGTTCACAGTTTCTTCCTGGGTGCGGATGGTATCGAATAAATTTCCAACGTATGGCTATACTCTAATATCTACGGCTACTTCAGGAGTAGTCAGTTCCAAGTATTTTACTATATTTTTTTTGGAGCCCCATGATTTGTAACTCGTACCTCCGGTTGAGGGAGGAGCTTCATATCGATCCACACCTCTGGGAGCCGGAATTTCATTTGGTTAATCCCGTTTGTCACAGCTGCTCCCGAAGACCGACCATGTTGGACCGCGTACTTCCGGTGGACTTCCACAGGATATCACCCGGATTAATGTATGGGGTTTACCCTTTCACACGAACATACAATCGATATCCTTGCCGGTGGCTACTATGCCGACCTGCGAGGAAACCTTGTAGCTCGCACGTCGCTTGCATTCAGCTGCTGAGCCTACTCGGCTTCTGAGGTATGTACATACTATAGTGGGGGGATGTGCCGCTTGATTGGGAGGGACTTTGGCGAGGAGTATGAACGGTGGAGTAAGTAACCCCCCTTGAGCGAACCAGGTGCAGAACGGGAACGACACACACACACACATCTGGAGTACTCGCATCATAACCACTTCGAAACTCAAGAAGAAAAACGGCTTTTGTCTAGTACATTCCACCGTTCTCGAGTGACAGGTCGTGGCACCGCGCCCCAGTTACTTGGTGGTTAGCAGCCCCGTTCAAACCCGTTGACAACGTGCAATCATCGGATATCCCCCCACCTTGTAATCGTGCCACCACGCCCTTCCCAGCAACTCCACCACTTCGGTACCCCATCGCCGCCGTCGGCCACGGGGCCCAAGGCGGCAAATGACATCGACGGATGTTCGCCAACCGCTCGCACCAACCAGCGCCATCAGCCGTCGTCACCACTGGCCAGCAATTTCCAGTTTCCACGAGTTCAAGGAAACCATTCGATTGGTGGTGCAAGAGGGCTTCAAATTCCAAAATAGTGGTAGTGTAGCACTGGTAATCACCTGTGAGAAAAAAAGATGCGATAAACGTGTTACTATCTTTTTTTTTCTACTGCTAGCTACATATATCGTCCCCATGAGAGAGAGTTCTAGAGTAGATACATATGAACCTTGGAATCCCCCCCCCTCTTCTAACTAGAGTAGGTACGCTTTATCTGGGTAACTACCGCACCACTTTGTCGGCATCCTCCAGACTCGGCGTGGTCTCCTGCGCAGCTAAACGGAACGAAGCGTCTGGGGTCAGCATCGACTGGAGAGAGACGCGCGGGTGCGGCGGGATATATCAGTACATACCCCAGAGAGCCGAGTAGACACCGCCGCTGTCGATGAGCTTCTCGTGGGTTCCTGGTGGCTCGGCTACCGAGCCGTCCTTGAGAACAATGATTTGGTCTGGGAAGGGTTTAGCGCGGTGATCCCAGAAAAGGTGAAGATGGGGTTACTGGCCGCTGTCGAAGATGGTACGCAGACGGTGTGCGACGAATACACTAGTCCTTTGTTTTTCTTTGAGGATCGAAGATATGTTGCTCATGAGGGCTTTCTCAGTGTGGGCGTCCAATGCGGAAGTCTGGCAATCCAAGTCCCCCCGTCAGTATCAACGTCCCAAGGGGGGGGGGAAACAAGACGAGAATGGGGGGAGTCCGACGGCTTCGTCAAAGAACAGCAGCGGAGGATCCTTCAGTAGCACTCTGGTCATGGCCAGTCGCTGTTTTTCGCCACCTAGGATAAGCGTCAGGGTGTAGTCCTACACATTCTCTCGAACGATCTCACTCACCGGAGATCATCATTCCTCGTTCGCCGACCATAGTCTGGTACCCTGCGGGGAGGGCGGCAATGGTATCGTGGATCTTAGCTCTCTTGGCTACAGCTAACACCTCGTCTTCCGTGGCGTCAACCCTTCCGTACTGGATATTGTGCTCGATCGTGTTGTTGAACAGCGGGGTATCCTGCGGAACAACACCGATCGCCTTGCGAAGGGATTCAGTAGTAACATCCCTGATATCCTGACCATCGATGAGGATCCGGCCGGACTGAACGTCGTAGAAGCGGAACAACAGTCGTAGGACTGTCGATTTGCTATCATCCCGTTCACATCAGCCATGGGATGGTTCCTTTACACTGGGGGCAGTGGACTAGAGAGACCCACCCACATCCGCTAGGCCCAACAATAGCCGTCTTCGTCCCCGCCGGAATCGTGAAGCTGACATTCTTCAAGATCGGTCTATCAGGGTGGTATCCGAAGGTGACACTCTCGAACTGGATCTCCCCGCCCTTGAAAATGAGCGGCTTCGCATTCGGCGAGTCCTTGACCGCAACGTTGACCTTCTGCAGATTAAACAGGGTTTCCATGTCCAGTAAAGACTGTCGCAACTCGCGGTAGACAGATCCAAGGAAGTTCAGGGGCACGGAGAGCTGGAAGACCAGTTGGTTGATCATGACAAGATCCCCAACGGTTAGATCACCGGCAACTACGCCCTGGCAGGCAAGGTACATCATAGCAGTCAGGGCAGAGGAGAATATCATGTTTTGACCACAGTTGAGGAATGCCAATGAGGTGGCCACCTTTATCGATGCGTTTTCGTATCCCTTGAGGGCGACGTCATAGCGGCTAACTTCGAACTTCTCGTTGTTGAAGTACTAGCCGTAGGTTAGAGGATACTCGCTCGCACGAAAGAAAGAGTAGGTTTACCTTGACAGCTTCGTAATTAATGAGCGAGTCAACTGCTACCGTTGCTCCTTTATTGTCCGCTGTGTTCATTTGCCTCCTGAATTTCGTCCTCCAAGAAGTAGTGATAATCGTGAACGCCGAATATGCTGCCATTGTCAGGGCCGTAACGGCAGCAAACTTGGCTCCATAATTGTACGTCTATGCCTGTCAGCCCACATAGTGCTTTAGATGACTGACCGGGAAGAAGAAGAACCCACCAAGATTCCGCAAACCATGGTGACCTCAAGCCCGATCGGCACGATATGGAACAGCATACTTGTCAACAAGAAGCTGATACCTTTAGTGCCTCTATCGATGGCCCTCGTCAACCCACCCGTCTGTCTCGAGAGGTGGAAATTTAGGTCCAATCGTAGCAAGTGATCGAACACATTGCAGGCGACTTTCCGAATTGCCTTCTGGGCGACAGTCGCAAACACCGCGTTTCGCAGTTCCTGAAATGCCGTGGAGCCAACTCGGGCCAGTCCATCTTTTCACAAGCCACCCAGATCAGACTCTGAACCGGTCGGTGTAAGAGGATGGAAGTGGGAAAATGCGGCTTACACGCAAGAATTACGGAACCAGCAGCTGTCCACACCGTACCGCCAAGGGCGAGGAAGTCCACATTCATGTTGTCTACGATCTCTTTGAAGAAGAAGGGGACTTGCACATTCAGGACCTGACTGCGTCAATTGCGCACCTTCGATAATCTACGCACTTGGGAATAGTAACTACCTTTGCACCAAGAAGCAACGCGATCGATAGACTGACGCGCAGCTTTATACTCGGACTGTCCTAGACACCGGTAAGCACTCGTCACCCTGCGCACGCCTTCCGAAACGAGCATACCTTCGGCCACAAGTATCTGGACATCTCTTTTATGATTCCCCAGTCGGCCTTTCGCTGTCCCTTTGCCGACAGACTCGCTTCTTCGAGGAGGTCCTTTGGCACCGTCTTGGGGTCCTTTGCCATTTGCGTCGCTAGCATTGTAGCTTTCTCATTGTGCGGTTTCTTTTGTTTTGGGTGGTACGAAGGGCCGGCGAACAGACGAGCAGGTGGTCGCTGGCGCGCGGAAAAGCGCAGCAACTGGGAGCTCGATAAAAGCCGTGGCCGCGCAATAGCGCGGAGAACGCACGGCGAGAGCATGGAATGCGGTTTGCGAACCTGTTGTAGTTGAGTCGTTGGTCGCGGGATGGGGATGGAGGGAACTGGTAATTACATACCTTGTACCTTCACATACGCTTTCAAAGTGGGAGCTGAGGGCCGTGTCTGGGGGAGAGATCCGGCCGGCCAGCGTTGATGGGGGAAGATGGCTCGCATTGTTCAAGCGCATTGTTCAAGCGATAACTACTTAAGGCGGGATGACGCCAATGCGTGTGTCACGAAGGTGGGGGATTCTCATGGGGGACAACCCCAACTTCCAGTACGAAATGGGTCCAGTGCAGTTACAGGACAGAGAAGTTTCCGTGTCTCCGATATATGTAAATCGCCTGGGGCTGTTGAGTTTACCGATAGATACAATTCTCAGCCTTTTCCTAAGACTGACGACGTCAGAGTGCGAATTAAAGTGTGGCGGTTGGATATCCTCGGCGCGAATCCATTGAGCCTCCTACATACCCACTCACACGACTGCAACCACCTCCCCGTCATACGCATAACCCCCTTCCCGCCGATGGCATGATGGCAACAGCTCTCTGCCCCTCGAACGTCCTCCGGGCGCGGTCCGCACTACTCCTGCTGCAGCGGCACGTCCACATCTCGGCGACCCCATCGATAACGTCCATCAACGGCATCGTCGATCTATCGGCGCAAACACGAGCAATCCCGAAGCTGTCCGGCTCCGGGCCCTTCCCCGCCGGTACGTGCCCCACCCACGATCCCACTCCACTCCCCCACAGCGCTCGTACTGACACGCGCGAGTAGAAATATCCTTCGAGGTTCTCGGCGCTCCGTTCTCACTCCTCTCGGTTGCGCTCCCGGCGTCAAGTAACCTCTACACCCGACGCGGAACTCTCCTGGGCCTCAACGGTCGACCATCCGATGCAACCTCGACGCTCTCGGTCCTGTCCCCGCTCACCCGCGCTGTCCGCGGCATCCCCTTTCTGTACCAGAAAGTCACCTCGACCACGCCACTCACATGCATTATCTCCACCAACACTCCGAACACAACGTTCTGCGTCCTGGCGCTCGATGGCACAGCGGACTGGAACCTGACACAGCCGGATGCACTTCTAGCCTGGAGTGGCCACAGCATCGCCGTCAGACCACAAGAGGTGACGGGTCGAGGCTTGGTGGCCCTCGTCGGACGTGGCCAGGTCTATCAAGTAGCACTCAAGAGGGACGAGGAGTTTATCATCCACCACCGCTCACTACTGGCGTACTCCGCAGCGGGACAGAAGCCGACTAAGGCGCGACTGGTGGCTACGTCTCTACGGTTCCAGGTGCCGCGTTTGCGACTGGGTCTGGGAATCTCGCAGCGGCTGCAGGAGGTGGAGTGGATCAATGCCGTGCGGGCTTCCAAGGTCTGGCAGGTACTAGCGAAGGCTGTTTGGGCAACGAAGACTGCCATGTGGGCGGATCGGGAGTTTCTCAAGTTTGTGGGACCAGCAACAGTGCTGCTACAGAGTCGGACGGGCGGGAGGATACGGGATTTGATCGCTAGGGAGGAGATGGGGGAGTATGCGGTTATGCAGTCAATGGAGTCGGTACCGCGGCAGAGAGTGGAGACTGTGAAGGTACTCAAGAGCGGCCTGGAGACTGTGAAGCAGGCCGCAAAAATGACCGGGGAGACCACTGACAAGGCCATACCCACTGTCTCTCGAACACAGACGCATGCTGGAAGTCTCAAGCGAGCTGTCGTTACAAGAGTAGGGCATGTGGAATTTGAGGACTCAAATTTCAAGGAGTTCCAGAGGTAGTAGAGAGGGGGATGAATTGTACATTACCATGATCATGTGTAATTCGCGAAGGTCTCTCTTGCGGGTACTATTAGAAAGGCAAAAAAAAGGCAATAGAATTTGGAGAAACATTCCATTGTATTGTCATGAGTAAAAGTACAGCCCGTGCCCAACTTCTCGTCCCATCTGCGAAACTATACCAGGATTTATGCTGTCACAGACTCCGCAAGTTTCTCCTCCATATACTTATTCAACCTGCTCACACTTCCATCCCATTCCATCAACCGCTGACGCATGTTCTCGATCTGATTCCTGTCCAAGACCTTGGGCTGAACCCATGAGATTCTCGCCACACCCGCCACCTGGTCGATACTGCCTCGGATCAAGCCTTCACTCAGAGCCTTCATGAGCAGATACTCAACCTCGTCGGCCGACACGCCTGTCTCTTTCATGATACTCTCGAACGTTAGAGCACGATCATGAGACGGACGCTGAAACACGACCTCCGTCAGAGCGGAAAGGCACAGTTTCTGCCTAAGGAACTGTTGCTTCCCCTCAAACAGAGGCTGCTTGTCGAGGTGGCCGAGCAAGCCGTTGTACTTTCCGAGATCGCCAGTATTGAACGCAAAAAGGAGTTCGCGAATCCATGCATGCTCGGTGTTGACGAGAGAGTCAAGGATGGGGTGTAGCAGGAGCTCTCCAAAGTTGAAAATCTTTTCCGACAGCAGCGCAGCGATCGAGAGGTTGTAGGCGAGCTCGCACTGTTTTGCCTGCGGCAACTCAGTGCTCTGTACGCATGCTAGATACAGCAACGCATTCCGGTAATACGCCGAAAACTCCCGCTTGGTGCTGTAGTAATCGCTGCTGACCCGGTAGAAAGACGCGTGCACTATCGACTCGACACTGTCGAACTTATCCAGAATCTTCTCGGCCTCGTCCAGAGCAACGCGGGCGCCTTTCAGATCCTCGAGACACAGCTTGATCCGGGCAACTTCGACGATAGCGTAAACGTAGGCGTCTTGCGAGTCGACGTTGTTTACCTTCTTGGTGATAGTTTCGAGGAAGGCGAGGGCCTCTTGGTAGTCTATGGGACATCGGAAGTCAGCTATCGCTACTCGCGTACCAAGTTGGAGATGACGACTTTGAACAAATGAGTGAGCTGTAGGTTAGATACCTTTGCATTCCTGGCTCGCCCATAGTCCCAACTCTACCAGCTTCAATTGGTTGATCTTATCGGCGAACGTCATCACAAAGTTCTTGAAGAGCCCCAGCCGCTGCGGGCTACTCTCGGGGTGCCTAAAGAACTCATCGAGAGCGGTGGTGAGCTGATGCCATAGTTTGCGCTCCCAGAAGTCCTCGAAATCTAGCATGAGAGGTTGCAGCTCTGCCGGGGTGTGCTCGTCTCGTTGCTGCGCCAGAAATTCGGGGATAGGCTTGGGATCGATATCCATGTTGGCAGGCTTTTGGAAGAGATGGAGGGAGGACGGAGACGTGATGGATCGATGGTGGGTGATTGTGGGGTTGATGTGGTTGCTGAAGGTGAAGCCGTGCGGCTCTGGAATATGAAGTGAAGTGGGCGCCAGGTTGTCGAGCCCCGCTAAACCAAAACGGCTAGCCTACCGGAGCCCTGATTTTTTCACTTAAATAGAATAAACCAATCAAATTCAGCCAATTTTGATCCAATTAAGTCGAGCCAGGACTGGAGCCAATCTCGAGGTTTTGCAATCCTTGTCGGTACTGGGTCGTCAGGGCAACGGAGGATTGCAGGGGGGGGACAAGGGGGTGTGCAGGGATTTAAGTAAGGTATGAAAATAAGTCATGACTTAATAGCACCGGTGCAAGAACTGCACGATGCTATTTCCCTGGAATGTAAACAAACGCGCTGATTGGCTCCACTGAATGACACACTCCAAACCTGCGGGGGCTGGGCAAGAACCAAGTCCGCATGCGGATAGTCACCAGCACCGTCACCTGACTTAAGAACGTGCACCTTGCAATACCACAATTTTTTTTCGAGCGTTCCTATTTTGAAAAATAGCACCGAGTTAGGACCGACCAGGATTGCAAAACCTCGATAATGCCGACAAAAAAATCCTAGAGATTAATAAACTACACTAGCCGTTTAGTTTAGCGGGGCGCGACTACTTACCTAGCAACCGCACCACCCTAACCTCAAAGTGGCGGCGCACAGCCACGGTTGCTTATCTAGATATGCGCCACACCTTGTACAACCCACAGCACGTCACTCGTGGATTTCCCACCACCTCGGCTGTCGACCCGCATGTGTGGTACTTAGCTCTTATTGTGACTGCAAGCGAGAGACTACAAATAGTCTATGTATTCGCTGGCAGACCCTTGTCACAGCTGGACACCCTATGACCTGTAAATTTACCCGCTTACTTAAGCTTTTTGCCATTCCATCACACATGGCTCTTTCTTCCTATGTAGGCCTCATTTACAAGACTGAAGGCCAATCACAGCGGCGGACTACTCCCTGGTTCTATTTCACTTGAATTCGGAATAGGTAAAGAGATCTTCTAATATTTCACTACACACGCCATCACTCATTATAGCCTAACCGAGTAAGTGCAACTTCGCACCTCGGAAGCAGCCGACACCCGTCATTCCCGCAGCCTGCACTCAAGCAACAATCCACCCCCACAACACCGCACTCACAGCCATGGTTCAAGGTTTCCCATTTGTTCCCACCATCCCCACCATCGCTGACATGTTCCAGATCTCCCCCCTTCCGGTGGTTACGAGCCAGTTCAATACCGCGTACTCACCCCGCCCTCCTCTGCTCCCCCGCCCTCGACGCCCAACTAACCCGATGCCCAACATAGCGCAACCTCCCATTCCGCGGGTTTCGTCCCAGCTACTACCTCCTCGGCGTGGGCCTGGTCTGCGGCTACGGTTTCTACGTCGCGATGAACGGCATCAAGGAGCGGCGAGAGCTGGCGCGCGAAAAGGTCTGGGCGCGCATCCACCTTACCCCAATGCTCCAGGCGGAGGCGGATCGTGACGACGTCCGCAGACATTTTGCCGCCCAGCAGAGGGAGAAGGAGCTCATGAAGGACGTCAAAGGATGGGATTTGGGCGGAGTATACAACAGCGCCCGGTTAGTACGCCGGGGGTGTGAGAGTGGGTAGGCGAGAAGGATACTGATTTGTGGGGTGGTAGTTTCGTGAGGCCCGCTTACAGTATTGCGCCACCAGCTGAGGCCATCATCTCCGAAAAGGAATACATCAAGATGCTGGATGCGGAGGCAGCGGAGAAGAAGCGAGGGTAACATAGGTGTCAGGAGACGGGCATCCGGAGATTGTCGCCGCTGGTTGGTTGTATCATACGGCAAAGAGAGGAAGCTGCGGCTCTACAGCTTCCAAAATACCGACTAAATTCATATCAAATCATCTTAGTTTAGCATCTAGCTACTACCACCTCTCCCTTCCTCCTTTGATATCCTAACTGTAGTCAAACGATGGTAAAGCAAGCGCAAAACAACGGACAGCAACGAACCGCAATCACATAACTGAACACTGCCCCATGGTGCCATAATTCCTGGCGAACATCTCAACATACCCCTCCTCCTCACCACCCCAGATCTTTCTCCGCCCAACACCCTTGACCTTGATCTCCTGCTCGCCCTCCATGTGCCACCACCGCAAGACGCTCCTCCCGGAATCGTACTCCCATTTACCACCCGTCACCACCACCTCCGTCTCGTCTTTCGGGAAGTGGAACGGCGGCATAAACATCTCAGTGGGCCAGGCCTCATCGGTTGCCTTATCCGCCGCGAGCTTAAGTGTGAAAGTAACCTTGCTAAGGTCGAAGCTGGATTCGATGATGGTTCCGTTGGTATACACTGGCGATGGGCGAACAAACGCCTCCACCGCCCTGGTAGCCTGCACATCGTCTTGCAGTGCGGTGCGGTCCGTTGACATGGTATTTTTTGTCATGGTACGTATGAGGTTATCCTGGTCAACCTCGTCGATCTTGGAGGAAGGGTCCTCGGCCTGCGATTGAGGGTCGCGATCATCTAGCGAGAAGACACTTAGGTCCTCGCCATTCCAGTTGTCACCCCACTGGTGGTTGTTGCTGGCTGTGTATACCCACAGCGTGAACGGCGCGTGGGCCCCTTCCAGTGCGTAGTGGTTCGCGTCCATGGCCCTGATTTGAGAGATGAAGTCGCCGGTCTTATAGGCGGCCCTGCAGTCCATATCGTAAGGTATGCCGATCTCGGTGAAGACGCAGGGAGTGTTCCCAATGTTGTCTTGACCTTCTTGAATAATGGCTTTGAGTTGATCGCGGAGACAGTTACGGATCGCCGTCTCACCGATTCTGATGGCGAACGCCGGAGTGAGATATCGCCCCCGCAAAACCCCGAGGACGTCGATGTTCCACAGCCGGTTCCTGGCACCAGTAAGTATGTGCTAGCGCTAATATGGTGTTGCTGCACCCACCATTTCTTGGTCATGAGGGTGATTCCGTCGTAGTAATGAGGTGCATAGACGAAGCGCTCGTGAACATCCTCGGTTCCCTTGATAACAGGAGGGATCTCAAGGACAGGCGGCTGGCAGAAGAGAATGACGTTCTTATGTATGGCCCTCAGAGCCTTTGCATATCCCCTGTAGTAATCCATGAAATACGTGTTGGTGAACGCCGCGGCGTCCAAGTCCCGCCCGCCAGCAGTCTTTGAGAAGTAATCGGCCTTGAGAAGTGTATCCGTCTCTGGATCCCACACTCCATGCTGGGCCCAGATACATTCGCCGAGTTTCCAACCAGGATCACGCTTCCACCCGTATCGAGAATCGTCATAGTCAGCTGGCAACCACGCCTTGATACCCTTAGGGTCGACAAGGGCTTTGCCAGTTTTGAACGGACCAGTGCCACCGAAATCCCAGGTGTCGATTTCACAAGCTCGCCCACTTCCAGTCAGAATCGCCTGCCATGCTGTCGGCGAAGTTCCCTTCTGGAGCTTCTGCTCTGTCGGAATACTGTCGATCGCTTCGTATCCGATCAGTCCTCTATTCGGCTCGTTGATCGATTCCCAGCCGATAATGGGACAGTCCTCGAGATCTCCGGCCTCGTGGATCCTTTGCGCGAGGTAGGTGCAAGCGCCGACAAAGTGATCTTGCAGGTAATCCTGAATATTCTTGCCGTTGATGATAGCCTTCGGCGCGAAATCGCGTCCTGCAAAGAATAATGTCCAGGCTACTTGATTCGCCATTCTCCGGTAGTTGGTGGACCAGATCATCTTTGGGAACTCCGCAGGTTCGGGATAGGTATTTTGAACCAGTGCAGCTTCCGTCGCATCGAACGCCTGCGGGTTCAACCCCAGTGCATAGAGCGTCCACATAGGAGCGCCGGAACCTCCAGAGAACCGGGACCACACGTCTTGGTGAGGGTCCATAAACACCATGAAATCGTATTCCTTTGCCTTCCGCAGGATCTGGATAGTGCTATCCACCCACTCCTCATCGTACCGCCCCGGACCTTTGGCTTCGATGGCCTCCCATGTAAATAGGTATCGGATGGTGTTGTAGCCATAGTTCCTCAGCCGCTGAAAGTGGGTATCGGCCTCTGCGAGCGGAAAGGGCCGTCCAACGAACGATACGTTGTCGCCGTCGTAGAAATCGTCCGGTATATGTGAGAGCTGGTTGGGTCGAGCCGGCATCTTCGTATCACCGGCGACATTGATTCCCCGGAGCGTCACCAGACGGTTATGCTCGTCCTTAAAATAAGGGCCATCGATAGTGAGGAAGGTGGGCATGGTGTACGGTCGGGTGAAGAATCTGCAGGACGACTGTCGGTCTCGTTAAACTGTCATGTACCTCTACGTAACTCCTTCGAGCAAGAATAAATAGTACATACCCAGTACGCCGGGGACGCAGAGAGCAATATTGGACTTGAAGGGCGGTAAAATCGAATGAAGACTGTCTGGATGGTTTCAGAGCAGCCACGGCTACAGCACGGCTATTATGTGTACGCGGTCAAGCTATGATGGAGGAGCTTGGAGCTGGAGATTGGAATGATGTGCCGGCGTTGCCACGAGACTATGTATCTGGAGAACCCACATACGAGCTCGGGTTAGAAACCGGTTAGAAACCGAATACGAGACCAATCAGATAAGTGCAACAATTCTATGTAATCAGTCGTTTTGCATCCTACGCCGGTTACGTGATTTTACTGTCATGCAAAGGAACACCTCGCCTCACCATCAAAAAAGTCTTGAGCTACCGCTAGTTAACCGCCCCTAAATAGTCGACACGCACCTGCGAGCAACACACTCCACCTCAAGCTTCACTACATATTCCTACCTCTACCGCGGCTTCATTTCCCTACCAACAACAATGGCCGACCAATTCGCTCAGATCGCTGAAATCCCTAAGGAGTTTTTGAAGGATGGCACTCTGTTCATCAACCGGTGCACAAAGCGTACATTGCCGTCGCGCAGACCTCACTACCGTTTGCACAGATTTAGCTAACATACAATAGCCGACAAGAGAGAATTTATCAAAATCTCACAAGCCGTCGGAATCGGTTTCGTCGTTATGGGTGTCATCGGATACATCGTCAAGATCATCCACATTCCCATCAACAACATCCTCGTGTATGTCATCCCCTCTCTTCCGGGGCGGCGACGCCGTTGGAGGGTCCATGCGCGCTAGCGCTCGCTCTTGTTGCCTCGGGTCGTTGTCGTGTGGGAAGTCGATTTGCTGACGATTGTATAGTGGTGCTGCTTAGATTTGTCGTTGCGCGGTCGGACGTCAAACAGATACGTACGGAGGATACAACCTTCGTGTCGATTACATCACGGGGAGGCGTTGACTTGTTCTTCTGCGAGCAGTTGCATGTCATCGCGACTTGTCAATTTCGTGCATCACGGTTCTGGTTCCTTTGTTTCATGTTACGTTGCTGTTGGGCGTGTGGGAGTGGGGTAATTGTACGATATCCGAAGGCAAGTGCTAAAGAAGGAAGAAGGAAGCGCAAGTAATATACCGGTACACGTGAAGTATCCGCGCCCTCCACGGACGTCTGTGACTGAGCACGTACAGTGATTGCGCGCCGTGTTGCTGTAAATAGCGTCGAGATATCTCCTTTAGGTCGCACACGCTCTACAGGAACGTATTGTAGTCGACAACCCCACCGCCACCATCATCACTGTCCGTCACCTTTCACAGGCACATTTCTTAAGTTCACAGAATCGTCCGTTCCATTTTTGTTTTACTAAGCTGGTACTCTACCAACGTAGGTGCCCGGACGAGAAAAAGAGATGGATGCCAAGGGAGTAAGAAGTTTTTTTTGTTTAAACATACTCGCATTCAGTCTATATAGACTATGGCGGCAAGTGAGAAGTTTTTTTTGGTTTAATCATACTCGCATAATCTAGACTATGGCGGCGCACTTTTTATCCAGGTTTCCCGTCCGCTGTCCGCGCGATGGCGGCATGTTGCAAGCTCCCCTTTGCCCTCCGCCCAGGCCATCCAAAGAAGATAGAATGCGCACCAAGGAAATCGCAAACGACAAGGGAGGAGAAGAGAGTGTATGTAGATACATACAGAATGGCCCCTGCACGTGCAAGCGAACAAACACAAAAATATGGATCGAGTCTTCACTACGGTTTTATTGACTCCTCACTGTAAGTTTATTGACCTGACACCGAATTTATTGACTCCCGATTCACTTCCGCCACAGCAGGGATTCTCGTAAACCTCTCATCACTTTATGCTTGCGGGTAGTGGCAGCTGCTTTTTGGTGTTCGCAAGATCGTAAACCACCAAAAAGTCGTGCAAGGGAAGCAATAATATGTAGAAGAAATATTATCCGAGCGTTTGAAGGGAAAATCCTGTGAACTGAAGCGCCCGCACACTGTCATACAAATCGCCTTCAGGTGCTTACCTTTTGATCTTTTCCTATCATGTCCGAGTTCGTTGCAAACTTCTATTTTCCCCCTTGGCATCCATCTCTTTGTATAACCCTTGTCCGTATACTTAGTAGCGTATATCGAGTACCGACGGACATTGTGCCATTCTTTCGTCTACCGTCATCAGAACCCCCAGGACCCCACCAACCCCACACTCCCCTACAATGTCGAAACAAGCTCTCAAAGCCGCGAAAACGTGTATCGACTCAAAGGACTGGACAGGAGCGGAAGCCCAATGCCAAAAAGCTCTCTCGTTTGAGTCCCAAAGCTACGTTGCGTGCGTAAAATGTCCGTTTCACTTGGCGCAGCCATTAGCTTACTCCCGGGCTGCAGGCAACTATATCTTGGACTGGCCCTATTTAATCTCGTGAAGTATGATGATAGCGAACAGGCGTACCGCCAGGCAATCCGGATCGAGGGCGAAGAACGACTGAGGAAAGCTCGGAAGGAGAATCCGGCGAGCTGGCAGGGTCTGCTGCAGCTCTATGAAGCACAGAAGCGGGTGGACGAGTACATGGAGGCCGCTTTGAGGCTGTCGGGAGTCTTCCGTGATCAGGATGAACGGGTTAAGTGCCTCGCCGTCATCGAGAAAGCTCTCACATTCGCAAAGGAGAATGCGTCCAAGCACCAATACAAACGGGCGCTACAGCTTATACTGCCAGGCAGCCCAGTCTTTGATTATTTGGAAGGCCTGATTCCGCAGCCGGATAAGACGTACCTAGAGCTGGCGGAGATCATCGAGATAGAGGAGAAGGAGCGGGTGAACAAGGAGATTGCGAATCGGCGCTCACGTCTTGGCGCTGTCCTGGGACAAGTCACCACTGAAGTTCGGCGGGAGGTTTGGGGTGCTTCGCCGCTGGAGGATCTATATCAGAAAATCCTCAATTGGTCAGACCAAGAGGAAGTCAGGCGCCAGATTGAATGCAAGTTACTTCAGCATGCTTTCAACAAGCTCCTGGTATTCCCCAAGGAAGCAAAACTGCAACAACGACTGAAGGTGGAAAATTGGGCCCGCGGTCTAGTTATCCTCAAGTATCCCTTTGAGCTAGCATGGAAAATCGTGATAGAATGGAAGGACTGTGAGAGCATAGGTATACACCCTGGGCTGCCTTGTGTGAGGAGAATCCTCTGATAGAAATAGGCGATCATGATGTCAACTTGTTGCGCGAACATATCGGACTCTTTCCCAGAAGCGGGTTATCGATTTCTCTCAGAGCCTATCTCAATTCCGAGATATCTCCCTTTCCCGCAGTTCCGGACGACGAAAAGAATACAGACGATTCGGGCTCGGTTACGGGAGACAAATCAGGAAAGGACATTGTTGAAACCGATGCTCCAGATCAACGCCTCGATGCGATGATTGACGGATTAGAGAAGAGCCCAATGTCTCTCCTGTGCCACCGTATCTTGGGTGAATACTACCTCCTCTTAGACGAGTACGAGAATGCCGTCGACACCGCTCGGGGCGGCCTCAAGTTGGCGACAGGAGAATCACAGAGGACTGGACTGGCCTGTCAAAAGTATGTTGTGTCTGATGTTTGGAAGAACAAATCTTTGGCCTAACTATTGATTAGGAATCAAGACGCACTGACAGTCACCCTTGCGACGGCGTTGATCCATTATCAAGCACCAAAACACCATATTGAAGCAAAAGGACTGTTCGAGACTGTATTGTCTCATAATCCGAGTCACGGTGGTGCTCTCGTTGGCCTTGGTTTGATCCTAGAGGAACAAGGAGATTACCGAGGAGCTGTGGACTTGCTCAACAAAGCATTGGCCAAAGATCCCGGAAACGTTAGGATTATGGCTGAGGCGGCATGGTGCAATGTGCTACAGGGCAGCTGCAGCATTGGCCAGCAGGGACTCGAGGAGTGCCTTGAAAAAATAACAGGCATCGATCCGAGATCAAGAGATCTAAAGGCACAGATTCTATGGAAGATTGGTACCTGCATATGGAGTGCTGATGGCAAGTCTTATCCGTCCCACTCCCTGCGCCTTGCTGCTGACTGGTTACAGAGGAGGCTCGAAAAGACCGCAAAGCGGGCCCTTATCATTACTTCATCCTTGCTTTGCAGAACAACCAAAACTGTGCTCCAGCTTACACGAGTCTGGGCTGTTTTTACGCTGATATCGCGCATGACACCCCCCGTGCGAACAAGTGCTTCCAGAGGGCGTTCGAGATATCCGCTGGTGAAGTCGAGGCTGCAGAACGGTTGGCACGAAGCTTCTCTGAAAGTAACGAATGGGAACTCGTGGAAATTGTGGCCCGCCGAGTGGCGGAGGCCGACAAGAAGAGGTCAGTACCAGGCAAGGGTATCTCCTGGCCTCAGAGCGCCATTGGTGTTGTCGAACTGGTATGTTCGCTATTTCCCACCATATACCCACCTTCTCACTTCAGATCAGAACAGTCAAAACTACACGCTAGCGATTCAGTCCTTCCAGTCTGCTCTTAGATCGTCCCCAACAGACTTCCATTCTTGGGTCGGCCTAGGAGAAGCATACGCTTCATCTGGGCGCTACACGGCAGCGCTCAAAGTCTTCGACCGGGCCGAAGCACTCGACGAAACGAGTTGGTTCGCAAAATACATGTTGGCGAATGTTAGACGAGAGCTAGGAGAATTCGAGCTTGCCTGTGAAGGCTACCGGGCTGTCCTTGCCCTGCGAGAGCGTGAGTTCGGTGTGCTGGTTGCCCTGTCGGAGACGTCGCTGGCCATGGGTTGGAAATATGTGGAGATGGGTTACTACGGAAGGGCTGCGGACAGCGTGGTAGAATGTCTGGAGGTTGCAGAAAAAGCCCTCCAGGAGAGATCGGACGCCTTCAACCTCTGGAAGACGGTGGGAGATGCATGTATGCTCTTCTCTTGGGTTCAAAACCTGGCCCACAAATTCCCCCGCGAACAGGTCATGCGGCTCCTCGAGAGTGATTTCGAGCCTAGCGAGTTTGATATCATGGCTGAGGTCGATGAAGTGGGCCGTGCGACGTTCGAAAAGATGAAGAGCGGAGAATCGCAGGACATCGTCACTGCTATTTATGCAGGAATATTGGCGTATAAGCGGGCAATATTTGCGACTGCGGATGACAGACACGCCCATGCGGTCGCTTGGTATAACTTGGGAACAGCGGAGTACAGAACGTATGTGGCTTTGCCGAGCAGAGAGATGAAACATCGACTGGCAGCCATACGCTGCTTCAAGAGAACCATCAAAATAGAGCCGGGAAACCACGAATTCTGGAACGCCCTTGGGCTGGCAACGGCGGAGCTGAATCCCAAAGTTGCCCAGCACTCTCTAGTTAGAGCTTTGTACATCAACGACAAAGTGAGTTCTTATGCTGTGAACTCTTGACTATTGCTCACCTTGGTAGAATGCTCGTGTATGGACCAATCTCGGTACATTGTACACTATCCAGGAAGACTATCTACTCGCGAACGAAGCATTTTCCAGAGCACAGAGTACTGATCCCGAGTACGCTCTTGCATGGGTTGGTCAGGGACTCATCGCCACCGTTCTGGGGGACGCACGTGATGCACAAGAACTCTTCCAGCACGCCTTCGAGATCTCGGATCAATCTCTGGTATGTCTAGGAGCTTCAATAACTGCTTATTAAGTACTAACAAGTGTGCACTGTTAGACGCCAGCGAAAAGGCAGTTCATCACCGCAACATTTGACACTCTTGTCAAGGCTAAGTCAGAGCCTGCTTTAGCATCCATTCTCACCCCGATATTTGCCTTGGAGAAGCTTCAGGCCCAGCTATCACAAATACCCGCCGTTCTTCAACTGAGTTCGCTGTTTGACGAACGCGTCGGAGATTTTACCTCTGCCGTCGAGAAGCTGGGGCGTGTGTGCAGCATCTACGAGGAGAGGTATGAAGGAACGGAAGCTGATGACGACCTCATCACGTTTGCTCGGTCAAAAGCAGACCTGGCACGGATGCACCTCGGACTACGGCAGTACTCGGAAGCTATTGAGAGTGCTACCATGGCCCTCGATCTTTCCGGGGAAATGGAGGAACTTCAGGCATGTCGGTTATCCGCCCACCTCACCGCCGGCCTGGCCTACTACTACTCGCAGCAGATGGACGAAAGTCTTGAAATGTTCAAAGCAGCGCTCACCGAGTCGGAAGAGAACCCAGACGTAGTGTGTCTCCTCTCCCAGGTTCTCTGGGCCAAAGGCGGTGAAGAGGAGCGAGATGTGGCTCGGGACCAACTCTTCGCCTGCATCGAAGCCAACCCCGAGCACCTCGGCTCCATCCTCCTCCTGGGTACCATCGGCGTCCTTGACAAATCTGCAGACGTCACAGAAGCCGTCCTCGACGATCTCCATTCGTTTCGCGCGAAGGAAGAACTCCCCCGGCACGTCCGCGAGCACATCGACAATCTCCTCACCGCCATCGCCCAGCTCTCCTCCGGTGGCACGGGTGCGATGAGCGCGGCTGCCACGGCCGCTGGTGCGATCTTTATGCGTCCCTCCGCGAGTGAGAACTGGTCACGGCTTGCGACGGTGGCAGAACATGCGTTTGCCGCGGAAACGGCGTTGAAAGTTGCCAAAAATGCAAAAGATTGTGATGCCGAGAAGCTAGCCAGCGCGTATGCAGGGGTTGCAACTCTGGGATGTGACCAACGCGCCGTGTTTTTAGCGCCGTGGATGGTCGTCGGTTGGGATGCACTTAGGAGGGATGTTGTGGCTTAGACCATTGCTGCCCCTTGATGGATTGTGGGCTGTGTGGGCAGCCGTCGATGCATCGGTTATCCTGCACTCTCGGTTGTATGCAATAGAGTTGTGAATACCAATCACATTGATAGTGCAGAGCTCATCGTAAACCAAACGGACATCTATTGCTCTTTACTCACAGTATGTCATTCGTGCTCCCATTCGTTCTGGGTAGTTAGCCCGCTCCGGTGGGCGGAAGTACAGAAAGGGACTGGAAAAGGGAAGAATCGCTTCAAGATCCGCGACCTGTTAGCGGACGAACTATGCACCCCGATCGATTCTAGCCTTCCTGCGCACCACGAAGGTGGGAAGCAGAGTGGGACCGCGAGTAATACCGCCGAAGCCAGGGGAGATCGGATGGAGACCCAGGACGAGGAGCACGGAAGCAAGGACGGGGAAGCGGATAGAAGAGAGGTGAAGAACTGGGGGACGAGAAAGGCGAGGACGGAGGAGTAGAGGCCGGAGGAGAGGGCGCATTTCTTTGAGCCGTGGTGCGAATTACCTGTCGTTACCCTTGTTTTCGGCTTCTTCATCTTTCCTTCGTTTCCGTTTCGTGTCGTTTGGGGAAAGGCCAGGCGGGGACAGTGGGAGTTGCCAAGGGCCGCCGGCGGACTGCTAAGAGGTCGCGGCGGACGACGGACGGGAAAGGACTGTAGCCATGATCCAATAGGGTCGCATGCGATCAATGAATCATCATAACCATCATCTAGTTAGCCCGCTGCCTGCGACCTGCTCCAACACGGATGTGGGGAGGCTGGTGACTGGTCCCAGCCCCGGCTAAGGGAGACGCACAGAGCGAGGCGTTGGAGTAGGAATTCCAGGAGCTGGGGGAAAGGGAAGAGGAGAGGAGGGCGGAGGCAGAGGAGCCCGGCGCCGGAAATGAGGAACAGCCGCTTTCTCTCCCCACGTCCATCATGGCGTGTGCGGAAGAGTAGTAGGATCTGGGGGCGGCTCTCCTTTGTGATTTCCTTTGTGATTTCACTTTTGGGACAGGCCTGGGCGGAGGGCAGAGGGGAGCTTGCAACGAGCCGCCTTCGGCGCGGACTGCGGACGGGAAACGGACAATGTGCATATCGCCATGATCTACTAGTAGCTATATGTCGCGTGCGAGTAATAGGCAAAACCAAAACTTCCTGCGACCCGAGAAGTCTATAAACTTACTCCCTTGGAGAAGGTTAATCTTAGACCTGAGAAAGTCCACAAAATCCTCTGTACCTAGCTCTAGGTAGTTATATGAAAATTGAGCTGTCTTTGGAAGACATAGAACTCGCCCTGAGTCAGAGGATGAGGTTCGTGTGATGTAAAAGTAAGTAGGTCGCACGCGATTAATGGATAAATATAATGCATGTATATAAAAAAAAAAGCTATCCCGCTGCCTCTTTGAGGAAGACGCACAGAGCGGGACGTCGGAGCGGGAACTTTGAGGGCGGAGAGAAAGAGAAGAGAAGCGGAGGCAAGAGGCCGAAGAACTAGGAGGAACAAGCCTCTGTGGAAGAGGAGTAGGGCGGGCGGGGGTGTCTTTCTTTTGTTCTTTCCTCGTAATTTCCTTGGTGCACTCTAACTACCACTTTCGCTTGGAGTTCGGCGTGCCGCTTGCGAACTGATCGAAGTCGAGGCCGGACAGCGATCAGGAACGGACTGTTTGCTATCACCATGATCTACGTACATAGCTAGGTCGCACACGATTAATGAATAAATAAAAAAATTGCCCGCTGCCGCTAAATTGGCACCGTTACACGGCCTGGCCTTGCATCCCCCACATCGAAAATTCCTCGCTAACTTGCGCACAACCGCACACCTGTACAGATGGCGAAATCGACAACCACGACAGCCAAGCGGGCATCCGCCACCACCACGGGGGATGCAACCCAGCAGCAAAAGCGGAAGCGTCGCCGGCGCAACATCCGGACGGGGGATGTTTCTTCCTCGAGCGATTCGAGCGACAGCTCCAGTAGTGAGGATGAGAGAGATGAGAAGAGAGATGAGAAGAAGAAGGTACAGGATGGTGAGAAGGGCGAGGAACAAGAGGTTGTCATGAAGGTATATATCTACAGCGCACTCTTGGGCGACGGCGAGGGCGAATAAGCTGATTAGTGGATGGGGAGGGAATAGGATGTTTCCGACATTGAAGACGACTCAGAGGAGGAGGAGGAGGAGGAGGAACTGGAAGCGACGAGTAGGGTGAAAGCGTTCACAGAGAAGGTAGTGTACTATCCTCTCCTCTTCCCATCGCGATAAAAAGCTGAGCACTTATACCCCATAGAGCTCCACGATCCCCTCGACTCTTCGCGACCTCCACGATCCCCTCGCTGCCGCACGCTTCGAAGAATACTACATGCACCAGTTGACGACCGAATTCGGCGACGATCTCAACGCCGTGCGCCTATCCAAGGATTTCGGCGCAAGCTCGTTGCCCATGCTCGTGCGCGCGCTCAAGCAGGGGATCAATATCTTCGATACAGCGGAGAAGCGGGTCGTCGTCGGATCCACCACCGCCTAAAGGATAGATATACCATACCAAAATTTTACCTTTAATGATAAAACAAAAGGTTTTATTTTGTTTTTTTATTTCCGTCGCGAGTATCATGGTTTATGAGGCCATGACAGGCGTCCCCGATCTCGCCTGCGGTGGTGCCGCAGCGGGATCCTTCATCCTCCCGCCCTTGACAAACTCCTTCGCCCGGAATAGTTTCACCTGCTCGGGCTCCTTCCACATCGCCACAGGCCTTCCTTCATTTAGCGCTCGCTCCTCCCGCCGTAGGGCCGCCTCTGTTGTTTCCACTTTGGCGGTCATCTGCTTTATGCTCTCGCCTGCGCGCGCCACCATCGCCTATTCATCCATTGATTCCGCCCGGTCAGCCTAGTTACCCCACCGCCTTACCGTAGACGGGAAGAAGGATGGCGATACCTCGAGCAACTCAATCTGTCGGTATACGTCCTTCAGTTCCTCCGCAATAGGGATAAGCTTCTCCGCCGTGGGTTCTATCACGTCCGAAACCTGCGTTTGCACCTTGCAGCCCCAACCCCATCAGCCCAGCCCAACCCATCCGGCTTCACACGACAAGGGAGGGAGTCTGGGGGATACATACATCTTGAACCAAATCTCTCTGCGCAACCATGGAGGCTTCACATTCCTGGCGGAGGCGTGTGATATTCGAGCTCTTGTAGTTGTCAGGAGAAAGGAACCAGGAGGGAGGGAGGGAGGGATATGAATACATACCAATGGCGTAAAAAGTGAGCTTCGGAGGTAATCGGCCAGCTCGGTAGCTACTTCAAGCGGTAGCCCTGGGCTGCCGGAGTTTTCACCGCCGGACATTTTTTTTTGCCGAACCAGACGCGGGAGTTAGGTAATACTCTTTTTTATTTTGTTTTTTTATGCTTTCTCCTTAGGCGCGGTTCTTTTGAGTGCGAGATGGGGATTGGTTTCGAGTTGTGTTCGCAAAACCGTTGTTGGTTGGTTGATTGGGTTTGTCCGTTCGAAGAAGCGTCAGCTGCCAGCGGGTGGGAGGAAGGTGGGGCGCGGAAGACGGAGGGACTCTTTCTCTCTTCCACCCCGTGATAGACAGTGGAGGGAGATAGCGATGAGGTTAGTGATGGCGGGTAATCGCGGTAAGAAGGAAGGTGGCACCCGTGCGGTGCGGGGAAACGAATTGGAAACGAAAGCTTTACATAGATACGAAAACCGTCGATCCTCGGGTTCCCAAGGGGAAGGGGTCTGTACGCTTCGTCTCCAACTCTCCCTCGATGATATCTCCGCTTCGGTTGTGGCGAGGAACTGGGGTTTGTCAAGCAAAACATCATCTTCCTCTTCCACTTCTTTCACATAACACTAGAGCAAGTCTTGGAGAAGCAGTTTCGTCTTCCTGGGAATGGGGGAAGGGGAAGACAGTGGCTGGTAACATCTTCGTCTCATCTTCGTCAACCCCACCCAACCCTCGGCTCCTGCATGGTTCTCTTGTATCACAGACGAGACGTCTCGCCTTCGTGCGACACAATGCCAACACCAACAAACGCCAATGAACGCCAATGAACGCCATCGTCTCAACGACTATGCACCACTGTCATTGGAACAGCAAGAAATAGAGTACATACATACTGCAGAATCGAGATTGTGCTTAGATAGAGTACATAGATCTTCATTCTCACCATCTGTCTCCTACCACTAAAAGTATAGGTTAAAAATACATCATGTTCATCCTATGGCACACTAGCTGCCTTTCCCGAAAAAGCAATTTTCTATCTAGAATTACCTGTTCAGGAAAAGATCGTCAAGTTCCAGACTTGGCAATGCTCGGATACTATCTAAATGCCCGACACATAGAAGAATATAAACACAGTTTACATCCTTGCAGACTGCGTAAAATAGTAAGAAAAGAAAAGGAAATATTACAATAACTCCTCTTCGCCTCCAAACACCCGCCCCCTTCTCCCGTCGTAGGAGAAATTGAACATGTAAGAAGAAGCAGCTTCAAACCATCCTAGCCCGTCTAGCATTCCGTGGTCGGTACTTGAACCCAGCGCCGAAGCGTCCGCCACGGCGCCTACCACCACGGTTCCTTCCACCACGGCCACCCCTTCGGCGGCCACCACCCCCTCCTCCATTTTGTCCACCGCCTTGGTTCTGGCCGTCGCCTCCATTGACCGGGGGATCGGCGGGAACTCCAGCCTCTTCGTCCTGACCGTTGCCCTGACCGTTGCCCTGACCGTTGCCCTGACCGTTGCCCTGACCATTGCCCTGACCAACAGTGAATTTGGTACAGTCGTCCTGGGCACCGCGCTGGGCGACGGGCATGAGGACCGGCTGGTGGTTCGAGGCACTGCTCATAGTACACACGCGGTAGTTTCCTGCTGGGAGGCCTTCAGCCACATTGGCAGACAGCAGGCCGTTTCCATTGCCGTCGTCGTTGATACCTTTGAAGAAGGCAAAAGTGGCCGCATCCGGTCTGCTTCTTCTCAGTTGTGTTTCAGGGAAATTATGGAAGGGAGGAGCTCACGGTTGGTTCGGTGTCAGACTATTCCCTAAGGCCTGTACAGTGACGTGGGTATGTCCAACGATCTTTCCGCCATTCAGCGTCTGCGGCGCAGCGTAGTATGTGTTCTGAGGGTTCGTGAACGATCCGGCAGCGAGATTGGCTACTTGCACGGTGATGTCGAAGGGCGTGTCCGCGGCGATGTCCTCGCCCGGTGCGGGAGAAATGATGATCGATGATACCATGTTACCCTGTGATGGGATGTCACCCATCACTATGCCGTTGCAGGAGCCTCCAGTAACTTGCTGGCCATTGGTGAGCGTCTTGCCAGTGCAGAAGTTTATGAAATTCGCATCATCGCTAGTATTTGCCAATCGTCAGTGGTCGATCTGGAGAAAAAATGGAGGGGGAAAGATATACGTCAAAGAATCAGCCTGCGCCGGATCATCGCCCCCCTCCTGGCCCGTCTGTGACGAGGCAGCCTGGACGTTGTCTGGATCGAGTGTTAATGCATTGTTTTGGTCATCGCCGTTGTTCTGGCCGTCTCCATCTTGGCCGTTCCCTCCGCCATTTTGTCCTCCACCATTTCGACCACCACCGTTTCGGCCACCACCGTTTCGACCGTTTCCCCCAACTCGTTGGTTATTGTTCTAGGCCCCAGTTAGCTCCCACCCTTGGAGAAGAAAGATATGCGGCTCATGAAGCCATACCTGTCTCGGAACGATGTTTATACTCCTCGCATCGTGGTGTGGTGCGAACGCAGTGGAAACGGAGGCCAGCCCGGCGGATAGTAACAGGAGTAACGGCAGTTTGGCGTACATCCTTCGCAAATCGGAAATCTTTTTTTCGAAAATAGAGGGATATATAAAGAGGGTATAGGACAAACGATCAACGTATAAAAATGGTAGAACAAAATCTCGACCGGCGAGCGCAGAAAGAGGGGCGGGGGATTAAAACGTAAAAAGAACGACCCCGACGCCTCTGTTAGCGGACAAACTTGCGATGGTACAGATGATGCTGTAGTGGTGTAGAGAACGAAGCGGAAGAAAAGTGGTCAGATATCTTGGGAGGAGGACGACTTAAAAACAGAGACGGACGGAAGGGCTGAAGCAGCAGCCCCTCTCCAAGGCGGCTGGCAGCATCTAGCCCTACCAGCTTGTGAGTGCTGAATACGGGCTCTTGGTGAAGACGATGGACTCAAAACTGGACTCCATGGCTCAGAACGTATCGAGTCCGTTTCGACGTTGGGCGCTGTAACGATGGGCACATCCAATCAAGGCTAGGGAGTTTCCCAGGAAGGAAACCGTTGCCGCGGGGGGGGGGGGGGTCTCCGAAGATAGGCGGCTGCGGAATCCAGCGAGGAAAAAAAAAGTTGGATTGTACATAAGCGAGTATCTAGAACTCTAAAACTGACTGGGGAGAGCTCAAGCAGAGGGCGTCGCTTTTGGGTTTGAGGTTCTGTTTCAACGATCCCTGTATAGTCATCCACCACCACAACATGCGCCCGCGGGCGCTGCTGGACCAGAGTAGAGATGTGGGTGTCTCCGCTTTGTACCCTAGCAACCCACAGTGCTGGGGCAAAGAAACCTCCGAGTTTAAGTGTGACGATCATTCCCACAATTCTTCACCTGGCTTCTCCCCTAAAGCCCCCGCGCCACCAACCCTCAAGGACCGCTTCGCCTTATTGGTAGAAGTTGAAAGGCAAAGGTGTGTGTATGTACCTGCGTTGTTCCCTTCGCACTTGACATATGTACATCTGCATAATGTACCAGCCCCCCATCGTCGCAGATCACCCTTGATCAAACAAGCTGGCAGCTTACAACATCGTCATAGGCAGCTGGTTGTGAAGAAGAAGAAGAAGAAGCTGAAGCTGCTGTAAGCGTCCCCTCGAAGACCTCGGGCCTAGACAGGCCTCCCTGCCACCACCCGCCGTCACATCGACCCGGTTCCGCCGCGAGGCATCATCTCGTGGCCATTGGTAACTATGTACTCACTCGCGAGAAGATAGAATAGTGGATGTGGATTTGCCACGGAGATTCCGGTAGCCAGAACAGCCAGGGCGCCTCACAAAACTCTTCAAGATATATGTTCCCGTCTAATAACCGTGCAATGACTGGCTCGCGAACGGGCTGCTCCCCACGTCCGAGTTCCCCCATGGCCCAACTCCGACGATCAAATCTTCTTCGACTCCTCCTAGGTATCTATTCGCATCTTCTTTGCACTAAAAAAAGCTCTGCAGCCCATCATGAAGTCCACAAACCGCCCTTCACCCCGGGATCCATCGACAGAGACCAGACCTGTCTTAATCCAGCCAGGCAGCTTATCTTGAATGCGTTGGCCGACGTATCGTTTGTCGATGAGGACGATAGTCGCGTAGTCCTCTCTGTGTCGAATCGCCCTACCTATACTCTGGTTGACTGCCCGCATGCATGCATTTTCGTAGAACTCCCTCCCAGCGGCTTTGGCCAGGGCTTGCCTCTGAGACAGGGACACGGAGGTTTCATCGTGAGAATCGTATGCAACATTTTCAACGTGTTGCAGTTTCGCCTTCCACTCCGGAGTTTGCGCGTTGGGGAAAGGGAGACCTACTACAATTACTCCGCGGCCGAGACTGCGAACAAGTCAGTGCTGAGCATAAACGCATGAGGACCGTGTTTCGGCCCATCTGACCTGCGTTTATGTAGAGAACATGGAGGGCCACTCGCCGACCGCGCGACTGCAAGAAGAAAGTACGTACTTGTCATTGAAGTTGATTCCTTCGCTCATCTTACCTCCGACAACACTCAGTAGAATCGCGCCCTTGCCCGAATCGATCGCCCGGGCGTATTCGGCCAAAGTTTCCTCGACACTACTCTTCTCGCTCGACTCCTGAAATATTTCCCTCTTCCCGCCGAGCCGATCCCATACCGACGAGCCTTCGCCCGGTTTCTTGCGCCATTGTGCAATGACAAAGCTAAGATATGAGTAGCTAGGGAAGAAGCAGACGACGCCGTGAGGTATCACCGTGCAGATGTTGATGATTGTCCTTCCTAGTTCTTCAATCAAAGTGCGATCCATGCGTTTATCGAACGTGAATTCGAGCTCCCGTCCAGTAGGCCCCTTCGTCATTGGCCAGACGAGAAGGTTGTCTTTCGGAATGACGTGCCCACAGGACAACATACGGATCTTCTCCTTTGGAAGGTATGGAAATAGGTGAGTTATGTAGTCCTGCATAGGCTGCATCGTCCCTCCGGCGAGTATGACAGCCCTCGCCTCCTCCACGACATCTCGGAAGTGGAATGCCGGATCCAGAAGCAAGTACTTGAAGCAGGCGTCTTTGGTCTCCGTCCTTCCGTAGAATATTTTGCCTTCGTCCGATGGGTTGGTTAAAGCCATTAGGAACCCCTGAAGATGCGTGAGCACGGGAACCGAATCTCTCGGTTTGTTCTGTTCCGTCGTATTTCCCCGACGCTGAGACTGCTCCGTTTGTTTCTGCTCGGTATGAACGAGGTACCCTTCCAGTTTCCTCGCCAGTTTGCTCTCGGTGAGATATTTCTGTAGTTTAAAGAAGTTGATCTGATCTATTCCCTTGGTGGCAAGGAGATCACCAGGCTGGACCTCGCCCTCCTTGCCTTTACCGCTGAGATCCTCGAGATGAGATGCCAATCCGCCCAAGAGACGACTAATCTGCATCACATACACTTTGTTGGAGCCTTTGAGTCTATTGCGGAACTTGGCGAGATACGTTTCCAGTTGTCCTCGGCATCGTGTGAGTTGGGCGAGTGTTACAGTGATCGAGTGAATTGATGAGATTGCATCGATCAGATTGTGGGCTTCGTCGATAATGACAACATGGCTCTTGAGCGAGATACCGAGTGCTTCTCGGGCGGATTTCTGTAGGAGAAGTGGATAAGGCAATGTGACAAGCTAATCACCATTCAGTACCGAAAGCATAAGAGCAGATAATATCACTAACCTCGCTTGGTTTGATTGCCGATCGGGCAGCATAATACGGACAAGTCCCCATCGTCTTCCCGAGCTTAGCAAGATCCTCAATGTCCCGGATGGTTGCGAGTGCGTGATCGCGAAAGTCCCGGACAATCACCTGATCATCTTTTGGAGGCAAGAATTGACACCGCTTTTCCGAGTCTTTCGTTCCAGATTTCTGCATATCTAGGCACTTCTCGTTTATCGCCGTGACACTGTTCAGTCTAGTAACCGCAGGATTAATGCACAGGTTCTTCCGTGATCCCAATGACAAGTGCTTGACCTGTTCCTCTAACCCTTTCTCTTCGCTGGGAAAGGATGGCGGCATATCCACTCGCCGTAATTCGTTGACGAATTGTGTGAGTTGGGAATGTGTGCGTGAACAAAAGAAAATCTAAACCTCCGTCAGCTATTTTGGCAATCGCTATCGAAATCTCGATTACCTTCGTCTCGTCGGGCAGTTCCATCTCCGGATCTTCCCTCGGTGGTGCTCCGGAGTCGGGCATACCGAGTCTGTGTACACCCATCAGCACGTTGGTCATTTGCATCAATCACAACAAAGCCACTTACTTCATCATGAGCTCCTTCACCTCCGGAGAGTAATCATCTGACTCCTTCTGTCTCTTCATTCCGAATTCATCATCGCTTTCATAGTCTTCCAGCACGAACTGGGCCTCATCGTCATCTTCCAGTTCTACTTCGACATTCTTCCTCTGCACATCCATCAGCCCCCACCGTCCCAACCACCTCCCGGGATGTGCGGAATCAAACAATCCTCTTAAACGTCTTCATATCGTTATCCCGTAGACTCAGCGCCTTCTCCCTCGCCTCCTTGTCCCGAATAGACTTCAAGCGCTCCTCAAGATCGGATTTGGCTCGCAGTATCTGTTCCTTCTTTTCTTTAATGGCGTACTCGCGAACCCAGGCTGGTTCGTCAGAGTCTGTGCAATGGCAACATGTAAGCGAGGAAGTTCAGTGGGGCTTTTGCAGATTTATTCACCTCCATTTTCAGTCAGCAACTGAGCCTCGAGATCACGACTTTTATGGTCTCGAAGCCACGTCAAGGCGCCGCATATCAAGCTCAAGGATTTTCCCTTGCTCGGTGTTAGCCCCCCCGTGGTCACTGTCCCGTCTCAAGGCAAAGTACCGTTCCTTCAAAACCCATCAGTTTTACCCAAACACGGACGACGGCAACGGTCAAACTAACCAGTCGGAGACTCAAAGATGCCCACACAACCGTCTTCCACTGCCTCGTAGAGGGCATCCATAAACTCCAACTGTATGGAGTATGGCGTGTATGGGTGGTGGAAATCACGTCGTGCTTCGATTGCGTCCGCCATGGTAAGACCGAATGCTGTGTTTGAGTTCTTGTTCGGGGTGACGCGTTGTGAGAAGAGAAGTACGCGTTTACGGATTCACCCTAGCACGTGATCAGGATGCATGCGAGTGACACCAATGATATTGAAGTCATCCTCCAGATCATCCAGCTCACCTCCAGCTCACTTGACCACCATTACAGCAAGAAAAATAAAATCTCCAAGATGCCTCCCAAGAAAGAGAAGAAGGAGCAATTCAAGGGCGATCAAGGTTCCCCTCATCACCTCCATTCTGTCTTGCAGCTAACTAATACTGAAATCCAAAAGCCTCAGAGATGATCTTCGAATACCTCGAGCAGCAGAACCGGCCTTACTCCGCTGCCGGTATAATTTCTCTCTCTGTTTTTCCAACTCCCGCTTTTTGCACCTTCTGACAAGGAAAACCCCCCGTTGGAAAAGACGTGAGCTCTAATCTTCACAATGCCGTCACCAAAGGTCAGCTATATTGCACTGGATACAGATATGTAATAACTAATTGGAAAAAAACAGCGACTGCTACCAAAATCCTCAAGGAGATGCACGAAAGCGGCCAGATAGAGGGAAGGGTCTCGGGAAAGCAGATCGTGTACCACACCATCCAGGCATAACTCCCTCTGAGAAGGAATGTTCCATTCTCGTAATTTCTAACGGGGGCCCTTCAGAGCCCTACCGAGAATTCCAGCGAGGGAGATCTCAAGGCAATGGACCAGGAGATTGAAGGTACATACTCCCCCCGGTTTCCAATAGCATCGAACAGAACCTCACACAAGAAGAAAAAAAACAGGCATAAAGGCGGAAACTGCTTCCCTCAAAACCTCCATCAAAGCTGCGCAGGCCTCACTCGCGGCTCTCAAATCTACGCCCAGCATCGACACGCTGACCGCCGAAGTTGAAACCGTCGAGGCCGAGATTGAGACACTGAAGGAATCTCTCGACGGACTCCGCAGTGCCGTCCCTGAGACTGCGGCTGTGGATCCCGTCAAGCGCGCTGCTGCAGAGAAAGAGTATGCTGCCCTGCAGAGGGAGTACGCTAAACGCAGGAAGCAGTTCAAGGAGTTCTGGGGGATGGTGTGCGAGGGGTACGACGGAGATGTGAAGGAGTTGTGGGTAAGTAGGAGCTTCCGTCATGGCTGAACAGGGCTGATGCTGATGTGCGGATAGGAAAATTTGGGACTGGAGGGTGATATGATCTAGAAGTTTACGGACATGATTTGATGATGCCATGTGCTTTTTAGATAACCTTAGTTGCTGCATCTCCTGAAATACAGAATGGCTTAAGTGGAGCTACAAAGCGTGGATGACGATTCATTCATTCATTATATGTATATGGCGTATATATTTCACGGCAATGCGCACTGCAAATCTCTACTGCAGTTCGCCGGCCCGGCCTGGCACAGTTGCAAAAATGACTCGGTTCGGCTATTTTCTTGTCCCATATGTGAAAAGCAGAGAACGTGGGAGCGAACAGTTCGGACGACGGGTGACTAGTCGAGCATGAGACCATGCCCGGCGACAGCTATATCAATCTTCCCCACCGATACTGAGAAGCTTGCAAGATTCGATCCTATTATTTACAGGGGTTCGATTCTGGTTATGGCGGAGGTGCTTGCGTCTTTTCCTTCTGCCCCTTCTTCTTTTCTACAGGGTCCACATCCGTATTGTCAGAGTGCTCCGCCTTGGTCTCCCCCTCCCCCTCCCCCTCCTCGGCATATTCTTCATCGTGCTCCTCGTCCTCTTTACCCACACCCTTAGCACCGCTATCGTCCGTCTTCAGGGCCGGCATCTTCCTCTGCGGAATAACCTTGATGAAAGCCTTCTCCCAATCATTCTCCTTAAGCCACTCAGTCATGATCTCGACGACCTGATTAGTCGTCAAGACCTGTCTACTAGCCATCTTGATGTACTCTCCAATTGGCAACTTCCCGTGCGCAATACCCTGTTCCTTCGCCTTGTTGAAACACAGCATCTTGTGTCTATTCCTGTCGACGATTCCCCCGATGATGTAGGTCTTTCCCTGTTCCAACTCCGTGATGGTATTCTCGCTGTCGGCGGTGAGGTACACAAGGTTCTCGCGGTTCTCGTCCGTGATCGGGTACGGGTCGTGCGAGAACGTCATGCCCTTCCACTTCTTGTGCTGGTTCTGCAGGATCCCCTCGTACCGTGTCAGCAAACGAGCGTTGAGCGACGAAACTTGCATCTTGAACTGCCGTGAGGAACTGCGGTTGGCCGAGTAGCAGCGCGTGAGCTGTGACGACATGGAGATTATTTCCTGCGCCCCGTCCGTCAGCCCCCTCGTCTCCCACCGCCGCCACCCTCAGCTCACCCTCTCGGTCATCAACTCGTCGAATCCGCAATCAATGAGCAGGGTGATATCCTCGACGACGCGGTGGTTCGCCACTTTGACGCGTTTGGTAACCTCGACACCTTCCTCGGCGGCGGCAACTTCGTCCTCGGCTTTGCGCTTCAGCGCGTTTTCCTCGCGTTTGCGCGCTTTCCGTGCTTTTTCCTTTTCCTTGCGCGCGGCTTTCCATGCCGACCGTGTCTCCTCGAAGCGCTTTGCCTTGGCGAGCTTCTTCTGCTGGTTTTTGGAGAGCGCGGGAACCGGAGGTTCGGTCGCGGTGGTGGGCTCCGCGGTGGTGGAAGGTTGTGCGGCGGGCGCGTCTGGAGACTCCAGACTCGTGGTCTCTGCTTGGCCGGCCATTGTCGCTGGCGTTGCCGTGATACGGGGGATGTTGGACAGTAATTGCTGAAGCGAGGGAAGTCTGGTGGATACGGTGGTAGGTGTTGCGACTCGAATGATGTTTGTAACGAGGTGGGACAAAATACGGAGGTGGGTATATGGCATAGGATGACTCTAATAAGGCTACACCGGTAGTGGCGGATGTCACCGTGATTTGAGACTCTGAAGTCATAAAGGCAGTCTGCGGTACTATTATTCAGCCCGAAAATAATCAAAAAAAAATTCACCCTATAATTCCATAGCATCCCCGCCATTCCTCTCCCTCTTGATTTTAACCTTCTCCTTCGACTCCGCCTTGACAATTCCCGCCACGAACCTTCGGAAATAGTCCACATACGGCTTAAGGCTAGTCTTTTCGTAGTCCGGCACATTCTCCTCTGTTGCCTTCTCGCCCTCCTTGTGATTCCCGTTCCACTCGTCGATTTCCTTGAGTAGATCGGTAACGGTAGGAACCCCGAGCGGATCGAAATCCTCCGGGCGTTCGGGGTTGATGGGAACGCACACCCTTCCGGTGCCTGGATGTACGACGAATGGAGATTTTAGCAGATGGTTGAGATGCTTGGAAACTTCAGCGTCGAGACGCGGGTAGAGGTATTCGAATACGATGTCTTGCTTTGACATGCGGAGCTCCCGCGTATCGAGGGTTTTGCTGGCGCTCTGGGAGGCTTGCGTGTCGATGTCGGCCCACTTCTCGGCTGAGGAGCGGCCAGGAAGCGAACTCCACTTTTTTCGGAGCTCGGAAACGAGGACTGGATTTGTAGAAGCAATGTCAGTCCAGCTATTGAGAAATGGAACACAGGGTAGTGAGAGCCATACCCTTATCCGGAAGAAGGTCGAGCAGCTTCTCCGCCCTCTCGTTCTCACGCCACGGATCCTGATCGCGCAGGATGTTCTGGCTGAACGAATCCCGAAGCACGTCCATACTCCTGGTCAGATGCGGATGCAGCGGCCTCCGCAGATTGACCTTCTTTCCGGACTTATCACCACCCCTCACCACCTCGAGATACGAAGCAATAGCCCTCCTCTTCTGATCGTCCATCTCCCTTGCCCTCTTATCACACACCCAGGCGTGGGCTCCTCTCCGTCCAGAGTACACCCACATGATATGCTTGAAACCGAAATCGTCCCTGAGCGCCACATCCATGATGTTTATGGCCACGGTGATGAACTGCCAGCACTTGATGCAGATGTTCGCCTTATCGCAGCATGTCCGAACATCGTCGTAATCCGTCAGATCGATATCGAAGACCAATTCCTTCGCTATAGGCTTGAATGCGGCTTTGCGCAGCGACTTGCGGTCGCGCGGGTTCGCACTATACACCGGGCCGATCTCGAATCGGCTAGGGTTGAGCCTCAGGACGTCTTTTCGTAGAGTCTCGAAGGTCGGAAAGGATTGGTAGCGGAGGTAGGCTTCATTCTGTAGGGTGAAGGCGAATTCTCGGTGGCCGAAGTCGCGGGAAGGGATTGGCGAGTGGTTAAGCCATTGGAAGAGGATCCGCCACGGGAAGAGACGCTGGTAGAAAGCAAACATCACTTGCGGATCCGAGTAATCGTTTAATCTTAAGGGTCTATAAATCTCGCAATCAGTAGCCATTGCAATCCCAACTCCTCCAAACGGGAGAGGGAGAGGGAGTCGTACACAACCGCCAATGCATCGGTCTCGATAAAGTCCGCATCCGGAAGATCACCGTAATCCGAATCGTCATCAGACCCCTCGGGCTTTGGTTTGGCCTTCACATCCTTCACTTTATCGCCATCCGAAACGTCGTCAAAGATCCGTTCGATGGCCTTCTTGTCATTGTCGTCATCATCGCCGTCTTCGTCGTCGTCTGCCATGGTGGGTGGAGATGATGGTGCTGCCTCCTTCTGGACCTTCATACAGCCATTGCTGCCATCGTCGTCCGATGTAGACTCAGCGACGGGCGGGGCGTCAGGGAGATCTATTTCTTCGTGGGATGGCATGATCGTGAAGTAGCTGTGTTTGAGCTGAGAGGGCAAGTCTAATGGATTCGTGTTGCGGGTATGTTGTGTGAACTACGTACTCTAATAGGAGCAGGGAAACACGACGCGTAAATTGGTTTCCACACGTCTGGTCTTGGCCAACCAGTGTCAGAACTTAACTCGCGTTCTCCCTGTTCCTCTTCCCGTAAACAAAACACCTGTCCCCCCTAACACTGCACTGCAAAAAAATGCCTTCCGATCCAGTGAAGCTCGATCCGTCAACATCCAAGCGCGTATTAAAGCTTCGCGCCGAGCTCAAGGAATGGGAGCACGTCTTCGCCAAAGCCCATGACGGCCGGAAACCCACCCGCGATGAAGTCAAAGCCGACACGGAGATCAGTATGCTTCCTTCCCCCCCCTCTCTTTTCGACTCCCTCCAGAATCCGCTCTGATACAGTCGCGTATAGATGCGAAATACAGAGAATACGCCCGTCTTCGCTCTCGCTCCTCTTCCACCGACACGAAAAAGCCTTCCTCCAAACCGTCGCCGGTCGAGCAGCCCGCACCACCACCGGCACCAACCAGTGTCCTTACCCCAGCGGTAAACCAAACACCTACCAAGAATATCCCCACGAACCCGTGGTCGAACGAGACCTACGAATCACCACTGAGCATCCGGCGGCAGCGTCTGTTCGGGCGGCGGGACCAGGTAGGGCCGACGCCGCAGAAAACCGGCAAGGTTCTGGGGATCTTCGAGAGTTTCATCGATGTGGCCTCGACGCCTCCACGCTCGTCTACGCGTGCGGTCGCCGCCGAACTGGGCACACCGTCGAAATCCGTCGGGGGTGAGCGTGTGCCGGTATCGCCGCCGTTCTCGACGCCGAGGAAGAGGAAGCTTGCGGAGGTGTCTGGGAAGAAAGAGAAAGATATCTTTGCGACACCGACCGCGCTGCGCGAGTGGAAGCCGCACGTGCCGGCGGATGACGCCGATAGCCCGCGCGTAAGGAGGCCACCGCCGAGGCCGAAACGGGGACTGAGCTCGATGTTGAAGGAGCTGAGGGAGATGGAGGCCCATGTGCTCGATGAGGAGGAGGAAGCTATGCGCGAGATGGAGGCGGCGGAGGCGGCGGGCGAAGAGATACCGAAGAAAAAGGAGAAGAAGAAGGAAGAGCCGTTGTTCGATGAGGTCGAGCTGCCACCGTTGCCACCCGGTGCGTTTGTGGAGGAAACGTTGCAGGACGAGGATGATGGGAAGAAGAAGAGCGGCGAAGAACGGAAAGTTTGGAAGAAGAAGGGACTCAAGAGGCAGCATCGTAGGGTCATAAGTATGCCGCATAATCCGCCCCCACCCCTTCTACACCTCTGCATACTAACGAAAATACAGTGCGACCCGTGGCTGTCAAGCCCACCGCCCAAGCCGCCGGCGGCGACGAGGACGAGGAAGACGACGAGGACGACGACGAAGACCAACCACCGATCCCTGCGGAAATCGAAAATGCCTCACCTTCGGACGACGAAGACGACGAAGACCCCAAGAAGAAGACCAAAAAGAAGACCAAAAAGAAGCCAGAGGTCGCGGCTGCGGCGGAGAAGGGCAAGAAACCTGCCGCTATTCGCAAGATCTCGGCGAACGCTACGTCGCACATGAACTTCAGGAAACTCAACATCAAGAACAAGAACAGCAAAGGCAAAGGGGGTGGAAGATTCGCTAAAAGGAGATAGAGAGACAGCACCCTATTTCTCACGAGAGGGTGTTATGTACGATAGAAGAATATGCTATCCATGCGAGTTTCTCGATATCCGTAAATGACGTAGAATATCTCGATCGTTTGGGATGATGTGCACAAGGATCATCACGGAAATCTCCGAGAATCTGTACTCACTATATATCACTCACGCCACAGATGCTTCGTTTCCTCAATGGCCCAATACGGGATTCCAGTCCGGGGGCAAAAGCCAGTGCAAGCGACACAGCCGCTGCTGGCTCCTCCATTGCCGTCTCCACGGCCAAAGCGGAAACGGGACGGGGCCTTGAACCTAGCACCAGCCAGCAAAGCAGCAGAGGGGGGTGCCTTCCCCCCCCCCAATCAACTCTTATGCACTCGGAGCACGCGGGATATGGAGACCGAACCCGTGCAACGCAGCCCCAGCCGTCAAACATCAGCCACCACCATCGGGGGGGGGGGGGCATTGCGCGAGGATGAGACGGAAGACGGATGGAAGAAGGGCTGAGAGGAAGCGCAAAGGGAAAGGGAAGGATAAGAGAGGGGCGGGGGGAAAACGGAAAAGGTGAGCGTTCCTGTCCTGGGCTGCTTAAAGCTCGGGGCGGGGGCGTCTACATATGTGACCCCGTAGTCATCGGCGGGGGCAGGGACGCCAGCCCGCAAAAGGCACGCAAACCCAATAAAGGCACGCAAACCCAATAAAGGAGGGGAAACGCCTGTGCGAGAGCAGTGCTGTGGGGGGAGGAACGGACATGTATGCATAGGCCAATAACGGTCTTTACTGCGCTACGACTTTGCTTGTGACGGCCCAGGCGGGCAGGGAGACGGCGTAGTGGACGGCATTTGGCCCCAACATATCACCATGATCTAGATAGGTCGCATGCGATTGATGAATAAATAAAAAAATATATGCAGAATTCAAATCCACATAAAACAGGATATCATCCTAACAAAAACATATCACAACATGAAAAAAGAATCACAAGGAAAAGCTAAACAAAGCGACAAACACATATGCGGGCACACGGTAATTGTTGATAAATGAGAGGAAGAAAAAGAGGGAGCGAATCCCCACATGGAGTAGAAATATCAGTCGTGGAATATGAAAGAAAAAGCAGAAAACTCCGCCCCTGCCGCTCCCTGGCCAACCCACACTTTTAAGCTTTTGGATTCTGTGAAAACCGAAAATAGGAAAGAAAAAAAAAAAGAGAAAAAAAAAGGCCAACGCCTCGCCCATCCCCCGCGCTGTGCTCCAGTAGATATCACTTTTGTGTACAAGGATATAGGCAGTAGAGGTAAGCAAAAAAGCAAGATCTCCCTGTACAGAGTTGTTTATCCCTCTCTCCCCGCCTATCCTTCGAAATGCATAAAGTACCTAGATCGCCCGCGTGGTATAAAATGACAAGACCAAACAGTAAATGCTATAACAGGGAAGAGTAAAGAAAGAAGGCACAAAAAAAAAGACATAAAATCAAGGCGCTCTATATCATTTTTCTATGATGCAATCCACCCTCATTTCTATCCGAAAGATATCTTGCCCAGTCCTAGTCCAGAGCGGTCAGTAGAGGTGCCTCCGAGACTCAGGAAGCCTCCGGTGTGCTTGGTGGGTCCGATTTCCTCTACTTCCAGGTTAAACTGGGTCTCGGGTTCCTCGTCGATCGGGTGAACCTTGCTATTGCCGAGACGGGGAGAAGAAGTGATGCGCTCGACTGGCCGCCCGCTGATTGCAATGTTCTTGGGAGAAACTATTGTGTCTGAATCCGTGAAGCTACCAAACTTCAAGCTCTGGGTGAGAGCAGAGATGCCACCGCTCGTGCCACGCCCAGGGGAACCGGAGAAGATACCGTCGCTAACAGTACGACGCACGATCGGGTTGGCATCCGAGTGGAGATAGGTGTGCCTCAGCGGCGAGCCGACGTGTCCCAAGCCGGAGACCTGTGAGTGATCCTCGTCGCGCTTGTGACGGTTAATCAAAGGGCCCCAGCTGCCCGGAGAGCCGATAGGAGATCCAAAGGCGTCACCAGGCGTTCCCGGAGCGGTGAAGCTGCGCCCGCCCGCAACCTCGTCGTCGGTCCTCGACATCCTGCGGTTGCGTTCTGCTGGAGTGAGCAGATCAGTCAAGCTCTCGGGCAAGAAGTCCTCCTCAAACGCGAACGCTCCTTCTGACGAATCGATCGTTCCGTTGTCCCTCGCGTTTCCCATTCCGTGGAATCCGTTGAACATGGTCTGTGGTCCACCGTAGCTCGAAGAGTACACCTTATTACGCCTCGCGGCTGATGAATGCAGAATCCTCTCTCCCAGAGAGACTTCCCGGAGTTGAGCGGACCGAGAAAGCTCTCCGCTGTCGTCCTCTCCGAACGCTGATCTCCGCAGAGCGCTGATGGTGGCTTCACCTCTGACGCTGCTCGGCAGCGAGGGGGGCGGGGACTCGACTCCGAACGCGTTCGGAACCGACGACGCGAACGGACCATGCTTGGCGTAGTAGCTGTAGTCGTACCTGTCGATCGAAGCGGGGAGTGTGGCATCGAGTGGTCCCAGTGTCCTCTGCGACGATGCAAGGGAAGACATGGCCAGTCCGTCCCGCGGCGAGCCAAATTGAGTATCCGGAATGGCTGTCGGCGCAGTCTGCTGGTGCTGCTGCTCGGCCTGTGGGATCGCCTGACCCGGGAGTGCCGGGAAATCGTCTGCGCCGCCGAGCGAATGTGTGGGGGTGTGGTGACCGACATTGTTCGCCTGCATGAGCGAGTTGTGGAGAGCCGACCGGTGGCTGGTGTAAGCAGGGTCCATGCGACCGAAGTGGAGGTGACCGTTGTGACCGCCGCCGTTGCCATGCAAGGAAGGCCGGTTGACCCTGCGACCATCAGGGAGGATGTGTGCAAGCGCACATTTGGCACCAAACTTGCAGTTTCCCTATATCACGAATCGTGTCAATTAGAAAATTCTTTCCGAAAGTCGCACCGAAATTATTGTCCTCCAAACCTTAGAAAAGTACTTGCACGGCGCCGACTCGGTGGTTGGATCGGTGCTGTGTGAGAACGGACAAGCCTTGCCTGCCTGACAGCCGCCCTGGCGAAAGAATTTGCATGGAACGTGGTTCAAGTCTGATTTCCCCAGCAGTCAGACACCGCCGCCAACCACTGCCCCTCAGCGGATATGAGGACTCGCAATGGAGACTCACTTTTGCTGCCCGGCGGACTCCGAGAGCCCTCGAAAGGCGGTACACCTGGACCCACTGGAATTCCCGAAGGCTGGACGTGAGACTGTTTTGCTGGGACCGGGGTCGGCATAGCGTTGCTAGTGGGATTTGCATTCGCGGCCGTAGAAAGCTGTCCTTGAGCATTAGAGGTACCTCGTCGGGCAGCACCGTTGTTACGGCTGTGGTGGGGGAGGTGGGGGAGAGCAGGAGCGATGTTCAGTCTGGAATTGGACGTTGTGGCGGGGTTCGAGGTATTGGCGGTGGAGGCAGCGGTGTTGTTGGAAGAGGCGGCGGAATTGGAGTCGGATGGGGCAGTGGTGGCAGACATTGTCGGGTCCGAAGACTGGGCAGGCTTGGGCCCCATGCGACTTGCAGGTGTCGGGGTTAGTGATGGGGTGTGGAGGGGAGGAAGTAAGAAGAAGCGGAGAAAGAGGAGGAGGAGGAGGAGGAGGAGAGGTGGGTTGGGGATGGTGGAGGAGGGTGAGGTGAAAAGACGAGGTTGTGACCAGAGCCGCGAAACGGCTGGTGGCCACGCTAGCCAAACCCTACCGACCACTCCAAAACCAGCACCAGCACGCCAAACGACCCATCAGCCATCGTGTTCGTCCGGAACCGTCAAACCACTGGGGCACGGTACGTACGACAAGCACTCGCGCCCAATCACTCGGTGCCGTGTTGGACGGCCGGATGTCTGTTTTTGCTGTACGCAAAGCTAACAGCCGGCGCAGTCCGGTGTCGATGCAATAGAGTACAGTAGCTACAAGCCGCCGCCCGACACGCAATCTGTTAGAGTTAACTATTACCTGCCTACCCAGGCAGCAGTCCGAACCTTCAACCGCCATTTTCCCGCAGAACTGCGCACGCGTACGGCGGGGACAGGACAGCCCAGCCACCGACTGGCCGACTGACCGCCCTGGCAACAGCTGCTTATTCGCAGGCGGGAGATGCAGCACGAGCTCGAGCGATGCAGGCAGTCCTTATCTCCATGTCTCGCAATCCTCGATCCCTCGTCGCTCCGCTGGACAACAGCAGTCGACTTAGCGTTCGCGTCCCCACCCCTCCCCCCTCCCAGCCCACGCATGGCCAGTCGGATAATTCTCTCGAGATCAGATGGCCATCGAATCGATGCACCGGCTGCGTTTCACGCGGCTAGACATGTGTATGTAGTCAGCCCCGAGCCCCCGAGTGATTCCCATGAAGCAGCAGCTCGCCATCTGTCTGCGGGAGAATGGTGAGCGTGAACACTCCGCGCACGTGCTCTACCGTACTGCACCGTGCTCTGCTCTATGCTGCCATGCACCCGAAGCTTCCGTCTCGTCGATACGACAGCCCTCGCCTCGAAGGTCAAGGGATCCGCTGGGGTGCGTGGTCTTCGAGCCTGAAACCCCGTGCCCTCATGGTCATGCACCAACCCATCCAGCCCTCATGCATATGTACTCCACTCCGCTCTGCTCGATGCATGTCGTGTCTCCACCGACACAGTGCACGCGGGAGCTCAGCGCGGAGACAACAACCGGCCTCTGCCCCTTCAGCAATCATCATCATTACCACCATCATCGTCATCATCATCATTACCACCATCATTATCATCACCAACCCGATCGGTGCGCGTCATTGCACATCTCCCCAGGAGGGATGGCATCCTACATTTCCCCACACTTTCGTGCGTGTGCCAAAGACCCTGGGGGGGGGCTGGTGGTGGTACGATCCCTGTAGTGCATCATCCGCATGAACGGTGAATCTCTCGTATGCACGAGTGGATTATGTATGTATATATATCTATGTATGGAGCATCCTCTCCGCGTACGCAGATCCTTCGCACCGGATGTTTGTCATAAAAAATCGAGAAGGATCACGTGGATCGAACAGGATCCATACGTGTTTGGGGACGAAACGAACGATATCCCTTGAATTTTTTTTATTTTTTATCTTGTTATTAATCGCGTGCGACCCATCTGCATAGACCACGGCGATGTACACACACTACCGGCTCCCGTCCACTGTCTGGCCCCGAGCTCGATCAGTCTGCAGGTCGATATCTTTTTTTGTTTATTCACTCATCGCATGCGACCTAGCTACTAGTAGATCATGGCGATATGCACACCGTCCGTTTCCCGTCCACAGTCCGCGCCGGAGGCGGCTCGTTGTTGGCTCCCCATTGCCCTCAGCCCGGGCCTGTCCCAGAAGTGATAGAGCGCACCAAGGAAATCGCAAAAGAGATTACAAAGGAAAACACAAAGGAAAGCCGCCCCAGATCCCACTACTCTTCCGCGAACGCCATGACGGAGGGCATAGGGAGAGAAAGCGGCTGTTCCTCACCCCCCGGCACCAAGCTCATCTGTCTCCGCCCTCCTCTCCAGTTCCCGCTCCCGGAGTTCCCACTCTGACGCCTCGCTCTGTGCGTCTCAGTTGGGGCAGGCCGATATCCCTTGAACGAGGAGTCAGCGTCGAGCTGGAAAAGGTGTGGCGAGTGATAATCTATGATCAGTGGAAGTTGGGGGGGCCAAATCGCGAAGCTTATCAGGGAAATATGTAGAGAGCCAACAAATGTCGGAGAGACATGACAAACAAAAACTGAAAAGATCAAAGCCCGACGTGGGACTCGAACCCACAGCCTCAACATTAGAAGTGTTGCGCGCTACCATTGCGCCAGCCAGGCAATTTAATGCTGTCGGAGCGACCTTGGAATTTATAGCTACAAAACATTGGCCGAGAAAGATAACTTCAGCGACATGACGAGCTACACTGGTCCTGAACCCCTCGGACGCTGAGTTCTATGGCCAGGGGATCGGACCAACTTACAGGATCAAACCTTGACTCGTTCCGCTGCGTAACCGCCGAACGGCGAGACGCATTCGTCGTGTTGGCCAGGCGCCGATTAGGAGTGCCGGACGGAGAGCTGCCGACGTACACAAACACACTTAGATGGATGACGCTGCTTCAGGTAATGCCCGAGGGCATATTGGCCTGGTGATTGCGCCAAGAGGCCGTGTCCGCGGTGGAGGAAGAAAACAAAACCCTCATCACCGCTGATAGATAGCTCTGGAACCAGGTCCCAACCGCGGTACAAGCTGCCCACCGGCTCCCCTCGCTGATTGCGACACTAGCTTTTCCTGTTTGTAGTATTCGGTCCAACTGATACGACGCACCAGCAGCAGCAAGCGCAACAATCACCCGCGGCACAAAACCCCCACCGCCATAGCCGCCAGAAGCGGATGGCAAGAGGGGAGGGACCACAGAGAGCTATGTAGAACACCTGAAGCTGTATTTTCCAGTGACGGCAACCACCGACACGGGCAAAGACGTTCAAAATCACTGCTGCTCACTCGGACCATCTCCGCCCTCTCGCTGAAGTTCACTGGCCATATCCAGCGAGCCCAAATTTTCTCCCTCTCTCCCGAAATGCCGCCACGCTGCTGCCATATAGCTGCGGCTTCCCGGGGAACCTGGCTCGCCGGTGCCCCTGACCGCCTCTCCCAGTCTCTCCCGGGCCTACCAATAGAGGAAGAGGATCGTTCCGACTTTGGATACGAGGAATCTGTCGCCTCGCATCGGCAGTGCGAGAGACACTGACCAAGATAAAGGGCCTCAAAGCCCCAATGGATACGATGAGTGAGAAAACCGACTACACAGCCCCCCCCCCCCAAAAAAAAAAAACACTCACACCAACTGTCGGTAGGCACTCTGTGCACGCAGACGTGGAGACCAATCCCCGCACAAGCCGTGCCATCGATATCACCAGCTGCGGCCAGTGGGCCCGGACCTCGTCATCTTGAGACGGGTGAGGGTCGGAAGAAGGTTGAGAGGAAGCGCAGAGGAAAAGGGGAGGAGGAGAAACGGAAGAGAGTTGAGCGTCCCCACCCGGGCTGATGAAGCTCGGGGCAGGGGCGCCTATGTGGCCGTCTTCATCGGCGGGACGCTAGGCCACAAAAGGCACGCAACCCCCCAAAATAGGTGCGGAAAAGCTGTGAGAGCAGCAACGTGACGGTCTTATACAGCCATGATCTATATAGGTCGAATGCTATGATGATGGAACAGATAAGGCCCGGTCGTTCAACCTCCTAGTATCAAGAATCAAGAACGATGTCCATTTTGTATCAAATAAGCGGAAAAAACAACAGAGTAGTGTGAGCGTATTACACGTGTTGGACATATGTAGGAAACTTCTAGCTTATCGTGTAAATGCCGTCCAGTCCGACCATCAATGGCAACACGATTCCAGATCCACCACGTGAGACAAAAGTCCACGCGTATATACCAGCCTAGTCATCCGGGAACTCAGATTTGACATTACTCACGAACCTCCCTTCGACGGGATCGAATCTCTTGAAATATTTTCCGGCAAGCTTCATCAGCGCATCGACATTCTTGGGGCGGATGGGCTGGATGTTTTCCTCGGCGATGTAGCGAACCGTGCCGTCATCGACCCTGTCCCAAGCTTGTTAGTCTTGCCTGCAAGATGGGGGAGAGGCTGGAACCTACAGTACGTGGTAGAACGGCGGCTGGTTCCGTCCCCTGGGAGTATTCTCCACATTCACTCTCTCGCTAATCCATTCCTCGTCCTCGTCTTCGATCGTGCGGCACTCATTCGTCCAGCCGAATATCGCACCCGTGAAGCCGTATCGCCGGTGTTTGAATACGGTTCCCACACGGTGCTGTACAACGCCGGGGATTTAGTGGGTGGGATCCGACGGGGAGTGGATGGTGTTACCAGAACACTCTTGTTTTCAGGACTATCCCGACGGGAAGCCGGCGACAGAGTATCCGCGCGGAGAGCACCGCAAACATTCTCCAGCAATTGCCGTCCGGAGGTGCTAACTCTGGGCAACAATTCCTCCTCCAAGAAGCGTACGTCCATCGGGAAGTCCGCCGGAATCTGCCGCGTCATATGCTCGACGATCTGCATGGACGGTTCGGTAATACCGAGTACCACCAATGCCGTCAGAGCACCGTACAGCGCCGAGTGCTCACATATCTCCGGGTATCCGTGGTTCACCTCCGCTCGTCTCATCGACACCAGCTGCAGCGAAGTGACGAGGTTGTGTGCCGCGCGGGTGACGATGGAGGAGACGCTGGCAGGCGCCAACGCCTTGAATTCCTCGGGTGCGAGGTGTTCCATCAGACGAGCTTTGTCGGTACGGGGGTCACCGCTTGATCCTTGAAAGATGTCGTAGTGCTTGTGTTGACCCGTAGTCGGGTCTTCGACAATCGCTAGAACGTGGCGAGGGTATGCACATGGGTACGCGATGATTCCGACTCGACGGGCAATCCCGCAGAAGATCGTAACGAGTGTCAGTGGGATTGCGGTGCGGACCGTGCGGATCGTCAGGCCAACAAAGACATTCTTAAGGGCACGGTACTGCACTGCGTTCGTCTTTCTAAAGCCTTGTTCCCACATCCACCTGATCAATGTCACCGCTTTTTCCTCAGCGTCGAGACCCGAGAACTCGGGAGTGGCGGCAAGGAAGGCTGTGGCGAAGCCATCAATGTCCGCTAGGTAGTCCTCGATGTCGGGCTCAGGTGTCGTAGCGACGAAGAGGTCGAGTGCTAGCAGTGCGACCTCGAGTGGCACGTCACCGACCTCACGGACGCGGTTCCAGATCGACAGTGCGCGCCGACGGTGGATAAACCGAATCGCAGCTGTGGCATGATACCTCCGCGCCAATGGGTCGTCGACCTGGTCGTCCGAAACATCCGCATGCACTTTCAGACAGTCTTTCGTGTCATAGCCAAAGTCGACGATTTGATTGAACTTGGTAATGTGATTCGCCGGATTTGCGATTATCTGGTCGAGTAGATGCGCAGCGGCGAGTTCTACTCGGAACCGATAGAGGAAAAGACCGCGCCAATCGACCGCGGTGACGCGGGAAATCCGCTTCTTCTCCTCGATCTGGTGGCGCTCATCCCACCACCGAAAGCGGATGCAACGCTGGCGCATCTCGAGCGGCGAGCTGCATATCCGATTGAGTTTCCTGCAGACTTGCGAAACGTTTACTAGGCAACTGTCGGATACGAGCGAAACAATGGCGGTAAGGACTTCCTCGGGAAGCGACAGAAGGGCATCACGGGTGGTCATGGAGGCGGAGAGAAGACAGGTGTCTGCATAACATCAATAAGTACGTGAGCGTGACTGGTACGCAGGCCAGACGGTGGGTGTGGAGTACGAGAAGTGTTTTGTTTTGAGCTGAAACGGGGGGAATTGTGTTTGGTGGTGGGGCTGTGGGTATGATAGGATGAGATGGAGGTAGCTAGTAGTAATAGTGGCTGCTGGCTAGAAGAGGCTAAATGGCGATGATCATCAACCACACAAGTTGTGACATTTTCAATATAGATATACGATGGGAAGACGCGTGGGCTTGGTATTTAAGACCAGAAGCGGTTAGACCATGCTGAGCCGGTGATACTCGCCAAAATTAGCAATTTTCCTTTTTGGGGAGAGATTCAAAAAAGAAGGGTTATCACATGTTCGCCATGCCTGTATTTTCAGCCTCAACTCGGTTGTAGTTACTTTCAGCCTGAACTCGGTAAGAACCGCCCAGCCCAAGGCTCAACTAGCTCAGCCTGCCGAGGTACGTTACCGAAACACCACCAGCAGCAGTAGAGCACGACAACCACGCACGGGGATTCATCATGCCAACAAAACGTACGAGAAAGTTAGAGGTCTTCGCCGACCGCGCCGCTCCCACGAGGTCACTGAGGAATAAACGAAAGCACTCTGACGCCGATGCTATCGCTGCCACCGCCGAAACCGGATCCCACGCACCGACGCCGAAGAGACCTGCACTCGGTGCAAAGACCGCCAATTCGCGGGACACCTCGCGCCGTGAGGAGGCTGATATCAGCACCCAGGCGAAGGTCGACCTGAAAGCCATCAAGCATGGGTCATTGGAGTCGCAGCCGTTTTTAGTTCCTCAATTGGCGTCGCCATCGCCGCCTCTCAGCAGTGTATCCCAGAGGAACAAGTCACCCACTCCCGCCCTGCGCGCTGCGCTCAAGCACGGCTCCGATATTCGCAGGCATCTGGAGGACCACTCCTCTGACATCGACCAACTGAACTCTCTCATTGCGAACGGTAAGATTCAGGAAGTGTCAGACTACGTCTCCCTCAAAGGTTGTATCCCATCACGCATGACATCTCGAAAAAGCTGACTCCTGCTAGGGCTTTGGACTCCCGCTCTGCTCAGTGCCTTCGCCGACACCCCACTGAAGGTGTTGAATCTCGGCTTGCAAGTCAGCAATGGCAGCTTCTCGATCCCCGCATTCTCATCTACCCAGCTTCTCGCTCCGCTGTTCAGCCCGAACCGTTTCCTAAAGCTCAGCACCATCGCTCTTCGCGACAGAAGTGTGTCATCCGATGACATTGCGTTGCTGCGTGTGTTGCCTTCCCTCGCTGTCCTGGATCTCACCGGTACCGGAATCTCAAACCTTGCTCTTCATTACCTCGTTTGTCACAGACACACCCTCACCACCCTCAACATCTCCAACAATCCTGAGATCAACGACGAGGCGCGACTGATCATCCGTCCGCTGCACAGGCTCCAAGCCCTGTACCTACGCGGGACGAATATGTCCATGCCAGCACTACGCCGTCTCGTTGCGGACGATCTCGCGAAGGGATGCAGGCTGCTGAGCATTCCGGCCCACGCCATCGAAACCATCAACAGCCTCGACGAGAAGTACTACCCCGAGATCCCAGCCGGCTACATTGAGGATGTAGGCAAGGTAGACGCAATCAGTGTGTCGGCCCTTAAACGAAACCTGGAGCTTCACGCAAGGCGCAACAAGGATATACTGGTCAGCGGTACCAAGAGCGAGCTAGTGCACCGCTTGAAGACGATACTAGCCAATCGCCAGGCGGACCTCAAGATCATCAGTATTCTCGGTAGGGTCAAATCCGACGGATAGGTTTCTTGCGTACTCTTTCCACGCATCTTAATGGCGTTCGTGCATTGCTTTCTTTCTCTTGCTTTTTACTTGAAGTGGCGCTCTTGATGGGTTCTTTTTCGGTGGTTCCGTTTCGTAGATTTCGCACGATAGAGGAAATCATAGATCCATAGATTGGACGGGGTAATGACATGGCTGTGGGCGTTGGGATGAATTGAAGGCCCGCCAACTGAATGTTCGCCGACTACTGTTTCGTTGTTGCAATTGTAATAATTACTTTCCATGGACGGCTCTGGTGGCGAAGGGGATCGGAGCGAAAGGATGTATACGATAGATACTGCATGCCTTGACAAATCGATGGGTAGAAATGAGCGCGTGCGGGAGATCACTCGAAGACCGGCGAATCTCCACTCCCGTACGTTGAGACATCGTGTGACCGACCGGGGGGGGGGGGGGGGCCCCCCCGGCCCCGGGGGGCCGGCA